>Ga0182018_10001622_pt1 | contig 25105 bp, 20 predicted proteins | sample 812P2MmetaG_FD_120490 | JGI IMG/M metagenome (GOLD analysis project Ga0182018, IMG submission 120490) | Permafrost microbial communities from Stordalen Mire, Sweden - 812P2M metaG | ecosystem: Environmental > Terrestrial > Soil > Wetlands > Permafrost | place: Sweden: Stordalen | collected...
TCGGCCTTGGAACCGCCCGACTTGATGAATTTCACCACCCGTTCCCGTAAATCCAGTGCATAAGCTTTCATGCCCAAAAGCCTATCACACTATGTCCCAATGTCAATATGAAATGCTATAGTTTTGTCTGGTTAAATGTTTTGGTTCAAACGAATTTAATTTAGCTTTGGCAATGCCAACCGTGCCGTCGTCGGAAAATTCAATGAAATCACTGGTTTTTGAGAATTTTAGAATTCGCAGGAGGAATCAAGCCGGAAAATTTTGGCGCAACGGTTGTGCCAAAGCCGGTTATTTTTGGCACGGCTGGCACAAAAAAAGCCCCGGACAAAATCGTCCGGGGCCTTGGTCGGAAATGATTTCAGTCGAAAGCGTGACCGGCGCAGCAAAGCACGTCCTTCACTTTATGCCGGACAAGGTCTTTCACCGCTTGACGCGCCGGGCCGAGGTATTTGCGCGGATCGAACTCGCCCGGCTTTTCCGCGAACACCTTGCGGATGCCGGCGGTCATGGCGATGCGCAGGTCGGTGTCAATGTTCACCTTCGTGCAACCCACACGGCGCGCGATTTCGATGTCCGCTTCCGGCACGCCTTGCGCGTCGGGCATTTTGCCGCCGTATTTGTTGACCTCGTCCACAAGATATTTCGGGACGCTGGAGGCACCGTGCAGCACGAGTGGATAATCACCCATGCCGGCGTCCATGAGCGCCTTTTTGATCAATTTCAACCGTTCCAAATCCAGATGCTGCTCGCCTTTGAATTTATACGCGCCGTGGGAATTGCCGATCGCGACGGCAAGCGAATCGCAGCCTGACTCTTTGACGAACTTCACCGCTTCTTCCGGCACGGTGTAATGGCCGCTCATCGAATGTGCGCCGCCTTCTTCGCCTTCGTCGAATTGCGCGCCGACCAAATGGCCGAGTTCCGCTTCGACGGAGGCATTATATTTGTGCGCGTATTCGACGACTTTCTTGGTGATCTCGACATTTTTATCGAACGGTTCGTGCGAGGCGTCAATCATCACGCTCGTGAAACCCTCGTCAATGCACTCTTTGCACAGCTCGAACGTGTCGCCGTGGTCCAGATGGACGGCAATCGGCACATTGGACAGGCTGACGGCGGCCTCGATGAGCTTCTTGAGATAAACCGGGTTGGCGTATTGCCGCGCACCCTTGGAAATCTGGAGCATCAGCGGCGCCTTTTCCTCCTCGCAGGCCTCGACGATGGCCTGAATGAGTTCCATGTTGTTCACGTTGAACGCGCCGAGCGCGTATTTGCCCTTCAACGCCTTGGCGAACAGGTCTTTGGTATGTGTCAGTGGCATAGATTTGATTTTGTTTTTCCGGGGATGGAATGCCGGATTTTTCCAACGACCGAAGGATAATAATATTTGTGCCCGAAAGAAAAACAAAAAATACAGCCTGTTTTTGCCAATTTCCGCGAATTTCTTGCTTTGCGTCTTTACGCCTTTGCGTGAAACATTCCCTGTGCAAACGCGCTTTCTCCTCGGCCCGGCGGGCAGCGGCAAAACTTTCCACTGCCTCGACGAAATCCGGCGCGCCTTGCGGGAAAATCCCGACGGCCCGCCGCTCATCCTGCTCGCCCCCAAACAGGCCACGTTCCAGCTCGAACGCCAGTTGCTCGCCGGCGCGGAAATCTCCGGCTTCACACACCTGCATATTTTTTCGTTCGACCGTCTGGCGCGGTTTATTTTTGAAAAACTGAACGTCGTCCCGCCGCCGTTGCTCGCCGAGGAAGGCCGCGTGATGATTCTGCGGGCGCTGCTACGCCAGCACACCGCCGACCTGAAACGGTTCGACAAAAGCGCGCGCCGGCCCGGCTTCGCACAGGAGTTGGGCGCTCAACTCGCCGAATTGCAGCAGCACCAGTTCACGCCCGCCAAACTTCGCGCACTCGCGCAAAACAAAAATCTCCGCGCCGAACTCCGCGACAAACTGGACGATCTCGCGCTGCTTTTGGATAATTATACGCGTTGGCTTGCCGAACACGATTTGCAGGATGCGAATTGTTTGCTTGATTTCGCAACCGACGCGCTTCGCAAAAAAACTTTCAACCCTCGACTCTCGACTCTCAACTGCGGCGGCCTGTGGCTCGATGGTTTCGCCGAGATGACCCCGCAGGAACTGGATTTGCTCGCCGCCACAGTTCCCTTCTGTGAAAACGCCACGCTTGCCTTTTGCCTCGATGCAGCGGGTGCGGAAGAAAATTCCTGGCTTTCGATTTGGAACGGCGTCGGCAAAACCTTTCAACAATGCCGCCAGCGGATTGAAAATCTGGCGGATTGCAAAATTGAAATCGAAATTCTCCCGCGCGGTTCGGACAAAAATCGTTTTGCCGGAAATCTGGTTTTGAAAAATCTGGAAATGCGCTGGCAAAGCGGGGCAGACATCCAGTCTGACCGGGACAGGCAAGATGCGTGTCCCGCTTCAAAAAAAGCTTTGCAAATCGCCGCCTGCTCCAACCCAGAGGCCGAAGCCGTTTTCGCCGCGCGCGAAATTTTGAAATTCGTCCGTGACGGAAATCGCTTCCGCGATTGCGCCGTGCTCGTCCGCAACCTCGACCATTATCACAAACCGCTCGCCCGCGCTTTCCGGCGCTACGGAATTCAGTTTTTCCTCGACCGCCGCGAATCGGTCGCGCACCACCCGCTGGCTGAACTCACGCGCAGCGCGTTGCGAACCGTTGCTTTCGACTGGCAACACGACGACTGGTTCGCCGCGCTCAAGGCGGGATTTTTTCCCGTTGGCGAAAACGAAATTGACCGGCTTGAAAACGCCGCGCTGGAATTCGGCTGGCGTGGAAAAAAATGGCGCGAACCGTTGCCGGACAATTCATTGGAAAAAATCCGCGCTCAAGTTTTCCCATCGTTTGAAAATTTTTCCGCGATGCTCACCGCAACAAACTCCAAGCCAAACGGCGCGCAACTGGCTGACGCGCTGCGCGAACTCTGGAGTGATTTGAAAGTCGAACAGACTTTGGAACGTTGGAGTTTGTCCGAATCGGAAAACTCGTCACTTGTCAACCGTCACTCGTCACTTCACTCCACTGTTTTCGAGCAGATGAATTCCTGGCTCGACAATCTCGCGCTCGCCTTCCCGCGCGAAAATCTGCCGTTGCGCGACTGGCTGCCGATTCTGGAAGCCGGACTTGCCAATCTGACCGTCGGCGTGATTCCGCCCGTGCTGGACGAGGTTCTCGTCGGCGCGATTGACCGCGCGCGGAATCCCGATTTGAAACTCTCGCTCGTGCTCGGCCTGAACGAATCCGTTTTCCCCGCCGCGCCCGCGTCGCCGGCGATTCTGACGGACGCCGACCGCGACGAATTGAACATTTCGCCCGGCCCGGATTTGCGCGAACGGCTTTCGCGCGAGCGGTTTTATGGCTATATCGCCTGCACGCGCGCCAGTGAAAAACTGATCCTGGCTTTTTCACGCAGCGGCGCGGACGGAAGAGTCTTGAACCCGTCGCCGTTCATCGCGCATTTGCAGAACATTTTTCCCGCGTTGGAAATTCAAGAGTTTAAAAACGAAATCAAACTGGCGGATGCACGGCATGTGAGTGAAATCGTCGTGCCGCTCGTGGAAATTCAACATTCCGTAGCAGCCGAGGTGACGCGACTCAAATCCAAAGAAAGCCCGAGCCTCCTCACGTCGGCCGCTACTAATGAAAAATTGAACTGCCTGCTCGAACTCCCCGCGCTCAAATCGCTGGCGGGAAAATTAAACCGGTTGCGCGAACCGGACGCGGCGGAAAAACTTTTGCCCGCGCTGGCGGAAAAACTTTTCGGACAAACCTTGCACACTTCCGTGAGCCGGCTGGAGGAATTCGCGCAATGTCCGTTCCGATTTTTTGTCCGCGTCGGCCTGCGTGCGGGCGAGCGGAAGATTTTTGAACTCGACGCCCGCGAACGTGGCAATTTCCAGCACGACGTCCTGAAAGTTTTCCACGAGCAACTGGCCGACGAGGGTAAACGCTGGCGCGACCTGACGCCGGCGGAAGCGCGCGAACGCGTCGGCAAAATCGCCGCCGCACAAATGGAAAGCTTCCGCGACGGTCTGCTGCACGATTCGGCGGAAGCAACATTTGCGGCGCGGGCGATGGCCGTATCGCTCCAAAATTTTGTCGCCGCCATGGTGACGTGGATGCGAGGCCAATACGAGTTTGATCCGGTGGCGGCGGAACTGGATTTTGGCGGCAAAAACTCCTCCGCGTCCGCATGGGAAATTGATCTGGACGGCGGACACAAGCTCGCGCTGCAAGGGCGCATTGACCGCGTGGACTTGTGCCGCGACGGCGACCGCGCATTGTGCGCGGTGACGGATTACAAGTCCGGCGGCAAAAAACTCGATGCGATTCTGGTGGAACACGGCGTGCAATTGCAACTGCTTGCTTATCTCGGCGCGCTGCGACACTGGAAAAATCCACGTGAAAAGTTTGGTGCGGAGCAACTGATTCCCGCCGGGGCGTTTTACGTCAACCTACGTGGCGAATTGGAAGGCGGCCAGACTCGCGACGAGGCCTTGGCCGACGCCCAAAAATCCCCGTATCGCCATAACGGGCGCTTTGACGCGGGCGCGTTGCGGCATCTGGACAGCAAACAGGCGCGCGACCAGTTTAATTACGCATTGAACAAGGACGGCAGCCTGCGGTCGAATTTGGCGGAAGCATTGCCGCACCAGCAATTCGAGGCGTTGCTCGGCCAGATGGAAGGGCGGCTCGCGGAGATGGGACGCAGGATTTTTTCCGGCGCGGGACAGGTTGACCCGTATCGCAAGGGCGGCGCGACCGCGTGCGATTTTTGCGATTACCGCGCCGCGTGCCGGATTGACCAGTGGACGCACAAATGGCGCGTGTTGCGCCCGGCGGAAAAGGAATCGTCCTTGTCGTCCTCATAATCGAAATATCGAGGACAAAAAAATGAAGATGAAAACCTGTTTGCAAATGACCGGCCTGGCCATGCTTTTGGCGGTGGCCGGCTGCGAAGCCGGGCCGACCAACAGCCCGGCGGCCATGAACAGTTCAACCAATACAAATTCAACCATGAAATTTCCATTACAACGAACCGAGGCCGAATGGCGCAAAATTCTAACGCCCGAACAATACCACGTCCTGCGCGAGGCCGGCACGGAACGCGCGTTCACCGGCGCTTACTGGGACACGAAAGAGCCGGGCGTCTATCGCTGCGCGGCGTGCGGCGCGGTTTTGTTCACGTCGAAGGACAAGTTTGATTCCGGCTGCGGCTGGCCGAGCTTTTCCGACCTTGCGGCAAAAGGCACGGTGGTCGAACGCGAGGACGACAGTTTTGGGATGCACCGCACGGAAGTTTTGTGCGCGAACTGCGGCAGCCATCTCGGTCATGTTTTCGACGACGGCCCCGCGCCGACCGGCCTGCGCTTCTGCATCAATTCCGCCTCGCTGAATTTTGACAAAGCCGGCACCACCAATTCCGCAGAGCCGAAACCCGACGCGAAAAAATAAATTGGCATCGCCGCTCATCGAAAAATGGAAGGCCGGACAGGCGCGGCTGCGCCGACGGGTGGTTGTCGCGCCACTCGAACCGCTGCCGCGCTTTGTCGCCGGCGCGGATTGCGCATTTTCCGCCGACAAGAAAACCATCTTCGCCGCCGCCGTCATCTATGACCGGGAAACGCAGCGCATCATCGAAACCGCGCACGCCGCGCTGCCGGTAAATTTTCCCTACGTCCCCGGCTTCTTGAGTTTCCGCGAAGGCCCGGCGGTCATGCAGGCGATTCGCGCGTTGAAGCACGAGTTTGGCGCGATTCTTTTTGACGGACAGGGTTTCGCGCATCCGCGCCGCTGCGGCATCGCGTCGCATCTGGCAATCGAACTGAACCAGCCCGGCGTCGGCGTCGCCAAGAGCCGGCTGACCGGGACTTTTGGAAAGCTGGCGTTAAAAGCCGGCGCGATTGCCCCGCTCGTGGACGGCGACGAACAAATCGGTGTCGTGCTGCGAACGCAAAAAGGAGTTCGCCCGGTTTTCGTGAGCGTCGGCCATCGCGTGGATTTGGCGTCCGCTGTCCATCTCGTCCTCGCCTGCTGCATGCGTTATCGGATTCCCGAACCGACGCGGCAGGCGGACATCGAGGTGGCGAAGCTGAAATGCAAGCTGGAATTCAAGCTCTAGCTTGTCTGGCAGCGCGAAAAATTCGCAGGCGACCATAGTCAACCGCGCCGCCGAGCGATTCAAAAATGGCGGTCAAACTACCAAAGCCTTTGCGGTCAAAGGCGGTGGCAATTTTTGCCTGCTCCTCGGCGGTGAAGAAGTTTTCCAACGCCACCGGTTCCCCGCGTTCGATGCCTTCGGCGAGGTGGCCCATGATTGTGCCGGTCGTCACGCCGCGTTCGCGGGCGATCTGCTCGACAGTCAGGCCGGAACGAAAACGGCGCAGCGTTTCGCGTGCAGAATCGCCGAGGCTGCTGCGCGACGGCGGTGGCGCAACCGCCGAGGCGAACGAATCATCCGCAAAAATCTGGCGGGCGTTCGTCTGCAAATGCGCAGCGATTTCGCCGAGGAAAATCTCGCCGAACTCGCGCAGCTTTTTCTCGCCGACGCCGCTGATGCGCGCGAACTCGCCTTCGCTGGCGGGATAATTCCGCGCCATCTGCCGCAGCGACACGTCGGAAAAAACAATGTAGGCAGGCACGTCACGTTCGTCAGCGAGCTTTTTGCGGAGATGGCGCAGACGATCGAACAAAACTTCGTCGCAGGAAATTTCGCCGACGTGATGGACTTTCGTTTCCGGCGCGGTGACGGGTTTGGTGAGCGTGATTTTTTTCCGCTCCTTGAGCGCGGCGCGGCCTTCGTTGGTGATTTCCAGCACGCTGTATTTTTCCGCTGTTTGCCGCAAAAAATTCAGGCGGATCAGCTCGCGTCCAATGGCCGCCCATTCGGGCCGGCTGTGTTCCTTGCCGATGCCGTAGGTGGAAAGCTGCGCGTGATCCCATTTGCGGATTTTTTCCGTGTCCGCCCCGGTGAGGACTTCGACAACGTGATTCAGCCCGACGCCAAAACCATTTTTCTCGCGGATGCGATAGACGCAGGAAAGAAATTTCTGCACCGCCAGCGTGCCGTCAAACGTGGCGCGCGGGGAAAGGCAGTTGTCGCACGCGCCACAGCCGCCGGCGGAAAATTCTTCGCCGAAATACGCGAGCAATTCACTGCGCCGGCAGCCCGCGCATTCGGCGTAGTGAACCATCTGCTGCAATTGTTCGCGTGCGATCTGCTGTTCCTGCGGATTCGGTTTTTCGTCAATAAACATCGTTTGTTTCACAGCGTCGCCCGCGCTGAAGAGCAGCACACATTCGCCTGGCAAACCATCGCGCCCGGCGCGGCCAGTCTCCTGATAATAGCCCTCGATGTTTTTCGGCAGGTCGTAGTGGACGACGAAGCGGACGTTCGGCTTGTTGATGCCCATGCCGAACGCGATGGTCGCGCAAACGACACGAATGTCATCGCGGAGAAAAAGTTCCTGATGTTCGCTGCGTTCTTTTGGCGTCAGCCCGGCGTGATACGGTCTTGCCTTCACGCCATCTTCGGAAAGATTTGCGGCCACGCTCTCGGTAGATTTGCGCGACATGCAATATACGATGCCGCTTTCCTTCGGTCGGGCGCGGAGAAAAGCCAGCAGTTGATCATAAGGTTTATTTTTGGCGAGAACTCGATAGGTCAGGTTCGGACGATTGAAACTGGCGACGTAACATTTCGGCTCGCGCAATTTCAAATGTGAAACAATGTCATCGCGCACGCGACCGGTGGCGGTGGCGGTGAGCGCCATGAATGGAACATTTGGGAAATGTTTTCGCAGTTCGGAAATCTGGCGATACTCCGGGCGAAAATCATGCCCCCATTCGCTGATGCAATGCGCCTCGTCAACGGCCATGAGCTTGACGTTCCACTTTTGCAGGTCAGACAAAAATCCCGAAAGCATCAGCCGCTCCGGCGCGACGTAGAGCAGGCGAAATTCGCCGTTGTGCAAACCGCGCAGACGTTCGCGCGATTCACCCGCTGCGAGCGACGAGTTCAAAAAAGTTGCCGCGATGCCGCTCGCTTGCAACGCATCCACTTGATCTTTCATCAACGCAATCAGCGGCGAAACCACGACGGTGAGGCCATCGCGAGCGAGCGCAGGAAGCTGGAAACAAAGTGATTTGCCGCCGCCCGTCGGCAACAGCGCAAAAACATCATTGCCCGCGAGCGCATCGCGGATGATTTCTTCCTGCAACGGGCGGAACGAGGTGAAGCCGAAGTATTGCTTCAGCAACGGGAGCAATTCTGGAGCGGCGGATTTCACTGGTGCAAAAATAAGACGGGCGGGTTGCGTGTCGAGAAAAATGGAGCATGGCTCTATGAGCCGCAGCAAGGACAATTTTCAGAACGCCTCTTGTTTGATGAAGTTGCTGCGGGTCACAGACCCGCGCTCCATCAGAATTTTTCCGCGTCAATGGCTTTGAGGTTGGCGGACGCGTGAACTTCTTTCAATTCGCCAATGCCGCCAACTTCGGCTTCGCTGTGGCTGATTTTTCCGCGCGTGCCGAAGGATTTCACCTCGTCAATCAGCCGCGCGTCCACGGCATCGCGGTGCAGCGAACAGCCGGCTTGGGCGAGGACATTGGAAAGCGCGTCGGACGCTGATTCGATTTTCAGACGGTCGAGAGGTGCGACGCTGGGGGCATTCACAATTGTCGGCGCGTTTTCGCCGCTGCCAAAATCAGCGGCGACGATGAGGCGGCCATTTAATTTTCCGTCCTTGTCGGTGTCCGCGAAATTGTCTTTTTGAAAGACGTGGTCGGTCGTGGTGAATTCACCGACGAAATGCGAATTGGAATTTGGTCCGGCGATGAAATAATTTCCGACGACATCTTGAAAATGATCCGCGCCAGAATGTCCGCCGACCAGGCCGCAAACGCCCCAGTTATAAACCACGTTGTTGACATACTGGATGCGGCCCTTGGCCTTGGGATTGCGGCTCTGGTTGTTGATCCAGAGGTTATGCGTGTAGGTGATATTGGTCACGGAATCGGAGAGCGAGCCGAAGCGTTGCGGATCCACGCCCTCGCCAATGATGCAGTCCTGAAACGTGATGTCATGGCTGCCTTGCGTGAGGCCGAGGCAATCCCAACGCCCCCATTCGATAGAGCAGTGGTCGAAAATCATGTTGCTGCCGCCGGAAAGATTGACGGAGCATTTGCCCTTGTCGCCCGCGATGCCTTCACGGAAACGCAGGTAGCGAACGATGACATTTTTTTGTCCGCTGAAGGAAATCGAGCGTCCGTAAAGCATAATGCCGTCGCCGGGCGCGGTTTGTCCGAAAATCGAGATGTCGCTGGATACGGCGATGTTTGATTTCAATCGGATGATGCCCCCGACATCAAAAACGACGATGCGATTGGGTTTGCTCACCGCGTCGCGGAAGGAGCCTGCGCCAGAATCGTCAAGCATGGAGATATGAAAAACTTCGCCGCCTTTGCCACCACTGGCGAACCGGCCGAAGCCTTCCGCGCCGGAAAAAGCGAGGGTTGGACTGCTTTGCGCGTAGGAAAATTGAAAGCCGGCCAGAACGGCAGCAGCAATGAGAATTTTGGGTTTCATCAAGGTTTTGACGGAATTCAGAGCGCTGCTGTTACAAGCAGCAGCGCAAATCAGTGATATTCCTGAATTGTCTTGACCGCGTAGCCGGATTTTTTCAGCGCGGCGATGCCGAGGGCGGCGGCCTTCGCGCCGCTCATCGTCGTCATGATGGTCGTGCCGGTGTAGACCGCCGTGGTGCGGATTTTCACCTCGTCGGCACGCGGCGTGGCGCCGCTGGGCGTGTTGATGACGAGTTGCACCTCCTTGTTCTTGATGAGGTCAATCACGTTCGGGCGGCCTTCGAGGAGTTTGAGTGTGCGCTGGACTTTCAATCCGGCTTTTTCGAGCGCGTCCGCCGTGCCGCTGGTGGCGACGAGTTCAAACCCCAGATCGGCGAACTGTTTCGCCACCACTGCCGCCTCCTTTTTGTGCGCGTCGCTGACGCTGATGAAAACTTTCCCGCTCAACGGCAGCGGCGCGCCGGCGGCCATTTGCGATTTGGCGCAGGCGATGCCCAAATCAAAATCCAGACCCATGACTTCGCCGGTGGAGCGCATCTCCGGCGAGAGCAAAATGTCCTGGCCGTGAAAACGGTTGAACGGGAAAACAGATTCCTTCACCGCCCAATACTTCGGCCAGATTTCCTCGGTGAAATTCAATTCCTTCAACGTTTTTCCCGCCATGACTTTTGCGGCGAGTTTCGCCAGCGGAAAACCGATGGCCTTGCTCACGAACGGCACGGTGCGCGAGGCGCGAGGATTCACTTCAAGGACATAAACCGTGTCGCCTTTCACGGCGTATTGAACGTTCATCAGGCCGATGACTTTCAGTTCGCGGGCCATCGCGTGCGTGTATTCGCGGATTTTATCAATGACTTTTGGAGAAAGCGTGTGCGGCGGCAGAACCATCGCGGCGTCGCCGGAATGCACGCCGGCGAATTCGATGTGTTCCAGCATCCCACCGATGACGATTGTTCCATCAGCCGGATTTTTGAACTGGCCGACGTCGGTGATGCAGTCCACGTCCACTTCCGTCGCGTCTTCAAGAAACTTGTCCACGAGCACGGGCCGTTCGGGCGAGGCTTCAACGGCGAATCGCATGTAATGCTCCAGCTCCTCGTCCGAATAGACAATCTGCATCGCGCGTCCGCCAAGCACGAAGCTGGGGCGGACGAGAACCGGGTAATCCAGTTTTTTCGCGACGGCGAGCGCCTCGGCTTCGTTCGTCGCCAGGCCATTGGGCGGCTGCGGAATTTTCAGCTTGTCGAGCATCGCGGCGAACAATTTTCTGTCCTCGGCGATTTCGATGCTCTGCGGCGATGTTCCGATGATGTTGACGCCATTTTTCTGGAGGCCGAGCGCAAGATTCAACGGCGTCTGGCCGCCGAATTGAGCGATGGCTCCCCAGCATTGCTCGCGCTCGTAAATGTGCAGCACGTCTTCGAGCGTGAGCGGCTCAAAAAAAAGTTTGTCGCTCGTGTCGTAGTCGGTCGAGACGGTTTCGGGATTTGAATTGACCATGATGGTTTCAATTCCGTCTTCTTTGAGCGCGAACGCGGCGTGAACGCAGCAATAATCAAACTCAATCCCCTGCCCGATGCGATTCGGCCCGCCGCCGAGGATCATCACCTTTTTAACGGTGTTGCCTTTGACCTCATCGTCGCCACGGTCGTAGGTGGAATAATAATACGGCGTGTAAGCCTCGAACTCGGCGGCACAGGTGTCCACGAGGCGGTAGCTGGGGACGAGGCCGATGCGTTTGCGCTCGGCGCGGATTGCATCCTCGGGGGTGCCGGTCAAATGGGCGATCTGCCGGTCGGAGAAACCCAGACCTTTGGCTTTGGTCAACAATTCGGAATTGAGCGGCGGCATTTGGCGCGGATAGTAAGCCGGAAAAGTCGGCGGCTGTCGAGCGGATTGAATCCACTTGCCGATTCAGCGGCTTTGCGCTAGGAAAATAGCAATGAAACAAACCGGGCGCGCTATATTGTGGCTGACATTGTTCGCCCCGCTTTTTTCATTCGCGCAGGTTGATCCGGTTCAGCGCGACTTGATCCAGTTCGGCTACAACCAGGCATTTGAAGGCCACCAGCCGCTGGCCGCCTACGCGTATTATTACCACAACCAGCCGGATTTCCTGCGCACGAACCTCACGCTGCGGCTGGCGGTCGCGCCGGTTTATCTGGATTCCGAACTCGGCTTCCTCGGCGCGCTCGGGCCAAACACGGATCTCGGCCTCGGCCTCGCCGGCGGCGGGTTCGGCGACAATTACAACGAAATTCGCGGCGGCCAATTTTACCCCGCGGAATCTTTTGACGGCGACGGTGGGGAAATCTCCGCAAGCCTTTATCATCTGGTGAATCCCGGCGACATGATTCCGCTGAACTATGTCTTACGCGGCACGGCACATTATTCCATTTATGAACGCAACAGCGACACCGCGTCCACCTTTGAACTCCCCAACAATCACGGCGACTTCGACCTCCGCACTGGCTTCCGCTGGGGCGGTGTCGAACCGACGCTCTTTCCAGCGCTGGCGATGGAATTGTCCGTCTGGTATGAAGGCCATCTGCGCAGCAACCACGGTTATTATGGCTACAACGACGACCGCGAACTCAATGAGCAATCACACCTGTTTTGGACGGAAGCCGCGCTGGCTTACACGCTGCCGAAGAGCCAGCAAAGTTTTTATGCCCGTCTGACCGCCGGCACCAGCGTGGACGCCGACCGCTTCAGCGATTACCGCCTCGGCGGATTTTTACCGCTCATCGCGGAATACCCGCTGTCGCTGCCCGGCTATTATTACCAGGAAATCAGCGCGCGCCAGTTCGTGCTGCTCAACTTGAACTACCTCGTGCCGCTCGACCGGGAAAAGCGCTGGAACCTTGACGCGAACCTCGGCAGCGCGTTCGTGGATTATCTGCCCGGCGAGGAACAGCCCGGCAACTGGCTCAACGGCGTGGGCGGCGGCATCCTGTATCACTCGCCGTCCAACCGCTGGAAAATCCTGCTTGATTACGGCTACGGCATAGATGCCATCCGCTCGCACGGGCGCGGCGCGAACAGCGTCGGCCTGCTGGTGCAATTTGATCTCGGCCGGTCGCGCAGCAAGAGCTTCAGTTCGCCGCAACCGTCGCTCTGGCGTGGCTGGTCGAACCTCTTTGATTAGACTGCGGATTTTCAGAAGCAAAATCGCCTTGCGCGCCGCAGCGCGGGCTGCTTCATTATAAGGGCGGTTGCGCATATGGTGGAATTGGCAGACACGCTACTTTGAGGTGGTAGTGCCGCAAGGTGTGCAGGTTCAAGTCCTGCTATGCGCACCATTTTCTTCAAGATTGGCCGGCGCGCAGTGGCTGGCCAATTTCTAGTTGTCCTCGTTACGCGACTAAAAAACGAGGATTTGCGGACTGCCTCTGCTGAATCTTCGCCGGCTCGTCACGCCGGAAGAACGAAGTGAAGGCGCTGTCCGAGTCCAGGCACGCCCATTTTTTCAACGGCGCGCAATTTGTTTCGGCCTTTCCAATTTCACCTTGCCCGCCATTCAAACATGCCGGTTGCATTTTGACTGATTTGCTTCACATTGTCAGCGTGGAAGGAGGAGGCAAACAGTTTCACATCGTCGTGCTCGGCGCAGGCTTTGGCGGCCTGACGTTCTGCAAACATTTTCGTCATCCCAACGCGCGCATCACGCTCGTTGACCGCACCAACCATCATCTGTTCCAGCCGCTGCTCTATCAAGTGGCCACATGTGCGCTGTCCGCAACCGACGTCGCGCAACCCATCCGCAGCATCCTGTCCAACCGGGCGGACATCACGGTGCTGCTCGACAAGACGACCGGTTTCGACCTCGCGCAAAAAAAAGTGTTCCTCGAAAAGAGCGCGCTGGGCTACGACCATCTCGTGCTCGCCCTCGGCGGCCACACCGGCTATTTCGGCCACCACGAATGGGAACAATTCGCGCCCGGCTTGAAAACCCTCGACGACGCGCTGCGCCTCCGCAGCCGCATTTTGTCCGCGTTTGAAAAAGCCGAAAACGAAACCGACCCCGTCGAACACGACCGGCTCATGACCATCGTCGTGGTCGGCGGCGGACCGACCGGTGTGGAACTCGCCGGCTCCTTCGCCGAACTGACCCGCACGGTTTTGAACCTGGACTTCCGCCGCATTGATCCCACGCAAGCCCACGTCATGCTGCTCGAAGGCGGACCCCGTATCCTGTCGCATCTGCCCCCCGACCTTTCCGAAAAAGCCAAGTGGCAGCTCATTCATCTCGGGGTCAACGTCAAAACCGATACCCATGTGAAAAGCATCCGCGAAGGCGTCGTGGAACTTGCCAATGGCAAAATCATCAAAGCCGGCAACATCGTCTGGGCCGCCGGCGTCGCGTCCACGCCGCTCACCAAAAGGCTCGGCTGCGAACTGGATCGCAGCGGACGCGTGAAGGTGAATCCCGATTTAAGCCTGCCCGGCCACCCGGAAATTTTCGCCATCGGTGACATGGCGCTGGTGCTGAAAGCTGACGGCAAACCTGTTCCCGGCGTTTCGCCCGCCGCGATGCAGATGGGCAAACACGTCGCCAAAATCATCAAAGCCGAACTCAACGCCGGCGCGAAGCCGCCGCCGCGTCCGCCGTTCAAGTATTGGGACAAAGGCACGATGGCGACCGTTGGCCGTTCCGCCGCCGTCGCGCAGATGGGCAAAATCAAACTGGCCGGCTACCCGGCGTGGCTGGCATGGCTGTTCGTCCACCTGATTTTTCTGGTCGGCTTCCGGAACCGCACCGCCGTGCTGTTCCAATGGGCGTATTCCTATTTTTCCAACCGGCGCAGCGCCCGCATCATCACCCACCAGCCGCAAGAGGTGGAAGAAGATTGACCGCCACCACGCCAAGGCACGGTGGAAAATCCAGTTGGGATGATCGTCGTCGCGGAGCGACGGATGGAAATTGGCCAGCTACGAAGTGGCTGGTGGTGGCAAACAAAAATGAATTCGTTCCACAAGGGACGAGGGAATGGATGCAGCGTTCGGCCTCTGGCCGAATCCTTTCGAGCCACAGGCTCGACATTACAACTATTGTTTTGCGGTCACGGTTTCCAGCAACCCTGTGGCTGGCTAATTTCCGGTTGTCCCGGCCGGGATGAAAAGCCAAAAATTGAAATAGTTCTTGCACTATTCTTTTCTGTGACTATTATAGTAACAGTTATGGCGATCAACACTCAATTTCCGATTGCGGTCCACATCATGGCCGCCCTTGGCTACCGCTGCGGCAAGGACACCACGTCCGCCGAACTGGCGATGAGTGTGAACACCAGCCCGAGCTTTGTGCGGCGGACGCTGGCCAAATTATCCAAGTCCGGTCTGGTGGAGACGGCCACCGGCAAGACCGGCGCTTGCTGGCTGGGCAGGGACGCCAGGAAAATCTCGCTGCTGGACATTTATCAAGCGGTGGATGCGCCCAAGGCTTTTTCCATCCACGACTACACCGAGCAGAAGCAGTGTCCGGTGAGCTGCCACATCAAGGACGCCCTTGACAAGGCGCTGGAAAAAACCCAGCTGGCGATGGAGGCCAGCCTGAACACCATCAGCCTGGCACAGATCGTCTCCCACGTGAAAAAAACTTAACATTTTTGGGATTATGCCGTTCACAAACTATCAAGGTAGGGATAGCGCGCTGCGCTGTCCCCGTCGCCGAGCGCGGCGTCAGGCGACAGAAAAACGGAGCTTTTACCGCGTTCGTTCCGTCCTGCCGGACGGGGACGCCGCAGCGCGGCGTCCCTACCACCCGAAAAGTTTGTCAAAGACATAATCCCGAAAATTTTAGCTTTTTCTGTTGCTTTTGTAGTAACAATAAACAAACCGAAAACTGAAAACCAAATAGGAAAGAACAAGCATATGAACAACAACATCACGAAAAAACTCGCAGGCAAGGTCGCGGTCGTCACGAGCGCATCCAAAGGCATCGGTGCTTCCATTGCAAAACATCTGGCGGCGGAAGGCGCGTCCGTCGTCGTCAACTATGCCTCCAGCAAAACGGGCGCGGACAAGATCGTCGCCGAAATCACCGGCGCGGGCGGCAAAGCCATCGCCGTGCAAGGCGACGTCGCGAAGAAGGCGGACATTGACCGTCTGTTCGCCGAAACCAGGAAAGCCTTCGGCCAGCTAGACGTGCTTGTGAACAACGCGGGCATCTATGAATTCGCGCCGCTTGAACAGATCACCGAGGAGCATTTCCACAAGCAATTCAACCTGAATGTGCTCGGACTTCTGCTCACCACGCAGCAAGCATTGAAATATTTCGGCTCGTCGGGCGGAAGCGTCGTCAACGTAAGTTCGCTCGTCAGCACCCTGGCGCCGGCGAACGGGTCGGTTTACAGCGCCACGAAAGGCGCGGTGGACACCATCACCGGCTCGCTGGCAAAGGAACTCGGCGCGCGCAAGATTCGCGTCAACGCCGTCCGGCCCGGCCTGGTGGAAACCGAAGGCACAGTCACCAGCGGTTTCACGGAAGGCGATTTTCACGATCAATACGTCAAGAATGCGCCGCTCGGTCGCATCGGCCAGCCGCAGGACATCGCCACGGCGGTCACGTTTCTTGCATCGCCGGACTCATCATGGATCAGTGGCGAAACCTTGCTCGTCTCCGGCGGTCATCGTTGATTGAAAAAAACAAGCGGGGCGAAGTGAAAACGGCGGGCAGATCATTTCTGCCCGCCGTTTTTCATTTGTTGATACTGGTGCGCAAATCTGGCCGGGCAAAGGCGCGGGCAAAGGTGTCGTGGTTCCCACAGTTAAAATCCGTTTGTTAAAAGTTTGCCGCTTGACATGCAACCAAATGGTTGCATAATGTTGCGCGAGATGGATGCAGTGTTCAAAGCGTTGGCGGACGAAAGCCGCCGGAAATTGCTCGATCAGTTGCACAAGAGCAACGGGCAGACGCTCGGCGAATTGTGCGCGCACCTCGACATGACGCGGCAGGCGGTCACCAAGCATCTCCGGTTGCTGGAAGCGGCGAATCTGGTGACCGTGGTCTGGCGCGGGCGCGAGAAGCTGCATTACCTCAATCCAGTGCCGATTCACGAGATCTCCGGGCGCTGGATTGGCAAATACGAACGCCATCGCCTTCAGGCGCTGGGCGATCTGAAAAAGGGTCTCGAACAAAACAAAAACAAGAAAGGATGACATCATGCAAAAACCAAAGTTAGTTTACACAACATACATTCGCTCAACGCCGAAAAAAGTATGGGCGGCCATCACCAAACCCGAATTCACCCGTCTGTATTGGGGTGAAATGACGAACGTATCCGATTGGAAACGCGGCTCGAAATGGGAACACCACAATCCCGAGAACGAAGTCTGGATCACTGGTAAAGTTTTGGAGAGCAACCCGCCCAAGCGCCTCGTGTTGTCCTGGGCCGACCCGGACGATCTCGCCGACAAATCACGCGTCACGTTTGAAATCGAGCCGATTGAAGACATGGTGTGCCTCACGGTGACTCACGGAAACTTCAAGGCCGGTTCGACGATGGTTAAGAAAGTTTCCTGGGGCTGGCCGCGCGTGCTCTCCAGCATGAAAACCTTTCTGGAAACCGGCAAGGGACTCAACATCTTTTGCAAGTAACGCGAGTCGCGGAGCGCGATGTAGAATGGTCGTGTAGTCGCGGAGCGACGGAAGATAGTAGCCCACGGCCGTGAGCCGTAGGTTAACGAACAGATTGAATCAAGCCCCGGATGGGGCAAAAGTGATTTGCGCTGGTCTAATTTCTGTCGCCCCTGCCGGGGCTTGGATGATTTGACGGCCATACCCACGGTTTCACCGTGGGCTACTATCTGTCGCGCCTCCGGCGCTGGGGAAATCATTTGCCGAGGCTGGTGCGCAAATCTTTTTCCAAGCGGGCGAAGGCGCGTTCAAAGGCGTCGGGGTTCTTCCCGTTCGAGAAATCGGGGATGTGATATTTGCAAACTTCTTCCGCCAATTAGATATGAAATTTATCGGTCGTAGGTGGAATACCAAACCGCTGCATCGTGGTTTGGATTTGTAAGAACGAAAACTTGGAAATAATGTTGGACTTCGTCACTTCCGACGCGCGCATAATAAATTGAATCTTGAAACGAGGGAATGCGTTCTGCGATGTCGGTCTTCTTCATAACCCAATCGTTGGTCAAAAAGTCACGAATATCTATCCCATTGGTCTGCATCAATTGATGCTGTGCAATTAAACCTCGAAGCTCGCTTGGATCAATTTGAAACCAAGCAATCTGTCTATCTGCCATCATCGTTGAAACGCGCGCGGCATGAACTGAATGGATGCTCTTGGTTGGTTTTCCTTGAGTGATCCATGAAATCGCAACTGACGGTCTCGCGTGATTGAGCGAAATTAAAATTGCTCCAATCAATAACAGCGTTGGTAGTCCTAAGAACCAACATCGTGTTGCGCGAATGGAAAGTGATTTGCGTCGCAAAACCAATGTTACTATCAAAAGATAAACTGCATATGCCGGCAGAAGAAAGATAAGTGAGATTGCGGTTGTGAAAGCCACAAATGGTAAGTTCATCATCCAAAATTCCGGCGAATTGTCGCAGAGCAGAAAAATAAACTGCGACAAAATCAAAACTGCGCAACCAATTAAAACTCCTAGTTTGCCACGATTCGCTTTTTGAGGTTCGTTCATTTCGGCATTTCCAGTTTCACCTTCGCCGCCACTTGCGCCACGTCTTTGTCGCCGCGGCCGGAGAGGTTCACAATGATGAGCGCGTCTTTGCCCAGCTTCGGCGCGCGCACCATGCACTCGGCGACGGCGTGCGCGCTTTCAAGCGCGGGGATGATGCCTTCCAGCCGCGCGAGTTTCATGAAGGCTGCGAGCGCCTGGTCGTCGGTCGCGTAGGTGTATTCCACGCGGCTGGCATCGCGCAGCCAGGCGTGTTCCGGTCCGACGGCGGCGTAATCGAGTCCGGCGCTGACGCTGTGCGTGGATTGGATCTGGCCGAATTCGTCCTGCAAAATAAAACTGCGCGTGCCCTGCAATACGCCGAGCGAGCCGCCTTGAAACCGCGCCGCGTGCTGCTCCGGCTGGATGCCGAGGCCGCCGGCTTCCACACCGACGAGCTTCACGGATTTGTCTTCGAGGAACGGATAAAAAAGTCCAATGGCGTTCGAGCCGCCGCCGACGCAGGCGATTAGCATGTCGGGCAGACGATTTTCCTTTTCCAAAATCTGCGCGCGCGCCTCGTCGCCAATGACGCGCTGAAAATTCCGCACCATCACCGGATACGGATGCGCGCCGTAGGCCGTGCCGAGAATGTAGTGCGTGCTGCGGATGTTCGTGACCCAGTCGCGCATCGCTTCGTTCACGGCTTCCTTCAAGGTCTTTTGCCCCGCGTGAACCGGCACGACGTCCGTGCCGAGCATTTTCATGCGATAGACGTTGAGTTCCTGCCGCTGGCAATCCACCGCGCCCATGTAAATGACGCATTTCATCCCGAACATCGCGGCGACGGTGGCGGTGGCGACGCCGTGCTGGCCCGCGCCGGTTTCGGCGATGATGCGGGTCTTGCCCATGCGCTTGGCGAGCAGGATCTGGCCGATGGCGTTGTTAATCTTGTGCGCGCCGGTGTGATTCAAGTCCTCGCGCTTGAGATAAATCTTCGCGCCGCCGAGTTCCTTGGTGAGCCGTTCGGCAAAATAAAGCGGTGTCGGGCGGCCAACAAATTCGGTTAGATAATACGAAAGCTCGCGCTGAAATTCCGGGTCGTGCTGCGCGCGGAAGTATTCCTCTTCCAATTCCTTCAGCGGATGCATCAACGTCTCGGGCACGTAACGTCCGCCGTAGGGGCCGAAGTGGCCTTGGGCGTCGGGCAAATTCAGATTGGCAACTGCGCTCATGGTTTCATTTTCACGCAAAGGCGCGGGCGGCGCAAAGAATTTTATTCACCACCGGACGGACACGGATAAACACGGATTCTGACGCAGCAACGGTTTTATCCGCGGTTATTTTACTATCGCGGAGTCTGCTTATGCTGCTTGCGAAGTTGACGGAGATGGCGGTAGCCGACGAGTTTCTTGTTCTTTTCGTCCCAGAGCCGGTAGGTGGCGGATTTCAAGCTGGAGAACAAGGTGATGGGCTTCACCGCCCGAAACAGCGGATCGGCCTTGTGACATTTCTCCAAATTGTAGTTGGGAATGCGCGGACTCAAGTGATGGATGTGATGGAAACCGATGTTGCCGGAAAACCATTGCAGGACGCGGGGCAACTTGTAGAAGGAACTACCCTGCAATGCCGCTGCGACGTAACTCCAGTCTTCGCCGCGCTCCCAATAAACGTCTTCAAACTGGTGCTGGACGTAAAACATCCACACGCCCGCCCCGCCGGCCACCATGAGGATGATCAACTGGATCAGCAAATACGCCTTGATCCCGAAAACCCAGCTCAACCCGACCGCCATCGCCAAGATGGCCGCGTTCATCGCATAAACGGAATGAAGTTCCCGCCGGTTGGCCTTCGGCGACGGAAAACGTTGCCGGATCAGAAACAGGAACAGCGGCGCGATGACGAACAACACGATGGGATTGCGCGCGAGCCGGTAGGCGAATTTTTTCCAGCGCGACGATTCGAGGTATTCCTGCACCGTCATGGTCCAGACATCGCCCGTGCCGCGCTTGTCGAGATCGCCGGCGCTGCCGTGGTGAATGGCGTGTTCCCAGCGCCAGTGATAATACGGCGTGAACGTCAAAATGCCCGCGAGAAATCCCACCGCATCGTTGGCGCCGCGCGATTTGAAAAACGAGCCGTGGCCGCAATCATGAAAAATGATGAATACGCGCACGAGAATTCCTCCGGCCAAAATCGCCAGCAGCACCACCAGCCACCAAGACACCGACAGGCACAAATACATCAGATACCACAGCAATCCATACGGGATGATCGTGTCAATGATCTGCCACAAAGCCCGCCACATCGAAGGTTTTTGGAATCTGGCCACAATTTCCTTCCATGCCGCATTGTCTGCGCGGGGCTTGGCCGGGGCTGAATTCAAATCATTTGTCATAATTCACTTTGCCGCTTTCGATGAAAATTCGTTTTATGTGTCCAAAGCAATCTACCCCCCAATTTCGGCAACAGCAACCTTTGACTTTGGGTAAGTACGAAACACCCGAATCATTTCCAGCCGGACTCGTCTTAAATTTTTCCCGGTTTGAAATTTTCCGCGCGGGCGGTTAACTCGCCTTGACCGCCGCGACGAGCGCGTTCAGCGAGGCTTTCGCGTCGCCGAAAAGCATCCGCGTGTTGTCCTTGTAGAAGAGATGATTTTCGATGCCGGCGAAGCCGGCGGCCATCGAGCGTTTCATCACGATGACGGTTTTGCAGCGGTCAGCCTCGATGATGGGCATGCCGTAGATCGGGCTGGATTTTTCCTCGCGCGCAGCGGGGTTCACCACATCGTTAGCACCGATGACAAGGCACACGTCCACGCGATCCATCGAGGGATTGATCGCTTCCATTTCGATGAGCTGGTCGTAGGGAACATTCGCCTCGGCGAGCAGGACGTTCATGTGGCCGGGCATGCGACCGGCGACGGGATGAATCGCAAACTGCACTTCGACGCCGCGTTTGCCGAGTTCGTCGGAAAGTTCGCGCACCGAATGTTGCGCCTGCGCCACCGCCATGCCGTAACCGGGAACGATCACGACTCGTTGCGCGTAGGCCAGCAGCAACGCGACTTCGTCGGCTTGAATGGGCTTGACGGTTTTGCCGGCGAGATCACCCGCTCCAGCCGCACCGCCGCCACCGCTCGAACCGAACGCGCCAAACAAAACATTCGTGACCGGACGATTCATCGCCTTGCACATGAGCAGCGTCAGCAATGTGCCGGAGGAGCCGACAAGCGTTCCCGCGACAACCATTGCCAGATTGTTGATGGCGAAACCGTCTGCGGCCACCGCGAGGCCGGTGAAGGAATTCAAAAGCGAAATCACCACCGGCATGTCCGCGCCGCCGATGGGCATGACCATCGCAATACCGAAGAACAACGCGAGCAGGAACATGACAATGAACGCCATCGTGGCGTTGCCGCCGGAAGCGTTCATCGTCAGCCAGCCGCACAAACCGAGAATCACCAATAAAATCAAGCCGTTGAGAATGTTCTGGCCGGGGAACGTCATCGGCTTCTCGAATTTTCCTTCGAGCTTGAGATACGCGATGATGCTGCCGGAAAAGGAAAGTGATCCGATGAGGGTGGCGAACAACATGGAGCCGGCGATGAACGCCGTGATGCCTTCGAGGCTGTGCGAGCGCCTGACAAATTCCAGGCTCGCGACCAGCGCCGCCGCGCCGCCGCCGAGGCCGTTGAACATCGCCACCATCTGCGGCATTGCGGTCATCTTCACCGAATATGCGCCAATCGCGCCGATGATGAGGCCGATGATTGTGCCGATGGCAATGAGCGTGTAATTGAAAGTCCAACCCTGCGACCAGACGTAGTCGCCGGTGGGTTTGTGCAATGTGATCAGCGCCACCAACATGCCGGCGGCGGCGATGAGATTGCCGATGCGCGCCGTCTTCGGCGAACTCAACAGCTTGATGCCAATGATGAATAAAACCGCGACGCCGATGATGATGAGAGCGACGGTGGAACTCATGGCTGTTTCTTTTTCCTGAACATTTTCAACATGCGGTCGGTGACCATGAAGCCGCCGAACACGTTGGCCGAGCCGAAAATCACCGCGATGAATCCCAGCGCCTGCGCGAGCGGTGTGGCCGCATCCGCCAGCACCAGAATGCCGCCGAAGAAAATGATGCCGTGAATGGCGTTCGTGCCGGACATCAGCGGCGTGTGCAGCATCGAGGGAACCTTGGAGATGACTTCAAACCCCACGAAAATCGCGAGGATGAAAATAAACAGGACGTTCGTATCCATAAAATTTCAAGTGGGTTTGGCGATGAGTTTTTCGTTCACGATCTTGCCGCCGTGCGTGACGAGGCAGCCCTTGATGATTTCGTCGTCAAGCTTGAGGACAAAGGTCTTTTCCTTCCTGTCCCAGAATTCTTCAACGAGATTCACCAAGTTCGCGGCGTAAACCTGGCTGGCGTGCAACGGCACGCGACCGGGCAGATTGGCGATGCCGATTATTTTCACGCCGTTGCGGTCAATCACCTTGTCGTAGGCGACGCCTTCGACGTTGCCGCCGGTTTCGACGGCGAGGTCAACGACCACGCTGCCGGGCTTCATGGCGTTGAGCATTTCGGTGGTGACGAGAATCGGCGCTTTGCGGCCGAACACCTGCGCGGCGGAAATCACCACGTCGGAATCGCCGCAGGTTTTTTTCATCGCGTCACGCTGTTTTTGAATCTGCTCCTCGGTCAGCGCCTTCGCGTAGCCGTCCTTCGTCTGGCCGGTTTCGCCGATGTCAATCTTGAGAAACTGCGCGCCGAGCGATTTCACTTGTTCCTCGACGACTGGCCGCGTGTCATAAGCCGTGACTTTTGCACCCAACCGTTTCGCGGTCGCAATCGCCTGCAATCCGGCGACGCCGACGCCGATGATGAATACTTTGGACGGCAGAATCGTCCCCGCCGCCGTGGTCATCATCGGGAAAATCTTGTTGGAATAGCGGGCGGCGACGATGACCGCTTCATAGCCGCCCAGATTTGACTGCGACGAAAGCACGTCCATTTTCTGCGCGCGCGTGGTGCGCGGAATGAATTCCATGCTGATGGCGCTCACGCCGCGCTCGGCAAATTTTTGGACGAGCTCCTTTTCGTTGAACGGATCAAGCAAGCTGGCGTGAATCGAACCCTGTTTGAGCCAGGCAATTTCCTCTCCCGGCGGTTTGCGCAGGCGCAACACGATGTCGCCGGAGCTGATGAGCGCCTTGCGGTCGGTGGCCAGCGTTGCACCGGCCTTGACGTAGGCCTCGTCGGGAAAACCGGCGGCCGTGCCGAGACCGGCTTCGACTTCGACCTGCGCGCCGAGTTTGACGAGTTTGGCGGCGCTGTCCGGCGTCAGTGGCGCCCGGCTTTCGCCCGGATGCGTTTCTTTGGGAACTGAAATTTTCATTGCTCGGAATTCTTACAGCAAAGTTTAGCAGGTGCCGACGGGTAGGAAATCCAATTTTTGCTATTTGTGTTACAATTGTTTATGTGAAACGCTGATATTTTCTTTTATTTGGCGTTGTCCTAATTTGAATCCTGATTTCATTGTTTGTTCTTTACTTCAGCTACGATTGCAACTTTGACCGCCGTTTCTGGTGACACGACCGGCGGGATTTCCAGCACGGCAACAAACCTTTCGTCTGAATCATTTTCCCCCGCTTTGTGTGACCATGCAAAGCAACGCTTGGCTTTCGGATGATTAGCGAGAGTGAATACTTCCACGATGCCTTTCCAGATAAGTTTGCCACCAAAGATTTCTTCCACCGGCACAGATTCAACCCAAGTCGGGCTGGCCTGGTGCAAGTGGAAAATCACTTGCTGCAATCGTTCGATGTAATCTTTATTCGCCACAGCGTTCAATGAGTTGTGCAACCGTCCATGCGCTAGATTCAACGCCAGCCGCTTGCGCTGGTGTCATCCGCAGGGAGTTATGCGTTTTGCAAAAGTTGTAGTAAGCGAAATTCAATGCAACCGCCGCCTGAAAGTTTTCAAATTTCTTACTGTATGCGTTCGTCAAACGTGTCAGGCGGCGGCAGTGCATCCGCAGCGTCAGGTTTTGGCTTTCAACGTGCGACGTTGTAATCCTATTCACGTCCGGCATCCCCGAAACGATTGTGCGCTCGACCTTCACGATTTCAACCGGGCTATACCGAACGGCTGCGGCGGCGTTACCGAGAATTGACATGGAGTAGGTTTTTACGATTTGCCCGTGATCCACTTCCGTTCCGAAGCCGCGCTCAATCGCGTCAGGATAAGTAGAAAGCGAGTCGGTTGAAACTTGAATCCGATTTGCCATGCGTCCCGCCAAATCTTCCATGAAAGCCCGCGCATGATAAGAGTCGCGTTTCCCCACGATGAAAGCCGGAATGAGTTTCGTGTCCGCGTCCAGCGCGATAAACGTCCAAACATCGCCGTAAGCTCCAACACGGTTTGCGTTCTTACGCTTTGCACCGATAAACCCCCAAATCTCATCGCACTCAATCTGTTTGCACGTCAGGCCGCGCATTTTACTGTCCATGATTTGTTGGCAACCTTCGCCCATGCGAAGCCCCAAGCGCATGATAGTGTCGCGGTGAACGCCGGTGATGCGTTCAATACTGCGGATGCTATTGCCTTCCGCCAACATGGAAATCGCCAACACTTTCTTTTCAGTATCAAGATGGTTTGCCATAGAAATGACTTTCAATAATTGGTGGATGCGACGAGAATTGAACTCGCAGCGGCACAGTTGTAAAGACGGCCACTGTCACCAGAACCGCACCCGTCACTGTTTTACGGCATGACGGGTGCGGTTGTATGCTGGCGATAAGATTCATTTTTTTCTTATTTTCTGCTCAATGGCGAATGGAAA
>Ga0182018_10001623_pt1 | contig 25088 bp, 16 predicted proteins | sample 812P2MmetaG_FD_120490 | JGI IMG/M metagenome (GOLD analysis project Ga0182018, IMG submission 120490) | Permafrost microbial communities from Stordalen Mire, Sweden - 812P2M metaG | ecosystem: Environmental > Terrestrial > Soil > Wetlands > Permafrost | place: Sweden: Stordalen | collected...
GATGAACTGCACCGGAACGACCCCGATGGCCGGCAGCGCCACGCCCTGAAGCCGTGCCGCGCCCGCGTCGGCGAAAGCGAACAACAGGCAGGCGGCGAGCGTCGGATAGGGCCGCCATTTCCCGAAGATTAGCGCCGCGAGCGCGAGGTAGCCTTTGCCCGCCGTCATGTCGCGCACAAATCCCGCGCTCGCCGCCGTCGAAAGGTACGTTCCCGCCACGCCGCATAGGACGCCCGAAATGATCGATGCCTGATAGCGGAGGCGGCCCACCGAGATGCCTGCCGTGTCCACCGCAAGCGGATTCTCTCCCACGGCGCGCAGCCGCAACCCGAAACGCGTCCGATAGAGCACCCAGGCGCTCAAGGGAACGAGCGCCGCTGCAAAATAGACGATGAGATTGTGGCCGCTCACGAGCTCGGAATAGGCAAGTCCTGGGACCGGGTGCCGGCGCGCCGACTGCGACCAGGGCCATGCCAATCCAAGAAAACGCTGGCCGGGCCGGTCGAGCTGCGGCGTCTGACCCCCTTGGTCAAACCAGGCAAGCGCGAGGGCGGGCGCAAGGCCGGCGACCATGATGTTGACCGCCATTGCGGCGACGACCTGGTTGCCCTTGTGCGTCACGCAGGCAAAGGCGATGAGGAGCGCAAGCGACGCGGACGCCGCGACCCCGGCGCCAAGGCCGAGCCACGCGGAACCCGTGACGGTGGCAACCGCCGCAGACGCGAACGCCGCCGCCAGCATCTTGCCCTCCAGGGCCAGGTCGATGACGCCCGAGCGTTCCGAGAAAAGCCCCGCAAGGGCCGCGAGCACAAGCGGGGTCGCCACCCGGATCGTGGCGGCGAGCAATAGGATGAGCTCCCGGTAGGCGTCCATCTACGCGCGCGTTTCCCCCCGACCCGCGCCCAGGAGGGCCGCCAGCGGCCGACGGAAGACATTTTCGAGCGCCCCGCAGAACAGGATCACGAGCCCCTGGATCAGGATCACCATGTCTCGGTTCACGTGGGGCATGTCGAACGAGAGCTGGGATCCTCCCTGGTAGAGGGCCCCGAAGAGGAGCGACGCCGCGAGGATGCCGACCGGGTGATTGCGCCCCATGAGCGCCACCGCTATGCCGACAAAACCCGCGCCCCCCGGGAAATCGAGGAGGATGCGGTGCTCCGAACCCATGAGTTCGTTGACCCCGAGGCAGCCGGCAAGACCGCCCGAGATCAGCATCGCAACGAGAATGGTGCGCTCCGGGGAAATGCCCGCGTACACGGCGGCCCGGGGGTTCTGCCCCACGACCCGAAGCGCATATCCCCAGCGGGTCCTCCAGATGAACACCCAGACCAAAAGGCAGGCGCCGAGGGCGAGGAGCGACGCCAGGTTGAAGGGCGACGGCGCAAACGTGATGCCGATCTTCGCCAATACCTCGTGAACCGCGGGCATCGCGGCACCCGGACCAAATTCCCGGGATTCCGGCGACTGCTGCCCGGGCTTGATCAGGACGTTGACGAGAAGGTAGGTCATCAGGGCCGATGCGATGAAGTTCGACATGATCGTGGTGATCACGATGTGGCTCCCGCGACGGGCCTGCAGCCAGGCGGGGACGAATGCCCACGCCGCGCCGAAAAAGCAGCCCGCCGCGATGCCCATCGGGACCACGATCCACGGACTCCACGAGCCGAATCCGAGTCCGACCAGCCCGACGCCGAGCCCGCCAATGTAGGCCTGTCCCTCGCCCCCGATGTTAAACAAACCCGCGTGAATTGCGACCGCGACCGCCAGCCCGGTGAACACGAAGTCCGTCGCGTAGAACAGCGTGTACCCGATTGAGTCCTGCGCGCCGAAGGCGCCCGCGACCATGAGCTTGAGGGCCTGCCAGGGACTTTCGCCGATCAGGCGGATGACGACGCCCGAGATGAGGAGTGCCGCGCACAGGTTCACGAGGGGCAGCAGGCCGTACTCGGCCCAGGCGGGAAGCCGGAAATCGGCCTTCATCGTGGCTCCCCTCCCCTTACGCCGGCCATCAAGAGGCCGAGTGCCTCCTCCGTCGCCCCCGATCCGGAAACCTCGCCGACGATCTCGCCTCCCGCCATCACCAGGATCCGGTCGGAAAGCCCCATGATTTCGTCGAGCTCGACGGAAACAACAAGAACCGCTTTGCCGGAGTCCCTCAGCGCGACGAGCCGCCGATGAATAAACTCGATGGCGCCGATGTCGACGCCCCGTGTGGGCTGTCCAACGAGAAGGACGGACGGGTTGCGATCGATCTCCCGGGCCAGGACCAGCTTCTGCTGGTTGCCCCCTGAGAACGCGGTGATCCGGAGCCCTGGGTTCGGCGGCCGGACATCGTAGTCCCCCATCTTGTGCTCGCAATCGGCCCGGATCGCGCGGCGGCTCATGAATCCCCCTCTTTCAAATGGCCTTCGATCATGGTAGCCGAGGATCGAATTGTCCTCGGCCGAAAAGCTTTCGACGACGCCCATCCCCAGCCGGTCCTCGGGCACGTGGGCGATGCCCAAGCCCCGGCGCGCGCCGGCGCCGACCCGGCCGCCCGCGAGGTCGCGCCCGTTGAGGAGGATTTGCCCGGCCGACGGCGCACGAATCCCCGAGAGGGCCTCGAGCAGTTCGGACTGCCCATTGCCCGAGACGCCCGCGACTCCAACGATCTCCCCCGCCCGCAGATCGAACGACACCCGTTTCACGCGCGCCACGTTGAGTCGGTCGCGCACCTCCAAATCCTTGACTTCGAGTAGAATGGGACCGGGCCGGGCGGGTCCTTTTTCCACCTTGAGGACAACGGCGCGCCCCACCATCTGCTCCGCCAGCTCCCTGGGTGACGTGTCGCGGGTGAGGGTCTCGTGGACCACGGCCCCGTGGCGCATGACCGTCACGTGGTCCGTGACGGCCATGATTTCCCGCAGCTTATGGGTCACAAGTATCACGGTCTTTCCCTGGTCGCGCAGCAGCCGGAGCATCCGGAAGAGCTGGTCCGCCTCCGCCGGGGTGAGGACAGCCGTCGGCTCGTCGAGAATCAGAATCTTCGCCTGGTGATGGAGGGCTTTCAGGACCTCGACCCTTTGCTGCATCCCCACCGGCAGATGACCCGCCTCCGCGTCGAGGGGCACGTCGAGCCCGTAATCGCGGCCCAGCCGCTCCAGGGCCGCGCGCGCCGCGGCGAGGCCCGCGCCCAACCGTCGTCCGCCCTCGGCGCCGAGGATCACGTTTTCCAGAACGGTGAACCGGTGCACCAGCATGAAATGCTGGTGCACCATGCCGATTCCCGCCTCGATCGAGTCGCGGGGCCTGCCCAGGTCGACGGGCCGGCCGTCCACCAGGATCTCCCCGCTGTCGGCCCGGTGAAATCCGTAGACGATGTTCATCAGCGTCGATTTCCCCGCGCCGTTTTCCCCGATCAGTCCGTGGATCGAGCCGCGGGAGACGGACATCGAGACGCCCCGGTTCGCGTGCACCGCGCCGAAGCGCTTGTCGATCCGCCGCAATTCAAGCGCGGGGCTGACGGGGACACCGGGAGCCTGGGGCGCTGGACTCACCGGTTCCACGTTACTGGGGGGACTGGTACTCGGGAACGTGGAGGCTGCCCGCGATGATATCGGCCTTTGCCTGGTTGAGGCGCCGCTCCATCTCCGGGGTGATCAATTTCCGGTTGGAATCGTCCAGTGAATAGTCGACGCCGTGCTCCGCCAGGCCGAGCACCCTCGGGCCGGCCTTCCATGAGCCGTTCTGCGCCTCTGTGAAAACCGTGTCGACCGCGACGTCCACCCGCTTGACCGCGGAGGTGAGCACGCTTCCGGGATGAAGGTCGTCCTGGTTGCTATCGCAGCCGATGCTGAGAAGGCCCGCGTCCGCCGCCGCCTGCATGACGCCATTGCCCGTGGCGCCCGCGGCGTGGAACACCACGTCGGCGCCGCGCCCGAACTGGCTCGTTGCGAGTTCGGCGCCCTCCGAAGGGTTGTTCCAGGCTGCAGGAGTGGTGCCCGTCATGTTTTCAAGCACCTCCACCTTGGGATTCACGTAGGCCACTCCCGCCCGGTATCCCAGGGCAAATTTTCGAATCAGCGGAATGTCCATGCCCCCGACGAAGCCCACCTTGCCCGTTTTTGACGCCATGGCCGCCGCCATGCCGCAGAGAAACGAGGATTCCTGCTCCCGAAAGTTGATCGACTCGACATTGGGCAGGTCGACGACTCCGTCGATGACCGCAAATTTGACCCCGGGAAACTCCCTGGCGACCGTCTCGACCGCGGAAGCCTGGGTAAATCCGACCGCGACGATGACCGTGGCCCCCCGGCGCGCGAACTGGCGCATGATCTGTTCCCGCTGGGACGCGTTCTGGATCTCAAACTCGCGGACGGCGACGCCGGTTTCCTTCTCGAAGCGCTCGGCGCCCGCGCTGGCCGACTGGTTGAAGGAGTGGTCAAACTTGCCGCCCATGTCGTAGACGATCGCGGGCAAAAATTCGGCAGCCTGGGCGGCGCAGGCAATCGAAGCCGCGAGGGCCGCCGCGAGGTGACTGCGAGCCGCCTTCACGGAATCGGCACCGGCTTCAGGCTCCAGATCTGGTTGGCATATTCGCGGATGGTGCGGTCGCTCGAGAACTTTCCCGTCCGGGCGGTGTTCAGGATCGCCTTGTGCGCCCACGCCTCCTTGTCGCGGAAGGCGACGTCGACCTTCTTCTGGCAGTCGCTGTAGGCGCGGAAATCGGCGAGGACCAGGTACGGGTCGCCGCCGGCCAGCAGCGTGTCGTGAACGAGCCCAAACGCCCCAGGCTCCCCCGGCGTCCAGTAGTCGCTTCCCAGCCAATCCACGACGGCGCGGATCTCCTCATCGTCGCGGTGGATATCCCACGGGTTGTAGCCGCGGGAGCGCAGCGCCTCGACCTCCGCCACGGTCATCCCGAAGATAAAGATGTTCTCGTCGCCCACCTCCTCGCGGATCTCCACGTTCGCTCCGTCGAGGGTTCCGATCGTGAGGGCGCCGTTCAGTGCGAGCTTCATGTTGCCCGTGCCCGACGCCTCCATCCCCGCGGTCGAGATCTGCTCGGACAAATCGGCCGCCGGAATGATCTTCTCGGCCAGCGACACCCTGTAATTCGGAAGAAAGGCGATCTTGATCTTTCCCCCGATCCGCGTGTCGGCATTGATCCGCGCCCCGATGATGTTGATGGCGCGGATGATGTTTTTCGCGACGTCGTAGCCCGGAGCCGCCTTTGCGGCAAAAATGAAGACCCGCGGGACCATGTCGAGCGATGGGTTCTGCAGGAGGCGCCGGTAGAGCGCCAGAATGTGCAGCAGGTTCAGGTGTTGGCGCTTGTATTCGTGAAGCCGTTTGATCTGGGCGTCGAAAATGGCGTCGGGAGAAACCGTGACCCCGCACTCGGTCTGGATGATCTTCGCAAGGTCGAGCTTGTTGGCGCGCTTGATCTCCATGAATTCACGGCGGAACGAGGCGTCCTCGGCGCATTTCTCGAGTCCCCGCAGCCGGTCAAGGTCGCGCGCCCATCCCTCGTCGCCGAGGACGCGGGTGACGAGGGCGGCAAGGCGGGGGTTGCATTCCAGGAGCCACCGGCGCGGCGTGATCCCGTTCGTCTTGTTCTGGAATTTTCCCGGGTAGAGCGCATCGAAATCCGGGAAAAGGTGCTTGCGAAGGAGCTCTGTATGGAGGGCGGCAACCCCGTTGACGGCGTGGGATCCGACCACCGCGAGGTGCGCCATGCGGACCCGCTTCCCGCCGTTCTCCTCGATCAGGGAGCAATCCCTCTTCTTGTCGTTGTCGTTCGGCCACTTCGCGTCGACGAGGGCGAGGATGCGCGTGTTGACGTCGAAAATGATCTGGAGATGCCGGGGAAGCACGCGCTCGAATAGCGGCACGCCCCACTTTTCCAGCGCCTCCGGCAGCAGCGTGTGGTTCGTGTAGGCGAGGGTTCGGGTCGTGATGTCCCAGGCGGCGTCCCAGGCCATGTTCTGCTCGTCCAGAAGGATGCGCATCAATTCCACCACCGAGATCGCGGGATGCGTGTCGTTCAACTGGATGGCGACCTTGTCCGGAAAATTCTTCCAGGAGTTTCCCGTGGACCGAAAATGGCGCCGGATGATGTCGCGGATCGAGCAGGAGACGAAGAAGTACTGCTGCACGAGCCGCAGCTCCTTGCCGGTCTCCGTCTTGTCGTTTGGATAAAGGACCTTGGAGATCGTCTCGCCGATCGCCTTTTCCCTCACGGCCTCGACGTAGCCCCCGGAGTTGAACGCGGCCAGGTCGAAATCGTCGGAGGACCGCGAGGCCCAGAGGCGAAGGAGGTTGACCGTCTTCGTGCCGAACCCCGCGGTCGGAATGTCGTGGGGGACGCCGAGGACCGTGCGGGTATCGACCCACTTCGGCCTCGAGTTTCCCTGGTCGTCAAAGACGTTGATCACGCGCCCGTACAGCTTCACCTCCTGGGTGTAGTCGGCGCGAATCACCTCCCAGGGGCTGCCGAACAGCATCCAGCGGTCGGGATGCTCCACCTGGCTGCCGTTCACGATCTCCTGCTTAAAGAGACCGAACTCGTAGTGGATGCCGTATCCGAGCGCCGGGTAGTCCAGGGTCGCCAGTGAATCGAGAAAGCAGGCGGCGAGGCGGCCGAGCCCGCCGTTTCCAAGGCCCATGTCGACCTCGGCTTCGCGCACGTCATCAAATTTAACTCCCAGCGAAGCGAGCGCCGCGCGGACGGCCTCGGTGAGGCCGGTCGAGAGCAGGTTGCTGTCGAACAGCCGGCCCATCAGGTACTCCATCGAGAAATAATATATCCTGCGGGTATTCTGGGCGTTGTGGACCATTTGGGTCGCGATCATCCGCTCGTGGATCGCGTCGCGCACGGCGAGCGAACAGGCAACCCACCAGTCCCTCGGGGTCGCCGTGGGCGCGTAGCGGGCCAACGTCGATGTCAGGTGGCGCTGGATCAGGGAGCGCATGATCACCTCGGGTGAATCGCTTAGGTTCTTTTCCTTCGATGAAGTGGGCATGGGCGGTGGGAACCTACCAATGCAAGACTCGGGCCGCACGCCGGGCCGGTCACGCAAAAACTGGGTCCGTAACCCTATTTTTGGAAACGCCGGGCGAGCTCTCCGTGATTGAGCTCGACGTAGGTGGGATGACCCGAGGGGCTCGACAGGGGCACCGAAGTTGAAAATAGGTCGCGCAGCAGCGCCTGCGCGTCGTTCTCGCTGCTCGCCAGGTGGAGCCTCACGGCCTTTGACGCGGCCAGGCGCGCGAACTGGTCCCGTGCGAGTTCCAAATTGGACAGGGGCATCTGCCCCTCCCGCAGGGCGCCCATGAGGTCGCGGATGAACCCCTCGGCGTCCCCGGGCTCCATCCATGCCGGAAGCGCCTCCACCCGGAAGAAATTCCTGCCGAATTCGGCGACCTCGAGGCCGTGACCGCCCAGAAACGCGAGGTGATCCTTCAGGAGGGCGGACTCCACCGGATTGAGCTCGATCGTCAGGGTAAGGAGCAGGCGCTGGACCGGCACTCCTTCCGAATTGTACTGGTCCCTCAGCCGTTCAAACCAGACCCGCTCCTGGGCCGCGCGCCGGTCGAGCAGCACAAGCCCCTGGGAGGTTTCGAAGAGGGCGTAGCTGCCGTGAGCCGTGCCGAGAAACCTCCAGGCGGGCCCGAGCGGACGAGCGGGCGCCGCGGGGGATCCGGGCCCAGTGGCTTCGAGCAGGGGTGGATGCGCGGGTTCCCCCACCGAGGCGTGAAAGGGGGCCGGCAGCGCAGCCGGAGGTCCGATCTCGATCGGGCCAGCCCCGGCGGTTCCCCTTGGGGGGGACGGGCTCGAAAATTCGCGCAACCGGTTGAGGACCGAACGCAGGACGAAGCCTCGGACGAGCGCCTCGCTCCTGAATCGGACCTCGCGCTTGGCGGGATGGACGTTCACGTCGATATCGGCAGGTGCGCAATCCAGAAAGACGAACGCGACCGGGTAGCGGCCCTGGGGCAGGGATTCGCGGTAGCTCTCGATCAGGGCGCCGCTCAGCGTCCGGCTGTCGACCGGTCGCGTGTTCACGAACGCGACCAGGTCGTGCCGGGTCGAGCGCCCGATTCCCGGGCGCCCGATGAGCCCCCGCAGGCGCAGGCCGGATTCGGCACAATCGATCGGAAGGAGCCCGTCGGCCGCCTGGCGGCCGAAGATCTCGGCCACGCGGTCGACGAGACTTGGGCACTCGGGGGATCGGAACACCTCGCGCCCGTCCTCGGTGAGCGCAAAGGACGTCGCCGGGCAGGCGAGCGCATAGAGGCGCACGCAATTGACGATGTGCGCCGATTCCGTCCGGTCGGTCTTGAGGAATTTGAGGCGCGCCGGGACCGGCTCGAAAAGATGCTCCACCTCGATGCGCGTTCCCACGGGGCATCCGCAGTCGCGTTCGCGCACCACCCTCCCCGCGTTCACCCCGATCTCGGTTCCCGAGTCCCGCCCCCTTTCGCGGGTTTGAAGCGTGAAGCGCGACACGCTCGCGATCGACGGAAGCGCCTCGCCCCGGAATCCGAACGTGGTCAGCCGGTCGAGATCGGCCGAGTCGGCGATCTTGCTCGTGGCATGCCGGCCCAGCGCGGCACGCGCGTCCTCCGGCGACATCCCGTGCCCGTTGTCCTCGACCCGGATGAGCGAGCGGCCCGCGTGGCTGAACTCAACCCCGATCCGGGTCGCGCCCGCATCGAGCGCATTTTCCACGAGTTCCTTCACCACCGCCGCGGGCCGCTCGACCACCTCACCGGCGGCGATCTGGTTGGCCACCCGTTCAGGCAGGATGCGGACCTTGGCCATTCCAAATGAAGGCGGACGGCGAAGCGATGCTACGCCAGGATCTTTTTCCACCGCGCCACCTGCCGGGCGACCTGAGCGGGGCCCGGCATTCCCGTTCCCCTGCGCATGGCCATCGCGCGATCGAGGTCGAATACCGAGGTCCAGTCGGCTCCAAAGGCGGGGTCTAGCCGCGCGACCTCAGCGTTTGAAAGGTCGGGGATGCTGCAGCCCTTGCTCTCGGCGAGCGCCACGACCGCGCCCACGGCGTGATGGGCCTTCCGGAAGGGAACGCCCCGCGCCACAAGGTAGTCGGCAAGGTCCGTGGCAAGGAGCGCAGGATCCGACACGGCGGCCGCGCACCGGTCCCCATTGAACGTGAGCGCGCGCACCGTCCCTTCGAGGACGTCTGCACACAGCGCCACCTGGTCGAAACCGTCGAATACCGGCGGCTTATCCTCCTGCAGGTCCCGGTTGTAGGTCATCGGCAGGCCCTTGACCAGAGTCAGAAGCGTGTGGAGGTTGCCCTGAAGTCTCGCGGACTTCCCCCTGAGAAGCTCGCAGGCATCCGGGTTCTTCTTCTGGGGCATCAGCGAGCTGCCGGTGCAGAACGCATCCGGCAACGTCACAAACCGGAACTCGGCGCTGCTCCAGAGGATCAGGTCTTCCGCGATCCGCGACAGGTGGACGCCGAAGAGGGCGCAGGCCAGGGCAAACTCGATGTGGACGTCCCGGTCCGAAACAGCATCCATCGAATTCTGCGTGACGCGCGGTCGCCCCTTGGAATCCACAAATCCCAGCAGCTTGGCCGCATATTCGCGGTCAATCGGAAGCGTCGTGCCCGCAAGCGCGCCGGAACCGAGGGGACATTCGTTGGCCTTCTCGGCCACCTCTGCGAAGCGCGCCCGGTCGCGCCCGAGCATCTCCATCCAGGCGAACAGATGGTGGGCCGCATAAACGGGCTGCGCCCGCTGGAGGTGGGTGTAGCCGGGGATCAGCACGTTCCGGTTCGAGTCCGCCACGGCGAGGAGCGCACGCTGGGCGCCTAGCACCTTGGAGCCGAGCACCGGGCAGGCCTGCTTGAAAAACAGCCTCATGTCGGTCGCAATCTGGTCGTTGCGGCTGCGGGCCGTCTGGAGCTTGGCCGCGGCGGGAACCTTCGCCGTGAGCGCATGCTCGATGTTCATGTGGACATCCTCAAGCCGGCTGTCCCACGCGAAACGCCCGCTGTCTATCTCGGCCAGGACCGAGTCCAGCCCCGCGAGGATCACCTTGGCCTCTTGCGCCGTGATGAGCCCCACATGGGCCAGCATCGCGCAATGGGCCTTGCTCCCCGCGATGTCAAAGGGCGCCAGGCGGCGGTCAAATGACGCGGATTCGCTGAATTTCAGCATGAGGTCGGCGGGGCCTGTTGCGAAGCGTCCGCCCCAGGTGGCTTGGGTTTGCTTGGCCATGAATGACGGGATTCCAGATGACGCACCGCGGCGCAAAGGCGCAACGCGAAAGATTTCACGTAGTTTTCCAGTTTGCCCACCGGGTCCCACCTCCCACATTCAAACCATGCGCCGGACTCTCTCGATTCTCACGCTTGCCTTGGTCGCCGCCGCTAACCTGCGGGGCGATGACGCCAGCCTGTGCCGGTTCGACAAGGTGTACATCAAGCCCTCCACGTCGTATTACGTCATCGCCGCGGTCACGTTGACCATGCCGCCGTTTGTCAGGAGAAACTCGATCTTTTCCTCGACCTATTCGGCCCGCGTTTTCCCCTATTTCGTCTTCAGCGAGAAGGGCCGTATCTGGATCATGGTCACCAAGGACCAGCTTCGCCAAGTGGCGAAGGGCGCATCGATCGATTTCACCGGCCGCGCCATCAGCGAGGACGGCGACACCCGCAAAGTGACGGGGCGCGCCACGCCGACCGGGCCGACGAGCGGGGACATCTGGGTGCGGGTCTACGTGTCGAAGCGAATCTCGCTGACCTGCAACACCGTCTACGAGCTCCAGGGGCCGCCGCCGCCGCACGCCGCCGTTACTCCCAGATGAATTCGATGACCTTTTCCACCGACGCCGCGAGGCTCTGGTGGACGGGGCAGGTCTGCGCGGCTTTTTCGAGCACCCCGGCCGGCACCGCTCGTGACGATGCGGGCAGCCACATACGGGCCGTCAGCCGCGAAATTCGCCTCGGAGCATCGGCGGACATTTCCTTTTCCACCTCGTATCGTATCCCAGGAATCTCCACCCCGTGCTTTCGTGCCGCCAGGGCCATCGTGGTCGCGATGCAGGTCGCAAAGCCCGTGGCGACCAGGTCCGTGGGGGAAAACGCGGCTCCCCGGCCCTGGTTGTCCTTCGGGGCGTCCGTCGACAGAGCGTTGCCCGAGGGACCGTGGACGGCCGAGCAGTGGAGCTCCCCCTGGTATTCGCCGGTAATTTTGACCATCGATCGATCATCGCCCGCGCGGCCGCGTTGGCAATCGCTTCATTGTTCCTCGGCGATGAAGGCGGGGTCGATCACCCGCCTCGCCTGGCGCACAAATGCGGGCAACGGCGAGTCAAAGTCGGGCCCCTTGCCGCTGCTGCCCGGGACAAAGATGGGGGATCGGGCCGGCAAATTGTCCGGCGAAAGCGGGCTCGCGTCGTGCATCTGGTCGAGCGTTTGGGCGACATAGCTCGTGCGGACATAAAACGCGTTGTCCTGGCCGCCGCGCTTCCACAGCTCAAACACGAGCGCGCCGCCCGGCAGCGAGGGATCCATCTGGGTGCCGGAGATCCACCAATTCAGGCCAAACAATCCTCCGATATTGTTGATGTTGGTGTCGTGGCCCACGACCACGACCAGACGCTCGCCGGAGGGGCCAAGGGCGCCGGGGACGGGCTCGCCGACCGCCGCCTGCTCCAGGGTGTCCAGGAGATGGCTCGCCAGATTGGAGCCTTCGACCTGCGCAGGATACCGGGTCCTGGCGGTAAGATCGAAGAAGAATTCGCGGAGGGCGAGCAGGTCGGTCATGGCCCGGCCGTCCATGCGGCCCCAACCCACGTCCGACGCGGGCATGCCGTCGGCATATTCCAGAACCAGGCTTTCCGTGCAGAGCAATCCGGCGCGCAGGGGACCTGATACCGTCATCAGGTACTTCGGCTCGCCTGAGACCACCGCCGAGGGTTCATTGAACGGCGACGACGCCGGCACAGGCCCGCCCGGGCCGTACAGGATGCCTTTAAGCTCCGCAAGCTGCGAGGCAAAGGCCCGCTCGGCGTTGCGCGGATCCCCTCCCATGCGGCCCGAGACCGCTGCGACCGCAAGGGCCGAATCCGGGTGCCCCACATGAGCCCTGAACGGCTGAAACAAGGGGTCGACTGTTCCATCCGCCAAGGAATGCACCTCGGGCGCGCCCAGGGGGACCAGCGACTTGGCGAGTATTCGGCCGGTTTCGATCGTTCTCTCGTCGTTGTCGGCCCGGACAAAAACCGCCGGCGTGTCCGTGGCGGGATCTCCGGTGAGGAGTCCGGCGTTTGAAAAGCGGGCACGATAATACTCACCCATCAGGGCGATCAGCAGGTCGCCGTGCGGCGTTTGAATTCCGGGGGCCACCTCCCACTTGGGCCAAGGCTGCGCCGCGTAGGAAGCCATTGCTTCGTTTGACAAAAGCGGCGCCCGCACCCCGTGCCGCGTCAGGATGATCGCAAGCTTGAGCTCGTCACCCGTCGATGACGGCTCGGCGCGCAAAGAGGGATTCAAGCCGAACGCCGCTAGAAAAAATATCCCGCCGATCCAGCGGTGGACAACGCCCGTTCCCCTAAGCTGCGGATGAATCATGGGGCAGTCAAAGCGGAGGTCCGCCGAGCGTCAATTCCCCGGGTTCGGTCACCCTTCCGATTCCCCATATAGAATGATTAAGTCTTAATATGCTGGATATTATTGCCTTAGGGAGGCATTGGCCGGGACATCGACGAAACGAAGAAGCGCTCTCCTCTCCGAATCCATAAAAGCCCGCGAACGACTTGGATTTGCAAGTTCGTCCGCGGACATGTCCCTTTCCATCCATGCACGCTCCCCTGCCTCGAATTCGCCGCGTTGGATTATTGTCGGCCGCCCTACTGCTCGCGGCATCCCACGTGTTCGCCGAGCTGCCCGCGGCGCCGGTGGCAAAGACCGTTCCAGTGGTCGACACGTATTTTGGAACGAAGATCACCGATCCCTACCGTTGGATGGAGGATCCCAAGGATCCCGCGCTGCAGACCTACCTCAAGGCGCAAAGCGACCGCACCCGCGCGATCCTCGATTCCATTCCGGCGAGAAAGGACGTCGAGACCCGCGTCGGGGCGCTCATGGAAACAGTCACCTCGTCGTCGGAGGTCGCCCGACGCCGCTCCCTTCTCTTCTACGAAAAACTGCAACCCGGCTCCAATCTTTCCAAAATCTACGTGCGCGACGGCATCGGAGGCGCCGAACGGGTGCTGCTGGATCCCGGAGCCCTGGCCCGCGACGGCCATCATCAGGCCATATCGTACTACCTGCCCTCCGACGACGGCACCTACGCCGCCGTCGGCCTTTCGGCGGGTGGTTCGGAAAACGCGGTGATGCACATCGTCGAGACCGCCACCGGGCACGAACTCAAAGAAACGATCGACCGGACCAACTTCGGCGCCACCTCGTGGCGCGCGGACGGCAAAGGCATCTATTACCTGCGCCTCCAGGCCCCCGTGACGGGCGCCCCCCCGACGGCGAAATTCCAGAACATCAGGACCTACCTCCACCTGCTCGGCACCGATCCCGAAAAGGATACGGCGGTGTTCGGTATCGGCGTCTCCGCTGGCATTTCCATCACGCCGGATGACTTCGGCGGCGCCTTCGTGAGCCCCGACTCCGACTACTCCGTGGGGCTCGTGGTCCACGGGGTGCAGAATGAGATCACCGTCTACATCGCGCCGAAGGCGGATCTCGACGGGGGCGCTGCGCCATGGAAGAAAGTCGCCGATGTCGACGACCAGGTGACCGACATCGAGCTTCATGGAAACGAGATTTACCTTCTGACGCACAAGGATGCTCCGCGCTACAAGGTCATTGAGACCGATGCCGCGCATCCGGACGTCGCCCACGCGCGGCTCGTGATCGCCCCCAGCGAGCGCGTCATCGAGCACTTGGGGACGGCAAAGGACGCGCTCTACGTCCAGTCGCTGGAAGGCGGGCTTGGACGCATCACGCGGGTGGATTGGAACGGCAACCGGACGGAAATAAGCCTGCCGATCGAGGGAACGGTCAGCAGCCTGACGACCGCGTATGACGATCCGGGCTTTCTCGCCAAGCTCGAAAGCTGGACCGTTTCCCCTCTTTGGTACCAGTACGATCCGAGCTCGCAGGCGCTCGATGACACGCGGCTCGATCCGCGCTCGACGGTCGATTACTCCGGCATCGTCTCCGAGGAGGTAAAGGTTCCGGCGACCGACGGGACGCTGGTCCCGCTCTCGATCATCCGGCGCAGGGACATGAAAAAGGACGGGACGAATCCCACGCTGCTCTATGCGTACGGCTCCTATGGGATCACCTCGAACCCAAGTTTCTCGGCATCGCGTCTGGCTTGGTTCGAGCGCGGCGGCATCTATGCGATCGCCCATGTCCGAGGCGGCGGTGAATTCGGCGAGGAGTGGCACCTGGCGGGCAAGGGCGCGAACAAGGTGAAGACGGTCTCCGACTATATCGATTGCGGCCGCTGGCTGGTCGCCAACGGCTACACCTCGCCGGGCAGGCTCGGCGGTCGCGGGGGCAGCGCCGGGGGAATCGTGATGGGCGGCGCCATCACCCAGGCGCCGGACCTGTTTGCCGCGATCCTCGACGAGATCCCCGTCTCCGACCAACTGCGCATCGAGTCCACGCCTAATGGGCCGCAAAATATTCCCGAGTTCGGCTCCGTCCGCACCTCGGAGGGCTTCAGGAATCTCTTTGCCACGAGCGCCGTGCACCACGTGACACCCGGTGCAAAGTATCCCGCGGTGATGCTGACGACCGGCGCCAACGATCCGCGGGTCGACCCGTGGCAGGCGGCCAAGATGGCCGCGGTGCTCCAGGCGGATAGCGCGAGCGGGAAGCCGGTCCTTCTGCGGGTTGACTATGAGGGCGGCCACGGGCTAATCGGTGCGACCAAACGGCAGGCCGCGATCCTGGTGGCCGATGAATACGCTTTCCTGCTTTGGAACATGGGCGTGCCCGGATTTCAACCGTCGCTCTGATCGGCCCTAGCCTGCGCCCGGAGTCGGGCCCGGCATACTCGTTTTCAGCTTCGTCCAGCCAGGTTCAGTGACCACGCAATTCCAGCGAGACCCGATTTTTCCGCGACTATAGGTGAAAATCGGTGTCTTTATAGGTCATCATTTATGGAAACCAATCCGATCAACAAAGGCGTTATCTCCAGCAACTTCGCAGGCGTCGGGACGGTGTCGCGCGAACTCATCAACAAGCGGGCGCGGGAGCTTGCTCTTCTATCGGGCCGGCCTGAGGGCGAGATGACGCAGGCCGAATATGAGCAGGCGGCGCGCGAATTGACGGGGGGAACCGACTTGGACCCCCAGGAGGAACTTATGGAATCGCTCCCCGAGTCGGAGCGCTGGGATCCGGTTCCGGGATCGCCCGGCCATCAGGCGCCCGAACTACCGGAGGAGGATGAAGACAGCGAAGGCCGTTCTGAAAGTGCCCAACTTGTCGAAGACGGTGCTCGCGAGGCCGAGCACGACCAGATGGTCCGTGCCGAAGAATCCGCCCGGGAGGCCGAGAAGACCGATCGCCCATAACGTCAATGGCTGGCCGGCGGCGGCACGCGTTCGAATGCGGCCTCAAAATCCATTTTCACTCCCTCCGCAGATTGGACAAAAGGTTGCGGTGCAAACCCCCTCCGGCAAACGCGAATTCGAGGTGATAAGAATTGAAAATGGATAGTTCGCTGGGCTTAGGGGCGACCCACCGTTACCCGGCCCGAAAGGTATCCGGTTGAAGTCTTCCTAGCTACCCTTCTTGACCGGCTCCGGCTTCCGCGTGGCGGCCTTGACCAGCAGGTCGTGCCACTGGCTTTCGTCAATCTGCTCCAGGGTGCCCCCAAAATGGATGGACGGGGTGGCCAGGGGATATCCCAGGCTGTCCTTCTGGGAAGAGAGGAGGCCCGCCTTGGCGAGAAGCTCAGCAATTGGCCCGCGGGCACCGAGCTGCAGGTCCATGGCGAGCGGCTGCTCAAAAACCGGGACGCCCTTCATGGAGCGAATCTGGCCGGACCCGGTCAAATGCTCGTCGGCGGCGGTCAGCTCGATTCCGGAAAGCTGGAGGCTGCCGTCCGACCCGCGGACCGCGGTGACCGCTATTTGGTCGCAGCCGATCTCCGAAACCTGGTTGGTCAAGTCGATCACCGCCTGAGCGTTCGCGCTCACCGGGTTATTGGCCGCCTTATCCGAATCGCCTTTGATGCCGAACACCGCGCCTGCAAGCGAACCGACCGTGCCTAGCGTGTCCGAAACGGGAGAAGAAACTTCCGGGATCGATTCGGCGACGCTCGTCTTCAGGAACCGGATGATGCCCGAGGTGCTCGAAAGCTGGAATTTTTCCTGCGTGCGTCCGAGCAGGTCGTCGAGATTCATCCCGACGCCTGCCACTGTGCCCGCGAGATTGAAGCGGCCCTCGAGCTGCGGTTCCTCCTGCTTTGGGGTGGCCGGGTAAAAGTTCGCCACGTCGAACTCGTGGAATGCGACCGTGCCATTGAGGTGGTAGGGTAACTCGGCCGAATCATCGAAGGACAGGGATCCCTCGAATTTCGCGAAATTATCGTGCGCGAGGCTGCACTGTCCGCCCACCAGCCGGAGGTACCCGTGCCCAATGTCGAAAAGCCCGTCGACATGCCTGAAGACCCCGTCATCCGTCCTCAACCGAACGAGCGCGAACGCAACGCGGCCCACCCAGTTTCCCCAGAAGGGAATCGGGTCCCGGGCCCCCCCGGGGGCGGCGGAGGCCGGCGCAAGGCCTCCCCCAGAAAATGCCGCCCATGGGGCGGCGAGCCAGCGCAAATGCTCGAGGGCGACATCCTCGCTCGAGAGCTTCACGTCGATGCGGGCATCCGCATTCCTGCCGGTCCATGTTCCCTCCGCCGACACGTCCGATCGGCTCGTTCCGAAGGCGACCTTGATGGGCGCGAGAAACTCGACATCGCCGTCGGGGTCGACCTCGGCATGCACGTTGGCGGACACCAGCGGGTCCGGACTGTCTCCCAACAGGACCATCTTGGCGTCCATTTGCGTCGACTCGCCAAGATTCGCGGAAAAATCACCCGATGCCGAACGGACCGTTGTCCCGCCTGGACCCTGATCCGCCTGCCCCGATAGCAGCGCCTCGACGTCGGCCTTCCATGACCCCGTGACTTTGACCGGCTGGTCCGGACCCGGGGGCCGACTTGCGCTTCCCTCGATGGCCGCCAACCGCCGCCCGGCGCGATCGACCGTAAGCGGCGCCCATTGCACCTGCCACCCGCCCGGACCAAAATTGGCGATGGGTGAAACTTCAAGGTCGAGACCCCGACAAAGAGTCGCGCCATCCTTCTGCAGGGAAACGCCCACAGCGGTAAGCGGGGTCTTAGCGCGAAGGGTCAGTCCCCCTTTTTCCGCCCTGACGACCAATTCACCGGCGGCGGCGCCGTCAGACAGCGTGAATCGGCTTGTCGGCCCCGCAAGCCACGCCAGCGGAAACGCCCGGATCGAGACGTCCAGCCAGTCGCCTCCCGGCTCCGACAGTTTCAGGTCGCGGGTCCTCGCGTTGAACTCGAAAGGCTGGAGGGAATCGGCGACGGCAATCGGCTTTGCGCCCTTTGCAGCGACACGGAGATGATTGACCTCGATGGAATCCCCGTTCCGAACCACGTCGAACCGGGTGTCGAGCGCGATTTTGCCGACGCGCTCCAGAGCGCCGACGGCCCCCAAGGCGCCGAGGGCCGCCCGAAGGCCCCCCACTGCGTGGACCTGGTTGAACGACGCGTCGGCGTCAAACTGGCCCTCCCCTTCGGCCGAGCTCACGGGCAGCGTGCCGTCCGCGGCAAAAGCCTCCAGGTCGGGCTCCTCGAGGTCGAGCTTCCAGGTCCCGTCGAACCGTCTTGTCGCTCCCGAAAAATGGGCGCGAAGGGTCAGGGGCTGGCGACGGGCCCGCTGCAGGGCGAGCGTGTAGGTCTCGTCATCCGCGCCGCGTCCCGCAACGACCTCGGCCGACAGGGCGAGGTCCTGCAGCCCGCTCCGGACGGACACATCCGCATTGATCCCCAGGCGCGTCACCTTCCGCACGGCATCCATCGCGACCGAGAAGCGGCCATGGGCGGAAACACCGTTCAAATTTGCGCCCAGGTCCTCGGAGTTGATGTCCGTGTCAAAGGTCAAGATGCCCTCGCGACCCGGAGCGATTCCGCCGCCCGAGAGGACCCAATGCGCGTGGATGAGCGCGCTTGCCGGCGGAGCACCCGCAACGATGACATCGCCCTCCAGATCGACCCCGTCCAAGGCCGCATCGATCGGCAGCCTCGATCGAGAAAGGAGGCCGAGGAGAGCCAGCGCCACCTCGTTCCCGGACACGGTACGAGCCGGTTCGCCCGCGGTTTTGACGACATGGCTTAAGTCGAGCGTCCAACCCTTGGCCACCAGGCCACCCACCCGGATCCTTCGCTCCAAAAGCATACCCGTAAGAGGAAGCTTCGCCTGAAGCGAAGGGATCGAAAGGATAGCCCCGTTGGCCACCAGGTGCAGGTCTTCGATGTCGACCTCACCAAATCCGGCTGAGAGGGACCCCAGCGAACCTTGGATACCCGGGCGATGGGAGAGCGCCAAACGCGCGATCCAGGTCTGCACCGCTGGCGCAATCGCGAGGAGCACGAGGGCCGCCGCCAAGAGCAAAACGGCCACCAGGCATTTGAGAAGGAATCGGAGTTGTTTCACGCCACGAAAAAATCATCGCCCTCGGCCCACCCGGGGTAGGCCGACTCGGAAGAAACGCATAAATCCCGTTTGCAGTGGAAACGCAGCCTCAAATTGCCCAAGGGCGACCAGGATTTTTGTCCGTTCCCACGCTTCGTGCAACCTCTGGATCAAACGAAGCGACACTACGTCCCATCGGATTCCATAGCATTACGCGTCCAAACCCGGAGAATCCCAGAACCTCGTCCACGGTCTTCCGTGCGGGGTAACGCTTCGTGAATCTTGACATCGACGCTTATGTGGCCACTAGTGGCCACATGAATCGAAAACGAAGAGTGCGCTCAACCTACCCTGAGGCGAAGGCTCAAGAACGTGCCATCAAAGAGGCTGCGGCGGCTTACGGGGTAGAATGCGACGTGGTCAACGTGCGCGAAGCCAAGGACCAATTGTCGAGTCTTCTCGACCGCGCTGAGCGGGGAGAACAAATTGTCGTAACCAGCGACGGTCGACCCAAAGCGATGATTGTTCGTTACCGGCCGATGATCCTCGGGGCCAGGTGGACGTCGCGGCGCTCCCTTCGGCAGAAAACCTCAGCCTCCGACGACTCAACTCCAATCATCCGCGAGATGAGAGACCTTAGCTACTAAAGCCGTGTACATCGACACCTCGGCCATGGTGAAACTCTATGTCGAGGAACCCGATTCGGATTCATGCGAAGCGACTGTCCTCGGAATGACGCTGGTGTCATCTCGGCTGCTCTATTGCGAGCTGAGTTCCGCGCTCCTAAGCAAGGTGTCGCGGGGGATGATTTCAGCCGAATTTAGGCTCGAGGTCTGGCAGGAGTTCGAAAAAGACATCGCGGCCCGCAAGATTCGGTTCGTCTCCCTGAATGACATGCTGATCCAGGACGCTACGGATCTGTTGAGCGAACTATACCCCAATGTGTCCTTACGCACGCTTGATGCAATCCACTTGGCAACGTATCTGAGCATCGAGACGGGGCCTCTGTTCACCAAAGACCTTCGGATGCTCCAGGCCGCGGCACATTTAGGCCTGCCCCTCGCCGGTTAGACGGGTTCGGCTTACGCTCCGCGGCGGCATCAAGGCCATTTCGCGGGACTATGCCAATTTTTTTGGCGGCCCTTCTCACAACCCTTTCCCTATAACACCCCATAGCGGCGGACGGCCAATGCGTGTATCCTGCCGTGATCACTTGGCCATGCTCTTCCTTGTTAAATCTTTGCGTTCTTCCATCGTCTCGGGCGAGGAGGCCCTATCTATCTCGGTTTGCTGCCGCTTTTCTTCCGAGGCGCCCGAGCTCGCTTGCTGCGGCACTCCCACCGTGAGTCTTCGCCCACACCTACAAAGGCAGACCCATGGGTGACGCTTCGCGATAAGTCGCACCCCAAAACTTGATCCTCTATGCAAACATCAAGCCTACCAAAACGGACGCCAACAGGCCCGACCAGGAAGCCCTCAGGCTTGAAGCTGCCTGAACCTCGCCTTCGCATGGGTCGCGGGGAAGCAAATCTTCATGCGGATGGCAAACCGAATGATCACCTGACCGTGGTCTGCTTTGGGGCGTCGTCAGGCGGCTTCGAAGCGTATTGCACCATCCTAGGCCTCCTCCCGTCAGACACCGGGATGGCCTACATTATTGTTCATCACCAGCCGGCCGATGGGAAATCGCTCCTTGTCGAAATTCTCCCTCGGATGACCGATATGCCGGTAGTGCTGGTGGCCGACGGTGAATGCGTGAGAGCGGACCACGTCTACGTGATACCAGCCGGTATGCAGGTGACCATGGACGGGGACAAATTCCGCCTTAAGGCCATTTTCAAGACTCCAGGTTGGCCCAAGAACATCACTATTTTCCTGCAATCCCTGGCAGAAGATCGTCAGAAACGCGCAATCGCGGTCATTTTGTCAGGATTCGACTCTGACGGGGCAGCGGCACTCAAGTCCATCAAGGAAGCGGGTGGGCTCGTGTTTGCGCAGGAATTCCAAACGGCAAAGCAGCCCGACATGCCGCAGAGTGCCGTTAAGACGGGATGTGTCGACAGGCTGTTGCAACCGGCCGAAATCGCGTTCCAGCTGGAGCGCATCGGCGAGGAGCGGGCTCGGTTCAAGGATAACCCCGGTGAAACCAAAAAGGTAACCCTGTTGCCTAAGAGCGAAAATCCGATCACGCCGGAAAAAAAGAAGCGTCAGACGGCGCAATCACGAGAAGCCACGGAAAAGGTGCGTTCCGGACAAAAGGAGGATTAACTTGAAGCCCACGCAGGCAATCCAGCCGATTTCAGAGCGGTTCCCGGCACTGGAGAAGCAGGAAATCGTGCTCACGTTTTGCGCTCCAACGGCCAAGGTTGTGCAGGTGGCCGGCACCTTCAACGGCTGGCGTCCGGAGGCCAATCCTCTAATGCACAATGGATCGGGGGAATGGGCTGCCCGGTTGATGCTCAAATCGGGCGAATATGAATACCGTTTCGTCGTGGACGGCGTCTGGACCGACGATCCTCAAGCCACGCGGCGCGCGAACAATCCTCATGGAGGACTCAATTCGGTTCTAAAGGTGGGATTGGACGACACGACGGATCTCCTGTGATCGATGTTTCCGCGGCCGAGACGCCTGCGTCTCCTCCCCAACGGACGTGACCCGGTGCCGGATCGGCACCTTGCGCTAAACGGAAGTTGCTTGAGAAATGCAGTTTGCGCGTCGCCAGCCGTATCGGCGCATTCGGACAGGCCCAATCCGTCACGTTACAATGCGATCCGTCTTGCCTTCCCACCCTTCACCGCCCCCCCGAGTGGGGAGCGCCCTCGCAGGCCGGCTTTGCCAAAGGGTATCTCGGCACGGATAGTTGTGCCCGCGCCTGACTTGGATTCGACGCTGAATCGGCCGCCGACCATCTCCACGCGTTCGCGCATGCCCGTCAATCCGAGGCGGTCGCCCCATTCAGCGGATGAGAGACGACCGACATCGAAAGATTTGCCATTGTCGGAGATTTCCAGACACACGCCCTCCCGAGCCTTCATTATGAGCACCTTCACAACGCTGGCCCGGGCGTGCTTGGCGACATTGGCCAGCGCTTCCTGAGTGATGCGATAGAGCACCGTCCGTTTGTCACCTTCGAAGGCCTCGACGCCGCTAAACGCCGTGAATTGAATCTTCAGGCTCTTCCGCTTGGAGAAGTCGGTGATGTAGGTATTGAGCGCCGGGATCAATCCAAGATCATCCAGCATCGGCGGCCGGAGTTCGCGCGCAAAATCATGCACGATTCGCACCGATTTTTCCACAAGCCAGCGTACGCGAGCGATGTTCCGCCGGATGCTTTTCGGATTGATTGCCGCGTTGCTGTCAAGGATCGCCAGATGGACGTTGATGCTCAAGAGGAGCTGGCTGATCTCATCATGCAATTCGCGGCTGATCTCCTTTCGCTGGTTCTCCTGCACGAGAAAGATCTGGTGGGACATTTGGCGTAATTTGCTCTGCAGGTTACGCGAGTGCCCCAACAACTGATGGGCGCGTTGCTCGCTTTTCCTTAGGGACATCTCCACAGCCTGGCGCCGGATGATTTCGTCCCGCAACTTCCGGTTCGTAGCGCCCAGGATATCGATACGGCGCTGCGCTTCCTCCGCCTGCTTTCGAGCCGTGATGTCGACGATGGCCATAAGGCACCGTTGCGGCGCGCCGCCGCGGGAACTTGCGGACATCGCCTGCAGGTCGGCCCAGAAAGCCACATGATCGGCGCTCAGGAGCGACACCTCGCAGCTCCGCTTCTCGCGTCCCGCGAATATGCCCTCCAAAAAGACATTGAAAGCCGGGCGAAATTGCGGCGCCACGAAGAGCTGGAAGCGGCGCCCGGCCAGGCGGGCTTTCTCCGTTCCGAGCAACTCGGCTCCCGTCAGGTTCACCTCCAACATCGAGCCTTGTTCATCGAGCGAAAAATAGCCGACCGGGGCGAAATCATAGAGATCGGAAAATTTCTCAAGCCCTGCTTCGACGTCGGCCTTGGATTGTCTCAGCTCCTCATTCTGCAGCTCCAACTCGATTTTATGGATCTGCAGTTCCTGCAGGAGCCGTTGCGTGTCGGCTCTTGTTTCGATGCGCGCCCGTTTTTTCGGCTGCCTACGCAGCCGGGATTCAGCAAGGCGACGCAGCTCGCGGACGCCCGTCGTGATGTTGGATCGCTTTTTTATTTTTCGGTCTCTCCTTCGGCGCCGGCCGCCTTCCGGATCGTTTCGCGCTTGGACTTGCGAACGGGCGTCCTGGCGTCCTGAACCTTCAGACGCTCCAGGGCTCGGTCCAGCGTGAGGCCCTGCTCCGTCGAGTGTGTGGCCATTTCGCTTTGCGTCGCGCGCAGGCCGGCCTCAACTTTCTTAGCCCCTGTTATGTCCGAGTAGGTGATTACGACGCCGTTAATCCGGTTATCCATTGTGCGATAGGGCATGATGCGCACGGTGAACCAGCGCTTGTCTTTTGTGCTGATCGATCTTTCGGAAAAGACCAGAGTCCGCAGCACTTCATGCGCGTCTATCACCAGTTCCGGGTAGAGCAGGTCGGAGGCAAGGTCTGTGATTGGCCGGCCCACGTCGCTCGGGATAAATTTGATGATCGTCTGCGCCTGCAGGGTGAACCGCCGCACGCGTAACTCATTGTCCAGGAATACCGTGGCAATGTCCGTGCTGTTGAGCAAATTCTTCATGTCATTGTTCGTTCCTGATAGTTCATCCAGTTTGGATTGCAGCTCGGCGTTTACCGTCTGCAGCTCCTCGTTAAGAGACTGCATCTCCTCCTTTGAAGTCGTGAGCTCCTCGTTTGTGGACTGCAGTTCCTCGTTGGAGGACTGCAATTCCTCGTTCATGGACTTGAGCTCCTCCTGCGACGTCTGCATCTCCTCGCGGCCCACCTGCACCTCCTCGTGGGCGCGCTGGAGCTCCCGCTCCAAATCCTTATGTCCGGCACTGCGGCCCGAGGTCTTTCCCTTTCCGCCGGCCGGTCTCGCATCGGCCGAGATGACCGCGTCGGAAAAAACAATCAGCACCATACCGGCCAGTTCCTCGGGTTCCCCGATTTCCTGCACCGTAACGTCCACGAACCGGGAGTCGGCGCCGCTCCCGACCTTGATCCCCTGCACGGTAACCGGGCGTTTCCTGATACGCGCCTTTTGGAGGGCGCCGGCCAGGTCATAGCGCAGCCCCTCGCGGGCCATGGCAATGATGTTCCAGTTGGCCTTGCCGGCAGCAGGCTCCAGATAACCGCCGGTTCGGCCACTGACGTAGAGGATGTCGCCCTGATCGTTGACGAGCACCGCCGGTGGGGAAAAGCGCGCCAGGACCAGCTGGTCCGCCAGCGACTGGAGGCTGGGGACGGCGCGGCGCGGCGCAATCGGTGCGGCCGCCCGTCCCGGATGCGCCGCCAGAGCTACGGCCGGGAAATCGAACTGTTTGTCCAGCAGAATGGATTCGCTGCGTTGGAAAATACGCTCCTTGAGCGCCAGTGGGGTGAACAGTTTTGTGGACCCTCCAATGCTTTCCGCGCTGCCGAGAAAAAGCACGCCGTGGGGATTTAGGCTGTAGTGAAAAAGCGGAAAAATCTTTTTCTGCAATTCCGGGGTCAAGTAAATCAGCAGGTTCCGGCAGCACAAAATATCGAGCTTCGTGAACGGCGGATCCATGATCAGATTCTGCGGCGCAAAGACCACCATCGCCCGGATATCCTTGTTCACGCGGTAGCCGCCCTCTTGCTTGACGAAAAACCGGGCAAGCCGCGCGGGCGACACGTCGGCGGTGACGGTCTCCGGGAAGAGGCCCTGGCGGGCCTTGTCGATGGCTTCCTTGTCCAGGTCGGTGGCGTAGATCTGGATGGTAATATGGCTCGCGGACTTGATCTGCTTGAGCGCCTCGGAAAGCACAATTGCCAGCGTGTAGGCCTCTTCGCCGGTCGAACACCCGGCCACCCACGCCCGCACCGAGCCAGCTGCAGCCCGGCCGGCCAGTAGCGCGGGAAGGGCTTGTTTGGCCAGTTGCTGCCAAGCCGCAGGATCGCGGAAAAAACTCGTCACCCCTATCAACAGTTCCTTGAAAAGTATGTCCAGCTCCTGGGGATTCGCCTGCAGATATCGAATGTAGGCGCCTATCTTTCCCAGCTTATGGACCCCTATGCGGCGTTCGACGCGCCTGTGCAGCGTGCTCCGACGATATAGGGTAAAATCATGGCCGGTATGGGAGCGCAGGAGGATCACTATTTTTTCCAATCCTCCCTGGGTCTTCCCATCAAAATGCAGGTCGGGCTTGCCCATCCGCGGGAGATGCCGGCTGTAGGCGATGAGCTTGTCCGGCAGTTCCTCGGCAGGGGCCACGAAATCCGCCAGCCCCGCCTCTA
>Ga0182018_10001625_pt1 | contig 25074 bp, 23 predicted proteins | sample 812P2MmetaG_FD_120490 | JGI IMG/M metagenome (GOLD analysis project Ga0182018, IMG submission 120490) | Permafrost microbial communities from Stordalen Mire, Sweden - 812P2M metaG | ecosystem: Environmental > Terrestrial > Soil > Wetlands > Permafrost | place: Sweden: Stordalen | collected...
CCCGCATTGAAGGGGACCTCGACCTCGATTCCGACGAGCTCCATGCCCAACAAATCATCGGCCCGCTGCGCCTGACCACCCGATCGAAGAACATCCGCCTCGAAGATGTTTCCGGCGATGTTCGCCTGCAGGATGACAATGGTGCGATTGAAGTGGGAATGCGCACCCTGGGCAACGTGCAGATTGACAATCGCAATGGCGACGTTCAGTTGAGCCTGCCCGACAAGGCCGGTTTTCGTCTGGACGCCCGCGCCCGCGATGGCGAGATTCAGTCCGATTTCTCCGAACTGAAAGTAAGCAACGACGAGCACGAAGCTAAAGCCAGCGGCAGCGTAGGTAACGCCTCGTCCCACATCGTTCTGAATAATGAGCACGATGGCATCGAGATCCGCAAAACTCCCCTGAACGGCGGACCAAAAGAAGGCGTTTCCGGCGGAGTCACTGGCGGAGTGCCAGGTTCAAGGCAGTCCAAGCCCGGCAAGGCGCTGCCCGAACCGAAAGAGAAAGTCGAACCCACCGAGAACTGAAGATGCTGTGAGTACCATTGCCTAGGCTGGATCGCGAAGGCGAAGCCGAGCGAGGCATATCTGCAACGGTCAGCGCCCCAACTTCTTGGTAACGAGTCCCTCGATCCGTGCCAGCACTTCATCCTCACTCAAGGCCGAGGAATTGATCACCACCGCATCCCTCGCCGCCACCAGCGGAGACGCCGCCCGCGTGCGATCCCGTCGATCGCGCTCCCGCAGATCCGCGGCCACATTCTCCGCCACGTCGCCCTTGATTTTCTGTTGCGCCATGCGCCGCTGTTCGCGCACCACGGGATCGGCATCTAAGAAAATCTTCAAGTCCGCATCGGGAAAGACTTCAGTGCCAATGTCGCGTCCTTCCATCACCACGCCGCCGCCCGCGCCCATTTCACGCTGCCGGGCCACCATCCACTCCCTCACCTTGGGATGAACCGAGGTCCGCGAAGCTCCTTCCGACACATCGCGCTCGCGGATGCGCGACGACACGTCGCGTCCGTCGAGCCGCGTGCGGTTCCCGCCAAGCGTCGGCTCCAGTTGAATGCGGGCGTTCTGGGCCAGCTTAAGCAGTGCGGCCTCATCGTCAAAGGAAGCGTCCTTCTCGATTGCTTGCAGAGCCAGCGCGCGATACATTGCCCCGCTCTCCAGGTTCACATATCCCAACTTCCGCGCCAGTCGCGAGGCAATCGTGCTCTTGCCCGCCCCCGCGGGTCCGTCAATAGCGATCGTCAGCCTGCGAGGAGCCTGTTCGTCTTTTCCAGTGTCAGCCATGCGAAGCTAAAGATTGTACACGTTGATCGCGCCGGAACCGACTCATGTAGCCGCGTTGGCTGCCCCGCGCAGGCAAAGCCAAGCGCAACGGAGATGCAGCCCACCGCGGTCCAAGTGGAACCGGGTCTAGAGACCCGGTCATGCGGAGCAAAACTCCGCGGCGCCCTAGCCATCAGCAAAATGGGAGCACCTACGACCAGACTCACATCGGGGATATCTCCCCACTCCGCACTCGCTCCGCGCTCCATCCCAACTGCCGCAACTTCCGTATGCTCAACGCATCATGCCGCTTCGCCAGCCGCACGCCATTTGAGTTCCGCACCAGATCGCAGTGATAGAAATCTGCTGCCGCCAATCCCAACGCCCGAAACAAAAGAATCTGTCGCGCCGTCGACTTCAATAAATCCGCGCCCCGCACCACTTCCGTGATCCCCATAGCGGCATCGTCCACTACAACAGCCAACTGGTAAGCCGGCACGTCGTCGCGCCGCCACACAATAAAGTCTCCAAAGTCCCGCCCCGCAACAAACCGCTGCGCCCCCAAATGCAGATCCGTAAAACAAACTTCCTCTCCATCGGCAATCCTAAATCGCCAATTCGCTCCCCCAGGGTCGGTGTACGGCTCGGACCAGCTGGAGACAGGCGCCTCGGCTGTCTCGCGAAGCCGAAGCCGAGCGGCCCCCGCCACGATACGGGCCGGCCGGCAGCTTCCGGGATACACTGGTTCATCATCCAACCCATTCGGCGCTCCCGCCGCCAACTCCACATCCTTCCGCGAACAAGTACACGGATAGATCATTCCCGAATCCCGCAGCTTCCTCCACGCCTCCAGATAAAATCCGCGCCGCTCACTCTGCGAATACGGGCCCACCGGCCCGCCATAGTCCGGCCCCTCGCTCCACGAGATGCCCAGCCATCGCAAATCTTCCATCATGGCTTCGACAAACTCAGGCCGGGTGCGCTGCGAATCCAAGTCTTCGTTGCGGAGGATCAACTGCCCGCCCCGCTCCGCCGCCCGCCGTGCCGCCATCCAAAACGTGCGCGCATGTCCCAGATGCAAAAGCCCAGTCGGCGAAGGCGCAAGTCGCCCGCGATAAAGAGCGGAGGAGTTGGTCGAGGAGTGATTTTTCAAAGGGGAGCCTAGGCAGTCGCTAGCCGAAGCGGTCTCGCAATGGAATCGGACGCCGCGTACCCGACATGCAGCACCCGTCTTAGAGTTTCCGAATGTGACTTCGATGCCGCATGAATGAGCCGGGGTCGCATGATTACAACTCCACCTCTTGGAACAACGCAGTCGAGCGGAGCCGCATCCCTCGCCAGTTCGCGGACAGCATCATCGCTCAACACACCGGCGCGTGCGGGGCAAAAACCGCAGGGGCGTCGCGCGAAATGGAAATGCATCCGGCCCTAGAATCTGTCGCGCAAAGTTGATCATCTCCGATCTCCGCGCAAACTCGGCGAAAGGAGCAAGTCGCAGCGCATGCCGCACCCCTGCCCGGCTCCGTTGCGGTGCCAATTCATTGATCTCTTGCAGAAGGCGATCCAACGACTCGTGGGAAAAGAGTCCGGGCCGAATCGCAAATCCGTCTTCGTCGATGGCCTGGTGCCAACCCACTTCTTGGAACACCCCTCAAGATGCACGGTTGGAACCGCAACCCGCTCTCCCCCGTGGAAGAGCGACGCTCCTAGCGACGCGTAGAGCGCGGGCTGAATCCGGGCTTCAGCGCCCGTGGTCGCCTTCCACTCGGCGAAGGAACTTCCCTCAGAATGACTTCGGACCGCTCTGCCGGCACCGTCACGACCTTCTCCGGCGTGATCTGCAGCATGGATCGTCCACTCACATGCAGGAAGCTCAACTCCCGCGCCGCCAGCAGCGCATTCACCGCATCCTTCACCTTCGACCGCGCAATGAAGTTTCCAAAAAATATCTCCAACTCCGCCTGCTCGATCGCGATCACGCACTCCAGATACTTCGAGAGCAATGCCGTCAGAGCCTCCTGCACCGACAATCCCACACCCTCCTTCACCGCCTCCGGCGCCCAGCGATAGAGCGCATCCCAAACCGATCCCTCGCTCGCCTTGTAGTCCACGCGCGTAATGCGCAGCTTCGACCACAACTCGCCCAGCGCACCGTCAAGCGCAGGAAACGACACGCTCCCGCCCAGGACTTCCTGCATCTTCTGCTTCGAAATCGGCCCCTCCCGCGTAATCAACGCAAAGGCATCGCAGGCCAGCGCAGAATAAGGAGATCGCGATCCCGCCTTCGGCGCCAGCTTTGGATTGCGTTCCCCCATGAGCGCATAAAAATAAGGGAACGCCGAGGCCGCCACCAGAAAGCCATTATTCTCGTCAAACGAATTCGCCTCGAACGCCGTTCGCTCCCGCAACAGCCGCACCATCAATTCCGTGGCCTCAGCCGCCCGCGGATCCTGGAACGCATGTTGCCATCCTGGCAATCGGTTCTCCGATCCCACAAACGCGCCAATGAACGTCGGCACCAGCAACGCCGGCCGCTTGGGATACATCAGACAAAATCCCACATCCTCCAGGAACGCGCGCGCCTCTTCAATGGTCCGAATGGGCTTCCCATCCAGCCGCCACTTTTCGCGCCGCAGTTGTTGTAGTTCCAGGTCAGTCATAAGAAAAAGCTGTCAGCTCTCAGGCGTCAGGTCTCAGCAAACCTGGACCGGCTTAGCGGAAAGCTGAAGCGAACCTCGCTAGATTCTCTTAAACGCTTTCTGAATATCCTTCATAGAGTACCGTAGCACGACAGGGCGGCCATGCGGGCATGCGTAGGGGTGGTCGGTTTTCGCCAGCTCCGCCAGCAGCCATTCCATTTTGTTCTGCTCCAGCGGCATGTTCACTTTAATGGCGGCGTGACACGCGATTGACGCAGCAATGCGCGCCCGAATTTTTTCCAGATTCAGCGACTGCTCCTCGCGCGAGAATTGCTCGAGCAGTTCCTGCAGCATCTTCTCGACCGCCGACGCATCCACTCCCGCGGGCGCCACTTTCACGGCCACGCTGCGCGCGCCAAACGGCTCCGCCTCGAACCCGTTGTATTGTAGTTCGTCCGAAATTTCCCTGAACACCGCGTGCTGCGCGGGAGACAGCTCCAGCACAATGGGCATCAGCAACCGCTGGCTCTCAACTTTTTGCGCCGCCCGCTGCTTCCGTATCCGTTCAAACAACACGCGCTCGTGGGCCACATGCTGGTCGACAATCCACAAACCATCTTCGTTCACCGCCAGGATAAACGAATTCCGAATCTGCCCCAGCGGCTTCAGCGTGCTCAGCGACGACAGCGTCGGCTCTTCTTCGCGAACCTCTAGCGCCGCTGCACATCCATTGTCGGGAATCGTTTCCAGCCCGCGAGCAACCGGGATCGCCGCGTTCGCCTCCACCGCAATTCCTCCTTCAAACTGAAGGCGTGGGAAGACCGGCGGCGGGACCTGCGCATGCAAAGCAAATCCGCCGGTACGCACCGGACCCCAGGGTGCCCCCTGTCTCGCGTCTTCTGCGAGCTGTGGGAAATTTGCTATATCCCCTGCAAAACTCGCTCTCGGCGCGGCTTCCCAAGTTTGCGGAGCAATCGCGCCCGTTCTCAAATCCGGCGTCATCGCTCCCGGCGTCAGCGACGTACTGGCCGTCGCATGGGCGCGCATCTCGGTAACGAACTGCGGCACCGGACGCGCCTTCATCAGCGCCGCCCGCACCGAGTCCCGCACAAAATCATGCATCACGCTCTGCTGCCGAAACCGCACCTCCGTCTTCGAGGGATGCACATTCACGTCCACCTCACCCGCCGGCAACTCCAGAAACAGCAGCCCCACGGGATACACGGTCGGAGGAATAATATTTCGATAAGCCTCGGTCAGAGCGTGCTGCAGCAGCCGGTCGCGAATCGTGCGTCCATTCACAAACAGAAAAATCGAATTCCGATTCAGCTTCTGAATCTCCGGCTTGGAAACGAACCCGTGAATCCGGATTTCGCCGCAGGATTCTGGGTCGCGGTCAGCAGAATCTTCGCTGCTGGAGTTTTCGCGAGCGGGGGCGACCGCGCCACTCTCGCTCATTCTCCGCCACGGCGGAGGCTGCGGCAGTCCCACGCGCTCCAGAGCCTGCCGCGACGCCACGGGAATCAGCTGATCCAGCGTCTGTTTTCCCAATACCTGATATACGCGCTCGCTGTAGCCCGCCACCGGAGGCGCCACCAGCATGGCATTCGCCGCCGAGTGCAACTCAAAATGTTTCTCCGGATGCGCCAGTGCGCAATGCGTGACCAGCGACGCAATGTGCGACAACTCGGTCGACTCCGCCTTCAGAAATTTCTTGCGCGCCGGAGTATTAAAAAAAAGATCGCGCACCGTAATCGAAGTTCCCAACGGCAGCCCGGCCTCTTCCACTCGCGCAATCTTCCCGCCATTGATCTCGACCACAGTCCCAGCCGCGTCTGGTTCCGCCCGCGTCTCCAGCCGCAGCCGCGATACCGACGCAATCGCCGGCAGCGCCTCCCCGCGAAATCCCAGCGTAGCCACGCTCAGCAGGTCTTCCGCGTTCTTGATCTTCGAAGTCGCATGCCGCTCAAACGCCAACAGGGCATCGTCGCGCACCATGCCGCACCCGTTGTCTGTAATCTGGATCAGCTTCTTTCCCCCCGCCTCCACGCTGATCTTGATCCGCGTCGCCCCCGCATCCAGCGAATTTTCCAGCATCTCCTTCACCACCGACGCAGGCCTCTCCACCACCTCGCCCGCGGCGATCTGGTTGGCTACGGTTTCGGAGAGTACGTGGATGCGTCCCATGGGGTGGTTCTAGGTTCTCAGTGCTGAGGATCAGTGGTCAGTCTCGCAGATCGAGTGGCAAAAGCAAAGAAGCGGATGGACGGTCCGCGGGCTCTGCCGGACAAATTGGGACGGGCACGGCGGCTGCCATGGGGCATACCTCCAGCAGTTCGGCCGGGTTACTTCCGTTGTTACCTATGCACCAATATTGATGCACTATTCATCAGGCGGTAACATTGCGCTGCTACAACCGGAGTATGGGTCTGCCAGGGTACGACACGCTGATCCTTTCCGACCTGCACCTGGGGGCAGAGACCAGTCACGCGCGCGAGGCCACGCGTGTGCTCAAGCAGAATCGCTTCCACAGGCTGATTCTGCTGGGCGACATCTTTGCCGATCTCAACTTTGCCCGCCTCACCAAGGATCACTGGAAATTTCTCGGGTACATCCGCAAGCTTTCGAATCCCAAGCGAAACATTGAAGTGGTGTGGGTCGAGGGCAACCACGATCACGGGTTGACCAACATCATGTCGCACCTGGTCGGAGTGCGCGTTTATCAGCACTACGCGTGGGAATACGGCGGGCTGCGGCATATCGCGATTCACGGCCATCAGTTCGACGGCTTTCAGGTCAACCGCGTCCGGCTCAGCCAATGGGGCACGTCGCTTTATCTGCGCTTGCAGAAGATGGACTTGAAGGGCAAGCCGATCGCGCGGCTGATTGACCGGGTAAACACGTGCTGGCTGCGCATGTCGCCGAAAGTGGCGTCGGGCGCGCTGGCTTACGCCGCGCAACACGGCGCGGACCGCATCTTCTGCGGGCATACCCACCAAGCGATTCACCTGGATCGGGACGGTCTCCATTACTACAACTCGGGCGGATGGGTCGATTCGCGACTCACTTATCTGACGATCGACGAACAGGGGGTAGAGATACATGACTATGACGACCATGAATACGGCAAATCAGCTGACGATCGTGATTCCGGCCAAGAACGAAGCGAAGCTGATTCCGCGCTTGTTGACCTCGCTGACGAATCAGGACTACTCGAAGATGTCGAGTACGAGAGTATTGGTGGCTGACGCTAACTCGACCGATGGAACCCCCGAGATCGTGCGTGGCTTCCGCGACCGCTTAAACGTCAGCGTGATTCACGGTGGAATGCCCTCGGTCGGGCGCAATCACGGAGCGGCGCAGGCCGATACTCCCTACGTGCTTTTTCTGGATGCGGATATTGAACTGGCCGATCGGTCGTTGGTAGGGCGCTGCGTGGAGCTGGCAGAAACCCAGGAACTGCACTGCGTGACCACGAATATTTTGTGCGTGGAAGGCAGTTGGCTCGACAAGGCGTTCTATGCGGGCAACGACTTTTTTCAGTACTTGTCGTACCTGCACCGTCCGTTTGCAACCGGAATGTTCATGTTGTTTGACCGCAATAAATTCTGGGAACTGGGCGGATTTCACGAGCAGATTTCATTTGCGGAAGATTACCGGCTGAGCCAGCAGGTCGAGCGCAAGCGCTTCGCGGTCGTCCGCGGCGGGGTCTATACCACGAATCGGCGCTTCAAAAAAATGGGACACTGGCGCGTGGGCTGGCTCTTTCTGTGGACCGCCATGAATTACTGGAACGAAAAATACTTTCTGCGCGACCACAAATATTGGGCGTCGGGGCCGGACAGCGTGCCGCGCGCTTCGATCCCGCCGGCCCCAAAGAACAGGATTCAGCCAGCCAGCTGAATCCTGTTTGCATAAAACGAATTCTGATTCGCCGGCTAGAAACGAAACACGACGCCCGCCGACAAGCGCAGATTATTCTGAGCCGAACTGAAAAATTTGGTTCGAAGGTAGTCGCCTTCCACGCGCAGAGCGATGGGATGGAAAACGCGATAATCCAGGCCGCCGCCCAGTGCGTAGGCGAACGAGGTATTGGAAGGGGAGGGCAAGGTTCCGCCGGTATGGATGTGCGCGGCGCCGACCATAACCTCGGCAAATGGAGTGAACTTCCCCACCGGTACCGAGAGTCGCGGGCCGACCAGATATTCCTGCTCATGGCCAGTGACATTATCGTTAATTGGACCGTTGGGCGTGAGCGCAGTAAAGGTCTGGGAGCCGTAGTGTCCGCTGACGTCGCCGACAATCCCCACAAACGGCAGCACCTTTCCCTCGAACGAAGCTTCCCAGCCGTGAAGATTGGGGCTGCTCAAAGTCGTAGCAACCAGATCCGGACTGAACGCTGATGAATTTGTACGTTCATAGGAAAATCCGACGAATACGTTTCCGGATGGCATCTGGGCGTTCGCCAAGCCTGCGAAAAGAAATAACGTAGCGCCGATGCACGCGGCTTTCAGCATGTGAAGACTCTCCCTTTCCCTGGCATCCATGAACCCATAGCTAACGTTAAAGTTTTGGATGTGTGGAGAAGAGATTCGAATACTGGCCAATTGGTTGATGCAGAAATAGGCCGCCAGATATCGGTCAGAAGCGCCAGACAAGTCCAGTCGAGGCACGGTAGTCGTTCTGGTAGGCGCTGGCGTAGTGACCGTACAAGTAGTCGCCTTGGACCCGCCAGGAGAAATTCTTGAAGCGAAGTTTGTAGTCGACGCCGCCGCCTACGTCGATCGAGACAGGGTTATAGACGAAGCCCACCGAGTTGATGTGCCGGATGCCGCCCATGGCGTGCACGAAGGGACTCCATTTTCCGTAGCTGAACGAAAGCCGTGGACCACCCAGGAAGACGTACTGCGTCACCGGCGCGGTTCCCCGTCGATAATAGCCACTGCCATCGAGGACCAGCCCCAGGCTCGGAAGACGGGTCAAAGGAAGCAACTCGACAGAGCCCTCAAATCCACGATAACTCTGCTTGTTAATGACATCGGTGAGCTGGGCATAGGAAACGCCGGCGTAGACATTGCCATTGGGAAGAAGTCCGTTAAATTGTGCCGACATGGGAATCGCGAACAAGATGAAGCCAACAAACGCCAGCACCGAGGCAGCAGTCTTCGACACGAATTATTCCTCCCCGGCGGTTAGGCCGGCAAAAAGGTTCATTTGGCTCAACGAAATCTGTTAGATGCAGTGTACCGGATGCCCAAGATGTCCCAGTCGCCAAAATTTGTTCCGGCCGAAACCGGGTTCTGGGCCCGGAAGTGAATGAAAATTTATCAGATTTTCATGGTGCCAAAACCAATCGACCTGCGTCTATCTATTAGCATGCAACCAATAGACATGAATTGGCAAATGAGCGAGCAGCCGGGAGTTGCGGTTGCCTTTGAATACCCCAAGGAGTTGAAGTTGAAACTCAGTCTGGAAACACGCAATTGTGGCGATGTCATCATCGTGCACTGCCAGGGGCGCATCGTGTATCGCGATGAAGCCGCCGCGCTGTCGCGCGTTGTGGGCGAGGTGATGCAACCGGGGCAGAAGCTTGTGCTCGACTTGACTGGCGTGAGTTCGATGGACAGCGCCGGCATCGGCGAATTGGCTCTACTGCAAACCTGGGCGCAGAGGAAAGACGTACCCCTGAAGTGTGCCGGAGCGAATGCGCTGGTCAGGACGTTACTCGACCTTACGAACCTGGACACCGTGCTGGAAGTGCATCCCTCTCTGGACGCGGCTCTGGCGTCGTTCCGCGAAGAGCGGGTTTGCGCCGACTGCTGACCTGAGAAAAAAGTTCTTCCCCGAAGGAGCAAAGTTCGCTTTGCTCCTTTTTGTTTTTGCAGCAGGGGCGTACGGGTCGTGGATGGCGTCCCGCTCGGGACTTTGCCGCATACCCCCAAGTCAGTTTTCGCGCTGAAAACGGTAGCGGCTTTTTCGATCGACAGCCATGGCTTCGGCTACCTTCAGAAATGCCCTGGCGGCGTGCGACAGGTTCGCGTCTTTGCGATAGACGAGGCGCAGCTTGCGTTTTAACTGCAGTTCACGCACCCGGATGGCTACGAGCTCTCCTCGGACCAACTCGTTCTCCACGCTGATCTCGGGAACAAACGCCACTCCGTGCCCCATGCTTACAAATTGTTTGATGGCCTGCAGCGTGGGAAGTTCCAGGTCCATGTGCAGGGGCGTTTTGTGAGTCTTGAACAATTGCAGGACTTTCTCGCGATACGGGGACGAGACAATGTGAGCGACGAACGATTCCGCGCCTAATTGACGGATGCTGACCTGAGGCGCGGAAGCGAGCGGATGTTTGGGCGGCACGACGAATACGAGCTCGTCCAGATACACGACGACGGAATGCAGGCTGGCTTCCTGCGGTTCGTAGGACAACACGCCGAATTCGGCGGCATAGCGCAGGACGTCGTCGGGAATGTGGCTACCCAAGGCGCGTTCGACCTTAATCTTGATCATGGGATGCAGGCGGCGGAACTCGGCGAGCAGTGGCAGCAGATAGAGCACGGTGAATTCGTTGGCAGCAATGACAAGCTTGCCTTTTTGCACCTCCCGCAGCTCGGTGAGCGACTCGGATGCCTCACTCCGCAGATTGATCAGCTTTTCGGCATATTCGAGCAGGACCTTGCCGGCGTCGGTGAGTACGCCCTCCCGGGAAGAACGGTCGAAGAGCGCTTCGCCGAGCTCGTCCTCGAGCTTGCGAATGGTTTGGCTCACCGCCGACTGGGTGCGAAAAAGCTTTTCGGCGGCGCGGGAGAACGTGCGCTCGCGGGCGACTGCGAGAAATACTTCGAGTTGAGAAAGTTCCAAAGCCCCCCCGTAATCGAATCTCGTAATTCCATTAGCAAATCTTATTATACAACTACAACTAATGATTACTGAAGAATTATAAGTTTTGCTTCTGCCAACATCGCCCGTACTATAGAAAGTCGGTTTGATTTTTGAGGGGAATCCATGACCGCCGAACGCGCTCGCATTACGATTTTCGACACCACTCTTCGCGACGGGGAACAGTCGCCGGGTTGCAGCATGAACCAGCAGGAAAAGCTGCGGCTGGCTCATCAGCTCGACCGCCTGGGTGTGGATGTGATCGAGGCTGGTTTTCCTATCGCCTCCGATGGCGACTTCGAATCGGTGAAGGCGATTGCCGGGGTGGTGCGGCGTCCGATTATCGCTGGATTGGCTCGCGCCTGCCGTCCCGACATCGAGCGCGCCTGGGAGGCATTGCAAGGTGCGGCGCGTCCGCGGATCCATGTGTTTCTGGCGACTTCGGACATTCATTTGAAGTATAAGTTGCGGATCACGCGCGATGAGTGTGTGGAACAGGCGCGGGACGCGATTCGCTTCGCCAAGTCGCTTTGTGATGACGTAGAGTTTTCGCCGGAAGACGCTACGCGTACCGACACGGATTTTCTGTGTCGCGTGCTCGATGCTGTCGTCGAAGCGGGAGCTACCACGCTGAATATTCCTGACACAGTTGGCTACACCGTACCGGCGGAGTTCGGAGAGTTGATCACGACCATCCGGCAGCGGGTGAAGGGGATTGAGAACGTAAGCATTTCCGCACACTGCCACAACGATCTGGGAATGGCCGTAGCCAATGCGCTGGCGGCGGTGTCCGCGGGAGCGCGACAGGTGGAGTGCACGATCAATGGAATTGGAGAGCGGGCGGGGAATGCATCACTGGAAGAAATTGTGATGGCAATGCGAGTTCGGCCGGATCGCTTCGCCTACGAGACCGGCGTGGTCGGCGAACAGATTTTCGCGGCCAGCCAGATGCTGAGCGAGATCACGGGCGTGCCGGTGCAGCCGAATAAGGCAATCATCGGGCGCAATGCTTTTGCACACGAGGCCGGCATTCACCAGGATGGAGTCTTGAAGAATCCGCTGACCTACGAAATCATGACGCCGAAGTCGGTGGGAGTGCCGGATTCGAGGCTGGTGCTGGGCAAGCACTCAGGACGTCACGCTCTCAGCATCCGATGCGACCAACTGGGCTACCAGTTTGATCGCCGAGGTCTGGATGATATCTACCGGCGATTCGTCCGGCTGGCGGACAAGATCAAACATGTGGAAGATCACCATCTGCTGGAACTGATTCGCGACACGCATAAGCCGTCGGGCTCGGCGACACCTCTGATTGAGCCGCTTGCTCTGGCGAAAGCGGCCGCCGTCAATGCATCGTCACCGTCTCCAGTTCCGGAATCCGAACCAGTGAAGGCGTTCCCGTTGGGGCCGCAGACAAACGCGTTCGGAATGCCGTTGCCGGTTCACGGCGATTCCCACCACGAACAAACCCAGCAGGAAGACTATCTCTGGGGCGTGTAGGGGAAATTGAGTAATTGGGTGATTTTGTAATTCAGTAAAATTAATCCCGATCGAATCGTTTTGACGATCCAATTGCTAAATTGCCCATCACTAAACTCCTCCCATGCTGCTTAAACTAACGATTCTCCCCGGCGACGGCATTGGCCCGGAGGTCACGGAACAGGCCGTGCTCGTTTTGCAGGCGCTGGCCGGCGGTTTTGGGCATCGACTCCAACTGCAACACAAGTTAATCGGCGGAGCGGCGCTCACTGTAGCCAACGATCCGCTGCCGGCGGACACGGTCGAGGCCTGCTTGGCGTCGTCTGCCGTTCTTCTGGGCGCGGTGGGAAGTCCGGCGTTCGATCGCAATCCCGGACATCTTCGTCCTGAGGCAGGATTGCTGAAAATAAGGCGCGAATTGGGCGCATATGCCAATCTGCGTCCCGCGGTTCTCTTTCCCGCGCTTGAAGATTGTTCCCCTCTGCGGCCGGAGATCGTGCACGGCACCGACCTCATGATCGTGCGCGAACTGTTGGGCGGAGCGTATTTCGGCCAGCCTCGATCGATTGAAGGACCGCCGGGATCGCGCGTCGCGGTCAACACCATGCGTTACGGCGAATCGGAAATCGAACGCATCGCGCGCGTGGCCTTCGAGTTGGCGATGAAGCGGCGGCGCAAGGTGATGTCGGTAGACAAGGCTAACGTGCTGGAATGTTCGCGGCTGTGGCGGGAAGTGGTCACGCGCGTGAGCAAGGATTATCCCGAGGTGAAGCTGAGCCATCAGTATGTCGATTCGGCCGCCATGCTGCTGGTGCAACGGCCCACCGAGTTCGATGTCCTGCTCACCGAGAACATGTTTGGAGATATTCTCTCCGATCAGGCCGGTGGGGTAGTCGGGTCGCTGGGGCTGCTGGCTTCTGCAAGCATCGGAGGGTCGGTTGGATTGTATGAGCCGGTGCACGGTTCGGCGCCGGACATCGCGGGGAAGGAAATTGCCAATCCGCTGGGAGCGATTCTTTCGGTCGCCATGATGCTGCGACATTCGTTTCAGTTGGAAACGGAAGCGGCGTGCGTCGAGGGGGCCGTCGGCACCGTGCTCGCACAAGGCGCTCGGACGGCGGACTTGGCGGGAAAATCACACGCCGCGATCTCTACGGTAGAGATGGGACGTCGGGTAGTTGAAGCGGTCAGAGCCTCGAAGGTGGCCCCGCATCGGGCCGAGAAGTCGGCATGAGTCCGAGGCGATGAAACATGCCGTCCCCGACTCGCTTATTTTTTTTTGATTCTACTCGCCACTTCCGTGGCGCCCTTTCACGCTCCCCCGCTTCGCCGCTTCTTCCGATGGTGATTCGTACTACGTCGGGGGCCCATGCTGGTCGGGCAGAGTCTTCGCGCTCTGAGCCGGCCCCGTTCGACGGCCGTTGTACTTTCCTGTCATGTCATACCAGCGGATTCGCAACATCTCCATAAACATGCGGGAGCCATCGACCAGCGGATGAATGCGGGTTCCGCCGCTGTGTCCCCACGCGACGGGAATTTCCTGCACTTTGAAGTTGAACTTCCGCGCCAGAAACAGGGTCTCGGGATCGAATCCCCAGCGCTCGATTTTCTGCAGCGGGAAGATTGCCTGCACCGCCGGCTGCCGGAAGGCTTTGAAGCCGCACTGGGTATCCTTGAATTTCAGACCGAGGGTGACGCGCAGCATCAGATTGAAGATTCGGCCGAAGATTTGACGGTGCAAAGGCTGGCGCTGGGTCTGGGTTTCGGCGCGCAGCCAGCGCGAACCAATGGCGATATCCGCGCCCGCTTCCAATGCCTGGAAAAGCTTCGGCGCCTCTTCGATGGGCGATGACAGGTCGGCGTCGCTGAACAGGACAATTTGGCCGCGGGCGTTCAACATTCCATGACGCACGCTGTATCCCTTGCCCCGATTGCCGGGATTTTCCACCAGCCGCAGCGCCCGATCTTTCTCTGAGAAACTTCGAACAATGTCCGCTGTGTTGTCGCTCGATCCGTCATCGACGACGATGACTTCCGCATCCCACTTCTGCGCATGCACGTAGGCGAGAACCTTTTCGAGGGTCGCGCCCAGGCGTGCGCCCTCGTTATAGGCGGGAATCACGATGCTGTAGGTGGGCTGCAAAACGGTTCTCAGTTTTCAGTCGCCGAGTGTCGACGGGCCGATGCGCCGGTTGGGGTGCACGCAAGCGATATCGTTATTGTACGTTGTAGAGGATTTCGAAAATCAGAATGGCTAAATATTTCTGGGTTCTACCGCTGAGCGTAGTATCCAGTTCGCGTGTGGGCGCTGAGACCGGGTTTGCTGATCTTGATCTGAAGGCTGTGATACTCGTTCGAATGGTCGGCCGGAGGAGAATCAAAAGAGAGAGTGTAAAACGCTCTAGAGTCCTCCAAACAGCTCGTGATTAACTTCTCGATATCATTACTCGAGGTGAGAACTCGTCCGCCGCTTTGCGCTGCCAGGACCTGCAGCGCCAGATTACCGTTTTGTACCTTGTTGGCTGAACTTACCCCCTTGAGGAAGTTTTCGTAATAAAAAGTTCGGCCCAGGCCCTCCTGCATTCCCAGCGGATCGACGCTGTAAAGCGTGACGCGATCTTCCCGCAGATCCGTGGACAGGCCGACGACGGTTTGAAAGAGCCACGCCTGACTTTTCGCACTCAGTTGCACTTCCGGTCCGGAGAGCAGGGGCCATCCCGGACTGAGCCAGATCAGAAGTTTTCTGCCCGGCTGTGTGGCCAGATGAGAGGTGAGTTTCTCCAGAGTGTCAATGGAAATCTGAAAGCGATCCGCACCGCCGTAGAATCCCTGCGATCGGCCTATGGTGCGCAGACCGGACTGATTGGAATTCAGGGTTTCCACCAAGGCGTTTCCGTCGAGCGTCGGCTGGCTTTGTCCCTGAGATGTATCGGTAACAATAACCAGGGACGTGGGAAGGGAGAGCTTGCCATCGTCCTTCTGCAGGAATTTCTGCAGCTCTTGCCGCGCATAGCCTACGCTGCGGAACGAAGTGTTGACTGCGTCCACGAGCAAAATCACTTGCAGCGGGGAATCCACCACGTTGGTAGAGTCGTTCGCCGCGAGATCGGTCGCGCGAAAGGAGAGAATTGCCTGCGGCTGTTTGTCATCGAGCAAGGTGAAGTCCTGCTGTTGCAAGCCGGGCACAGGTTTCCCTGACTTGTCGGTTACGACAATATCGAGCGTAATGCGGCGACCGCTCTCGCGCGGCGCGGTCGCGCCTTCCGCCCGCGGCGCGAGCGGCGACTGAGGCGGGCTCTGTTGGGCGAGTCCTGGTTGTGCAAATCCCGGAAGTGAAAAACCACAGAAGAGGGCCATTACGAGCTGAGTCTGGCGGCACATGTCCACCTCACGTCGATGAATCCAAGCTTGAGATGATTCTAAACTAGCAAGGTCTTAGGCTACCTGGCGCTGCTGTTCGAGCATGGAAAAGTATTCCGCCACTAACTCAGCATCCCAGAGGCCGCGGCGAGCTTCTTCGCTCATAGTCTGCGCGGCTAGCTCGTGCGTGAGCGGCGCTTTGTAGGAGCGAGCAGTGCGAAGCGCGTCGTACACATCGACGACCTGCAGAATCCTGGGAAGTACCGGAATCTCGGTTCCGGTCAAGCCATCCGGATAGCCAGAACCATCGGAGTGTTCGTGGTGGTGGCGAATGATGGGCAACACCAGCCGCAGCGAATGCAGCGGCTTGCAGATGTTCTCGCCAGTAACGGGATGAAGCTTCATGATCGCCCATTCTGCGGGAGTGAGGTCGCTTCCTTTTTTGAGGATGTCATCGGGCACGGCAATCTTGCCCAGATCGTGCAGATACCCTCCACGCTTGAGGGCGAGAATGGAATCTTCATCCATGCCGAGGTGACGACCCAGATCGGCGGCGCGAACTGACAGCCGCTCACAATGGCCTTCGGTATAAGGGTCGCGGCCTTCGACAATCAGACCCAGCGTGCACAGAACGGCATCGGCGGTTTCCAGTTCGTCGGTGAACTCTTTCAGGCGCAGCAGCGATTTCACGCGGGCAATGAGTTCCTCGGCGAGCACTGGTTTGTTCAGGAAGTCGTCGGCGCCGGCTTCGATGCCGCGCACTTTGTCAGTACTGTCGCTGAGTCCGGTGATCAGGACGAAGGGAATCAGCCGCGTGTCCGGATTTTCCTTCAACCCCTGGCAGAATTCATAACCAGACTTTCCCGGCATCATCACGTCGGAAAGGATTAGGTCAGGGAGTTGCTTGCGCACTTCAGCCTCGGCTTGCTCGGCACTGGAGGCGGTGATCACGTCGTATCCCCGCATGGTGAGCAACTGGCTCATCAGGCCGGCGATGCTGGGCTGGTCGTCGACGACAAGGATTCGCGGTGGACGGCGCCGTAGTAGAAGCTCACCCATATCTTGATAAGAAGCGACTTCGCCCTTCGCAGTTGTCCGTGCAACCGGCCGCGACGAACCAAACCAGGGAGGCGATACGCTCATGATAAAATCCCTTACGGAACACCTGATTCTACCGCCATCCGCTGGTTTTCGCCGGACTAAGCCAGTTTTTTGGAACGGTACCACTCTTTGCGGGACTCCGCTATTCCCACTTTGGCACCTCGTGCTTTGCGGATCTGACCTGCGCCCTTGGGTTGGACGTGGCCCCCTGCCTAATCTCGCCTCATGCGTATGGGCCACATCTGCGTCGTTCGCTTGCTCATTGGCGCCGCACTGCTGACGACCGCAACAGCTGCGGCTCCGAAAATCCCCGTCACCATCGCGTTTGGAAAATGGATGTCCGCGCAGTGGTCTACAGTTTCAGGAGCGAACAGTGTCGAAGTAACGAAAGAGAACTCCGCACTTCGCGCCTCCGACGTCAGACTTCATACCTTGAAGCTTAAGATCGTGTGGAGGGTTAAAGAATTAACCGAAGCTCTAAACTATCTTCCACCCGAGGCGCAGAGGGCGGTATATCTAAGCCAGAGATGACGATGAAATCGGTATTCTGCTCAACCGCTAGTCTCTTATCCGAAGGGATGAGAGGCCAGTTCGGCCGATCCCACCATCATTTCTCCACATCGTCGAGCAGCGAGCGGAGCTTGCCGGAACGGGATGGGTGACGCAGTTTACGCAGGGCCTTGGCTTCGATCTGCCGAATGCGTTCCCGAGTCACATCAAACGACTGGCCGACTTCTTCCAGCGTGTGTTCCGAGCCATCGTCCATGCCGAAGCGCATGCGGATGATCTTCTCTTCCCGCGGGCTGAGAGTGCGCAGAATGTGCGCCGTGCGTTCCTTCAGATTCACATTCAGGACCGCTTCGGCCGGCGACATTTTCGTCCGGTCCTCGATGAGGTCTCCGAGATGCGAGTCGCCCTCTTCGCCAATCGGCGTCTCCAGCGAAATCGGCACGCGCATGATCTTTCGCACTTTGCGCACCATGGCCTCGGGGATGTCCATCTGCTTGGCAATCTCCGCCGAAGTGGGTTCGTGCCCGGACGCCTGCACCAGTTGCCGCGAAGTACGTATTAACTTATTCACGACTTCGATCATGTGTACTGGCAGCCGGATGGTGCGCGCCTGGTCGGCAATTGCACGGCTAATGGCCTGGCGGATCCACCAGGTCGCATACGTGGAAAACTTGTAGCCCCGACGGTATTCGAACTTGTCCACTGCCTTCATCAGGCCGACGTTGCCCTCCTGAATCAAGTCGAGGAACTGCAGTCCGCGATTGCCGTATTTTTTGGCGATGGAAACCACCAGACGCAGGTTGGCTTCGATGAGTTCGCGCTTGGCCTGCTCCGCATTCATGTCACCCTGGATCATTCGGCGCTGCGTGCGCTGCAGATCCGCGAACGTCATTCCGGCCTCGTCCTCCAGCCTTTTTATTTCGAGGCGATGATGCCGTTGCGCGGCACGGTAGCTTTTCTTGAGCTCGTCGCTACGCGTCCCCGTAACCTTCGCTTCCAGCTTCACCCCTTCCCTTTCCAGCGAACGCATGACCTCAATGGTTTTATTCACGCGCTCGATCAGTCGCTTGCGCTCGGAGTGGTTCAACCCCAGATTCCGGATGATCAGCGAAATATGCACCATCTCGCGGCCTAACTGGCCGCGGCAGCGGCGGTGCTCCCGAGGTTTCTTTTTTGCCGGCAGGGTTGTCAGCCGTTCGGCCAACCGCAACGCCGTTTTGTAATGCTTGTTCAGTTCGTCGATGCGGCTCGTGACGTCTTCGACGCGCTTCTGCAAAATCTCACCGGTGATCTCTTCCTCGTCGAAGACAACGGTGTCCTTAATCGAGCGCAGGCCGCGTTTAAGATCCTCGCCCGTGGCTACCACCTGCTGGATCACAATCGGCGAGCGCGAAAGGGCCTTCAGCGCAGTGACTTGTCCGCGCTCGATGCGCTTGGCAATTTCCACTTCTTCTTCGCGAGTAAGGAGCGGAGATGCGCCCATCTCGCGCAAGTAAACTCGCACCGGGTCGCTGGTGGATTCAGCCGCGCCTGGAGTCAGGTCAAGTTCGACCTCCTCGGTCTCCTGCGCAAGGCGTTGTTCCAGCGTGGAGAAAGGCGAGTGCGGCTCGCCTTCCACTACATCAAGGCCCCGCGTGCCGATGGAGCTGAGCATCTCGTCTACATCTTGGGAGGAATGCGCGTCTTGCGGAAGCAGATCGTTCACCTCGTCGTCCGTAGCGTCCGTCTTTCTGTTGTCCAGCATCGACCGGTTCTTAGTGTCGCTTATCGCCAAGTGGAATGCCTCTTCGGTGCCTCTGTATGGGGGGAAGAGAACTTGGCTACTACAATGGCAAGTTCAACAGGAAGCGTGGATTAACCCTCTATTGATGCTAGCACAGGCGTCCCCGCATTCCTATTCTTGAAAAATATCGCATTTTCTTGAAAATATCGCATTTTTCGAGGCCGCCAGGCTCCTGTTCAGCATAGAAAATGACCTCTTACTCGTCGCCAGAGGCAGGTTTTCCTCTATGAGGACTCTCCCATCAACTCTCACGCAGGTGGGCGAATCCTCGCCCTGTGCATCTACTGGGGACTATTGTTGCGGACTGGTGGAATTGCAGCCGCTTCAGCAGGCGTAAGGCGGGAAAGATCGCAATAGCCGGATCCCTTCAGGCATGCTGCATAATTTCGCTGGCGTTCGGCTTTCGTTAACACTCCAGCCTCGGCTGCGGTGAGCGCCGAGTAGTCGCAGGTTTCGAGACTATCCCTGCATGCGGAAAGATTACGCTGATGCTCCGCGAGCGCCACGCCGCGGGATTGCGAGGCTGTTAACTTGGAGTGGTCGCAATCGCCCCAACCGTCGCCGCAATTCGAGAGGTTGCGCTGCTGTTGCGCAGAAGTCACTCTACTTGCTTCGGCCGGCGTGAGCTTGGAGGGCTCGCACGAAGCTACCCCATCCCTGCAATCCGAGACATTGCGTAAGTGTTGCGCGACCGCGACCTGATTCGCCTCGGAGGCGGTTAGCTTAACGCTATCGCATGGCCCCAAGCCGTCCTTACAGTCTGAAAGGTTTCGCTCGCGCTCGGCAGCGACGACGGCCCGGCCCTCAACCACGGTTAATTGAGAATGCTCGCAGGATGTAAATCCGTCTGAGCAGTCTGACAGGTTCCGTTTGTGGTCGGCAATGGCAAGTGCAATTGCCTCCTGCGGACTGAGTTTCGAGCGATCGCAGGCCTGCGATCCGTTCCTGCAATCGGATACATTGCGCTGATGCTCGGAGCCATTCAAGTCGGACTGAGCCAGCAGGGAAAACTCGCATTTCTCCCAGTCATCGGTGCAGACGACAAGGCGGTCGCTGAGCTCAGCTGCGCCGGCGGTTTTCTGCGCGTCGCCGGGCGCGGCAGCCGGGGGCAACCGCGGCGGAATCGTCCTGGACGCTTCGCATGCCTCCAATCCGGAATGGCAGGCCGCAAGGCTGTCACGAGCGTCTAGCGACTGGCCAAAGGAAAGCGCCGAGCAAACACTGAAACAGGCCACGTTTACCCAAAGAAATTTCTGTAAAAGGAACTTCATCTTTTTGCCACCTCTTCGAAAGCCATACACGCCGCCGCCACACACAAATGGCACGGAAGACGAACTCCGAACGGGACCACGATGCGCGATCCCGTTCAGCAGCTAAGGCGATTATTTCTTGGTTATTTCTTATTCTAGTCCGCTTTAGCCATGTGAGCCTGTTGGCCTGCTTCCGACACAGCCCTCACAAACGCTTCCCCACTTCTGGGCGTTGAGGCCTTGCCCGAAAGGATGAAGCGAAATCCCAGGTGCCTGCCGTAAATGGCGCGGGTGGAGTCGTTATCCTGCTCCACCACTGCACCTTCGAGCGTCAGACCGGCGAACACTCCGTGAGAGCGCGAGTACGTCAGCACCTCAGTATTCATCTTCCAGTCCGTGCCCGCAGAGGCATGACGGCCAACCGGACCCGCCGCTACCGATCCTTCACCTGTAAGTTCAAATTTGCTGGAAAGCAGATGCTGCAAGCCGCGGTCGTTCATTACCAGCATGACCAGGTCCACGTCTTCGACGCCGATCTGCAATCCCCAACTTCCGCCGCCGACCGATACAAACGCAGGTGCGCTCCAGCCCTGTGCGGTGCGGCACGATGCGATGCCGCGCCCGTGCTTACCGCCAAAAATGAAACCGCCTTTGATCAGGTTCGGCACTACCAGAATGCACTTTGCGCCATTTAACACTTCTTCCGGAACTCCCTTGTCGGGAGCCCCCATGACCGCGTGCAGCACGTCAACGGATGATTCCAGGCGGGCGACCGAGTCCTCGCGGGCCGAATGGGCCCAGGCGAAGGTTCCAAACAAGCCCATAAAGCCCATTAACAGCACTGCCATTGTTCTTTTCATGATTTTTCCTTTGAAATTGCGACCTAAGAGGAAAAGGACTTCAGATGGGCTGACTTAGCTCAGAGGATCTGAAAGAGAGAGAGGAGGTGCTCGTCTCCAGCATCATAATCGCCCGGCCCCACCAGAATAGCTGATCTGAATTGCTCACCTTCACACCGTGCAAACGTAGAACGGTTCGATTTGGGCTCCATGAGTCAACTCACATTTTCGCGCAAAAGAGAGCAATCTTGCACAGAATCGTCGACCACGACGTGTCATGGTTGTCGAACAGGATATTAACGCGGGTTTCCACCATGTCTTTCGCCCCACATCCGTTGCGTGCCAGCCTTCGCAAATTGCGAGCCTTCATCGCCGCTTCCCTCCGGCAGTGGCTGAAGATGGAAGCACGCGACGGCGACTTTGCCGCGCAGCGAATGTGTCCGTTTTGTGGACTCATCACGCCTCGCCATGAAACCTGTTGCCTAGAGTGCGGCCGCTCGCTAAAACCAGCCTAGGGGTTTGGGAACAGCGAAACCGACGCGCATGCTTCGCGCGCATTCGTAACCGGGCGATCAGACAAGACCGCGCAACTGCTCAAAACTGAATGGTCCCATCCAGGATGCTTTTCCAATGTCCCGCCGAGAATGGATTTGTCTCCTCGTCACGCGCCGCGACCAGATGCTTCAACTGTCTCGCCCGCTTGCGACTAACGGTCCGGCCGAGAAGATGACCCTCTATGGTCCGACCTTCCGTGCTCCAACCCTCCATGATCGGACGCTCCGTGATCGGATAATCCCGCTGCTCGGGCTTGGTGCTCAGCAGGAAATGGACAGCCGCCCACAAAAAATGCGGCCCGGCGGACTGGTCCACCAGCGTATCCACAGACTTTAAAGCCCCGTGAGGCAATGCCTGCGGATCGGCCACCATCACGATAGGAAGGTGCGGTCGCATATGCCTGATTTCTTCCGCGACGACGGCGCCGTTCAACCGTCCCAGGTAATATTCGAGAACGACTGCATGCACCGTCTGTGTCATCAAGAGCCGTAAACCATCGCTGCCGTTGGTTGCAGTAACCAGGCCGTATCCCTTTTCCTTCAGCAGGGTCAATTGCTCGGGATCGCGATGTATGCACAGCACGGTGCTGTTGAGAGCCATAGTCGTAGGTATAAGCCGAGAGTCAATCGCGAGTCTGTTCACAATTGCTCACGATAAACGACCACTGCGGAAGGAGCGCAATGAGCCATGACCCGTAGGCCCATGAGACATAGGACATGGGATGGAGGCGATGACCGGCAATTGAGCAATTGTGACCAGACAGTGAAGTTCTTGATGGCCTACGCTGTTTGGAGCGGTTCCCTCGCCATGAAGAAACAGTACCTACACCTCTCGGTTTATCGTTGTGATAAGTGTCAGGGACCGGTCGTCACCGGTTCGCTTGCAGTGCGCGAAAACGAAATATCAAAGGAAACCGAAAAACAGGAAGTCGGAGCGATCTGTCTCTCCTGCGGCTACCGGCAAAGCAAAGTGACTGTTCCCGGCCTTGCCCGTCACTTTCCCCCGACCGAATGGCAAAGTCCAAATCCGATCGATCCCGCGAAGCTCAGTACGGCCGCGGAAGAAATGGAAAAGCGTCTCCGGCGCGATTGAACTCTTCGCTGATAATGCTCATAACTTTGGCGATATCGTAAGGGGTCTCGCGGTTGCCAGGCGTGCTCGGCCTTACGTGTGCTCGGTCACGTTCGAACTCGCTCGATGGTCTGCCCGAAGCTCTTCTGCCGTATAAGAGCTTCCACAGGTGCTGCATCTCCACTTTGCATTTGGTCTCACCAGCATCCCCTCGCTCGGGCTGCCCGGAACAGTCTCGTTGGGACGAAACGACATCACCAACTCGCCGCCGCACGCCAGGCAATGTCGCTTGGTCATGCTGTATTCTTACTCCAACGCCGAAGATTCCTCTGATCACAATTGAACACTGTGAGATATTGGGACAAAATGACTCCTGAACGCCTGCCCGAAAAATCTGAGGTTTCCGCTTCGGCGAAAAACAAATTCTGTGCAAAATTGAACACTCTTAAAAAATGGCTCGGGGTATCGTGAACCACTGAGGTCGACAATGAGAATATCTTTCCTGGCGCTCGGCTGCACGCTGGCGCTCGTTATCGGGTTCGGGGCGAGGAAGGTTACAGCCGCGCCGTCAGACTCGCCCTCGGCTAGCTCTCTGCCGCCGCTCAGCGCCGAAGAGATCGTAACCAGGATGGTCGAGAAAAATTTGACGCGCGCCCGCGCTCTGGCCGCCTATCAGGGCACTCGAGTCTACCGCCTTGAATATAGCGGTTTCCTCGGGTCCAGAAGTGCGGAAATCGTTGTCGATGTAAGGTACCGATCTCCCGGAACGAAGGAATTTAACATCCGCTCGGAAAAAGGCTCCAAGCTAATCATCGACAGAATATTCAAGCGAATGTTGCAGACCGAAAAAGAGGCGCTCTCGGAACAGAACCAGAGTCGCGTAGCCCTGAATCAGGATAATTACAGGTTTACCCTTGCGGGATACGAAACCATGGGGGCCGGTCCTTGTTACATTCTTTCGCTCGAACCCCGAACCGACGACAAGCTTCTGTACCGCGGCCGGATCTGGGTAGATGCGCGGGACTTCGCCGTGGTGCGGATTGAGGCCGCACCCGCAAAGAACCCCTCGTTCTGGACGAAGGAAACGAAAATCGAACAGGTCTACGCGAAAGTGGGTAATTTCTGGCTTCCCCTGTCCAATCGCAGCGGCAGCGCTATACGGTTGGGAGGCCACGCCTCCTTCACGATCGATTATCAGGATTACGAGATAACCGCTTCCACTCCGCTAAGCAGGCGGGACGAACTTGCAGGATACCGATAACGCGATGCTGGGTAGCGAGCAAGGATGCCGTGGCAGACCTCACCCCCGCAGCAGTTTCAATCACGCGACAACTTAATCATGCAACACAACATTCAGCAGAGAACTGTGAACCTGCAGTCCTCCTTCTTCCCCGCCAGCGTAGTGAATGAATCCCATCTTGCGGAACCGGTTCATGAAAAAGCTCACCCTTGAACGCGTGGTTCCGACCATTTCCGCAAGGGTTTCCTGGCTGATCTTGGGAACCACGGTCTCAGGTACCCCTTCCTTGCCAAAATGAGCCAGCATCAGAAGAATGCGGGCCAATCTCTTTTCGCTGGAATTAAACAACTGGTCGACCAAATCCTCTTCATAGCGAATATTGCGCGCCAATAAATACGCCACAAACATGTCGGAAAAGGCGTGCTCCCGGTGAAGCGCGTCCATCATCGCTCTCTTATCGATGCGCAGAAGGTGGCAATCCGTCATCGAGACGGCGGATCCCATGCGGAGAGCCTGGCCGGCCAGGGAGCCTTCCCCAAAAAAATTGCCGTCGCCCAGGATTCCGATCGTCGCTTCCTTACCCGTCTTGGAGACGACCGACAGCCTGACCTTGCCCTTCTGAATGAAAAAAACCGCGTCAGCCTCGTCTCCTTGAGTGAAGATTCCTTGCTTCCTGGAAACCGTCAGGCTCTTCCTGCCCTCTCCGATGGTCGCAAGGAAAGTGCTGGGATCGAACTCACGATTCTTTCTGGCGGCAAATGCCATTTTTTTGACTCGCGAGTGGCTAAGAGTTACTCGACGGTTCAGGACAAAGATGCGAACGACTAAGGCTACGAAACAATCCCGGTACGGTACTGTACAAAATTGCTCATTTTGGCCCTCCTGTCAAGAGGGACGCCTTTCGGGTAGTGGTGCTTTAGCGCTAAAGCACCACTACCGCCTTTCGTTATTTCAGTCCGCTTTAGTGGGCAGGCCGTACACCTTGCAGCCCACGGGAAGCCTCGCCCAGCGTTTCCAGGAGCAGGGGCGGGAGCAGACTGTCAAAAATAGCGCGGAATGATTGATTGGTCGGCCCGAGCAGACGATTTTCGAAC
>Ga0182018_10001626_pt1 | contig 25058 bp, 29 predicted proteins | sample 812P2MmetaG_FD_120490 | JGI IMG/M metagenome (GOLD analysis project Ga0182018, IMG submission 120490) | Permafrost microbial communities from Stordalen Mire, Sweden - 812P2M metaG | ecosystem: Environmental > Terrestrial > Soil > Wetlands > Permafrost | place: Sweden: Stordalen | collected...
CGTGACCGGATATTGCATTCGGTTTAAAGCTCTAAAGGATATAAACATCGATACGCTTGAAGCGGCAATACGATATGGGCTTGCAGCTCAGAATGAAAAAGGCAAGCTGATGAAATAATTCCACTGTTAAAGGCAAGCAGTTATCGATGTAAAGGCGCTCCAGTATACGACCCCTACAGCCCTGACCCGCGCCACAAAGCCATTCTCTATAAAACGGGTCTCCCGCAATAGTCGTGCGGCTCTCTTTCAGCGCTCCTTGCCTTTCTCTGTTTGCCGTTGCCCACTGCGGAAGTATCACGGGCAATCCGGGAGTTGAGACCAATAGACATGTGGGGCTACAATGACCTTGCCCGAAAGGGCGAATCACTCACTAACGGAAAGCGTTGAATGATGATTTTCTTTTGCTCTACTTCATTCACTTTGTTCCTCCATAAAGATTCCAATCGCCGCGAACACTTGCTGCGATGACTTTGTTGCCCGGGCATTGCCCTAGCCCGAATTAGTTGGTATGCTCACGACGTTTTCGTGTCTGTACACACGAACTTGATTAAGAGAAGCGCGGGTTGCCGCGAATAGGAGAAACCAGAATGGCAGACGAGGCGAACAAGCCGTTGGACGCGGGCGAGATCTCAGAAGACGATCTGAAAACGGTCGCGGGTGGCTCTACGCCGCTTAACGCCGCCGAGATAAAGAAAATTGGAAATTGGACGGTCGAAGCGGCACCAACACAGTCGAACTCGGGCAAGACAACTGCTGGCTGGGACATATCTGTGAACTCAGCAGAGTAGTCATAATCGCGCTGGAGAACTACAATTTTCATTCGTTGAGAGCCTGCGCGATAATTCCGCGTTCTTCGGCTTTAGCCCGTTCATTTTATTTCTCCGTATTGATTCCAGTCGACGCGAATATTTGTTAGGGAGGAAAACGCGATGAGTGAGGAACCAAAAAAAAGTTGAACAACCGGAAGCCGATACGAAATCGACAGAGTCATTGCCAGAAGCAGCGTTAGATCGAGTTGTGGGCGGAGCCGATATTGTAATTATGAAGGTTGTGGACAAGGTCAGTCCGCTTTAGGGTTCTGTTACCGGCCAGCAAACCAAGCCTTCGGCGCAACGCAACCTGCTCCTAGTGAGACATCCGCGACTGGCGAGAATCGGTTTCATCCAGTTCCGTTTGTAACACATAAGCGTCTGTTCAATGCGGCAAAGAGCGGCCGCATACTCAGCGGCGCTAAGGCAAAGGCTGTATTTCTCAGAACGCCGTTGGGTGTAGGGTGGTGGCGTGATTGCTATGGCACGCTGGACTCTGCGGTGCGACAACTGCAAATTTGAATTCACGCATTCCATGATTGAAGGATCTGGAGTAGCGAACTTTTTCCAGCCGCCGAAACCTGAATTCCCACACGGCGGCGCGGAATTGGAATGCCCGAATTGCGGGCACAAAGATACCTACCAGCGGCACGAACTCGCCTATCAATACCTTATTAGATCGCGATTATGGCTGCCGGTGGATAACGGCAAAACAATGCTCGTCGTCGGTCTATTCCAAAATTGATGCCAAACAAATTTCATGCGTCCTTGAGGATGAACAAATTTTAATCTTAAAACTACCCCATGTACGCGGATGTAAAAAGGCACCCTCATTTACTTGTCGCTCCGCGCCTTCGGACTGCGTAAAAGCACGTTTACTACGAGAACGGATTAAGAGTTATTAATCCCATATATTCACATTGGCGTTATCAGAATGTGGTATCGTCTTGTGCGGTAGCGTACGCTGGATTTCCCGTTTGCATCAGGGCAGGTCGGGAGAGATTTCCAAATGTTTCGGTCGGCCAATGCCAGAGTTTTTGTTGAAGCGGGGATTCTGGTTGCGCTATGCCTGCTGCTCGCTGCTGTGGTCCCTGGACTCGCTCACCAACCTAACGCCAAGGCCGAATCTTCGGAAGCGGATAAGAACTCGAATAAAAAACAGGACAAGCAAGGTCCGAAGTATGAGCGCCCCACGGACCCATCGCTGTACGTGGGTTCGGAAACCTGCAAGACGTGCCACCAAGACATGCCGTCGAAGGATTTCTTCAAGAACTACGAGGGATCGCCGCATTTCGTAACCACGCTCGATACCAAGAAGGGCCCGGAATGGCACGGATGCGAAGCATGTCACGGTCCGGGGAAGGCGCACGTTGATGGGCGCGGAGACAAGAGTAAAATTTTCACCTTCAAGAACGCTTCAGCGCGGGAGATTAACACGCGGTGCCTCGACTGCCATTCCGGCGGTCCGCAGCACATGAATGCCATCAACTCGGAACATTCCAGAAATGATGTGAGTTGCATCTCCTGTCATTCGCCGCACCACGCGAAAGACGCGGAGTTTTTGCTCGTGGAGTCACAGCCGGAACTTTGCTACACCTGCCATCTTCAGCAAAAGGCGCAGTTCGAGATGCCGTTTCATCATCGAGTGAACGAAGGTCTGGTGCAGTGCAGCGACTGTCATAACGTGCATGGCACGGTAGGCCCTAAACAGGTGCGGACTTCGTCGACGCAGGATGCGGTGTGCTTCAAGTGCCACACCGACAAGCAAGGGCCTTTCGTTTACGAGCATGCTCCCGTAAAGGTCGATGGATGCCAGTCTTGCCATCTTACCCACGGGGGCCCGAATCCCCACATGCTGAAGCTCAGTAATGTCAACCTGCTTTGTCTGCAGTGCCACACGACTTCGTCGTTCAGCTCCGCGCCGGGGATGCCTTCGTTCCACAACCAGGCGAGCCTTTTTCAGTCTTGCGTGTTGTGCCACAACCAGATTCACGGCTCCAACTTCGACGCGACCTTTTTCAAATAGGTTTCCAAAGGAGCCGGGAGGAAGTCGGTTTCAGATATGCAGAACGGCAGAGGCCGGAATGGGATGTCCAGATGGAAAGAGGGAAGAGCTATGAACGATCGCCTGGGGGTTCGCGCGATTCTTTCCCTCGTCCTTTTCGCGGCGCTGGCGCTTTCGCCCGGTGCTCGCGCTCAGGGCAGCTCCCAACAATTGGAAGGAATTGACTTGGGCGGCTACAACATCCATCAGACCATCGAATTCGGCTATCGATCGAGCAACATCAACGGCAACATGAACACCTACAATACGTTCGAGAACCTGGGTTCCGGCGTGCGCCTGTTCGATTTCGATTTCTCGATGCGCTCGATCGATCACCATGGATTGTTTTTCGACAACCTGACGTTCAGCAACTTCGGCTATGGCGGCGACCCCAACAACGTGTCGCGCATGCACATCGAAAAGAACAAGTGGTATGACTTTCGGTTGTTGTTCCGCCGCGACAAAAACTTTTGGGACTACAACCTGTTCGCGAACCCGTTGAACCCCGCCGCATTGAATCCACCGGGGTCTTTGACGACAGGCTGCTACGTGGGCCCGCCTACCGCAGCGTTCCCGCAGGGCGCTCCAGCCTATTGCTCGAGCCCTGCCATCGCTCAAAACAATTCATTGAACAGTCAGTATCTGGTGCGGCGCATGCAGGACTACGATCTCAACTTGCTCCCGACGTCCAAGGTGCGATTCCGATTGGGGTATTCGCATAACCGCAATCAGGGGCCAGGTTCCTTCAGCACGGATGGCGGGACGATATCCGCTTTCGATGAGACGTACAGCTATACGACCAACTCCTATCGCGCCGGAGTCGATGTCCGGATCCTGCCCCGAACCACGCTTTCCTTTGACGAGTTCCTGAGTTACTTCAAGCAAGACAACACGATGATCGATAATCCCGCCGTGAATCCAGGCAATTTCGGATACGTCCTCGCAAACCCGACGGGGTTGGGGACCCCGAACGGCACACCCGTGGACCTGGGAAACATTTGGACCACGCAAACCGCCGCCGAGGCTCTCCCCTGCGCGGTTCCGGTCGTTACCGGCACCGTCAACACCGCCACCCCCACGTGCAATGGATTCTTGTCCTACAGCCAGGTAGGCAATCCGCGGAACTTTATGCCTACGGAAAGGTTCCGCTTCCAATCGAACTACTTCCAGAATTTCGAGATGTCCGGCTCGGCAGGCTACAGCACCAGCAACAACACGGTGCCGGATTTCCTGGAGACAGTGAACGGATTCACCGCTCGCACCGGGGAGCGCGGAAGCACGACCGCCGGTCCGGCGGATGCCAAGCGTGTTTCGGTGAACGCGGATTGGTCGGGTGTGTATGCCATCACCGACAAGCTCCGAGTCCTGGATAACTTCCGTTATGACAACTGGCGCATTCCGGGGATGTGGGCGCTCGATGAAACGAATATTTATGGCACCGGCTATCCGGGCTTAGCGGGTTTGCAGCAGAGTGAAGCGGTCTTCAACACGACGAGTTGCCCGCTGGGCTCCAACGCGGTGACTTGCCCGTTCCACACAGCAACCTCGGCGGCGGATGTGATCACTGGCCTCGCTTCCTCGTTTCTGGGCCAGAATCTGAAATCCAATACGCTGGAACTGCAATACGACTTCACGAAACGATACGGCGTTCATCTCGGTTACCTATACACCGACCGCGTCATCGCCCAGGACAGCGAAACGAACGACAACGAGTTGATCTATTTTCCAGGGGGGACCGCCGCCACGGCGACGGCAGCGAATGATTATCTTGCCGCGCGCGGCAGTTGCGCAAAAGTCGCCGGCGCTCTGCCCGCGGGGTGCACGCTAATTGCCGATGGGGCGGTAACCTTTAATGAGCCTGCCGCGGCCGGCGCGATTCGTGACATCACGAACATTCGCGAACAAGCGCTGTTATTGGGTTTCGTCGCGCGCCCCATCGATGCTCTGCGGATCAACGGCGATTTCGAGTTCGGCTCCAACGACCAGGCCTATACGCGGATTGATCCCCGGCAAGTGCAGTCCTACAAAGTTCACGCGAATTACAAGCCGCGACCATGGGCGAATCTGGACGGCGCGGTAGAAATTCACGAAAATCGCGACAACGTCTTGACGGTGGACAACCTGGAGCACGACCGTACCTACAGCTTCGCCACGATATTGACCGCGAATCCGCGATTATCTGTCGATTTCGGATACAACTATTGGGACGTCTACACCCAATCGTTGATCTGCTTCGCTTTCTCTGAAACTTCTGCGAACCCGGCACCTCCTCCTACTACCGTGACCGCCTCGGCCTTCCCTCCCGGCGTTCCGATGTTGTCGGGCGGACCGGCGTGTCCGATTACGGCTGCGACATCGCCACTCGGAGCGCTTTCGACCTACAGCAGCACCGACCATTTCGCACACGCCGGCTTGATCTGGAAACCCATGAAGCGAGTGACCGCGATGGCGGGTTATGGCGGCAGCTTTGTGCGCGGCAACACGATTTTCCTCAACCCGCTCACGCCTTCCGGCACGCTCGATTTCAACTATCAGCGGCCGTACGCGTCGATTGCGATTGATGTCGCTCGAGGGTTCACCTACAAGATGGCTTGGAATTATTACGGGTTCAATCAAATCGGAAACACCAATCCGTTTGGACTTGCGCCCATCGAGTTGCAGGACTTTAACGGCAGCAATGCCACATTCTCGTTGCGATACTCGTTTTGACGTTGTTCTCGCAACCTAATGATGCTTTTATGGGCGATACTCATTTTTATTACCACGGCTTAAACCTAAGGAGGAAGATATGAAACCAACCTGGACACCAATGGCAAGAGTGGCAATCGGCGCTGCGGCGGCGTTGTCGCTTGGACTTGCAGGCATTCCTGCGAATGCGCAAGATGCGGGCGCGGCCCTGTATAAGACCAAGTGTGCCGCTTGCCACGGTGCGGATGGCAAAGGCGAGACCGCGGTCGGCAAGGCCGACAAAATTCGAGATCTCGGCTCAGCGGACGTGCAACAACAAAGCGACGCCGATCTGACGGCCATCATCACCACTGGAAAAGGCAAAATGCCGGCCTATGGAAAGAGCCTGAAGCCGGAACAAGTGAAGGATCTGGTCGCGTACGTCCGCACGCTAGCCAAGAAATAAGACCGACAGGCGGCAGTTCGTGGATTTCGCGCCAGATGCTCGGGACTGAGCCAAATCAATGCCTCATGCGACCACTCTGATCGTGCTTCTCGTTCTGTTTAGCGCCGCGTTGGTTGGCGTGCTTGTGGCGCGTCCGGGCATTACGGAAACGCGCGGCGGGAAAATTCTCGCCTTTCTCGTCTTGTTTTTCCTGCCGATCTTGTGCGGCGCGATGGGCGTATCCAGCGAAATGGATCGGTCGAAGACGACAGCGTTCTGTTTGTCGTGTCACACCATGGAAGCGTACGGGAAAAGCCTGCACATCGACGATCCGGGGCACATTCCCGCCGCCCATTTTCAAAATCATCGTGTGCCGCCGACTGAGGCCTGCTACACCTGCCACGAAGATTACGCCATGTTCGGGACGTTGAAAGTGAAGCTGCACGGCTTAAGGCATGTGTATGTCTATTATTTCGGCACCCCGCCGGCACCCGAAAATATCAAGCTGTATCAGCCTTTCAACAATCGCGAGTGTCTGCACTGCCACCTAGGCGCCCGATCGTTTGAAGAAGGCGCGGTGCACACGGCGGACCCGGCCACGCTACCGGCCGTCAAATCCAATCAGTTGTCGTGCATGTCCAGCGGTTGTCACGAAGTTGTCCATGACATCCCCAACCTGAAAACCGCGAAATTCTGGAAGGAAAGCCAATGACGGCGAAAGCGAACTCCATGGAAAGGCGCATTCAGGTGGCTGGGGTCGTCCTGATCGCCGGGTTGCTGATTGAAGCGCTATGTTTGCTTTGGGCCCGCCCCATCTCCTTTGTCATTTTCGTGGCGGTTGGCGGACTGTTCTTATTCGCGGGAGTGGTTGTCTTTCTGTTTTCGCTGGTGTCGGCGCCATCCCTCTCCGACTGAGTAAGGGGCGTTTTATCGCGGATTCGGGCGACATGGAGGTAAGCGATTTCGCCTGATTTCATAGCCGCCCTCAAGCGTCTGCCAGGCGACTACGCAGATGTAAAGCTATTCCTCTTCACGACCGAAGCTGACCGAAAAAAGATCGCCGAAATTAGTTCTGCCGCAAGTACGGCGATCTATTCCGATCCGGATGTTCAGCACGGCAGCGAACGCTGGATCCGCACGAAATAGAGTTCCGCCCAGAAACACCGCGATGGCCTCACGATTGATGCCTTTGGCCTGCCTCCCATAGCAACTGCGATTGCCAAGATGATGTCTGTGCGCATGCTCCGTTGGGCGGCGTCCCGCAGGACCGACTATGGCTATTCGAACCTGATGCTCAGCGCGCCGCTGATCGGATTCATCGCCGTGCGCGACCGATCTGCCCAGGAACAGTGTTCACAGGCAGGCCGAATCTGGCAGCGCGCGCATCTGTTCGCGACTGCCCGCGGACTTGCCGCGCGCCCCTGGAACGAGGCCGTGGAAATGGTGGACCATGAACTGGCGCTGGGCAAAATGGCTTCTCACGCCACGCTGCTCAACGAAATCACCGCAGATCCCACTTGGCAGCCCACATTTGTTTTCTATATGGGCTATCCTAAGCGGTCAGCCCACGCCAGCCCACGCCGTCCGGTTCAAGCTGTAATCGTCTGACCGCCCAGATTCCACGCGCGCTGTCCATATTGGTACGAAACCATGGCGGCCCGACGTTGCGACCTAAGTCGCAGACACCGTGGTGAACGTGTACTGCAAATATACGAGGGCGGTTCCTCCAGCTTTTCTCAAGCCGCCCGCCACGTTGGCCAAATCAGCTTCCGCCAGTTCTCCGCCAGCGGCCGCCTTCCCAGACTCGATCACACAATTCAGGCTGCCGTGTCCTTCCGTCACGCGCACTTCCGCTCCGGCAGGCACTTCGATTCCTGCCTCACGCAGCAACGGCGTCGGATCGTTCAACAGCCGCTGCTTCAGTTCCGCGTCTTTGCAAGCGCGTTCCGCCAGCTTCGACCACTGCCGCTGGCCCTGCGCCTGACCATTAGGAATGTGCTCGTTGCTCATAACATCTTCTCCTTTTTGAATTTCCTCGGGACCCCCACGATCAACCGCAATTCCCGCTACCGCAATCTCCGATCAGCCCGAAATGAGAACATCGGTTAGCGCGATCTTGAGATACTGAACAAGCTCACTCGTCTTTGTGTTCGCGTTCAGGGTTTCACCCTCGACGCCATCAATCTTGAGGAAGTAGCAGAAGCCCGCCCCACTAAGACCTTAGCGGCGGTGCTGCTTACGTGAAACTAACAATTCATAAAGCGCTAAAGCTACCTTTCGTGGTTGGTGCCCTGGCTCTCACCTTCGATTCCGCCACCGCTTACCTTCGCGAGTTCCTTTTTCTCACCAGGCCGAAGGAATCAGGGTTGATCATGAATTTGTGCTTGGCTTCGCGTCTGTATTGCCATCCTGCGGTGTGTATGTCATCTCGATCTTGGTGAAGTTCAGGCTTAGGCTGCCGCCCGAAACACCTTCCAATTCCTTCGGGGATATCTCTTGCTCGTTGGCCTTTGGATTCTCCACAGGGTTGTTTTCGTCACACATGTTTCCTCCCTTTTCCGGGACACGGTGCAGAACCGATGCAGTTTTCTGGCCACCGGGAGCACGGGGTATGCAATCACCAGAAGCCATTGATTGGCAAGGGTTTTTTGCATGCGTGCCCGGCCCAGGGTTTCGCCCAAAAGCTATCGGAACGGATAGACAGCACATCCCAACCGGATAGTTCCGCGTCGGCCGCGGTGGCTTGGGAACCTACTTCAACGGCAAATCCAAAACCTCTACCCGCCCGAATGGATTCAGTATAGTCCTCGCAAGAAGAGGACGGCTGAAGTTCCCGCTTGCCGACTCATCGAGGTACCGCACGTGTGCCCGACTTGGCTGATTCTGCGAATTTCGCGAGTTCTATGCCGCCTAAATCAGTAAGTCACGTCCTGTCGACACGGCGTTCGGGTTCGAATCCCACTTGCGTCGCTGTAGCTGCGGTCAGGCAGGTTCGGCAATGTTCATCGTACTTACTTCCACCAATACACCGACAGGAGCCCCGTAGTAGAAACCGTATGTTTCCGGTCCGCCGCGCTGCAGTTTCGTAGGCTGGGGCGCCATGTAGTTGCGAGCGCTGAAGGCCTGGTGCATGAGGTCCACAGCATGCTGCGTGGGCTGAAGAAATCCAACGTGAAACAATCCGGGATATCCCTGCTCTGGTGTCATGAGCTTGTCATACATCAGGGTCAGCAGAAAGCCGTCGGAATTCCGCAGGACCGCCAGTTTATCGGCGCGTTTGTCGACTACCTGAAAACCGAACACCGAGCAGAAGAACTCCGTCAGTGCCGAAACGTTGTAGGTAGTGAGGTTCGTGTGATTCATGGTTGCCATCGCGATCTCCTTTTACAGAAACTTCCATCGCGTGGCTGTCAGGGCTTGACCGTAACGCACCACGCGACGGGCAGCAGTGCCAGAACACTGCCGCTATCGCCGTGGGTCCGTTCTCCGTTGTAATGAAGGAGTTGACTTATCTGCGGAATGACATCCGCAGCGAGCCGTGCTTACCAATCCGGCTCAGCGTTTTTCGGCGGTAGTTGGATGCGCCGATTCTTCATCGGTTGCTGGATTTCGCTCAGTTCCGAGAAAGGTGCAGAGGGCGTAAGAAGAACGCCCGTCCTCATGAATCCGCCCGTAGGAAATGATTTTTGTACGTCTGCAAGGTGATTCTCTTGGCAATTGCTTCCGTGTAGCTGGCTCAGCGTCGGCATTATGGCATGCGCGTGTGTCAGTGAGTCAGCCGAACACCATTCACCAGCAAGCGCACCATAGCCACCGCGATGAGGATGATTACAAAATCCCATCCGCCAAGCGAAGATATGGTCTCTGCAGGCCGGGGAGTCGAGAACTTGACCGTTGCGCCGAGGACTGCGAACAGCCAGAACACAGACCCACTGAGGGTTGACCCAATCAAAAAGGACGGCAGCGGCCAATAAACCAACAATACCAGGACTGTTCCGACCAGCCAGGGGGCAACGGTCGTGCAGCCAACAGCTCTGCCACGACCGAAGTTACCGGGTGCCCATCCCACCAATTTCCCTCCCATGGAGAACATGAAGGACGGAAGGAGCACGAATCCCGTTGCCGACGCCACATAACGAACAACGTTCGGTACATCGAGATACGTGAACGCGAGGTTGAAGTCTCCCCCCAGGGCCGAGCCGGCCAAGGGACCGAGAAAGGAATAGACGCCCACGATTGCCAGCATCAGGAACATGAGTGCGGGCGTTTTTCGCCTGAACCGGCGCTGATAGAGCAACCAACATGTCACTCCCACTGTCAGGCTGAAGACCGGACCAGCCGCTGCGATGGTAGCGAGCTGTCGTGACCCTGCCCTTGCCGGATCAGGATTCACCCACATTTGAAAAAGCGTTGAGCTGAACCCAAGCAAGTAACTGGTCAGGGCGTGCACAGCTTCGTGAGGGGTAATGCTGAGCGCATAGGCGGCCACGAATAAAAGCGTGGGACGACAGGCGACTCCCCAAGCGTTCGGCACATTCGACGGCGATTGAGCGGACTGGCTGTTCATAATAATTAGTGGAACTTGGGGAACGTATGTGGTGCTGGCTCCCTTGTCCACCACTTCTTGAAAGAGATGACGGAGCGCTAACTGGGCGGGGATATGGACGAGTAACGGGCAAAAAAATATCGATCACAAGCCACGCTTTTGTAAGATCTAAGCAAGAGTCGCATCTCTCACGAATCTCTTCCGCGAGGTACAAATTCGGATGGTTGCGAGGTTTGCGGAAACTGCTGAAAGGAAAGAAAGTTTGGTTGCGGCGGCCCGGTACGTACCGAATGCGCAATTCTTGTCATCCCGGGCGGTCTATAAGATGTCGCCGCGGCCCCAATCGAACGGCTAGATTCCATCCAGCGGTCTACCCTGCCGGAGCTGGTTTTTCCTTAACGAGACCATTCGCGTGGCAATTGCCGGCGTCCGTAAAATCCTATTTTCACCCCTGCAAAGCATTTGGGAGAGCGGCTTTTGTAAGAGAAACATCTGAACAATTTCTCGTGTAGGGCGTAAATTATGGTATGCGAACCCGATCGGCTTTGCTTGTTCTCTTGGCTTGCGTATTTTCTACGGTCAGTCCCGCCCTTGCCTCTGACTTGGCCCTAGTTGGAGCTAGGATTTATCCCTCCCCCACTGAGCCGCCTATCGAAAACGGCTCAATCCTCATACACGACGGCCATGTTCTGGCGCTTGGACCGAGCGCGACGATCACGGTCCCACAGGATGCTACCGTAATTGACTGCAAGGGCCTGGTTGTGACTGCTGGTTTTTGGAACAGCCATGTACACATCCTCACGCCGGGATTACTTCATGCAGAGAAACGCTCGCCCGAGGAAATCACTTCTCAACTCCAAGCGATGTTCACAAGCTGGGGCTTCACTACCGTTTTTGATATTGCGTCCGTGCTGCAGAACACCAATCTCATCCGGCGTCGTATCGCAAGCGGCGAAGTGATCGGACCTAAGATTCTTACCGTCGGGGAGCCTTTCTGGGTCAAAGGTGGCACACCCGTTTATGTCAAGGGTTTCCTCGACGCCAACCACATCAGCATTCCTGAAGTCGAATCAACGGCACAAGCCAGAGGGCGAGTGCCCCAACAGATTCACGAAGGCGCGGACGGTATCAAGATTTTTGCAAATTCCATCGAGCAGGACGGCATATTGACGATGCCTCTGGATCTCGCAAAGGCCATCGTGGAGGAAGCCCACCATGCTGGCAAACCTGTCTTTGCCCATGTTTCCAACGATCAAGGCATCGAAGTCGCCATAAAGAGCGGGGTCGATATCTTGGCCCACACAACTCCCAGCGATGATCTCTGGAGTCCGTCTTTTGCCGAGCGCCTCACGGCAGCGCATATGGCACTGACTCCGACACTGACTTTGTGGGATGTTGAAGCTAAGAAGGGCAACGCCTCATCTGACGAAATCGAGAAAGGAATGAGCAGAGCAGCCCAGCAACTCCAGGCTTTCTCTCAGGCAGGAGGGCAAATCCTGTTTGGCACGGATGTCGGCTACATCGAAAAGTTTGACACTGCAGAGGAATTCACGTGGATGTCCCGTGCTGGTATGACCTTTCAGAAAGTCCTTGCTTCGCTCACCACAAATCCCGCCCAGCGTTTCGGTTGCTCGGACCGCAGCGGACGCATCGCAAAGGGAATGGATGCCGATCTGGCGGTCTTAAGCGCTGACCCGGCGCAAAGCACCGTGGCATTTTCGCAAGTCCGTTACACGATCCGAGGCGGGAAAATCATTTATTCGAAGAGATGAAAAGTCCGAGAGCCCGGCCCCCCCATGTTCTAGGTTCGAATCCATTGCCGCCGATCGCGAACGTCCGACCGGAAACTATCTATGCGTTTGATCATCAAGTTGCCGGCCTTTGAAGCTCGAAGAGAACTCGGCTCCCCATTTGCAATGTCTAGGCAAGAGTTGTCAATCCGGATCATTGCAGGACTTTTGGCAAGCGATTGACAGAGAAGAACTTTTGGTTGCGGGGGCCTGCAACCAAGCGAATTATGACGTCGGTTTCACTATCTTTGCTATCTGTCTATTCAACTGTATCCGCATGAATCTAAATAGAATATGGTTCTTTTGCGTAGACGTGCAGATTTCATTCGCTATTCGCGATTCGCGAATGTAGAATGTAAACATGAACTTAAAACCTCAAGACGTTGTTGTTGTACTGAAGCTGAGTGGTTACCCACACGCTCGTCCACCGATGTCCATCGTGGCAAGCGATCTTGGCCTCAGCCCGTCCGAAGTTCATGGAGCCATTCAGCGGCTGAGAGGTTCCAGGCTTCTGCATGGTGCAGCACTAAAGGAAAAACCCAATATCTCGGCACTTGAAGAGTTTTTGGTTCATGGATTGAAGTATGCATTTCCCGCTGAACATGGAGAAGTGACGAGAGGTATTCCCACTTCCTATGCGGCCGAGCCGCTGAAAAGTGAAATTGCCGCCTCGAACGATCTGCCGCCAGTTTGGCCCTGGCACGAAGGTGATACCCGAGGCGTCGGGCTTGAGCCACTTTACAAAAGCGTGCCGCATGCCGCGTTGCGTGACCCCGCGCTCTACCAACTGCTGGCGCTTGCAGATGCGATTCGCGACGGGCGCGCGCGAGAGCGAAATCTGGCCGAACGCGATTTGGTGCACAGGCTCAGGTCGAGTCATGGCCAATCCTAATCTTCAACTGCTGACGGATGCGGCCAAATTGTTGGAGCCGATTCTCGGAGAATTGGTGTTTTTGGGCGGCTGCGCGACGGCATTGCTGATCACCGACAATGCGGCGGCTGACGTGCGTCCGACATTCGATGTGGATGCGATCGCAGCAATCACGTCCTATGCGGCCTACACGAAATTCTCCGAAAGGTTACGAAAGCTCGGGTTTCAAGAAGACACGAGTGAGGGCGCGCCGATCTGTCGCTGGCAGCAAAAGACGACGACGCTCGATGTCATGCCGCTTGACGCAAAGATTCTCGGGTATTCAAACACATGGTATGAACCAGCGATGATCCACTCCGAAGAACGTGAACTGGACAAAGGTTTAACGATTCGATTGGTGAAGCCGGTATATTTCTGTGCTTCAAAGCTGGAAGCTTTTGCGGGCCGTGGTAAGAATGATTTCGCCGGAAGTACGGATCTGGAAGACTTGATTGCTGTTGTCGATGGCCGCGTGGAATTGGTAGGAGAAATTCGATCCGCGGCGAGCGATGTTCGCAGTTACCTCGGGAAGGAAATCAAGCAGTTGATTCCGATCCGTGCGTTTAACGACGCTCTCCCAGGCCATGTGCCACCAGACGCAGCCAGTCAGGAAAGAGTTGGCACAATTATTTCGCGACTGGAAGAGATTGCCTCGCTGTAATCTTCGGTCCTCTCACAACAATACGTAACGGTCGATCGCATTGAAATCTAATCGTGAAAGCCGTTCTGGTCGGCTACGGCTTGGAAAACCACGTAGCGCTCAGATTTCTCCCAACAATCGGCCGAATACCAAAAACTCGGAGACTAGCTGTAAGTGCAATCACACGTTGTCTCGCGTGCTAGATTTGCGCCATTATCTTTCGGTAGAAAACGTTGCTATACCATCCCAAAGTCCTTGGCGTCCTCTTCGCGTTTCTCTCTTCCGGAAGCTCTTGATCGCGGACCTGGTTTCGGATATCGGCACGTTTATGCAGAGCGTGAGTGCGGCGTGGCTGATGGCCTCGATCACGACGAGTCCCATGTACATTGCGCTGATCAGACGGCGAGTGCGTTGCCGTTTTTCCTTCTGGCTTTGCCTGCCGGTTCCATCGGAGACATTGATGACCGTCGGAAACTGATTCTGCGGACCGAATTGTGGATGCTCGGGATGGCCATCGTGCTCGCGGCAACCACGATCGACCCACACGATGACTCCGTGGTTTCTGCTTTTGCTGACGGGGCTTTCGGCGATTGAAGGTCCGACGTGGCGAGCTATTTTCCCGGAGCTTGTCCCGAAAGAGGACCTGACACCAGTACTTCCGCCGAACGGAATGTACTGGCAGAAGCAACCGCGATGACGTAGAAGGGTATTGAATGAGCTGGTACCCACACTGGCATGTCTGAATTCGAGCAGTCCTGGCATGTCAGTATTTTGGTCGTCTGAGGTAAGGTGCAACCGAAGCTCGTGACCAGCCCCTCAGAATCGGAAATTCCTGTTTGTTTGCGAATAGACCTGCAGCGGGAACGCCAAGCTATAATCAGCGGTCTTTTGCCAGGAGATTTTCATGACGCATGTAAATCGCACTCCGAAAGTCTATGACGTTTGCATTGTCGGATCCGGTGCGGCAGGTGGTGCCGCGGCCAAAGTTCTGACCGAGGGCGGAGCCAGCGTGGTAATGCTGGAGGCTGGGCCGCCGCTGAAGCCGGCAAAGGACTTCAAAGAGCATCTCTGGCCCTACGAACTTCCCCACCGGGGCGCCGGGGTGGGTGGCACACTGAAAGGCGAGGAAGCCGACGAATTCATGGCGCCAAACGGCGCTTGGGAGATCGAAGGCGAGCCCTACATTTCGGCAGCCGGTTCGACGTTTCACTGGTTCCGCTCGCGGGTTGTCGGTGGTCGCACGAACCACTGGGGCAGAGTCGCGTTGCGCTTCGCCCCCGTGGATTTCAAGCCACGCACCGCTGACGGCATGGGCGACGACTGGCCGATCACTTACGAAGAATTGGCCCCCTATTACGATAAAGTGGAGTCCTACATCGGTGTTTTCGGGACCAGGGAAAACATTTCTAGCTCGCCCGACGGCGTCTTTCTGCCGCCACCGAAACCCCGCTGCACCGAAATCATCCTTAAGAAAGCCTGCGACAAACTGAACATTCTTTGTGTTCCTGCGCGCCTGGCGATCTTGACCAAACCCTTGAACGGCCGCCCGCCGTGTCACTACTGTGGCCAATGCACTCGAGGATGCATATCTGCTTCTAACTTCAGCTCCAGTCAAGTATTGATTCCGCCGGCACAAGCGACCGGGCTGCTCACATTAGTGACCAATGCCATGGCACGGGAAATCGTGGTGGGCAAGGACGGCAAAGCGGAAGCCGTTTCCTACATCGATCGAACTACGAGAACGGAAAACCGAGTGCATGCCCGAAGCTTCATAGTGGCAGCCAGTACGTGTGAATCCGCGCGGTTGCTCCTCAATTCGCGCTCGACTCTTTTTCCGGACGGATTGGCCAATTCCTCCGGTTTGGTGGGACGCAACCTGATGGATAGTGTTGGGAGTTGGGGTTCAGGTTACTTCCCGCAGTTGGAGACGATGCCACCCCACAATCACGACGGCAGCGGAGGAAACTATCTCCCTCACATGTATATTCCCTGGTGGAAGTTCGAACGCAAGAATGAATTTCTTCGCGGCTATCACATCGAACCGGGCGGTGGCCGCTTCATGCCTGTAGTGGGACAATTCGACGATGTATGCGACCAGTTCGAGGGGTACGGGAGCTCGCTCAAGCAAAATTGTCGCCGATCCTACGGCGCCACGATCGGCATGGAAGGGTTGGGAGAGATGATTCCCAACGAGCAGACGTATTGCGAACTCGATCCCAGCGCGGTCGATCAGTGGGGTATTCCGGTCCTGCGCTTTCATTGGCGTTCCGGCGATAACGAAATCAAAATGGCGAAGGATATGCAGGAGACTTTCCGCGCCATCGTCGAAGCCGCGGGCGGGACCTACTCTACGGAGACCACCTCGGACAGTCCAAGTCCGTACGGTCTCTATGAAGGCGGGACTGCGATTCACGAATCGGGTACGGTGCGCATGGGAGACGATCCCAAGAAGTCTGTCCTGAACAAGTATTGCCAGACGCACGATGTGAAGAACCTGTTTGTCACTGATGCCGCCGCCTTCGTGACCAGTCCTGACAAGAATCCAACGCTCTCTATCCTGGCGCTTTCTTGGAGAGCATCGGAATATCTTTTGGAGCAAGCTAGAAAAGGGGCCCTGTAGTAATGGAAACCGATGGGCGGCTTCGCGTAACCGCTGCGTAACGGCGATAGGGGAGTTCAGGCGGAGATTGCAGATTTTGGCGAGGCCCGAAGGTTTTTGTACACCGTGGGCCAACGAGAGACTTGGCTACAATTATTGCAGCCTGCATTGATGCCTCTGCCAAAGGCCCGTACTTGAACGTCACCGTGCACTGGTTCCGGGATTCTCGAAGTCCTACGTGTACCCCGTCGAGTCCGTCCTGCTCATCGTATCTCCGTCGGCGTCTTGTCCGATCCGTCGAACCGTCTGGCTGCTACCTATTCTCTAATCGCCAAATTTCTCAAAGGATCTTGCAAGCGTTTCTCAGAACGACGAAATATTTGTTTGCGATGGCTCACGCCAGTTATTCCGAATGAAAAACAAGACTTTCCAAGACTTTTTTGCAGCAAGGAATTTCAAATCCTCAAAGAATCTCGGGGACCAGCTGCCTTCGTCGACTGTCGCTTCGTCGAGAGCCGAAAATGCGCGAGAAATCTGGCCAACATGATCCGACCGCGAGGCGGCTCTTAAATCTCGAATCGCTTGAAAGAAAGCGCTTGCATTGTTAATGGTCACCTCGGATCGCTGCCTGATAAATCAAATCACTTTGATTCCCGAGCGTTCACGGACAATTAGCCGACTTGAAGAAGTATGTGCTGGTGAATATAATTCAGGTGTTATATCATTGGGTGATTCGAATTCACGACTGGTAGGCGGAATTCACGGGACTCAGGTTGGACAGGGTGATAGAAAAGGCTAGTCTATGGCCAAAAGTGAATTATTTTCACATCTAGTGAACGATTTTCATGGGCGCGGTGTGCCGGAAGCGCTGCGGACAGCCGGATACAGTGCGCTCATTGACCATTACGGACTCCGGGTGCCGCTCCCGACGAAACTGGCCGGTATTGCCGAACGGCACCATCGCGTGGACACCGCGGAGTGGCAACTCCTGACACCTCGTCACGCGCCATCGGATGATTTGGGCGGGCACCTGGGATTCGCTCTCAAGTGGGAAGGTGTGGATCTCGGGGTACTGTCCGCACTTTTTCGAATCGTTCCGGATCAGGAGATAAGTGCGCTAATCCGAACCACACCCACGGGCGCGTACATGCGCCGCCTGTGGTTCTTGCACGAATGGCTGACCGGCCGCCAATTGGATATTCCTGAGCCGGGAAAGGTTCGTGCGGTTCCGGTTCTGGATTTGACTCAACAATTCGGACTGGCCAAGGGACAGCTATCGAGTCGGCACAAGGTATTGGATAATCTTCCCGGAACACCCGCATTTTGCCCGCTCGTTCGTTGCACGGAGAGACTCGAGGCGTATATCGCGAAAGGTCTCGACGGCCGAGCTCGGGAAATCGTTGGGCGCACGCACGCTGACATCATGCGGCGAGCTGCGGCTTTTCTGCTGCTCGACGATAGCCGGGCGTCGTTCCAGATCGAAGGCGAGAAACCCTCGCCGCAACGCGCAGAACGCTGGGGAAGGGCAATCAGCGAAGCGGGAACGCGACCGCTCAGCGTTGCCGAATTTGAGCGATTGCAAAGGATCGTCATCGGAGACACACGATTCGTTCACTTGGGAATGAGAACCGAGGGTGGATTTGTGGGCACGCACGACCGTCGCACACAAGAGCCGATCCCTGTTCATATCAGCGCACGGGCTGAAGATCTTCCGAATCTCCTCGTCGGCATGGTGGCATACGATCAGCGGGTCGCGAATGCCGGGATTGATCCGGTAGCGGTTGCGGCTGCTCTATCGTTTGGGTTTGTATACATTCACCCGTTTGAAGACGGGAATGGTCGTCTTCATCGCTGGCTGATCCATCACACCCTCGCGATGGCAGGTTACAGTCCGCCGGGTATCGTATTCCCTGTAAGCGCGGCTATTTACCGCCAAATCGCGCAATATAAAACTGTCCTGGAGTCGTACTCTCAACCGCTGCTTGGATTGATCCAATGGGAAGCGACGCCGGCCGGCAACGTGCGGGTCCTCAATGATACCGGCGACTACTACCGATTCTTCGATGCCACCGCCCACACGGACTTTCTCTACCAATGTGTTGAAGAGACGACAGAAAAAGATCTCCCGCAGGAAGTTGCTTATCTGGAAGCCTACGACCGATTCACGAAGGGGTTACAAGAGATTGTCGACATGCCGGAGCGGAAAGTGAGCTTGCTGCACAAGTTCCTGTGTCAAGGGAACGGGCATCTCTCGAATCGAGCGCGTACGGGCGAATTCGCGGCTTTAACGGATACGGAGCTTGACACCGTAGAGAAACTGTACGCGGATTCCTTTGCTGCGGGTTCCCTTGCTAAGAGCCAGGACGAATCGTAGTAGCGCCCACGACCTGGAACGTTGGTAGCTCGGTGTGCGGTAAATAATTTCACCGCAGCGCGCCAATGATGCTATTTTCGGTCGCTGAAGAGAGAGTTGACTGACATGGACCGCCGCAAATTTCTAAGTAGCTCGCTTGTGGGTGCTGGTAGTGCATTACTTGCCCCGCTTGATTTTGGCGCCTCAGCGTCCTCGTTCCGCGAACAAGTTCCCGGGGCCGTTCCCTCCGCGAGAATTGCCAAGGCTTGTTTTCCCGATGGATTCCTCTGGGGAATGGCCACCGCGTCTTATCAAGTAGAAGGCGCGTGGAACGAGGATGGCAAAGGTGAATCCAATTGGGATCGTTATACCCACACGGTTGGTAAAATTAGAGGAGGCGGCACGGGCGACTTGGCGTGCGACGCGTACCACCTGTATCCGCAAGATATCGCTCTTCTGAAAAGTTTGAATTTGAAAAGTTATCGCTTTTCGATTTCCTGGTCCCGCATACAGCCTACCGGTACGGGCGCGCCGAACCAGAAGGGTATCGATCATTACAAACGCTTCCTCGACGCCCTGCTCGAAGTCGGGATTCGTCCATTTTGCACGCTATACCACTGGGACCTGCCTCAGGCGCTGGAGGACCGGGGCGGCTGGCCGAACCGCGACCTCGCCGATTATTTTGCCGATTACGCCGGGATTCTGGCAAAGAACCTCGGGGATCGCATCACCGTCTGGGCGCCCTTCAACATGCCCTGGAGCTTCACGTATCTCGGTTACGGTGTAGGTGTGTTCCCTCCTGGACGCACCAAGTACACCGACTTTCTGAAGGCCGCCCACACCGTGAGTCTCGCGCAAGGCAAAGGATTCCGCGCCATTAAAGCAGCATCGTCGAAGGCCACGGTTGGCAGCGCCTACGGAATGGCTCCCGCCTATCCCAAGACCGATAGTGAGGCGGATCGTGCAGCCGCGGCTCGGTATCACGCAATGAATAACGTCTTCTTCCTCGACGCCGCAATGTACGGCAAGTACCCCAAGGCTTTTGCCGGTGAGACACCGTATGAGGTGATGGGATTCCGGCCCGGCGACGACCAGATCATGAACGTGCCGCTCGACTGGATCGGCTTCCACTATTACACGCGCCGCATCGTGTCCGATACGGGTGGCTCACCGCATCCCGGCGGGCCCGCGAGTTTCGGTACGGAGATTGAAGACACTGCCGGTGGTCGCGATCCTTACACTCAATTCAGCGCCGTGATGCCAACCGAAGGTCCTTTGACCGATGCGGGCCTGGAGATCTGGCCGCGCGGCATTTATGACTTGGTTATGCAGATCACCCGCGAGTACAAACATCCTATCATTGAGATCACTGAGAGCGGCTGCAGCTATCTCGATGCGCCATACGAAAAAGAAAACGGCCATGTTCCTGATGCGCGGCGCACGCAATTTTTCCGCGACGAACTTTCGGAGCTGGCGCGCGCCATCGCAGACGGCGCGAACGTCCGCTCGTTTCACGCGTGGAGCCTGCTGGACAATTTTGAATGGAATGACGGCTATAGCCAGCGTTACGGTCTCACTTACGTGGACTTCCGCGATCAAAAGCGCACTGTGAAAGATTCTGGCTTGTGGTTAGGGCGTGTCGCGGCCGCAAACCGCCTGGACGTGTAGTTCATCCGCGACAAATCGATTGCCTGGAAAAATGAAACTCTTGAATGTGAGATAGTGAAGTCTCGAACGAAACATGTTGCTAACAATTTCATACACTGGCAAACCGGCTACGGACCTGGGCTACCTTCTGCACAAGAGTCCGTTTCGCGTTCATTCTTTCGAACAAGTCTTCGGGAAAGCACATGTCTTCTACCCAGAGACCAATCCCGACCGCTGCACTGCCGGGCTGCTACTGGAGATTGATTCCATCGGACTCGTGCGGAACCGACGTGGTCCGAGCGGCGAGGTCTGGCTCTTGTCGAGCGCTACAAGCAACGACACAAATCCGTAAATTTGTATGTGGATTCCTATCGTCACTATTGCTGGCCGGTACGATCCGTCAGCGATTTGAAGCTTGCGCCGTTTCACCTACTGGCGACAGAAGGCCAGGTTCACATGCAGCGCGATCACGCCTGGCATATGGAGAAACTCGCGGATGTCTGCAAAGCGGCAACACCGTACAAGCTGGTAGACGTTACCGACACTGCGAGCGTCGAAGAGACCACGCGGTGGTGGAAAGAGTTGACTGGTCGTGGTGGTGAAGGAATGGTTCTAAAGCCGTTCGAGTTTATCGTTCGCGGACGGCGTGGTCTAGTTCAGCCCGCCATCGAGTGCCGTGGCCGCGAGTATCTGAGAATCATCTATGGCCCTGAGTATTTGCTGCCCGAAAACTTGGAACGCCTCCGGGGCCGCTCCATTGCGAGAAAGCGCTCACTGGCGCTCCGCGAATTCGCTCTTGGAATTGAAGCTCTCGAACGATTCGTTCGCCAGGAGCCGCTTCGCCGGGTCCACGAATGTGCCTTCGCTGTCTTGGCCCTAGAGAGTGAGCCCGTCGATCCGCGCCTCCAACTACGAAATTTCAGGTACCCAGCAAAATTTCAAAGGCCACCGTAACGACCGAGAAGAGGCTGAGACGAAGGTCCCAGTCTGAGAACGTGGTGATCCAGGTAGCAGACTTGAAGAACATCTTGGTTCCGAAACTCGACGGGATCCATCACTAACCTGTAAAATGAAGTTTGATGGTTTATGACGTAATGCCGATCGAAGCAGGTCACGCTTTCCAACTCGTGGGGGGCCATCCGGCAACCGACTTCATCAACACGCTGGACTGGCGGTTTAGGGAATCCGGCGCTGAAGAGCTGCTGAGGAGATTTACCGATCTCATTCGCTTCCTGATTCAGTCGAAACTGATCTCCGCAGTGCAAGGGCGACGACTCGTAAACACGGTCGATGACAGAAGCGCTGAACGAACACTCAAGACTGCCCGGAAGCTGCGGGAGAGTTTGGCCGATTTTCTCTACGCCAAACTGGATGGCCGACAACCTTCCTCGCATTGCATTTCTAGGCTTCAGGAACATTTCCAGGTTGCTCGCGCGCATCAGAAATTGGCTTGGAAAAAAGGGCGCGTCGAATGGACCTGGAACGAAGACGATAGGGCCAATCTTCCCGTCCACATGCTTTCGTCAAGCGCTTCGGATTTGATTATGTCGACGAATCTCGCCAATATCCGGGCCTGTTGTAACCCCGAGTGCCGGTGGATCTTTGTGGACGTGAGCAAGAACCATACGAGGCGATGGTGCAATATGAAACTCTGCGGCAATCGCATGAAAGCCCGCAGGTTCTATGCTCAGAAAAAACTTGCAACATCGTAACCTCTGGATCAGGCATACGTTTCCCTTCTCAGCGAGTGGCACAAATACTCTTGGCAGAGTGGATTGATCCTTTTGCCCCGGCTTGTTCCCGGCAATCCAGCAGCTACGATCACATGTCAGCCGCAAAACAGCACGTTCGGTCGGCGCCGAACAACAGCCTCGTTCCGAACGCCACAATTCAACAAGTCGATGATTTCTGTATAACCGTCAATATCGTGTATGATGGTTATGTATGTTGGACGCATCGCGATGGCTTCCAACATGGGAAGTGCCACGCGAGGTGCATCATGATTGCGCGAATTTGGCATGGAACTGTCCCGGCGTCCAGAGGTGTTGAGTATCTCGAGAAGATGCGTGCTGTTGGTCTACCCGGTTACCGTCAGACGCCTGGAAATCTCGCAGCCTACTGTCTTCACGAACCTGGCCAAGATATAGATCACTTCCTGATGATCACGTTGTGGAAGGACCGGGAATCAATTCGGCACTTCTCAGGCCCTGATATTTCGCTGGCCTACTACTATGACTTCGATGCCGACTTTCTAATCAACATGGAAAGGTTCGTGCAACACTTCGAAGCCTATGAACAATAAAATCGACACACAATCTGCGCGCTCAGACGACAATCGACGTGAACCTCAGACTCAACCTTTGAAAGGAGATGTCATTCAGAAAATGCAGGTGCCATTGCAATCGAGCATGCTAATTGACGAGGAATCGGGTCCGTATCGACGGCTGTTGGACGATGCCTGCGAACGGGCGCAAGTATATCTTTCAAATATTCATCATCGGCATGTCGGCGTATCTCAAGATGCATTGGATGGAATGTCCGCTTTGGGAGGGACGCTTTCGGAGGTGGGCGAAGATCCCATGGATGTTTTGCGGCTGCTCGATGAAGCGGGATCACCTGCCACAATGGCAATTATGGGTGGGCGATTTTATGGCGGAGTCATCGGCGGCTCACTTCCGGTGACAGTCGCTGCACACTGGATTGCTGATGCATGGGACCAGAATGCCTGTCTCTATGATCTTTCGCCCGTATCGGCTCATCTCGAAGAGGTCGTGCTTGGCTGGACCATCGACTTGTTCGGCTTGCCCACAAAATCAGCGGGAGCATTGGTGACGGGCACACAAATGGCTGATGTGACTGCCCTCGCCGCCGCCAGGTACGCGCTTCTCGATCGTGCGGGTTGGAATGTTGAAGAGAATGGTCTTTTCGGAGCGCCTCCGATTTCCGTTATCGTTGGCGAGGAAGTTCACGCCACTATGCTTAAGTCTTTGTCTCTGCTGGGATATGGCAGAAGCCGAGTTCATGTCGTTCCTTCGGATGCGCAGGGGCGGATGAAGGCCTCGCACATTCCCCGCCTCACCGGACCTGTAGTCATCTGCGCTCAACTCGGGAATGTAAATACCGGAGCATGTGATCCGATGGATGAAATCTGCGACGTTGCTGAATCCATGGGCGCATGGGTGCATGTTGATGGCGCATTCGGTTTATGGGCGGCCACAAGCCCATCGCACAAGCATCTTGTGGAGGGCTTCACCCGCGCCGATTCATGGGCAACGGATGGTCACAAGTGGCTCAATGTGCCTCACGACTGCGGGATAGCCATCATCAAGGATTCTGAGGCGTTGCGTCATGCTATGTCGATCACGGCAGCCTACTATGGACCACTCGACAAACGCGAACCGATGCAATGGTGCCCCGAGTCGTCGAGAAGGGCACGTGGAATCGAGCTCTGGGCAGCTCTGCGGTCCTTGGGGAAGCGGGGCATCTCAGATCTCGTGGATCGCACATGCAGGCATGCGCTCACGCTAGCGCGCGGCCTCTCTGTCGCCGGATATGACATCTTGAATGACGTCGTCATCAATCAAGTCCTTGTATCCTTCGGTGATGACGACACGACCCGTCGCGTGATTGACGCTGTCCAGTTGGAAGGAACGTGCTGGTGTGGCGGAACACTATGGAAGGGTCGCAAAGCAATGCGCATCAGTGTTTCCTCTTGGGCCACAACGGAATCAGATATAGAAAAGAGCCTTGATGCGATTTTGCGAGTAGCGTCTGATGTCAGGGGCCGAGGCTAGCAGACGCTGAGAAGGATGAGGGCTTCTCTCATTGATCGTTCGGAAAAGCACGCCAAACCACCTTCATAGATGATCTGCACGCCCAAGTCTTAGCATTTTGCTAAGTTTCTTGTCAGGGGACCGCACGAGAGACACAAGAGAGCACACCGACTTGGCGTCACAATCCCGCTCTGCCGTGTGGAATTGAAGCGAAATGCGATATTCTCGCCTGTGACCCGACCCGACGCATAGTGCGTCTTCCGGGGCTCGTTTTTTACTTGACAAATGAAATAGGCCTATTTCATTATATCAATGAAGACTTACTCGACAGTCAGAGTTGCGAAGATGCTCGGAATCGGTTGGAGCACGCTCCACCGCTGGATTGTTGGAGGCAAAATCGAGGCTCCGCCGGTCCAATCTCTGGATGGATTCAAGATTCGCCGTTGGACCGAAGAAGATATCGCGAAAGTTAGACAGTACAAGACGCGCCACTATTGGGGCAAAGGCGGTCGGAAGAAGCGAAGCAAAAAGGACAAGTGAAGTAGCGGGACGCGCTGGTGCTTGAACACCAAACGCGCCCCTAACCAAGTCGCACGTCGAAGGTGCAACGATGGCTGCCAGAGAACTTATCCATTTCCCATTGTGGGCGCAACTCAGCCCGCGTCGATCGTTATCGGCTAAAACCCCATTTGACCCCACGAGTCTCGTTCCCTTAAACCTTCCCCGCCTTTACGGTTGCGCGTGTACAGGCGCCGAAATCTCGCGCTGCCTATGGGTTACAAGTCGAGGCTGCCAATGAAGCTCGCGCTCTTTCAGCAGATTCTCGAACTCAACC
>Ga0182018_10001628_pt1 | contig 25042 bp, 25 predicted proteins | sample 812P2MmetaG_FD_120490 | JGI IMG/M metagenome (GOLD analysis project Ga0182018, IMG submission 120490) | Permafrost microbial communities from Stordalen Mire, Sweden - 812P2M metaG | ecosystem: Environmental > Terrestrial > Soil > Wetlands > Permafrost | place: Sweden: Stordalen | collected...
ATCTAGGCGAGCCCGTTTTTGGGCTCAATCAACAATCCGCAATTGGACAATCAGCAACAGGTTCACTGGGCCGTCGACTAATGGTAGGTCAAGTGCCTTTGGAGCACTTTGTCTAGGTTCGAATCCTAGCGGCCCAGCCAGACAATCGCTTTTGGCTGTTAGCTTTTGGCTCCTAGCGCAAACGAGCAGGGAGCGAAGGCTTAGCCAAGAGCCAAAGGCGAAGAGCGAAGAGCGAAAAGCGAAGAGCGAAAAGCGAAGAGCGAAGAGCGAAAAGCGAAAAGCGAAGAGCGAAGAGCGAAAAGCGAAAAGCGAAGAGCGAAGAGCGAAAAGCGAAGAGCGAAGAGCGAAGAGCTAACAACCATGGCCACTTTGGTGACGCCCGCCGACAAGACGGTTGAAAAGAAGAGTCCGCCCGTGACTGACGAAAAGCTGGAGCGGAAGCCGCGTCCGCGAGGGGACGAGAAGTTCAAGATCTTTAGCGGCACGGCGAACGAGCCATTGGCCGATGAAGTCTGCAACTTTCTGGGCATGCAGCGCGGGCAGGCTCAGGTGATTCGTTTCCGGGATGGCGAGTGCTACGTTCAGATTCAGGAAAACGTGCGTGGCGCCGATGTGTTTGTGTTGCAGCCGACCTGCCGTCCGGTGGACGAACACTTGATGGAGTTGCTGCTGATGATCGATGCGCTCAAGCGCGCTTCGGCGCGGCGCATCACGGCGGTGATTCCATATTTTGGGTATGCGCGGCAGGACCGCAAGGACAAGCCCCGCAGTCCGATATCGTCGAAACTGGTGGCCGATCTGTTGACCACGGCAGGCGCGCACCGGGCATTGATTGTGGATTTGCATACCCCACAGTTGCAGGGTTTTTTTAATATTCCGGTGGATCACCTGTTCGCCTCGCCGGTGCTGGTGGATCACTTCCGCAAGCTGGCATTGCCGACTTTGACCGTGGTTTCGCCGGACGCGGGCGGCGTGGAGCGGGCGCGGTTTTTCGCGAAGAAAGTCGATGCGGCGCTGGCCATAGTCGACAAACGCCGGGTCGAGGTAAACGTGGCCGAAGTGATGCACGTGATCGGCGACGTCGACGGCCGAACGTGTTTGATCATCGACGATCTGATCGATACGGCGGGAACGCTGGTGAAGACCGCGGAGGCTTTGCTGGAGAATGGGGCAACTTCGGTTTACGCTTGCGCGTCGCATGCGGTGCTTTCGGGGCCGGCTGTGGAGAACATCAAGAACTCGGTTATCAAGGAAGTCGTCGTGACCAACACCATCCCACTGACTGCCGAGGCGGATGCAGCACGAACCGAAAAGGGAGGAAAGATTACAGTCCTCTCGATTGCGGGATTGATTGGCCGGGCGATTCAGGCTAATCACGAAGAGACTTCGGTGAGCAAGCTGTTCACGTAGGCAATGGAATTTAGTAAGAAGCGAGCCAAACGGGCGATTGTTGCGTCGCAAAGTACGCGACGCTTCGCTCAGCTCGCCGGGATCCTTCGGCGACGAAAAGATGTCGCCTCGGGATGACAATCCAATCGAGGAATTGAAATTTATGGCGACTGCATTGGAACAAAACACACTGGAAGCGCAACCGCGGGAAGCCGGCACCAAGAACCATGCCCGCCGTGTGCGCCGTGAAGGAAAGATTCCGGCCGTAATCTATGGAGCGGGCAAGGATTCGCTCTCGATCAGCGTGGATCCGAGGCACGTGCAGCGGATTCTGAATTCGGAGACCGGTCACAATACGATTTTCGACCTTGCCTTGAGCGGCGGCGAGCGCAGCAAAGCGATGATCGTCGACTGGCAGTACGAGCCCATCAAGGGCAAGCTGCTGCACATTGATCTGAAGCGCATTGCGCTCGACAAAGTGCTTAAGGTCAACGTGCCCATCTTCCTGGTCGGCGAGTCGGCGGGCGTCAAGCAGGAGGGCGGCATCATGGAACAGATGCTACGCGAGGTCGAGGTCGAGTGCCTGCCGGGAGACATTCCCAGCCACATCGATGCCGATGTCAGCCAGCTCACGTTTGGCAAGGTTTTGCGGGTTTCGGAGTTGCCGCACTCGGACAAGATTAAATTTATTAGCGACCCGAATCAGCCCGTGGCGCACGTTACCTCGGTGAAGGAAGAAGTTGTGGCCACTCCGGATGCGGCAGCGGTGGAAGCGGCAGCTCCGGCGGAGCCCGAAGTTATCAAGAAGGGCAAGCAGGAGATCGAGGAAGAGGGTGGGGAAGCTCCCGCGGCCAAGCCTGACAAGGCCGAGAAGGCTGAGAAGAAGGAGAAGAAATAGACTCGTGGTGAGAGCTGCCGGGTTCCGCTCGGCCGGACAGCCGGGGGCGGCTGTCCCCACATTGGGATGGTGGCGTGAAACTGATCGTCGGGCTTGGCAATCCTGGTATCGAATATCAGTTCACGCCACATAATCTGGGCTTTCTGGCGATTGATCGAATCGCGACGAGCCTGGGGGTGGACGTTAGAAACCGGCAGTGTCGGGCGCTGACGGCGCGAGCGGTGATTGCCGGTCAGGCGGTGTTGCTGGCCAAACCGGAGACGTTCATGAACTTGAGTGGGCTTTCGGTACGGGAACTGGTCGAGGAGTACGAGGCGAAGCCAGAGTCGGACCTGATTGTGATTCAGGACGAACTGGATTTTCCCCTGGGTACGCTGCGCATTCATACGCGGCGTAGTTCGGCGGGGCATAACGGGATCGAGTCCATCATCGGGGCGCTGGGCACCGAGGATTTTCTGCGGATTCGGATTGGGGTGGCGCCGGAACCTAAGGTGAGCGACGGCCAGAGTTATCTGCTGGCGCCGCTGCGCAAGGCGGAGTTGCAGGTGGTGGATGGAGTTCTCGATACCGCCGAAGAGGCAGTCAAGGTGATTTTGAAAGAAGGTCCGGCCGCGGCGATGAATCGCTTCAACCGGAAAGAGCCGGACAAAGAAGATTAGTCACGGATTCTCACGGATGAGAATTTGAGAATCTTTTATCCGTGGAAGTCCGTAAGATCCGTGGCCAGGTTTGTGGCCAAAGATTTGGAGAAGAGAATGAATCGTATTTATGAGCTGATGTTCATTGTTCGTCCGGATATGACGGACGAGGATCTGGACAAACTGATTTCCACACTGCAGTCGGTGGTGCCGGCCTCGGGCGGCAACGTGCAGCGCGTCGACAAGATGGGCAAACGCCGGCTGGCCTATGCCGTCCGCCGGTTCCACGAAGGCATCTACGTGCTGATGGTGGTAGAAGGCGGAGGCGCGGTCATTCACGAACTGGAGCGCCGCCTGCGCGTGACCGAGCCAGTCATCAAGTTCCTCACCGTGCGGGTTGACGAGGAGCAGAAGCGGCTGGACAAAGTCAAGCAGCTGCGCGATTCGAAGAAGAAAATCAGCGCGCAGCCGGCAGCGCCGCCAGCTTCAGCGGCGGCGGCGGCGGAACCGGCTGTTCCGGCAGCGGAAAGTCCGGCGACGGCTTAGCCCGGCGTCATCCCAAGCGATTCGTCCAAAGCGATTACGACACGAGTCCTTGGACTCGCGCCAGCCGGTGAAGAATCCGGCAGAGAGATGAAGGAGAACTATGGCGGAAGAAACGAAAGCACCAGAACAATCGGCACCCAGTGAAAGGCCGCGTTCGAGCGGAGACCGGCCCAGTGGAGATCGTCCGCGGTTCGGCGGCGGTGGTGGCGGACGCGGCCCCGGTGGGCCTCCGCGGGAGGGCGGTGGCGGACGCAAGTTTTTCCGGCGCAAGAAAGTTTGCAAGTTCTGCGTCGAGAAAATTGAAGACATCAATTACAAGGATTACCGCATGCTGGGGCAGTTCGTCGCCGAGAGCGGCAAGATTGTGCCGCGGCGTCTGACCGGCGTATGCGCGCCGCACCAGCACCGGCTGTCGGCCGCCATCAAGAAGGCGCGCAACATTGCGCTGCTGCCGTTTGCCGGAAGAGCATCGTAGAAAAGCTTTTTGAGATCGGAGTTATCTATGGAAGTCATTCTGAAAGAAGATGTCGCAAAGCTGGGGTCCCGCGGCGACGTGGTGAAGGTCGCGGAAGGGTATGGACGGAATTATCTGTTGCCGCAAAAACTGGCTATTCAGGCCAATGAGGGCAACAAGGCCGTCATCGTGCAGATGAAGGCCGCTTCGGTGCGGCGCTCCGCCAAGGAGAAAACCCAGGCCGAGGAACTGGCCAAGCAGTTTGAGGCCGTCTCGGTGTCGTTCCAGCGGCGCTCCGGGGAGAGCGATCAGCTCTTTGGCTCGGTCACGTCGAGCGACATCGGCGACGCGCTGACCAAGAAGGGTTTCAACGTGGATCGCCGCCTGATCCAGTTGCACGAGCCGCTGAAGACCGTGGGCGAGTTCAGCGTCCCGGTAAAGCTGCATAGAGACGTGACCGCGCACTTGAAAGTGGTGATTGAGAAGGAAGCGACCGCAGAGTAAAGAATCCAAAACGTAGGTCCCTGCTATGGCGACGTTGGCGAATCACCGACAACTTTCGGTTGTTCGTTTTTGCTTGCGGCTCATTTCCTGGCTGGGATGCTCCTTGTTTTCAGCTCAGCAATCGAGCACGCCGCCGGCGTCTTTGCCCGGGGCCGAAGGCGCCCCCAATGAAACCTCCGACCATCCGCCGCTTCCTGAGGATCCCACCGCGCCACTAGCTTTAGCTGCTCGCATGAATGGTCTGGATGCCCCCGGAATGCCACGATTGGCATCTCAAGCTGCCCTAGGACCGTTTCGACTCGAACGGCGACAACGACAGCAGCGGCATCAATGAGGAGTTTTTGGGCAGGGCCGGCGAAATATAAACGGAACGATCAGAGGGAAAACTTGACTGGGACCGAATTCGCTACCCAACAGGGTCTCGACATTAGCGGCAGCCCGAAATGGCCCGGTTTGCTTGAGGCGCAGGTCGGGGACGAGATCATCGACCCGTTGTATCGGACCGAATTCATTGCCCACGACTCAAAGCTGGACCGCATCGACTGGCCCCTTGGAGCGATCAAGTTCCCGTGCGTTATCCTACGACCGACCACATCGTTTCTGACAACGGCTTGCCAACATATTGCTTTGAGACCGATCGCGCACTGCTCGGTACACTCGCGGCCGCGGTTGGGACGAAACTACTTACTATACAGTGATAGTCTTCGAAGGCCGTTGTGTGGCAGGTGACGTTAACCTCACTCAGGGTGCAACAGCCCTATCTTCGGATCCGCTTGCCAACACTCTTCCGCCGGGAGTTCGAGATACCGCCACGGCGGGTCTAGTAATTGGAAAGACCGGTCGCGTCACCGATGCCAGGTCCTTGGACGGCCCGCCTGCGTTGAGCAGGGCTGCCCTCGCGGCTGTTCGTACGATGGAGTTTCGCCCCTTCTTGATTCTGGGCAAGCCTTCGGAAGCCAAGACGGCTTGGGAATTCAATGTCCAATAATCCGTTCAATGCGGCTGAAGTGCACAGCTGCTGAAGCACTTCCCGTGCCAATCTTCCAGCTGGCATTGTGCACGATTGTTCTGTTTCCCCCTAAATCTTTGTCCCTGAACCACCTAGGCCCCAAAAAAATCCTCTTCCAGCCTATAATTTCTGCTCACGGTTCTGCTGACAACTCGTCTATTCCTGTGCAAGCCCGGATATGGCATAAATACCGGGCAGGTAGAGGACACAATAGAAATGCCGGCCGGTGCATGGGCGATACCAATTGCGGTTGGCGGACGGGCCCACTCTAAGGAAAAGAGTGAGAGAGTAGACAGAAGCGACAGGGACCAGGACCCCGCGCGGGGCCGCATGGCTGGGCAAGAACGCCGCATAGATGACACGATGTTGATCCGGGAGGCCCAGCGCGGAAGCCGCGCCGCCTTCGAGGAGCTGGTTCGTCACTACGATCAGTCGGTGTTGCGGCTAGCTCTGCATCTCACCGGAACCGAGCAGGATGCCCAGGACGTCTACCAGGACGCCTTCCTTAAGGCCTACAAGAACATCGGGAGTTTCCGGTTCGAGTGTTCCTTCTACACCTGGATTTATCGGATCGTGACCAATCTGTGTCTCGATCACCTGCGCAAGCGGAACGTGCGCAAGGAAGATGCGCCGGTGGCGCAAGACGGCTCCGGTGGCGAGTACAACTTACTCGAGCAGGTGCCTGACGTGCGGGCGGGAGCGAATCCGGAGCGCGACTTGTTGCGCCGGCAATTGGGCGCGCGCATTGCTGGAGCGCTGGAGAAGCTGACGCCGCGCGAGCGCATGGTGTTTGAGTTGAAGCATTACCAGGGATTGAAGCTGAGAACCGTGGGTGAGATTTTGCAGACTACGGAAGAGACTGCCAAGAATACTTTGTTTCGCGCTACGCAGAAGTTGCGCGGGGCCTTGGCGGATATGAGATGAAGGCAAGTTCGGAACGGGGCGGCTGGGCTTCGCCCATGCCGGGACAGCCCAGGCGGCTATCCCACATGGTTCGTGGACGATGAAGGTGCAACGATGAAATGTGAATGGGTACGAGAAAATATCGTGCTTCAGGTTTATGGCGAGTTGGCGGATGACGCCCGTCACGAACTGGAGCAGCACGTGGTCCGCTGCCCGGATTGCGCGGCCGAACTGAAGCTGGAGCAGGAGTTTCATGCGCTGCTGGCGCAGGACCGTGCGGCGGACCCTACGCCTAATCTAGTTGCGGCGTCGCGCATGAGGCTGCAGGAAGGGCTGGAGACGGCCAAGCAGGGCAGCGCCTGGAGTCGGTTGGCGTTTGATCCGGGAAACTGGCTGCGGCAAGTGCGATTCTCGCCGGCGCTGGCGTCGGCTATTTTGATTCTCGGCTTTGTCGGCGGAGTTACGGCCACCTACAAGCTTTACGGCTCGCCGCCCATCCCTACAGCTGGCGTTACGAACATCGCGAATCCAACCGCAGTTCCTGCCGAAGCTTCAATCACGGGAATCAGTTCTGTGGTCCAGGAGCCGGGCACGAATCAGATCAGCATCAAGTACAACACGGTATCCACTCAGGAGGCGCATGGCCCGCTGAACGAAGATAAGATCCAGCAATTACTGCTCTACGCGGCCCGCAACAACTACAACACCGGCGTGCGCGTGGACTCGGTCGACTTGCTGGCGCAGAGAACGGGCGACATGCAAGTGCGCGAAGCGCTGATGTATGCCCTGCAGAACGATACGAATCCGGGAGTGCGATTGAAGTCGTTGAGCGCGCTGGGCAATTACGTCAAGAACGATACCAATGTGCGCGACGCCGTGTTGCGCGCTCTCGTGAATGACGGGAATTCCGGAGTACGCATTGAAGCGCTGCGCTTGATCGAGCCGGTGAAGGCCGACGGCAGCGTGCGCGGGGTGCTGATGGCGCTGGCCGCGAAAGATCAGAGTACGTACATCAAGTCACAGGCGCGGACCATGCTGGCGCAGTTACCGGAGATTGATTAGAGAAGCAGCGCCGTCGCGACGGCGGCGCTACTGCAAGAAACGAGGAAACTATTTTGAAACGCGCGCTACAAATCGTTGGGCTGGCAGGTGGGCTGGCTCTGCTTGTGCCGTTGGCCCTTGTTCCAGCGGGTCAGGCGCAGGAAACACATGTATCCCGTGAAGGCGGAGCCTGGGCTCAGGAGATCACGGGTTCGCTGGCAGCGGTCAAGAACTTGAGAGTCAAAGTTGACATGGGTTCCGTGGTGGTACGCGGCGGGCAGCAGCAGGGCATCAATTACGTGGTTCATACTCATTTTGGCAATTCTTCCGAGCAGGATGCACGCCGCCAGTTCGAGCAGTATAAGGTTACCGCATATGTGAAGGGCGATACCGCCTGGATCGTTGGCGACTGGCAGGGGGGAAGGCGGCCGCGCCGCTTCTCCGGAGAATTTTCGGTGGTGGTTCCGCGCGACATGGCGCTGCTCAAGCTCGAAACCGAGGGCGGCAATGTGGACGCTTCTGGAGTCGCTGGCCGGGTGGAAGCGGAGAGTGGCGGCGGCAGCATGAAGCTAGATGACATTGGCGGAGGAGCGAACGCCGAAACCGGGGGCGGATCGATCGATGTAGGCACCGTGGGTGGTGAGCTTAACTTGCACACTGGCGGAGGGTCCATCGAAGTGCGGCACGCCAACGGCAAGGTCGTGGCAGAGACCGGCGGCGGCAAAGTAGAGATCCAATCCGGAGCCCAGGGCGCAATCATCGAGACCGGCGGGGGCAGTGTGGAGGTGCGACAATGCAACGGTAAAGTGAAGGTTTCTACCGGCGGCGGCAGCCTGGACCTGAGTGACATTGGCGGTCCGGCGGAACTCGAAACCGGAGGCGGAAACATCCACCTGACGTCGGCCAAGGGACATGTTCACGCCGAGACCGGGGGTGGCGGGATTGAGCTTTATGGCGTGCCCTCGGCGCGGGCCGAAACCGGCGGGGGCGGGATTACCGTGAAGCTGGTGAATACGGGCGGCGAGCGTAACGATTCCGATCTGGAGACCGGTGCGGGCGACATCACCGTGTATATTGCGGCGGATGTTGCTATTAACGTGCGAGCCAGCGTGGATATGGGCAACGGGCACCGCATTACCTCCGATTTTACCGATATCCACATCATCAGCGAAGGGGACAAGTGGGGTCCGAAATCGCTAACCGCCGAGGGCAAGCTGAATGGCGGCGGGCCTACGGTGAAGGTGCACACCTCGAGTGGTGACATCTGTTTCAAGCGTGCCAGCCACTAAAGTTTTGCGCCGTCCGCCAGGTCAAACCGCAGGAAAATATTGTTGAGGAATGACAATGCGTAAATACGTTATGACTAGCGTCGTGTTGCTGCCGTTGCTCCTCACCTTTTCGCAGGCCGCGCAGAACTGGTCGGTGGATCCGCCGGAGCAACCCTGGGTCTTCTCCAGCGAAGACAGCGGTACCAGTTCATACCTCGGGGTCGACATTTCGGACGTGACCAGCGAACGGCTGAGCGCGTTGAAGCTGAAGGAAGAAAAGGGCGTTGAGGTAACCATGGTCGACCAGGACGCTCCTGCAGGCAAGGCGGGCATCAAAGAGCATGACGTGATTCTGACCATGAACGGCACTTCGATTGAAAGTGGAGCGCAGTTGCGTCGCATGATCCACGAGATGCCGCCTGGCCGCGTCGTGACCTTCGGCTTGAGCCGTGACGGGCAGCCGATGACGGTGAAAGTTCAGTTGGGCGACAAGCACCAGGAGTTCTCCATGGGCCATAACATGAAGGACTTTCACATTCAGATGCCCGAGATCCACATTCCGGACATCGACATTCCGTCGATCAACATGGTGGTGGTAACCTCCTCGGCGCGCAGCGGTTTGACTGTGGAAAATATCAGTCAACAACTGGGAGAGTTCTTCGGTGTCAAGAATGGCAATGGAGTGTTGGTGCGCTCGGTCGAGAAAGGCAGCCGTGCGGAAAAGGCAGGCTTCCGCGCCGGAGACGTAATCGTGAAGGTCAACGACCAGCCTGTGCATGACACCGGCGATTTCAGCCACGCGGTCCGGTCGCGCAATGGTGCGGCCGTGAATGTATGGGTGATCCGCGACAAGAAGGAGCAGAATCTGAATCTGGCTCTGCCCGATCGCAAGGAATCTGGCGAAGTTCTCGAGGAAGAGGAAAGCCTTGAAGGTCCACTGATCGATGCGGAATCAGCCGTCGAACTGAGCCAGTTCGAACAGTATGTCGCCCAGTTGCAACCCGAGATGAAACTTGCCGAAGACTCTCGCACCGCGGTCCGGGAGCTTCGCAATGATCTCTGCGGACAGCAGCGGTCACTGCGCCAGCAGACAGAGAAGCTCAGGAACCAATCTCGTCTCCAACAAAAACAACTCAAGCGCGATCAGGAAAAGCTGAAGATGCAGTTGGACCAACTGCGCCAGATACCGGTGGCACATTGGTTCGATATTTAGAGATGAGGCGGTTCGTGCGCTAGTGGCAGCTTGAAGTGGTAAGCGCAAGGCTGGCGACGCAGATGCGATTCCGTCCCGCCTGTTTCGCGGCGTAGAGTCCACTGTCGGCCGCCCGGACCATTTCGTCCCGAGTCTTGCCGTGAGCGGGAAATGCCGCGATTCCCGCGCTAATCGTGATGGTTCGGGGTACTCCCGGAAACTGAAAGCTCTCGACCAACCGGCGCAATTTCTCGGCAATGGCGACAGCTTGTTGCGTGGTGATTTGAGTCAGCAGAATGGCGAATTCTTCTCCCCCGTAGCGGCACACCACATCAATCTTGCGCAACTGCTGGTGAAAGAGCGAAGAAACCTGCCGCAGCACCTCGTCTCCGAGAAGATGACCGAACTCATCGTTCAGCCGCTTGAACTGATCGATATCCGCCATGACCACGGCCATGCCGGTCCCGTAGCGGCGGGCGCGCTCGATTTCTTCCATGATCCGCAGCTCGAAGAAGCGGCGATTGAAAATGCCGGTCAGACCATCCAGGTACGCCAGTTGTTTGACCCGTTCGATGTAGTGAGCATTCTGGATGGAATTGGCGCAAATGTCGGCGACCGATTCGAGCGACTGCAGTTCGCTCTCGCGGAAGGCGTTTCGCCGGGAGCTGTGCAGCGTGAGCACCCCGAGTGTCTGCCCAAAGGAAATCAGCGGGATATGCATGCGTGAGGCGGACTCGAGAAAGAGCCTAAGGGATTCGGGCGTGGCGCTCAAATCCTTCTCGATGATGCTGCTGCTGGTTGAGATCACATGCGCCCAGGGCTCCTGGCTGGCCGGAAAACGTCCGCCGGCAGGAGTGCAGGGAGTGAGCGTCCCTTGATGCGCCCGCATCACCAGGTCGCCTTCCTCGCGCAGCAGAAGCGAGACGTGCGATACCTGAAAGGCTTTCTGAATCACCGAACAGACCCGGACCAGAAGGTCTTCCAGATCCATCACGGCGGTGCTTTGCTGGGCGATGGTATTGATCGCTTCCAACTGCCGCGCCCGCTGCCGTTCCAGCGAGTACAAGCGCGCATTCTGGAGAGCGATCGAGGCCTGCGTCGAAAATAGAGTCAGCAGTTCGATGGTTTCATGATCGAAGTGATCGAGGCGGTCGCTTTGACAGTCCAGTACGCCCACCACTTCATCTCGCACCATCAGCGGAATCGCCAGCTCCGAGCGTGTGGATTGCGCTGCGCAGACATAGCGCGGGTCCTGGCTCACGTCGGGAACATACACCGGTTGCTTCTGCAAAACCGAGGCGCCCGTGATGCCCTCGTGGTATTCCAAACAGATTGCGTCTTTTCCGGGATCCCAGCCGATCTGCGAACGGACGCAAAGCTGCTGGGCATCCTTGTCGAGCAGCAGGATGGCCACGTTCGGCAGATGAAAATAATCGCGCGCGATCGCCAGGATTCTCTGCAACACCTCGTCCAGATCAAAGGTGGAGAGCACGGCCTGGCCCGCTTCAAATAGGACCGCGAGTTTTGGCATGGTGGAACGAATTGTACGAACGAGACTGGCGGTTACCAAGGTTCCGAAAGTAACCGACTCTTGAACGGATGCGATCGCACCCGCGTTAGGGCTATCGCCACTTTCTTACGGTCCTGATCAATCGGTAGGCCACCACACAAAAAAAGAAATCCACAAGCGTGCCCAAGTCGAGTCGGAAGAGGCGATGCCGCGCCACCGGCGGCAACGACGGAAGAAGGGCGAAGTACGCCAGGTTGCCCACTATGATCGCCAGCAAAGCCTGGAGAAAATTGACCAGCACCGGTGGTTTAGACACCACGGTCCTGCCGCGGGTTTCGACCGGGAATCATTTTCTTTTGCCCAACAGCTTTCTTATCGTGAGGTTTCCATGGCCGACAGAGCGGGCATCGGTGCGCTCCTGCTACCATTCTTTTGTCTCTTGCCGCGCCTACGGAATCCTAACATGCTCGAACTTTCCACTCCGGTCCAATATGCGAAGGGCGTAGGTCCGCGCATCGGAGAGGTTCTCGCCGCCAAGGGTATCCACACGGTTGGCGACCTGCTGCATTATCTGCCTTTTCGCTACGAAGACCGGCTGAATCCGCGCGGGATTTCCGAGTTGCGCGCAGGCGAGATGGCCACGGTGGTCGGCGAGGTGCGAAACTCCGGACTGTTGCGCACCCGGAGCATGCCGATTTTCCAGCTCACCATTGGACAAGGGCGCGCGCGCCTTCGCTGCCTTTGGTTTAATGCAGCGTACTTGCAAGACAGGTTCACGCCCGGGCAGATGATCGCGCTGTATGGCAAAGTCGAGGAAGATCAGCGTACTCGCGAACTGCAAATCGTTCAGCCACAGTTTGAAATTCTGGGGGATTCGAGCGATTCTGGCGAGAGCGGTGCGGAAAAGAAAGCGGCGGAGTCTCTGGAGATAGGCCGCATCGTTCCCATCTATGAAGCCATCGGGCGGCTTACCCCGCGTTGGTTTCGGCGCGCGATTCGCACCGCGCTCGATCATCTGACGCCGGAACTGACGGACCCGATTCCCGCTGCAGTTCGCGCTCATCTGGGGCTGATTTCACCGCGGGCTGCACTCTGGAACGTGCACTGGCCTGAGCCCGGCGAGAGTTTCGAGGACTTGCAGTCTTCGCGAACCCCCGCCCACATCCGAATGATTTTCGACGAACTGTTTTTTGTCGAACTGGGGCTGGAACTGAAGCTTCGCCAGCAGAAGCAGCAGACCGGAATCGCATTCCGTCTGGACGATCGCGTCAGAGCGGCAATTAAAAAAATTCTGCCGTTTCATCCCACGACCGCCCAGAAGCGGGTGCTTAAGGAAATTGCGGCGGACATGGGAAAGCCGTATCCCATGCGGCGTTTGCTACAAGGGGATGTAGGATCCGGCAAGACCATTGTGGCCTTCGAGGCGGCCATCATCGCGATCGAAAATGGTTGCCAGGTGGCGCTGATGGCGCCCACGGAAATTCTTGCGCAGCAGCATTACTTTTCCGCGAGGCGGATTCTGGAGAATGCCGGGTACCGCATGGTGCTGCTGACCGGCTCGCTCGAGTCCGACCAGAAGCGCGAAGTCCGCCGCCACATTTCACAGGGCAATGCGCAGCTCGTGATCGGTACGCACGCTTTGCTGGAAGAAAAAGTTGAGTTCGCGAAGCTGGGGCTGGTGATCGTCGATGAACAGCATCGCTTTGGAGTGTTGCAGCGGCTGAAGCTGATGAAGAAGTCATCGGATGAGGATAGCCGAGCTGCGCTCGGCCGGACGGGCGAGGGCGCGCGTCCCCAAGCAACAATCCCTCGCCACGCAGACTCGGCGCCCGCCGAACCAGACGTTCTGGTGATGACTGCGACGCCGATTCCGCGCACGCTCGCTCTCACGCTCTATGGCGACCTCGATCTCAGCGTGCTTGACGAGTTGCCGCCCGGCCGCACGCCGATTGCGACCCACTGCGTGGCTGACGATCAGTCGCCGAAAGTGTGGGAGTTCGTCCGCAAGCAGGTGGCAGCGGGACATCAGGCTTACGTGGTCTATCCCGTAATTGCCGAGAACGAAGAGAGCGAGCTCAAGGCGGCGATCAAAATGTACGGCGAGCTCAGCGGCAAGATTTTTGCCGATCTGAAAGTGGGACTTCTGCACGGCCGTCTCGACGGTGAGTTGAAAGAGCAGGTCATGCGGATGTTTCAGCGGGGCGAGTTGCAGATTCTGGTGGCCACCACCGTCATCGAAGTCGGGGTCGATGTGCCCAACGCGACCGTAATGGTAATCGAACATGCCGAGCGCTTTGGCTTGGCGCAGCTTCACCAACTGCGCGGGCGTATCGGCCGCGGCGCCGCCAAGTCGTATTGCATCCTGATGACGGGAGGCAAAGTTAGCGAGGAAGCCCAGCGCCGCCTCGACGCCATGGTAAAGACCAACGACGGCTTTCAGATCGCCGAACTCGATCTGGAACTGCGCGGCCCCGGCGAATTCTTTGGCACAAGGCAGGCGGGGCTGCCGAATTTCCGCGTGGCCAACCTGATTCGCGATGCCAAGTTACTGGAGGCCGCGAAGCGCGAAGCGGCCGCAGTGATTGCCGGGCCGAACACCGAAATCTCCGCCGAAGAAATCAGCCGCGCTTTGGTCCACATGCGGGCGCGTTGGCAGCATACCTATGGGCTAGTCGAGGTCGGGTGATGAAGGTTGAACGTAGGCGCGCCGCGGTTAGCCGTAAACTTTTTCACGCTTGATCCCCGCAGGAATGCCGAGCCAAACGAACCGACGATGAAGGTGACGATCAGACCCTTTGAAGATCATGATATTCCCTCGATGGCGTCGATTCGTGCGCAGGAATAGGAGACCGAAGCCTTTTGGCAAGAGCGGATTAGCTGGTATCTGCGAAAAGAGCATTCACCGCGGCAGGCTCTGTCCGCGCGGGTTGCATTCATTGCCGTGCAAGAGGGGAAGGTTGTGGGGTTCGTCGCAGGACACCGCACGCGTCGTTACGGATGCGAGGGCGAGTTGCAATGGATCAATGTCGTCAAGGAGAAACGCGGATGCGGGGTCGCCGGCGAACTGCTATCGAAGATCTCTGCCTGGTTCGTCGAGCAGAAAGCATTTCGCATTTGTGTGGACGTTGATCCTAAGAATGCTGCAGCGCGCAATCTCTATGCGGGGTACGGTGCCAGGCCACTCAACGAACACTGAATGGTTTGGGAAAACATCATTGCCATAGGACGGGACGGGTGAGAGATTTGACTTGGATACTGATAGAATCGAGCCGATGGCAGGGTCTTCCCAACTGATTCAGATCGAGCTTGGTGCTCCGCCGCGGCTGCCTAAGCCGCAGTGGCTGCGGGCGAAAGCCCCAGTCGGCGACAACTTTCACAATCTGAAGAAACTCGCCCGCGGTTTGGAACTGCATACGGTGTGCGAGTCGGCACAGTGCCCAAACATTGGCGAGTGCTGGGACCACAAGACGGCGACGTTCATGCTGCTGGGGAATATCTGCACCCGCCGCTGCGGGTTCTGCGCCGTTCCCAAGGGAAGACCAGAGCCAATCGACCGGGACGAACCCCGCAGGGTAGCGGTGGCGGTAGCGACGCTGGGACTCAAGCATGCGGTGGTGACCAGCGTGAACCGCGACGACGACAATATTGGCAGCGCTAGAATTTTCGCCGACACCATCCGCGAAATTCGCGAGCTGACGCCCGATTGCCGGGTTGAAGTTCTTATCCCTGATTTCCAGGGTCTGGAAGAATCTTTGCGCATCGTGCTGGACGCCAAGCCGGACGTGCTCAACCACAACACCGAAACCGTGCCCCGGCTGTATCGCGCGGTCCGCTCCGGCGCGCGCTACGAACGCACGTTGACTTTGCTGGAGAACGCCAAGAAATTCTCTCCTGGCATGGTGACCAAGAGCGGCGTGATGGTTGGCCTGGGCGAGTCGTCAGCAGAACTGATCGAAGTTTTTCGCCATCTCGGCATGCGCGGCGTCGACATACTCACCGTGGGGCAGTATTTGCGACCCTCGAAGGACCACCTGCCAATTGCCCGCTTTTATGACCCGGACGAGTTTCTCTATTTGCGGGAACAGGCGATGCGCTTCGGTTTCCGTCACGTCGAGTCGGGACCGCTGGTGCGGTCCAGTTATCACGCGCACGAGCATGCCGATGCCGCGGCGCTACCACGGGCGGTGTCGTAGCTTGCCGGGGCCGAGGCTCCCCGCCAAAACATTCCTAAACATCTCAGCGAGCAGCGTTAGTATCCCTATCGATCAGATCGGCATGAGGCGGCAGGTTATCTCATGGTGACCGCTCTTCTGGTGGTGCTCGGATTTTTCGCCGGCCTGCTGGGCGCCCTGACCGGAATTGGAGGCGGCGTACTGCTCACGCCTATACTGGCGCTCCACTTCGGTATTCCGATTCGCCAAGCCATCGGAACGAGCCTGGTGGCGGTGATTACCACTTCGGCTGCGAGCTCATCCGTCCATTTGCAACGCCACACCACCGACATTCGCCTGGGGATGACTCTCGAACTGGCAACCGCATTCGGCGCGGCAGTCATGGCGTATCTGGTGGGTTACTTCAACCGCGATGCTCTGGAAGGACTGTTTGCTGGTTTCCTGCTCTACAGCGCGATGACGATCCTGACGAAGGGAAGAAAAGGGGAACCGGTGGGCGATGAATCCTCGCTGGCAACGAACGAGACGTTCATTCCGCCTTACGAGCCCCAGCGCTATCCCCTAGGACTGGCGGCGTCGCTGGTGGCGGGCGCGCTTTCGGGATTGCTGGGGATTGGCGGTGGGCCGATCAAAGTTCCGGTCCTGTACATCTTCATGAAGGTGCCGCTGATGGTCGCGACCGCGACTTCGAACTTCATGATTGGCGTGACCGCCGCGGCCAGCGCCATTGTGTATTACCGGCGCGGCGACATCTTAGTGCAAGTTGCCGCGCCGCTCGCGGTGGGCGTGTTCGTGGGATCGCTTCTGGGTGCGCGCATGGCTCCGCGCATCAATACCAAGGTCGTGGTGTATTTGCTGGTCGGCGTCATGCTTTATCTTGCCGGGCACTTGATCATCCATCTGCTGGGGGGGCGGTTATGAGCCAAGTACGGGAGCCCGCCTTCGACCGCGCCGTCGCTCTCGTGTTGCGCATCGGAGCTTTTAGTTGCTTCTTTGTCATGCTGGCCGGGCTGATCGCCGGGCTGTTTGTCAGGGGACAGATTCCTGTCGAGATTGAGCGCGTAGGCGTTCTTCTGATGCTGGCGACGCCGGTCGTGCGGGTGATTGTCGCCTGTCTTTTGTTCTTTTGGGAAAAGGATTGGAAGTATGGATGGATCTCGCTGGGAGTCCTGGTCATCCTGATGTTGGGCTCAGTATTCGGACTCGGCGAGCACTAAGGCGCGACTTCGTGTGGTCAGCGCCTCGAAACCCTGTTACCATCTTGGCGGCCGAAAATACTGCGGCTCAACCGGGGCCCCTCACTCTCTTGCTCCGTCGCGAGGACCCATCCTGGGCAACTCTGCGACCGGGAGGTTCATATGCCAAATCATCCAAGAAACACTGAATGTCCCGCCGTAGCGGAACTCGCGCGGGCGCTCCGGGGCGTTATACCGGAGCTCAGAGCGGGCGGAATCGGCACGATTCGCCAGGACGGGTCCAGGCACACTGCCGGGCTCGCCGCCGATATCATGCTCGACAGCAAAAACGAATATCAGAAAGGGATAGCCGATGACATCATTGCGGCCCTGATCGATATGCAAGGTCAAATGCGATGGCATGACATCCTCTACACGGACTGGCTTCCGGGCCCAACCTCTGGCAGCCCTGCCAGGGCCTTCCATTTTCATATTCCCGGGGGCGGCGGAGGTTACGGCGGGCAGCGCTTGGCCAAGAATCCGAATAATGATCTCGCGCTCGGTATCGCGCATGAGAATCACATTCATGTGGACTGGGTCGACTTTGCGTTGCGCATCGTCCCGCACGAGGACGTATTCGTGTACGACTGGCCTCAGGATGCACGGAGTACGGGTTTTGCCGCAGGTCTAATGGACCGCCTGGCGCTGAGTTCACGGCTTTGAAGCGCGTCATCCGCAGCCATTGTCGGACGACCTATAAAGGGCGGGAATGGAGATATTGCCTCGAGGATGGAACCGCTTCGAACGCGACAATTCAGAAGATGTGCATTTTAATGCTGAGATATTTCTTCGGGTTTTCCCGGAACGCCTTCAATAAATCGCGAGTCTCGACCAGCATCTGATTGGCGTTATTGTATAGAGTCTCGTCCTTGAAGAGCTTGCCCACCGTACCCTGGCCCGCTTCCAGTTCGGTGGTCAGTTCCGAAAGTTTGCTGATCGTGTTATCGAGTTTCTTTGCCAGTTCCTCGTCCTTAGTCAGCTTGCCGAGCGTGCCCTTGCCGGCATTAATGTCTTCAGTCAGTTTCTTCATGTTGGCGATGGTATCGTTGGCGTTGTTGTAGAGCGTGGGATCTTTTATAAACTTTCCGGCCGTCCCCTTGCCCTGCTGCAAGTCATCGATTACGCCATTCATCTTATCGAGGGTGGCGATGAACTTCTCGTAAGCGTCGTTGCGGCTGATCAGCCGCCCCAGGCTGCCCTCGCCGCTACCCACCTGCTGCACGATCTGCTGGAATTCCGCGATGGTGGAGGAGAAGCGGTTGTAGAGCGTGGGATCGTAAATCAGTTTGCCCAGCGATCCCTTGCCGCTCTCGGCGAAGGCCAAGATGCGGTCGGCGCGTTTCAAGAGGGCATCCATGTTCTCCAGAGTGCTCTGGCTGGCGCGCACTACCTGATTAAAGTCGGGATGCACCTGCGTCGAGAGGGTGTCTCCGTCATGCGCCAAAGGACCGAGGGCCTGGAGGCTGTCGATGTCGAGGTAAGTCTCCCCCAACACTCCCGCGGTTTCCAGAGAGGTCGCAGAATCGCGGTGGATGGCATAACTGTACTTCGTGCTGACTTTCATCAAGACTTCGACCGGAGTTTGCTCCTTGTCTTTGAAAGGAACGATGTTGATCTTTGTCACGTTGCCGATATCTACGCCGCTCAAACGCACCGGAGCGCCTTGGCGTAACCCCTGGGCGTTATCGAAATAAGATTTCAGAGTGATACGGCGGGTGAACAGGCCGGAAGTCCCGGACATCAGGAACAGCAGAAACGCCAGCGTCAGCGTGGCAACGATCACTGTAATCCCAACGCGCAGTTGCGACCACTTGAGCTGCTTCTGGCTAGGCAAATGAATTCCTCATGATGCCAGTCTGGATGGGATTATGCCGGTCGCCCGAACAGGTGGGATCGCAACCGGTTCCTCCGCTGCATGATAACAAAAAGTCGACCCACGTTAAGCGGGTTTCGTCCGCAGCGTCGGCATCAGCAGCAGAGCTAGCAAGTATGCGGCGGTTCCGCAGGCCAACGTGACGGTCAATCCGAACTGAATGGCGATGACCATGGCTAAGACTGATCCGAGCACGCTGGCCGCCGCGTTCATCGCCCAGGCCCATTCGACGGCGTTATCTGCGGCGCGTTGCCGGGCGGGCAATTCCGGAGTGGGAAGGGCAGCGAACGCCCGCAACCCGGTTGGGAATGGCATCCCCATGACGAATCCCAACGGGATCAGAAGAACGCCGCTAACCAGCAGTCGATATCCGAAGTCCATCCCCACCAGTGCCGCCAAACGGCTGGGCAGAAAAAACACGTCGGCGAGAAGCGTCACGATAACGAACACCAGCGGCACCCAGCCCAGATCAGTTCGCGGCAGCCAGAGCCGCGAAAACAGGCTGCCCGCGCCGCTGGAGAGCATCAGCAGGAAAATCACAACCGTCAAGGCGTACGTAGGATGGCCGAGAAATAGAACGAAACGCTGGATGAAGGCAATCTCCACCAGGATGTAGCCCAGACCGACGGCCACGAAGTAAAGCAAGGGCAGGGGCGAGTGACGTTTTGTTCGACTTCTTAAGGCGAGAGGCAAGACCAGAAATGCCAGCACCGCGATTACCGAAATCGCCAGCACGAGAAGAAGCACCAGGACTCCCAGGTTGACTTTCCAATCGATGCCGCCGCGCAAACCTTTCTCGCCGAGGATCTGTCCCGGCTTGAGGGTGAAGAAGAAGAACGGTGCATTGTCAGTCACGGGTGAGACGTTATAGGCGTAGCCGCGTGCGAATGCGTTGGGATCATTGCTGGCGATCAGATCGGAAAACGGATTCTGCCCGGGGTCGGAGGGCAAATATAGCGGCTCAAGGTCCGGATAGTCATTCATATGCGTGGTCACCGCCTCCAGTTCTGCAGGCGTGAACCCAGTCTTTTTGGCCAACACCACAACCGGGATGCCGTCTTCGTCGAGCGATCCCTGCGACACGACAATAAAATTGCGCGTGGGATTGGCTACCCCGAGGCGATGCAGGGCTTCCATCGCTACCGCGACCACGCGCAAAGCTTCGCGCGGATGCTGAAATTCCCAGCGCGTGATGGCAACCATTCCATCCGGCCGCAGGTGATTAAAATATTCGCGAAATGCCTCGACGGTATATAGATTATTCTCGCTGAGAGCGAACGCCCCGGCTGCAGTCGATGCCCAGGTATCGACCAGCGTCATCTGCACCACGTCGAACTGTTGCGGCGTGGAACGCAGAAACGAGCGGCCGTCGGTGACCTGAATATGCACGTCGGGCCGCTGGTAAAGATGCTGGGAATAGTCAGCGTAACGCTCACGCATGATGGTGGTTGCGATGATGGGATTGATCTCGATCCCGGTCACGCTGGGGCTGCCATTGGCAACCGCGCGCAAGACATCGACCCCCCCCCCCGGCCCTATAATCGCGAACTCGCCATGCGGACGTAAGACATTCGCCAGCGCCGGCGGTGCCGACATGAGGTCTCGCTCCCACTCCGTATCGTGCCAGTGCGATAACTCCGCATTCATGATGAAGGTATTGGCGTCAGCATCGATGACGATCACTTTGGCGCCACCCTTGCGGTCGACTTCCACCCGTGAGAGCGCATTCCAGCGCGCGAACTCGACTTGGGCTGGATCGCGGAACATGCCCTTTGCGTAAACCACGTCGATCAGGCGACCCGAATAGTTCACGCCGATCAGCGCGATCAGCGCGAGCGCGAGTAGGGCTGCGTTTCTGCGCAGCGAGCGGGCCTCGGCCCAGATCGTCGCGGCGACGGCCATTGCGGCTCCCGCAACCAGAATGACATTGGGGCCGCCTACCCAATTGAGCAAAGGCACGAGCGCCAGGCAGGCCAGCGCGCCGCCACCCAGGTCGGCGCCGTAGAGACGCGGGATTTGTCGCGTCTCGCGCGCGAAAACGATTGCGAACAGAAGTCCGGTGAGACAGAAGGGGACGGCGGCGGCCAGGTAGAGCGCCGTCAGCCGTCCGAAGTTTGCCCAGGAAACCTGCAGCGCGACGGGAACATGCAAAACGATCTCCAGCATCACCAAGACGACTACCGAATTCGTGATACACAAACGCGCGGCGAGCGCACGCGTGCCGGTGCCCGCAAGTCTTGTCTTCAGAAGGTATGCGCACACCCCTCCCGCGCCCAAGCCGAGAAGAGCAATCGAAATCGCGAGAAAGGCGAAGTGATAGAAGAGCACCACGGAGAACAGGCGCGTGAGCGCTAGCTCGAGCAACAGCGCTGCGAAGCTGGTGAGCGCCAACCCCGCCAGCACCGTCTTTTCGGAGATTTCAGGGGGGCTCGACTGTCGAGTCGGAGTCGCAGTGATGACGGGCATAAATGGATCAGAGGCGACAGTCTAGCAGATGGTGGGGGGCGTTTTGGCGCGGCGGTCCGGAAAGTCGGGCATCAGTTTTCGAGAATTACCTGCGCCATCGCCTGCTCCGCGGTATGCGTAATAGAAAGAGCCACATTTTTCACTCCGAGCTTCGCTGCGAATTCTCCAGCCGTTCCGTGGAATGCCATGGTCGGACGGCCGCCGGGCATGCGGGCCACCTCGCAATCGCGCCAACGTACGCCATGATTCCAGCCGGTCCCCAAGGCCTTCATGGCGGCTTCCTTGGCGGCGAAACGCGCGGCATAGCGCTCGAAGCGATTCGCCTTCGAATCGCAATAGCGAATCTCTCCGGCGGTGAAGACGCGCTGCAGGAAACGCTGCCCGAAGCGCTCGATGGATTGGCGGATGCGAGGGACTTCCGCGATGTCGATGCCCGTGCCTACAATCATGGTCGGGATTCCTTTCGCTGAATCTTACAGCAGTCGGTCTTACAGCAGTCGATCCCCGCGATAGATCAAACGGCTGCCGATGATGCTGGCTTCTGCCGTCAGCTTATGCAGCTTGACCGGACCCTCAGCATCAATGTGCCGGACTTCGTGTCCGTGAGCCACCAGCCAATCGGAAACCAGCATGCGGTGACAGCGGAAATACAGGCGCTCGGCGCACATATACGTAGAGGGAGAATTGTCGGCGAGTGCCAGTAGTTCTGACATGGCGCGCTCGAATTCCGGCGTGAGCATGTAGTCGGCATAATTGCGGAAGCTCTGGTTGCGCAGCGCAATGTGTGGCGACTCTTCGAGAATCTTCTTGCGGTAGCCACCCAGCGCCGTCATCGAGAGGTACTCGATTCCCGCCCCAGGCAGGCTTTGTTTCAGAGAATCGCGATTGAACTGAGGCAGCCGCCGCGACCTGGGGAACGCGCGGATATCTACGAGGGTCTGAATGTGATGCGCCCGTAGAGCACTGATCAATTCGTCGATGGGGCGGGTGGAGTGTCCGATGGTGTAGAGAATAGCCAAAAGATTTGGATGCTGAAAAGGCTCTCAGGCGATTTGATCTAGCGCGGCCGCAACCATTTCATCCTGATCGGCAAACACCGTGCGCAAATCCAGCAACACTTGTCCTTGTTCGACGCGGGCAATGATGGGCGGATCGAATGCTCTCAGTCGGGCGGACAGCTCGTCGGCGCTGATGCCGACACAACTCAAGGCCAGCACACGGGTCGGCAAGACCGAAGAAGGCGCGGCTCCGCCGCCGATGACCGATTCACCATCGAGGACTTCGATTTTGCAGTTCGACGACTTTACCTGGGCCGCGATCGATTGAGCGCGCTCACCAATTTCCTGTTTTGTCACGCGCATCATTCGCAGGATAGGAATGGCATCATGGTCGCGCTTCACATACGCAAGCAGCGTGGCCTCCACAGCGGCGTAGGTGAGCTTGTCGACGCGGAGCGCCCGGAACAAAGAGTTGGCGCGCATGCGAGTGACCAGATCGACACGGCCGCTGATCAATCCGGCTTGCGGCCCACCCAGCAGCTTGTCGCCGCTGTAGGTCACGAGGTCGACGCCCGCGCGCAGGCTGTCCTGCACGCTGGGCTCGCCATTGATGCCGAAATTCTGCAAATCGACGAGCGCGCCACTGCCCAGATCTTCCATCAAAGGTATGGCACGCTTGCGCGCGAGCTCGACCAATTCGGAAGTAGATGCCTGCTCGGTAAAGCCAGTAATCTCAAAATTGGATCGATGCACCCGCAACAGCAGCCGCGTGCGCTCGCTAATCGCTTTTTCGTAATCGCTGATGCGCGTGCGATTGGTTGTGCCCACTTCGCGAAGCGTTGCCCCCGACTTCGCCATGACGTCCGGGATGCGGAAGGAACCGCCGATCTCGACCAGCTCGCCGCGCGAGACGATCACCTCGCCACCATCGGCCAGGGTGTTGAGCGCCAGCAGGACGGCAGCGGCATTGTTGTTTACGATGATAGTCGAGATAGATGTTTCCCCAGCGCTGAGCAAACTGCGAAAGAGGCGATCGACGTGAATGTCGCGCTTGCCGCGAGTGCCGGCCTCGATGTCAAATTCAAGATTTGAAAAACGTCCGGCAGTTTCCCGGATGTGGAGCAGCGTGGCCTCGGCCAGCGGAGCGCGACCCAAGTTCGTGTGCAGAATTACGCCGGTGGCGTTGATCACGGGACGCAACGAATGTCGGAGCGCCTGACGGAGATGCTTTTCGAGGGCGTCCGCCAGTCCGTCCAGGGCAATCCGCAGCGCGGGCTCGTCCAGCAGTCCGGAAGCGACTTCTCCTCGCATACGCGCGAGCACGGCGCGGGCGGCATCGGTGACAGCGGCAGGCCCATGGCTGGCGGCGAGCGAGGCCACGGCGGGAGCGCGAACCAACTCGTCGACGGATGGAAGTTCGCGAAAAAGTTCCGATTTTGCCGCAGTTTTCATTTCCGGATTATGCCATGAAAACGCCCCCGCCGGTTCTGCGCCAACGCGTCTACAACGTATGCAGATACGCCAGCAGATCCTGTATATCCTGTGAACTCAGCGTCTGGCTATAGCCGGGCATCTGGTTGCGACCGAGGCGGATGATGTCGGTGACGCGCTCATCGTTGGCGGGCAGTCCGCTCAGAGATAGATATTTCTGCTGGAAAATTCCTTTGAGCCCCGGGCCTTTCTTGCCGCGAGTGGAATAGGGTTCATGGCAGCGGTCGCAATGGGAGTCATAAATTTTGCGGCCCGCCGACTGCTGCGGGTTGAGGCCAAGTTCGACGTCCGACTTGCGGCGCTGAACATCGCAAGCCGACAAGATCACGAGCCCCAGCAGAACCAGGCGCGCTGTAAGGAAGAGCTTGACGCGACTATTTCTCAGAATCGGTCCCATCGCCCCTTCTGTTTTCCAATGCATCCATCATTCTGGAGCTCGGGCCATACCCGGCGCTGCGAGCCACTTTACAATGATAAAGCAAGGAGCAAAGAGCCAGGGCAAGGAGCAAGGTCCAAAGCCCAAAGCAGAATGTTACTTTGAATCATGACAGTTGCGATCAAACGCGTCTATCTGCCGCGATCGCGCGGCGACGGAGCCCGCGTACTGGTCGACCGTTTGTGGCCGCGAGGTCTGGCGAAGGCTAACGTCGCGATTGACGAATGGCTGCGTGAGCTTGCTCCTTCCGACGAACTACGCCGCTGGTATCACGCCCGACCCGATCACTGGCAGAACTTTCGCAAGAAATATCTGCAGGAATTGTCGCAAACGAACGCCGAAGACGCGCTGCGCCGGCTCTACCAGCTGGCTCACAAGAGAAAACGCCTTACCCTGCTCTTTGCCTCGAAGAACGAGACGCATAACAATGCGGTCGTCCTCAAAGAACTGCTTGACGGGAGGCGAAAACCTCCGACTGGGACCGGCCCGGGGGCGGTTCGCGGCATGCGCAGTCGCGAAGCCGCCACGCGTCGCAGATAGAACCATGGTGCGCCGAATCCCGCCCACGCTTGATTTAGAATCGTGCCGCATGAGATCCGTCTTTCAATGGAGCCTGGGGGGGCGCGTCCTGGAGCTCGGCCAGCGCACTCTGATCATGGGCATCGTCAACGTCACTCCAGATTCGTTTTCCGACGGCGGCCAGTTCCTGGAACGCGAGAAGGCCATCGAACATGCGCAGCGATTGCTGGATGAGGGGGCCGACATCCTTGATATTGGCGGCGAGTCCACGCGTCCCGGAGCGCGGGTGGATGCGGGTGCTCCGGGGCCAGCAGGGATTATGCCGACCGAGATGACCAAAGTTCCGGCTGCGAATCTCAAGGCCAGGGTGGGTGCCGCATCCGTGGGTGCTGCCGTAAATGCTCCCGTAAATGCTAACGAAGAGCTGAAGCGCGTGCTTCCGGTCATCGCTGAATTGAAGAAGAAGCATCCCACTGTGGTGCTCTCGGTTGATACCTACA
>Ga0182018_10001629_pt1 | contig 25035 bp, 17 predicted proteins | sample 812P2MmetaG_FD_120490 | JGI IMG/M metagenome (GOLD analysis project Ga0182018, IMG submission 120490) | Permafrost microbial communities from Stordalen Mire, Sweden - 812P2M metaG | ecosystem: Environmental > Terrestrial > Soil > Wetlands > Permafrost | place: Sweden: Stordalen | collected...
AATGCGTCACCGCCGAGGTGGCAATGGTGGTTTCGCTGCCGCTGACGGTCGAGCGCTTGATGTTGTAGCTGACGGCTCCGGCAACCGGACTCCAGCTTAACAGATATGCCGCCTCGTTGCCCGGAACAACGACCAGGGAGGTGGGTGTCGCCGGCACGGCCGTCGGCGTGATGCAAATGTAGCCGGAAGCGGCGATCTCATCGCCGCTACTGGTGGCCAGAACCACATAATAATAAGTCGTGCTATTGGCAACGCTGGTGTCGGTATAATTTGTCGCCGTCGTCGTGCTGGTGATGAGGGAGTAAGTTCCACTGCTGCTGGTGGAACGATAGACGTTATATCCCGTCGCACCGCTGTAGGCGTTCCAAGTCAGGAAAACCTCGCCGCCGCAGGCCGACGCATTCAGGCCGGGTGCCACCGGCGATGTTGGCGTGAAGCCGGTCGGACCCGTCGGCGCTTCGATGGGTGTTGGCGACACTGGAAACAGCGAGTGCGGATCCACGGCATATAAATTGCCGTCCGTGGAACAAAAGTAAATCGTCCCATTCGTGCCCACCACCGGATTAGAGCGGATTGCGCCGCCTGTGCCAAACTGCCATTCAATTGCCGCCGTGCCATCGGGCTGGCGTTGCAATGCGTAAAGATTGCCATCCATGGCAGTCACATAAATCGTGCCATCCGCCCCGAACGACGCCTGAGATTCGATGGCAACATTGCCGGGAACCGTAAAGATGAGCTGGCCGCTCCCTTGAGAATTAACAGAGTATAATTGGCCGGACTGATTGCCAAAAACAATGTTTCCATTTGCATCCATTGATGGGCGGGAATTAATTACTGAACCCGAATTATATGTCCAGATAGTTGAGCCGTCCGCAGGATTTATGGCATATAGGTTATCATCGCTGCTGCCGACATAAAGATAGCCTTCGCGGCCAATGATCGGAGGAAGATCCAATTCGTCTCCGGTAGCAACTGAATTATTCCATTTTGGCGATCCGTCTGGATTAACGGCATAAAGACCAAATACCGCCTTAACATAAATTGTGCCATCAGGACCAACAAATGGAGAAGATTCGAACCCATCCGGCCCAAAATCATTATCAGTCCATATTGATTGACCATTGTTAGAAGCACCCTTGTCAAAGGTAAATAATGAACCGTATTCATCTTCATCCTCGCTTACATAATAAACGACTCCACTAGGTTCAATCACCGGGCTGGTATCCGTTTCGCCACCCACTGGGTATGACCAATGTGCAGTGCCCAAGGAATCAATGGAAAACACAGAAGCCGCATCATCTGTGCCCGACACAACATAGATATTTCCACTTCCGTCAACGGCTACGGAAGGAAAACCTTCATATCCTTGCAGGGCATAAGTCCAATTAACCGCGCCCGCGGGACTCACGGAATATAAGTTTCCATATCCGCCAGATAGTGCCGAACTTGTGTAAGCTTCTCCCGAACTTATGTAAATGGTGCCATCCGGTCCTAGAACTGGCGAGGCGGCAAGAAGGCTTATATCAACTGTTCCGATTGGAATCTGCCAACTGGCGGCAAAGCTGGTTGTGACGGGAAGCAACAAGGATAAAACCATTAAGTTTAAGACGAGTTTGAGCACTTTCATATTTTTCATACGCACCTAATTTGTGTGAACTTGGTCAGTCCTCCGCAGTTTGTTTGCGGACGAAAGGAAGCAACCGAGTTGGTGATTGGGAATTGCTGGCGATGTTAAATACGCCATCGGTCTGTGTCAAGAAAAATCGCCACGCCCACTTCCGAACCGGGCCGGGAAATTTTGGACACGGATTGCACGAATTGTCACGGATTCAATCGGTGTAAATCGGTGAAATCCGTGTCAAATGAATCCGTGTTTCATCCGTGGTTAAAAATGTATCACCACAGCAGCTCTGTCCTGTTTCGCGAGTCAATAAAAATCATCGTTCGTGAAGGGTAGCGGGCGATGGTTCTGCCTGTCCCCGCAAATTATTTGCGAACCACCCCTAAAAGTTTGCCCTCCGCTTGATCATCACCCTAATCTTAATCCATTCCGTTTGACGATCAAGATTAAGAACAGGATTAAGATTACGACGACGCCATCATCAAAAATCCGCTGGACGATCTTTGCAATCGTCGCCCTGCTCGCGCTCGCCATCCGCCTGCCGCAGCTCGATAAACGGCCCATGCACACGGATGAAGCCATCAACGCCTATATCACGGGCGAACTCCTCGCCGGTGAATCTTTTCATTACGACCCGCAGGATCGCCACGGCCCGGTGCTTTTTGCCATCGCCGAACCGCTGGTAAAACTGCTGGGCGCGAAAACCTTTTCGGAACTGACGGAAACGCAACTGCGCCTCACGCCGGTCATCACCGGCAGCGCCACGGTTTTGCTGCTTGGCGCGGGCGTGGAAATGTTCGGCTTCACCGCGTGCCTCGTCGCCGCGCTGCTGTTCGCGTTCGCTCCCCTGCCCGTCTATTACAGCCGCTATTTCATCCATGAAACCTTGTTCGTCGCCACCACGCTCGGATTGATTTTATCCGGCGGACGGACGTTGAAAACAAATTCCCTTTCGTCCGCCGTGCTCGCCGGCTTCTGCGCCGCGCTGATGCTGGCGTGCAAGGAGACGGCGGTCATCCATTTCTTCGCGCTTGGAGTTGCGGGAATTTGCGGCTGGTTTTTGAAATCGCGTGAAAAGTTTCCGCCGCTGAAAATTGTCGCAACCGCGTTCGGTATTTTCATCGTCGTCGCAATTTTGTTGTTCACCTGGTTCGGTCAGAACTGGCCGGCACTCGCGGATTTGTTCCGGGCGATTCCCAATTTCGCCGCGCGTGCCGGCGGCGAGGGACACGAAAAATCGTTCGGCTATTATTTTCACCTGCTTGACCCGACGATGATTTTGTCCATCGTGGCCGTCGCCGGGATTTATGCGGCGATTTGCGACGCGGTTGGCGGTGTCCGCAAAACAAGTTTGCTGCTGGTGGTTTACGGGTTCGTCGTTTTACTGATTTACTCCGCCATTCCTTACAAGACGCCGTGGCTGGCGCTGAATCTCTGGCTGCCGCTGACGCTCATCTGCGGTTTGGGCGTGGCCGCTTTTTGGGAGCAGATCAAAAATCCAGCCGGTCGCTGGGGCGTGGGCATCGCCGGGGCGATTTTTCTGGCGATTCTGGCGGCGCAAATGAAGGTGCTCGTCTTTGACCAGCCGGCGGACGAAAAAAATCCCTTCGCCTACGCGCAAACCGGCGAGGACTTGCTGCGGTTGCCGCCGCGACTGGAAGAATTGGCGCGACAGAATAAAATTGCCAACCCACGCATCGCCGTCGTCGCCGCCGATGCGTGGCCGCTGCCATGGTATTTGAGGAAATTTTCGCAGGCCGGTTTCTGGCAACCGGGACAGGAAACCGGCGATGCGGATTTTTTCATCACCACGACGGACGTGGACGGCAAGCTGGCGGAACGGTTGAAGAATTTCCGCCCGGAATATTTCGGCGCGCGTCCGAACGTGCTGCTGATTTTGTGGTCGCCCGCACCAGTCGAATAATCACCATGAGTGAAATCCATGTCTTCAACCATCACGCAATGGCGACGCAGTTCCAAATCCGCATCGCGGGCGGGGAAAAAACTTATGCCGCACAGACCGCACAGGCGGCATTTGCGCTGACGGATGAATTGGAATCGCACTTGAGCCGCTTCCGCGCGAACAGCGACATTTGCCAAATCGCGCAGCTCGCGCCCGGCGAAAAATTACGCTTGAGCGAGCCGGTTTTTGCCTGTCTCGAAATCGCGAAGAAAATGGAACTCGCCACACGCGGCGCATTTTCCGTCTGCGCCGCCGCGCTGCAATCGCAACTAATCCAGCCGCAATGGACTTTGCTCGCGGAACAATTTTCCATCCGCTGCGACGGCGGCAAACTGGAATTTGATCTTGGCGCAATCGGCAAAGGTTTTGCGCTCGACCGCATGGCGGGAGTTTTGCGCGAATGGGATTGTCCGTCGTTTCTGCTCGTCGCCGGCGGCAGCAGCATTCTCGCGGGCGACGCGCCGATGGAGCGCGGCTGTGTCGCAGACCAGCCGCAGCAGTTTCAAGGTGCTGCGGCTGACGCTTCGCGCACAGCCGCGCTCCAGGAAACTTCCGGCTGGTCGTGCGGTTTGGGCGATGACCATTCGCCAGTTCGTTATTCGCTGAAAAATTGCTCGTTGAGCGGCTCCGGCCTCGCGGTGAAAGGGAAACATGTTTTTGATCCGCGAACCGGCAGACCGGCGCAACGGCAAAACCGCGCATGGGCATTGACTGAAACCGCCGCCGAATCAGACGCGCTCTCAACGGCCTGCATGATCCTGGCGGAAGCTGAAATCATTGATGTCCTCGCAAGCCAGGAGTCGTGGCTCATTTTTTTGGAAGAGGACGAAGCCTTCCTTCAGTTTGGAAAACGTCCCTTGCCACCGCTTGCATGAAATGCGGGGACGCTTTTTTGTTTCGCCGCATCGCTTCGGATGTTAAAAGTTTTCGCATGAAATCCCATCGCAAGCCTCTTGCCGGCGCGTTGAACCGCCGCCATTTTCTCAAAACCTCATCGCTCGCCGCCGGCGCAGTCGTGTTCGGCGTGCCAACGTTGCTGCGCGCGGCGAACCTGAACAGCAAATTGAACATCGCGTGCATCGGCGCGATGGGCAAGGGCGAGAGCGACACCGATTGCTGCGCCAGCGAAAACATCGTGGCGCTGTGCGACGTGGATTCCGCGCGTTGTGCAAAACAGCTTGAAAAATATGCCGCCGCGAAATTTTACCAGGATTTCCGCAAGATGTTCGACGAAATGGGCGGGGGCATTGACGCGGTGACGGTTTCCACGCCGGATCATTTTCACGCCCTCGCCGCCTCGCACGCGATGCGGCTGGGCAAACACGTTTACTGCCAGAAGCCGCTGACCCGGACGATTTACGAGGCGCGCTATCTCCGCGAACTCGCGCACAAAAGTGGCGTCGTCACGCAGATGGGCAACCAGGGCAGCTCGGCGGACGGTCTGCGCCGCGCGGTCGAGTGCATCCAGTCGGGTATTATCGGCCAGGTGAGCGAGGTTCACATCTGGACGAACCGCCCGATCTGGCCGCAAGGCATGGACCGGCCTGAAGGCGAAGACCCGGTGCCGGATTCATTGGATTGGGACATCTGGCTCGGCCCCGCGCCGGTGCGGCCTTATAAAAAGGAAATTTACAATCCATTCAACTGGCGCGGCTGGCAGGATTTCGGCACCGGCGCGCTCGGCGACATGGCGTGCCACACGGTCAACATGCCGTTCCGCGCGTTGCAACTCGGCTATCCAACGGAAATCGAGGCGGAAACCCTCGGCGGGATGAACCAGGAGACTTATCCGCTCGGCTCGAAAATCCGTTTTGAGTTTCCTGCGCGCACAGCTTCGGTTCCCGCCGCGCACCGCAATTTTTTTCACCGGCACGACACGCTGGGGTTCGGGCCGGTCACGCTCTGGTGGTATGACGGAGGCAAGCCCTCTTCAGACCCGAAAGCCCGTGGCGGCCACGATGGCAGCAACAAACCGCCGCATGAACTCACAGCCCACATCGAGGAATTTCAAGGCGAGATGCCCGGCAGCGGCTGCCTGCTCATCGGCGACCGGGGAAGGATTTTTTCGCCGGACGATTACGGTGAACAATTTTTCGTGAAGCAGAACGACGACAAAAAATTCGTCCATTACAAAAAGCATCCGGCGGCGGAAATCATTCCGCAAAGCCTCCCGCGCAATCCGTTCAAGGGCGACAGCGACCACAAGCAGCATCTGGAATGGATCGCGGCCATCAAGGGGGACAATCCACAGTTCTGCTACTCGCGTTTTGCGATTGGCGCACAGCTCGTGGAAATCATGCTGCTCGGCTGCGTAGCGCTGCGCGCCGGGGAAAAAATCGAGTGGGACGGGCCGGCCATGCGCGCCACCAACGCGCCCGAGGCCGCGCCGTTTATCAAACCCGATTACCGCTCCGGTTGGAATCTGGCTTGAGTCATGCAACCAGCCCTGCCTGATTCACTGCCGGACGGTTTTAATGATTGAGCCGGGCGGCCAGCGCGTCGCGCGTTGGCTGCAATATATTCGCGGCGGTCGGGTTGGCTGATGAATGGATTTTTACATGGCATAAAGCCGCTTGTCGTGGGCTTGGCTGATGCCGGTGATGCAACATGGCAGGAGCAATTAAAACAGCTAAACGATATGCTTGAACGCTTGTAACCTATGAAAATAGCCACAATCTAATCACACACGACCCATATCTTTCATGGCTGGGTAAAGCGTCAATCGGATGACAAAGTCCCGCAAGGGACGGCAGAACGTTCTTTCGTCCCAGAATTAGCTTGACATTCAATGCGCAAGCGGAACAATCGGATCGCAGCAAAAATTGGCGGCAAACGAATGCCGTCAACAAGCGAAAGATAAACTATGTCCCCATCCATCCTAGAGCTTGGCAACGCCGCAGGCGTTTTCATCGTCATACTGACCTTTTTGGCTGTAGTGCGCGGTAAGATATAACCATCGGCACGCTACAGTCCGCGGTCGTGAAAAAAAGCCGCGTTCCATCGGAACGCGTGCGTGGATGTTTAGCGCGCTGGCAGTCCCATGCCCCGCAATTTTTTCAAAGAAGCCCGCTGCCCGTCCCTGACGGGACTTTTTTTTTGCAATCCATCCCAGCCTTGAAAGGCCGGGCTAATTTCAAATTTCATTTTAACGATGGTTGCGGTTAAATCAGGCGCGGATGAACCAGCTTTACTTCGGCGACAACTTGCAGGTGCTCCGCGAGCACCTCAAAGACGAATCCGTTGACCTCATCTACCTCGACCCGCCGTTCAATTCCAGGAGCGCAACGAGCGCGGCGCGCATGTCATTCTTGATCGCCGTCAAGGTGATGCCGCCGTCCGCCGCATTGGCCGGAGCTGTGGCGAAATCAACTTTCGCCGTCGTCACCCGCTGCCAGAGTTGGATCCGGCGTCGGATAAGTCACCAGTCCCAGCCAATCGCAAAATACCAAAGCGTGTGTTCCTGGCCGGCGATGCTGTGTCCCGCGCTGGCCAGCACGCTGAAATGTTCGGTGAATCGGTATTCGCCGCCGAAATTGACCGCCACAAATCCCTTGTCGCTATCCAAGTCCCGGCCTTGCGCGAAAAATTCTCCCCCAAGCGACAGATTTTCTCCAAAATCACGCTGCACCAGCCAGCCGCCGAAAGGATTGTCGCGGTGGCCGGGCGCGGAATTCAAGTTCACGCCGCCGCCGCCGTAAGTCGTCCACGCTCCCCAGCTTTTTTGCGCCCACAAGGGCAGTTGAACCCAGGCGCGTCCGTTGCCGAGGCCGCGAGACGCGTCGCCGGTGGGCAGCGTAACTGCCGGATAAAACGCCATTTGCGGCCAGCCGTTGGTTTCGTGCAGGAAACGGTATTTGATGCCCAACTGCACGTCGCCCAAACCGGAAGCGGTCGGTGCGCCGTCGCCGCCGGCCGTGGTCAGCGGCGCAGTCAAAGACAGTTGCGTGTCGGGCAGCGGGCCGTAATTTATTTCCACCGCCGGACCGTTGATGGTGTAAGCGCCGCCCTCGTCGTCGCCCGTGGCAAAGAGATAGTTTTCCCAATGGTGATAGTCCACCGGTTCCGGGTCGTCGGTCAGGAAAGGCGGGCCGGCGAAGGTGCGCGGTGCCGGAACCAGCGAAGACAGTATTTGCACGGCATAAGAATGGGGAACTTTTTCTTGTTCAAGCAGAAGTTTTCCGATGGACACGCGTTGATAGGCGCGATGCTCTTCGGGCGTCAGATTGGAAATGTCTTCGTAAGATGCTTCATTGGCAGTGACAATAAATTCTGGAAAGGCATCGAGTGTTGTTTCGTTCATTAACACACTGACCAGACGAGGAAATGCGTTTCGCAGTCGGGAAACAATATGAAAACTATGCCATACTAAACAACCTGATATGCACCTAGAGGGTGAGGCACTCAACGTCGTTCAGTGCGGTGCGAATGTCACTAAATTCTCGCTGAAGGGAATGTAAGTAAGCAGATTGCAACTTCCGATGACAAATTTATTTCTGAAATTATTCCGTTGAACTTGGATTGGATGGTGGATTTTTTTTCGCCGTCCGCAAAATACAATAAACCACGGGCGTGGCAACGAGCGACAACAGCACGGAGATACATAGTGCGCCAATTACGGCAACTGCCAGCGGACGCAGCATTTTCGCGCCGGAGCCGATACCCCAAGCCAGCGGCAGCATCCCCAGCGCGGCGGCGAGCGAGGTCATCAGCACCGGACGCAAACGGCGATGGCCGGAGCGCACCAGCGCCTCAATCAATTCCACGCCGTCGGCTTCCAATTGCTGCACGAAGTCGAGCATGAGGATTCCGTTTTTGGCGACGATGCCCACACCAATGATTGCGCCTAAAAAGGAAACGATGTTCAGTGTGATTCCCGTAATCCATAACGCGGCAACTGTTCCGAACATCGCAAGTATCGCACCGAAGACAATGGCCACCGGCTCGTTAAACGAACGAAATTCAATCAGCAGCACCGTGAATACGAGCAGGATAGCGGCAAGCAAAACCATCAGCAGATTATGAAATGATTCCTGTTGCTGTTGGTAGAGACCACCGTATTCAACCATGCCGGGTGGCAGCCATTTATCCTGACTCAATATGTCTTGAATCTCCTTCATCGCGCTGCCGAGGTCGCGGCCTTCGAGCCGCGCGGAGACAATTATATCCTGCCGCAAATCATCGCGAACCAATTCAACTTCGCTTGGTTCTTCGCTCACGTCGGCGATTTGCGCGAGCCGCACGACCGTGCCGTTGGCCGCGCGCAGTGGTAGTTCGCGCAGCGCGGAAATTTGGTTCACACTTTTCGGTTCGGCCAGAACGCGGATGTTTACGATGCGGTCGCCTTCCAAAACATACGACGCGGTCTGGCCGAGCAACGCGGTGTTCACGGCTTCGGCGATGTCTTGGACGCTCAAGCCAAATCGCGCGGCATCGGCGGCGCGCACATGGAAATTGATTGAAGGGCCGGTTTCCTTCAGGCCGTCAAATGTGTCAACGACGCCGGGAATTTTTTTGATTTCTTCCTCCACGCGCGGCGCGGTTTGCTTCAGCCATTTCAAATCGGGCGAGAATAATTTGATCTCAATTGGATCGGGCGTCATCTGCAAATCACCGACCACATCGGTCAGGATGCCGGGAAAATCCCAGCGGAACGCCGGAAACTGCTCGTTGTAAGTGTGGCGCAATTCTGCGATGACCTCATCGGTCGAATGTTTGCGGTTGGATTTGAGTTTGACCGCGAAGTCCCCGCGATACGGTTCGGTGATGAACATTCCCAGTTCCGCGCCGAGTCGTCGCGAATAACTTTCCACGTCCGGGTTCGCGGACAAAATCTGTTCTGCCGCGTCAAGCTGGCGCGATGTTTCGGTAAGACTCGTGCCGGGCGGCGTATTGAAATCAATGATAAAACCACCTTCGTCAAAGTCGGGCAGAAAATCGGAATCCAACTGCCGATAAATGAAAACCGATGAAACCAGCACCGCGCCACAGGCCAGCAACGTAATCCAGCGAAATCGCAATGCTACGCGCAATGCACGTTCGTAAATGCGAATAATGCGCGGCAGCAAAAATCCATTTTCCAAATTTTGCTCCGTTTTTTTACGGTCACGAATGAACCACGCGGCCAGCGACGGCGTGAGTGTGAGCGCCAAAGCCAGTGACGTGAGCAGCGACACAACCATTGTCAATGCCAGCGCGCGGAAAAACACTCCTGCAATACCGGACAGAAATGCCAGCGGAAGAAAAACCACTACTGGCGTCAGCGTCGAGCCGATGAGCGGTTTCAAAATTTCACCGATGGCTTCCTGAATGCCCGCCAGTCGTGGACGACCGGCGGCGATTTTCACGCACATCGCCTCGACGACGATAATCGCATTGTCAATCAAGAGTCCGATGGACGCCGCGATGCCGCCGAGCGTCATCATGTTGAAACTCATGCCGCCCAGCTTCATCGCAATCAGCGTCACCAGAACCGTGATGGGAATCGTGACGATAGCCGTCCATACGCTGCCCCAATTTTTGAGGAAGAAATAAAGAATCAGCACGGACAGAACCAGTCCGAAAACAATCGCATCCCAAACACTGCCCACCGAATCGCGCACGAATAGCGATTGGTCATAAAAAAAATCAAGGTGCATATCCGACGGCAATTTTTGCCGTAGTTGTTGCAATTGTTTTTTTAACGCGGCGGCGATGTCCAGCGTGCTGCCATCCGCCTGGCTTTGGATGTTCAGCAGCACGGCGGCGCGGCCTTGTGCAGTCACGGATTGAAAGACCGGCTCCGGCCCGCGCTCGACGTGTGCCACATCTTTGATTTGAACCGGATGATCACTGTGAACTGCAATCACTAGATTTTCAATGTCCGCCGCCGAACGAACGCGCCCGTCCACCGTCGTAAGATATAAATGATAATTTTCTTCCATCATTCCGGCAGGCGCGAAGAGATTATTTTTTGTCAACGCGTCGCTAACGTCCGCCAGACCGAGTCCGGCGGCCTGCAATTTCAGCGGGTCAACGACGACGTGATATTCAGGCTCGCGACCGCCGGTGATTTCCACCCGTGCCACGCCGGGAATCTGAAGGAAGCGCGGTTTCAATTCGTAATTCGCCGTTTCCCAGAGCGATGTGATGTCGCGGTTGGAACTCGTCAAGCTGATGCCGATGATCGGAAACGCCGAGAACGTCACGCGCTCAATTTCTGTGGAAACGGTCGCCGGAAGATCGCTGCGGATTTGTGAAAGCCGTCCCAGCACATACAGTTCGGACTGCGACATGTCCACGTTCCAGTTGAAAAAAACATTGATCTGCGCCGAACCGCGCTTGGTGGCCGAGCGCACCGTGACCGCGCCGGGAATGTCCTTCAACGCCTCCTCAATCGGGCGCGTGACCGTCGCCATCATTTCGTCGGCAGGCATGATGCCGTTGTCTACGATGATGACAACGCGCGGGAAATTTGTTTGGGGAAAAACCGACGACGGCATTCGCAGTGCGCAAAAAATTCCAGCGAGGCACAACGCCGCCGCGATGAACGTGATGGACAACGCGTGCTTCGTGGCGAACCTGCCCAAAGGTGAAATGGCGTCAGGCTTCATTTGGCGTCTGACGAATTGGTGGACATTTCGTTGCCCGAAAGATTTTGGACGTGGATTTTTGTTTTCTCCGGCAGGCCGTAAGCGCCGACGGTCACGACAGTATCGCCTTCTTTAAGTTCCTGCGCTTCGACTTCGACCAATCCATTTTCGCGCAAACCAATTTGCACCGGCATTTGCGTTGCCTCATCGCCTTTGACCAGAGCGATGACACTTTTGCCGTTTTCGTCCGTCACCACGCTTTCGCTTGGCGCGACGAGGCAATTTGTGTGAATCGCCGTCACGATGTGCAAAGAAACAAATTGTCCGGGCCGCAATCCGCTTTCCTTTGGTAACAACGCGCGAACCAAAACCGTGTCGTTGTCTTTTTCCACACTCGGGCTGACGAATAAAAGTTCCGTCGTCACCGGCGGCTTGGTCAATACTTCGACCGGCTCGTAAGACTTCAAATCATTCGCCTCCGCCGACGGAATTTCCGCGCTCACTGCGAGCCGGTTCAAGTCCATCACTTCCGCAACAATTGTCGTCAAATCCACCGCCTGACCGGGTTTGACATTGACGCGCACGACCGTGCCGGACAACGGCGCGGTGATTTGCGCCATCGCCAGTTGCGCCTCGGCCTCCTGCAAATTTTTTAGCGAAGTGTTTTGCTGCGCGTATAATTTTTTCTGCCGTTCTACTTCCGCTTCCGCCGCCTGTGAATTCAATTCCACCAGCACTTGGCCATTCGTCACTTGCTGGCCTTCGATGACATTCACCTTTGTTACGACACCAGCAGAAGGCGCGGCGAGTTGCGCACCGGCGGCAGGCTGATCCGTCGTGGCTGGCGCAGGTTCAATCGTTCCGTAGCCCTGAACGTAGCCGTGCAGCGTGGCCGACGTGATTTTGCCGACTTGGACAGCCACTTCGGTGACAACCTTTTTGTCCGCAGCGGAATCGTCATCGGAGTCGGCCATCACACGGATCGCGCCGAGTAAAATTATTCCGCCACACACTGCGGCCAGCATTGGGATTATTTTTTTACTGTTCATGTTTTGATGGCGATTTGATTTCGCGCGGATTTTTTTGCATTTGCTGAACAACCGAGTCGGGCAAGGTCAAAGGGTTTTGCAGCGCGTCCTCCACTTGGCCGAACGCCTGCTGCAACTGCGTTTCATTTTCAAGTTGTGCCAACGACGCGCTGTCGAATTCCAGTTGCGCGTTGAGCGAATCCAATTGATCCGCCGCGCCGGCTTCAAGTTGCGCCTGCGCGGATTTTTGCTGTTGCTGTTCGGCGGCGAGCAAAGTATTTCCGATTTTCGATTGTTCTTCCGCCACGCGCCAGCCCGCGACCGCGCGGTCAATCTCGCCGATGACTTGCAGTTGCAGTTCGATAAATTTTGCGGCGGCCAATTTTCGCCGCGCCTCGGCCTCGACAATCGGCCCTTGATTCTGGTCGAGAATCGGCAGTTCCAGCGTCAGGCCGAGGCTCCACTGATTGTCACCCGCGTTGCCGGAATTCCATGCGTAGCCCGGCCCGAAATGCAAATCGGGATATTGTTTGGCAATTTCGAAACGCAAGTCCGCTTCCGCTGCTGCGTAGTCAGCAAGCGCGCCGAGAATGTCCGCGCGCGATCGCAATGCAATGCTACGTGCGTCTGCCGAAGTGAGTTGCTTTACGTCGCGCGTTGAAAAATCAAAATTCAAATTCTCGCCGCCCAGCGCGACTTCGCTCAACCCAAGCGCTTCGGCCAGATGCGAGCGTGCATCGGATTTTTTTGACTGGGCATCGCTCAGATCAAGCTGCGTTTTGTTCAAGGCGATTTGCGCCGTTGTGAGTTCTGGTCGCGAAATTTCGCCCGCATCAAGCCGCTGTTGCAATGATTTTACAATTTGCTGCTGCGCGGCGAATTGTTTTTGCAGCAGTTCAGCCCGACGCGTTGAGATTGTGAAATCCAGCAGGCTAGCCCGGACGCCGCTGCGGACTTTCCAGATTGCGGAAACAAAATTCCAGCGCGTGGATTCGGAAACTTTTTCAGCCTCGGCGATGCGCTTGCCGCGTTTGCCTGCGGTTTCAATCGGCAGATCGAAAGATACCGGCACAAGCCACGGACTGAAATTACCGGGGATTTGCGAATCATAGCCGGGCGTCACTGTCACTGATGGATTCGGACGCGCGCCCGCCGTTTTCAAACCCGCCGCCGCGACTAGCCATTGCGCGCGCACAACTTCGAGGCTTGGATGAAAATAAAATGCAACAAGCGTGAGTTCCTGAAAATCCCAATTTGTTTCCGGCCAGCTTTTCAATTCATGGCCGAGATTTTGTTCGAGAAAATTTTTAAGTCCGGCGGCGTCGAGCCTACGAGACTCCAATTGTGCCGCCGTCTTTTCCGGCGAGAGCGGCTGCGGCTGGAAATGCGCGCAACCGGCGAGCAATGCGATTCCAAAAATGATCAGCCAGTGTTTCATGCGGTGTTGGCGGCAGTTTTTTCGAGCGGGAGGCGAACGGTGACGATCGTGATTTCTGATGGCACGGATTCGATCTGGATTGTTCCATTGTGCGCGGAAACTATCCATTGCGCGATGCTCAAGCCGAGGCCGCAGCCGTCAATGGTGCTTTCGTGCGCGGGGTCGCCGCGAAAAAACCGGTCGAAGACGCGCGGCAGGATTTCCGGCGGGATTCCAGTGCCAGTGTTGGCGATTTTGAATTCGGCAAGATTTTCCGCGCGGCGCAAACTCATCGTCACGCGGCCATGCGGCTGGTTGTATATGACGGCGTTGTCGGCAAGGTTCAAAAGTAATTGGCGTAAGCGATGACGGTCGCCGCGCACGGAAATTTCCTCGCAAAATTCCAATTCAACTTTGATGCCCTGCGGCTCGGCGAGGATTTGCAAGTCGGCAAAATTGTCGCGCGCCAGTTCGTCAAAAGGCAATGGTTCCGGTTTCAATGCGATTTGTCCCGCGTCGGCTTTGGCGAGCAGCGTGAGGCCGTCCACGATTTTTGAAAGCCGCCGCACTTCATCAAGCTGGCTCAACAATCGCTCGCGTTCAGATTGGGAAAGCGACTCGTCGCGCAAGGCTGTTTCGATCTCACCGCACAAAATGGTCAACGGTGTTTTGAGTTCGTGCGAGGCGTGGAGCGTGAATTCGCGGACGCGTTGAAATGAATTGTCCAGCCGCGCGGTCATGGTGTTGAAAACTTCCGTGAGCCGGTCGAGTTCGTCGCCGTTGTTTGTGCGCGGAATTTTTTCGCCAAGATTTTTTTCATGAATTTTTTCAACGGCGTCCGTCAGCTTCGACACGGGCGTGAGCGCGCGGCGAGTCAGCCACCAGCCGCCGATCAGTCCCAAAATGACGGCGGGCAGGCCGACTTGAAAAATCATTTCACCGGCTTCGTCAAGGGCGTGACCTTCGGGCCTGTTGCGGTGGTCGTGGCGGAGTTGCTCGGAAATTTCCTGAAATGTCCCGACGCCCATCACGAGCAGCGACACGACCAAAATGCCCGCATACCACCATGTCAAACGTGTGCGGATTTTCATGGCACTTCTCTTAACACATAACCGCTGCCGCGAACAGTTTGGAGCAGCTTGGGTTCAAAGTCCGCATCAATTTTTTCGCGCAGGCGGCGGATATAAACGTCCACGAGATTCGTGCCGGGGTCGAAATTGTAGTCCCAGACTTTTTCGAGGATCATCATGCGTCCACAAGGCCGCCCTGCTGAACGCATGAGAAATTCCAGCAGACGATATTCGCGCATGGTCAATTCGATTTCCTTTCCGCTGCGCTGGGCTTTGTGAGTAACAGTGTCGAGTTTCAAGTCCGCCACGGACAAAACGGATGATTTGCTTTCGCCGCCGCGCCGTGTGAGCGCGCGCACGCGGGCGACGAGTTCGGCGAGTTCAAACGGTTTGGGCAAATAATCATCCGCGCCCGCATTCAAACCTTCGACGCGTTCGTTCACCTCGCCGCGCGCGGAAAGGAGCAAAACCGGCGTCGAATTTTTTCGTTCGCGCAACTGGCGCAACACGCTCAAGCCGTCGCGTCCCGGCAGCATAATGTCGAGGATAATGGCATCGAACGGAGTGCTGGCGGCGGCGAACAGGGCATCCGTGCCATTTGCCACCACGTCCACCGCGAAACTTTCCGCCTGAAGCGCCTTGCGGACAAATGAGGCGGTTTTCTTTTCGTCTTCGACTACGAGCACACGCATGAATTTATTATTTGTGAAAACCAGACCGGCGGCGAGAAAACTCACCGCCGGTTTTTTGCGTAAAAAATGAATCAGTCTTTGTCTTCCTTGTCCCCGGCTTGCGGCGTCTCCGTCTCAACATCACCAACCACGTCACCGGTCATCGCATCCACGTTGACTTCCTTGATGTCTTTGGAATCAGGAATCGTGAAGCCAAACGACCAGATCAAATTTCCTTTTTCCATTTCCAATTCACTCTCCTTGACCGTGCTGTTGGGCACTTTCGCCTGTGCGGTTGCCTGCGCGGTTTCCTTGCTGATTTTGGTTTCGGCCATGAGCTTGGCCTGTGTGGCTTCCTTGTTTTGAGCCTCGCCTTTCTCGTCGTTCTCACCCTTTTTCTCGTGGTGCTCGCTCTTTTCACATTTCTTGTTGTGACCCTCTTCGCCTTCATTTTTTATGATGACGCAGCCCGTCAACAAGGTTGTCGCCAGCGCGGAACAGACTATCGTTTTGATTTTCATAATGGTTCGTCTTTTTAAGTGTTAATTGTTGTTTGTTGAAACTTCAGACTTCACCATTAAACCAAATTGAAATGAACGCTGCGTGAATGGTGGATGACAGTTTTGTCATTTTCCAACCCGTTTGCGCAGCATTACAAAACTGTAATTTTGAAACTCTGGTTCTTTCAACTGCGTCTGCCAAAGTGTCCATATAAATCAACTCAACTTTAATATGAAAAAACTGGCATATCTCTCACGCGTCTTGCTCGGCATCGGCCTGCTGTCCGGCAATGTTTTCGCCCAAGACTCCAACACTCCTTACAAAGTTCTCGATACCACCCAGCTCATGGGCAACGGCGGCATTGATTATGTCTACGCCGACAACGATGGCCGGCGCGTTTATGTGCCGCGCGGTGGAAACACCTTCGTCTTCGACCTGGACACACACAAATACATCGGCTCCATCACCAATGTCGGCGGTCACGGCGTGGCGATTGACACCGCCACGCATCACGGTTTTAGCAGCGCTGGCAAGATCGCCATGTTCGACACGGAGACAATGCAGAAGATCAAGGACATTGACGTTCAGGGGCGGCCCGACGGCATTTTGCTGGAGCCGTTCACGGACAAGGTTCTTATTTTCAGCCACGAATCGCCCAGCATCACGATGATTGATCCGAAGGATGGCACGGTGACCGGCACGATTGATGTCGGCGGGGCGATGGAGCAGGCCCAAAGTGATGGGCAGGGTAAATTGTATGTGGATGCCGAGGACGAGAAAAAAATTGCCGTGGTGGATTTGAAGACCATGAAGGTCGTCACCAAGTATGATCTCGGCGACAGCGCGGGTGAACCTGGCGGTCTCGGTCTGGACGTGAAAAATCACATCCTATTCGCCATGTGCGCAAACCCCAACGTCTGCGTCGTGGTAAATGCCGACAACGGCAAAGTGCTGGCCACGCTGCCACTCGACGGCGGCACGGACGGTGGCGGATTCAATCCCAACACGATGGAGGCGTGGAGCTCACAGCGTAACGGCACACTGACCATCATCAAGGAAAGCAGCCCGACAAACTTTGCTGTGGAACAAACCGTGCAAACCAAAACCGGCTGCAAAACCTCCTCGCTCGACACAAAGAACAACCGGATTGTTTTGATCTGCACTGAGCGTCTGCCGGGCACACCTGCGCCTGCACCGATGACGAACGCACCCGCCGGTCAACGGCGTGGCGGCGGACGTGGTGGTCCCGGCAATCTCGACGTGCTGTTCGTGGGTCGTTGATTTCACAATACTTTGGTGAATTCAGCCCAGCCAAAGTTAAAATGAACGAAGTTGCTTTAATCAAGGATTTAAAGGATGCAAAGAAATGACTACGCCGCTTCCGTTTTGGGTTAGGAGATTAATTGCTGCCACTTTTTGTGCAATGCTCGCAATTTTTGGCCTTTATATGTTTTTAATCTTATGCACCGATTGGGACTCGCCAACGCCCTTTGATAATTTTTGTTTTGGTGTTTTGTGTCTCGTCGCATGGCCTTTTGTTGTTTGGGAGTTCATGGTGGGAGAACATCCTTCGATTTTCTTTGCATTAGGGATTTTGACGACGGGATTGTTTTGGGCGTTTATTATGGAACTGCTCTTTAGATGGAACGACCGAAGAAAGGGCAAAACTTTAAATTAGGACACCACCGCCAGCAAGATGATTTTGACGGTGCTGCTCATAAACGAATCCGGTGGAAAATAGTTTCCCTGCCGCAACAGGCAAGCTGCAAATCCTGGCGGATAAATTTTTAAATGGGGACGGCGGACGTGAAAGACCTCTCCCCCGGTCAATGTTGGCGCGGGTGGATTCGGGGCGGACTTCAATGGCGCGCTTCTCCTCGGTCTCGCCCCGGAAGTTCGACGACGGGTGTCTACCGCGAGCCAGCCGGAAGTCGCGTTGACCGCAACAACATGAAAGGATATGCTGCTGCGATGAATACCGGCTTGGAGACCATGACCGGCAAATACGACGCGCCGTTGCTGCCCGGCAACCAGGGCAAGCGGCGGTTCCACGTCATGGCCAAGCCCAGCGGTTCCACCTGCAACCTGGATTGCGATTACTGTTTCTATTTGAGCAAGGAAACCCTGCCCAACGGCCCGGGTCCCGGCCGGATGTCCGACGAAGTTCTGGAGAAATTCATCCAACAGTATATTGCGGGCGTGACGGGGCCGGAGGTGGTGTTTTCCTGGCAGGGCGGCGAGCCGACGTTGATGGGTTTGGATTTTTTCCGCAAAGTCGTCGCGCTCGAAAAGAAATACGCGAAGCCGTTTCAGAAAATCGAGAATGATCTTCAGACCAACGGCACGCTGATCAACGAGGAGTGGTGCGAATTCCTGAAGGAAAACCGGTTCCTCGTCGGCTTGAGCATTGACGGCCCGCGCGAAATCCATGACAAGTATCGCGTCACCAAAGGCCGCAAGCCCACGTTTGAAAAAGTCTTCAACACGGCCAAGCTGCTCAAGCGCTACGGCGTTCCGTTCAACACGCTGACGTGCGTCAACCGGTTCAACGCCCGCAAGCCGCTGGATGTCTATCGCTTTCTCCGGCGGGAACTCGATTCCACCTACATGCAGTTCATCCCGATTGTCGAATACAAGGGCTTCGAGAAGACCGCGCCGCACAAGTGGAAGAACGACGCGCTGCCGAAGGACGGCGATCCCGAAGCCCGGCCCGGCCATCCCAATTCCATCGTGACCGACTGGACGGTGGATCCGGAGGACTGGGGTTACTTCCTGTGCAAGGTTTTTGATGAATGGCGCAAGAACGATGTTGGGAAGGTTCTGGTCAATCATTTCGAGACGCTGGTCTCGCAGCATCTGGGCATGGGTTCGCAGCTTTGCATTTACAGCGAGTTCTGCGGCAAAGCCACGGCGATTGAACACGACGGCAGTGTCTATTCCTGCGACCATTATGTCTATCCAGAGTATCGTTTGGGCAACATCAAGGACGATGCGCTCGACACGCAGGTGTTTTCCCGGACGCAGGTGAAATTCGGTTACGCCAAAAGCGAAACGCTGCCGCAGTATTGCCGGCAATGCGCTTATCTCACGGACTGCTGGGGCGAATGTCCGAAGAACCGGATCATCCGCACGCCCACCGGCGAGCCGGGACTGAACTATCTCTGCCGCGGCTTCAAGCAATACTTCGCACACGCCATCCCCGAAGTGGACCGGATCGTCGCGGACTTGCGGCAACAACCCATTCAACCCCGGAAACGGATGTGATTCATGGGTAGGAATCTCTGCAAAAGTCTTGAAACTTGTTTTTTGAATAAAGCGTCCGACAGAAATGAAAACTACAACCAATCCGCAGCTTGGACTTTTGGATAGCCTGATGCTCGCCACGCCGACGAATGATTTTCTGGAACGGCTGGATCGGACCCTGGACTGGCAACCGCTGGAAAAGGCGTTGCAGGCGATGCATCCGGCGACCACGGGGCGTCCGCCGTGCGCGCCGCTGGTGCTCTTCAAGATGAGTTTGCTCCAACACTGCTATGGTTTGTCCGATCCGCAGTGCGAGGAACTGGTCAGCGACCGCTTGAGCTGGCGGCGCTTTGTCGGTCTGGGTTTGCAGGACGCCGTGCCGGATGAAACGACGTTGGTGCGCTGGGTTGCGCCTCGTTGGAAAAGATAACCCCCAATACGCCAACCGCTCTCATTTCTTTGCCGCCGCCGCCGAGGCCATACGCCGCATCCTTATTGACAAGGCACGCCGCAAGCGCGCCCTTCGCCACGGCGGCGCCGGTCAGTAACGCGTGGAACTCGATGAACTGGAAATTGCCGCGCCTTGTGACGACCAGGAAATACTCGAAGTGAACGAAGCTCTTGAGAAACTTGCCGTTCAAAACAAGGCCGAAGCAGAATTAGTGAAGTTGCGTTATTTCGTTGGCATGACCCTCGAAGAAGCTGCCATAGTTCTGAACATTTCCGCCCGGACAGCCGACAACTACTGGGCCCATGCCAAAGTCTGGCTCCTTAAAAAAATCGAGCGTAATAGGAATTTTTAAGATGGAATGAGTGCAGCGGCAAAGCGAAACTGTCAGCTTTGGCAAAAGCTCGTTGGGTCAAAGTCCATGCAAGCGGGAAGAAAAAGCTGTAATCCAATTTTAGATCAAGAATGCAGTTCTGCTTTTGGCGGGGATCGCATTTTTTTGCTTTGGAGATCAGGGAGGATTAATCATGACATGCGCGTTGGTGCAGGAAAGTTTGTTCACACCATCCGGCGTGATGATTTGGGAATCCACCAGCCTGACGTTTTGCGCGTCGTAGATGCCGAATGGTTTATCGGCGGTAATGTTGACCCGCTGCAACAACACGTTGGTGACGGCCATCTCCGGCAAACCCCAAATCAACCCTGCCCTGCGCCCGGATTGCACCGTGGCAGTGATGTTGCTAAAAACGATGTCGCCATAAATCGGAGTCCGGCTCACGACAGCATTGCTGGGGTAGCTGGCGGCGATGACAGGCGTGAGATTGTTTAAGTTGCGAAAATTGCGGTTCGTCGCCATGTAAGAAGCGTAAATCAAAATCGGGCAGCCGACATTGGTCATGCTCAGGTTGAGGTAGGAAAGGTTGTGCAAATAGCCGCCGCGATCACGGTCGGATTTGATGCGAATGCCGCTTTCCGTGTTGTTGAACGTGCAATGGATGACGGTGATGTTGGATACTCCGCCGGAAGTCGGGCTGCCAATGGAGACCCCGTGACCATAACCGTAAGCGCAGTTGGTGATGAGAACATCCGACGTACCGCCGCCACAGGTAAAATCATCGTCGCCGACACTGACGTCACAATCTTGAATCAGAATGTGCTTCCCGCTCACATCGCAGGCGTCGGTGTTATGTCCCGGATTGATTGGATCGGTCGAGGGGTTCGCCCGGATGGTGACTTTGCGGACAGTGACATCCGTTGATCTTCGATTGATGGCGATATGAAACATCGGCGAGTTGGACAGCGTGACATTCTCAATCAAAACGCGTTCGGACGACGAAAGCGCAATCATTACCGGCCTTCTGGCGCCCCGCCGCGAGGCAAACGGCCACCACGGAATGCCTTGGCCGTCAATCATCCCCGAACCGCTGATGGCGACGTCGTGCAAACCTGCGCCACTGATAAAATTCGCCGGGTCGGTCGTGCCTCCGGGATATTTATCAAGCGGCAACATCCGCAACACTGCGCCGCCATCCACACGCAAGTTAATCTGGTTTGCCAGATGGATTGGACCGCTCAAAAATTCCCCTGCCGGCACTTCAACCGTTCCACCGCCGGCGCCACTTGCGGCGTTAATGGTCGCTTGAATGGCCGAGGTGTTCGTCGTCAGGCCATCGCCAATCGCGCCATAATTTGTGATGTTGTAAATTCCTTCCGGAATGGCCGGCAATTCAGGGGCCACCGAGGCTTGAGCATGGGCCGATGAGTTCAGCGCCATCAAGCCGGCTAAAATTATGACGAAAAGAATTCTCAAAGTCATCCTGCAGGATTTATTTTTCATGTTTGGAAAAATTATTGGAGATTGCCGTTCAATTGCAATGTTTCTCCGTTTTGATTTGCACATCGCGCGTGATTTTGCCAAAACGCAAGCGGTTGCTGGCAATCCCAATTCGGAACTATCCCGTTGACAAAACAGCCACAAGGAGTGGTGGGTTAAATGTGCCTTGATTTTAGGACGTGCCGGGTTCAGGTTTGGGGCGAATAGGCCACATGATTGAAGAAGCAACAAAATTATGAAACACGACCCGTCACAGTCGCGCAACTGACAATGCAACAACCAGTGAAACATCTCGCAAGACGGCTCGCCGAAATTTTGTCGTCGCGATTTCAACCATGACTCCCAAAAATTATGAACACATCACTATCCATGCCAAATCTTGGATTGCTGCACAAGGCGGTTCAGGAATTTCAACCCAACCCACGCCGCGTTCCATTCAATAATCTGAAACCACTCCATGACTCTATCTTGGAATTGCGTGGCAAAAATGCGTCCTACGCGATCATCGCCGAATTGCTCCAACAAAACGGCGTGAACACCAGCCGGGCGCGTGTGGCCGAATATGGGCGTGTCGTCTTGGAAGGCGGCAAGCGGCGCAAACGGCGGAAGCGTGCCAGCACCACGCCCGCCATCAATATTCCGGCCACATCGCAAGGCGCGATAGTCGCAGCCTCAAAAGTTGTGCCGCCTGTCGCAAATGTTCCGTCTCTGTCAACGGAGGATTCTCTATACAGCTCACGCGGACCGCACATCGCCAAAGTGGAATTATTGAGTCCTGATGAAGTGGCAGAACTAAATGCCAGCCATCCGCCGGGGAAAATCGCTCTGCCCTGACCGACGCTGGCGCATCTGTACGAGACGTTTAACAAGTCAGTCCAGCGGATTTTTCACGGGACAACCGCCGGATTTCCGGCGGACGAAAAATCCTTATTCGGTTAAGGGGTAAGGCTTGCCCTATGAAAATTCATGGCATGGGCTGTGTGCGCGAATCCAAAATTCGATTGTGTGTCGCCGGTCGTCGCGTCAAGGTAAGACTCTCCGCTACGCTGCGAGTTCCACCGTTGACCCGCCGTCCGGCTCCGGGAGTTTTGCCTTTAGGATTTCGCGCACGAGAGGATTTTCACGCCAGTCCAATTATTTGGAATTGAAGGCGCATTTCTTAAAACTTTGACTTTCTGACTCAAAAGACGCACAATCGTATAACCGTGAGCACCGAGACAGACATTTTAATCAAGCGCGCCGCTGCCGAACTCAAAACCGCCGGCGCACGGGAAATTTACGTCTTCGGCTCTGCTGCGCATGGGACGGGTGACGCCGCTTCTGATCTTGATCTGGCGGTTTCCGGCCTGCCGCCGTCCGTTTTTTATCGCATGGGCGCGCGGGTCAGTGATTTGATTGGGCGTTCGGTGGATTTGATTGACCTGGATCGCAGCACGCCGTTCACCCGCTACCTACGCACGGAGAATGAACTCGTCCGCGTGGGATAAATTCCGCAAACAACAGGCCACGGAACGCGAACAATTGCAGCGTCTGTTGTCTGGGATTCACGGACTTCTCGCCAAATGCCGCACCACGGCTCCGACTGAAATCGAACTGTCGGCGCTGGCAGCCTTGCTCCATTCATTTTACACCGGCGTTGAAAATATTTTTAAGCGTGTGGCGATGGAGTTGGACGGCGAGCCGGTGCGGGGCGATTCATGGCATCGTGAACTTTTGCTGCGGATGAAATCGCCGACCGCGCACCGACCGGCGTTGTTGTCGGAAGAACTTCACGACACGTTGAATGAATATCTGCGTTTCCGTCATGTTTTTCGTAACGCTTATTCGTTTGACTTGGATTGGCAGAAAATGTCGCCGCTGGTGCTGCGATTGGAAGAAACATTCCAAAAGTTGGAAAAAGCACTGAATGATTTTTTGAAATGACTTGCGACGGGCATTTCGTTTGATAATGCGGGAAGGTGAAAATATGAATCCACCAGACACCCTGGTAGCACCGAATTATGTGACCTGCCCCTGTCAGCATTGCAGCGGCAATATTGAATTCGACGCCAACCAGCTTGACGCGGCGTCGGAAAATACAACCGTGCTTTGTCCGCACTGTGGATTGGAAACAATCATCTTCGTGCCAGAACAAAAAGTGTCGGCGACAAATCCTGACATCCTTGATCTTAACCCCAGCCAGCTTGCTGCTTCTACATTCAATGGTGGTCATGCTCTTGTGCTCGCTGGTGCAGGTTGTGGTAAAACCAAAACCATCATTGCCCGATGCGAACACCTGATTGCAAATGGTGTTCCTGCCAGCCGAATTTATGTGATGACTTTTACGCGGAAGGCAGCAGCCGAGATAACTTCGCGTGTTTCTGCCAAATTCGGTTCAGCCGCCAAAGAACTTAAAGCGTCAACATTTCACTCGTTTTGCATGGCGTTCGCATAGTCGCCAACAACGAAGACGAATTGGCTTGGGTTCGGTATTTACGCCTGTGGCCCGGCATTGGTGAAGTGACCGCAAACCGTATCGTTGAGAGAATTTTGGACAAACCCAATTTGCCGGACATTCTTAACACCCTAGCGTATGATAGCAAAGCTGGCGGGGCGTGTCGAAACACGATTATCTGCGGGCAATTTTTGGAAGACACCATCCCCTAACGAAATCGTTCGGAAAAAATGCGGCTCGAAACCGAGCGACAAAAAGCGGCAACGAACTTGTCGCAATATGACGCCTTTTGTCGCTGGCAATTTGTCGCTAGTTGTCGCCTTTTGCCGCCCGCAGTGATGCACACAGCAGTTGCGCCGGAAGGAACCGGCTCAAAATCCGTCAGACATCTTCCCTAAACACAGCTTGAGGCCATGACCGCAGACGCGAATGTTGCGCGAAATTTGCGCAATTGTTGCGTAACAAGTTCAATGCAATTAAACATCATTCAACACGGCTCAACATCAGCCGTTCATGCCGCTGGAATCGTCCGGCCAAGTCACACCCAGGACAAGCGCAAGGAAGCGGAGAAAAATGGAAATTAGTCAAGGCACGCGTTACCCCTTATTTTAACAAGGTTTTTGCGGCTCGCCAAAATCTCGCCGAGTGCTGCGCGAAATGCTTCGCCTGATGCTAACCGTCCGTTGACACCCTGTTGCTTCGGATGGTGCCTCGCATGGTGCCAACCGCGTTGCGAACTTTGTTGCTTTGGCTGTTGCCTCGCGTGATTACCACCCTGTTGCTAACCGCGTTGCCTCGCCGTTGCCAACCCTATTGCGAAGCCGGTGCAACCGTGCTGCTAACCGTGCTGCTAACCCAAAAAAAACTTGCTTCTAGGGTGGCGTTACTGGCTTGTCGGGGCGGGCGTCCGAACCTTTGCGACTGCGTGTGGCTGGCGGTCGTCGCTGGCCTGCTTATTAGGCGCTCTGGCTGCCGCGCCGGACAGCGTGGCGATGCTGGCACATCGCCGGATTGCTTTCCGGGCGGCGTTAGCTCGCTGGCGGTTTCGGTTTCAGGCTGGCCTCGAATTCTTCCCGTTCGCTTGGAGTCATCATTTTTACGTTGGCGATGTGCGGTCCGCGTGAACGGTATGGAGAATCTTCTTTTGGCAGCGGCGGGACATTGCCCGCCGAAGCCGTGATCGGCGCTGGCGTGGCCGGCGTGGGTTTTGCGGCCACGACTGGCACACTTTGAGGCG
>Ga0182018_10001631_pt1 | contig 25024 bp, 21 predicted proteins | sample 812P2MmetaG_FD_120490 | JGI IMG/M metagenome (GOLD analysis project Ga0182018, IMG submission 120490) | Permafrost microbial communities from Stordalen Mire, Sweden - 812P2M metaG | ecosystem: Environmental > Terrestrial > Soil > Wetlands > Permafrost | place: Sweden: Stordalen | collected...
CCTGAATGAAGTAGCCCGGCAGCTCCGTTCGCTGAACATTCTCGTCCTGTTGCCCGAACTCTATAACCCGAATGCTCTGGGCGCTGCGGACTACACCAATTCGCCTTATCTGAATAACCTCGCAGACTTCTTCACCGCCTACGACAAGTGCGATAAGGCAAAGACCGATAACGGCGCCGAAGCCGCCAGCATCAACAGCATCATCGGCAGCATGGATGCGTTCGTGAAAACAGCCCTGGGCGCTCCAGGACCGGGGTCCTCCGAGAATAACTCCGGCAACACCGGAGAGACCCAGCCCGCTCCGAACAAGCCGACGCCCACCCACCTGACTGAAGCCCTCGCCGCAGACGATATGGCGAAGCAAATGGGCTTCACCGGAAACGGAGCCAGCGGACCGAACCCGACCTGGCAGCACGTGCTGTGGCTCAAGGCACTCGAGTCCGGCGGTTCGGTCAACCGCCAGAGCAATCTCTTTGGAACCAAGGTCACCTTTGCCGGCGGTGCGGTCGACACCTATTCCGTCTTCCGCCTGGATGGTGAACTCGTCTGCTCCGGAAACGCGTACAACTTCCAAAGCCCGGTGCGGACGAAAGATCTGCAGAAGACTTTTCGTGCCGCGCCCACCGACAGTCCGGTGAAGACGTCCGTTCTGCACAGCACCTGCGGCCCTCTCCCGCCTTCCTGAAAGGAGCGAGGCCGGCACGCAAATACTCTTTCCCGCTACTTCTTTTTCTTTGCCACCACCTCTGGCGCCTTCTGCCGCGGTGGTTCCACCGGCGGCAAATCGTACACCTCGATCGCGCCATTGCGAAGGACGGCGAACCGCGTCCCGTCCCGCGAAAGTGCCGCATTCTGCCCCGCTGTCAGCACCGGCGACACATCCTTCACCAACACCAGCTTCCCGCTTTCGGTGTCGTAAACGCCGACAATCTGACCCGTGATGTCCTCTGGATAGAGCGCGTCGAACGTGCTGATCGGCCGGCTGACGGCCACTGACTCATACGCGAATCGGCTCCCGTTTTCCGCGGTGTCAAACCACCCCCACACGTACCGATTCTGCCAGCGGTCTCGCCACAGCTCAGCGCCGTCCATTGAAAACGCCGATACCGGCCGATCGTCCCCGTCCAGATAGCACCCCACCATCAGCGCCACTTTTGCGCTGACCGGTTCCACCGAAGGCTGGCAGGACGACTTCACCTCGCCGACAATTTTCGGATCCCCGCGAAACGGCACATCGCGCATCACCCAGGAGGCTTGCAACCTTCCCTCCATCGTGTCCAGCAGACCATCGCCCATCAGCGGCAGCAGCGACGCATTCTGTCCTTCCGACTCCGCAATCGGCGTCTTCGATCCCAGCGGCAGGATCATCACCTTAATCGGTTGCCCCATTCTCGGAGCCTGCGGTTCAGCCGCCTCGGAATGCAGCTTAATGGGATAGTTTGTTTCAACCGCCAGCATTTTGCGATCGGGCGACACTTGAATCACCCTCAACCCCGAGCTGAATGTCAGATAGGGCTCAAGAGTCAGCGACGCGTCCGTCACGAACAGCGAATCCCGCACACGCACCAGAAATTTGCCGTCCTTATACGGCCACAGATACTGGGAGCGGTCATGCATCCGCCACTCTGTCTGCTGTTCCGCTTTTCCCGTCGTCACATTCAGCACCACCGCCCGAATCTGCTGATCGTCGTCATCAGCCGGATCGTCGGGCACCCTCTGCAGCAGGCCGCCGATGTGAAACGTGAACAGCAAATGGTCGTCGTCGAAAAAGCCCAGCGCCGCTGAGGATAACCGGTAGGTCAGATAAAACGCGCCCGGCGGCTTGTATCCCAGCGGAGCGACCGGAATCCGCACCGCCGGCTCGATGGGTGGAGCCGGCGGCGGGGTCCGCTCCCCCAGCGCCGCCAGAGCGCACAGCACTGCCGCCGCCGCGGCCACACTTGCCAATTTGTCGATCCCCGCGCGCGTCATGAAGGTCCCGCTCTCATTCTTCGCGCCTTGTGCCCCAAAGAGCAAATCGCCATGGAATTACCGCATAAATCGCTCTTCTCCACCGCCTGATTTGACGCCGCGCCACATTGTGCGTATAAAACGTTGTCTGAAGCTTGCAATGAAGACGCTGTGCGCCACAGCCGCGTCTTCGAGGCAAGATTGCCTATGGCCCGAATGCAGGAAGTACCACAAACGCCTCGCCGCTCGCCCCGCTCCCCCGCCGCGAAGTCCAGTTCTCCTTCGGGCGAAAACCAGCGCCACCTCCAGGACTACCAGAACGCTGTCCAGCTGATGCAGCAGGGCAAATTTGAGAAGGCCCGCGTCCTGTTCGAGAAGCTCTCCCGCGAGGGATCGCCGGAAATCCTTGAGCGCTCCCGCGTCTACCTCACCGTTTGCGAGCGCAACTGCGCCGAGTCCTCCCTCACCTTCGACACAGCGGAGGAGCAGTACGACTACGCCGTCTCCCTCCTGAACACCGGCTCCTACGAGGAGGCGCGCGACCAGTTCGAGGCCATCCTTACGACTTCGCCGGAGGCGGACTTTGCCCACTACGGCATGGCGCTGCTCAGCAGCATGACCGGCCAGGCCGAGGATGCTCTCGACCATCTGTCCCGCGCCATCCAGCTCAATCCCGCCAACCGCATCCAGGCGCGCAGCGACCCTGACTTTGTCGATATGGCCGACGATCCGCGCTTCACCGAGCTCCTCTACCCGGAGATGGGCTGACCCGGTCCCCGCTACTGGTTTAGACTTGTAGCTGGAAGCGCAACTCCAATTTGGTGACCCCTAAAACCGCGAACTCCATCCCTCCCGCGGGCCTGCGTGTCGTCGCTATTGGTGGCGGAACCGGCCTTTCTACCCTGTTGCGCGGCCTCAAGCACCGCGTCCCTAACGCCCAGGCCCTGCGCGCCGAGCCAACTGCCGACCCCCTAATTGCCGACCTCACCGCGGTCGTCACCGTCACCGACGATGGCGGCTCCAGCGGCCGTCTGCGCCGCGACTTCAACATGCTGCCCCCCGGCGACCTGCGTAACTGCATGGTCGCGCTCTCCGAAGATGAGCGCCTCATCTCCCGCCTCTTCCGTCATCGCTTCCGCACCGGCGGGGAACTGGGCGGCCACAACTTCGGCAACCTCTTCATCGCCGCCCTCACCGAGATGACCGGCGACTTCGCCCAGGCCATCTGTCTCTCCGCTGAAATCCTCGCCACCCGCGGTCACATTTTCCCCGCCACCTCGGCCAACGTCACGGTCGTTGCCCGCATGGAAGACGGCTCCGTCGTCCGCGGCGAGACCAAAATCACCGCCAGCCGCCAGCGCATCGTCGAGCTGACCCTCGACCCGCCCCATCCGCCACCGCCGCCCGAAACCCTGGCTGCCATCGCCGCCGCCGACCTCATCACCATCGGCCCCGGATCGCTTTACACCAGCATCGTCACCAATCTGCTGGTCGACGGCATCCCCGAGGCCCTCGGCGCTGCCCAGGCCACGCGCGTCTTCATCTGCAATCTCATGACCCAGGCCAATGAGAGCCTGCACCTCACCGCCTCGCAGCACATCGAGCGCATCTACGAGCACGCTGGCCGCCCCATCTTCGATTACGCGCTGGTCAATACAGCGCCCGTATCCCGTGAACTCCGCGAGCGCTACGCAGCGCAAGGAGCTGAAGCCACCATCGCCGACGTCGACATGATCGAATCGCTCGGCATCCAGTGCATCACCGGCAACTTCGCCGCCGAAGGCAACGTCCTCCGCCACGCCGCCGACCGAGTCACCGACGCGCTGCTGTCGCTCCCGGTCCGCGCCAGCGCAGTCGCTGCGCACTGACCGCTGGCCTGCGGTTTTCCGAACCCTCAGCGCCAAACGCTGCGAACCGGTCGTCGAGCCCGGTCGATCGTCTAAGTAGCTAGCAATCAAATAGATACACAGCCCTAGTCTAGCCGCACGATGCGCTGCCCGTGATCGGAAATCATACCGAGCAGGTCCTTCACGTCCCGGTTCCAGATATCCATCATCTGACCCATACGCTGCTCCACGCGATCGATGCGGCCGTCGAGGCGATGCACTCCCGTCTGATTCAGCAGGATTCCGACCAGAGACAGAATCGAAGGCGCCGCGATAACCACCCAGAGCTGAAGTTGAGACATACCCACTTGAATTCGATTCTAACCCGGCCCCGGATCACCTTCCATCCGCGATCCGCCGCTGGCAAACCAAGGTACGCTGATCAACCCCTCCCGCACCCTCATCGTTCTCTGTGTCCTCTGTGCCCTTTGTGGTTAAAACTTCTTACCGCGACGCCGTAAGCCGCCGAAACAAACAAGCCATCCCCTCCAGCCCAACCGCCTCCGCCCGAACCTGGGAAGAAATCCCGCAACCCGCAAACCCCGCCGCGATCGCCCCGGCCTCGTAACCCGCATTCCGCAGATTCTTCCCCAACATCTTCCGCTTCTGCGCGAAACAGCTCCGCACAAAGGGCAAAAATCCCCCCGCCTCAACCCCCAGTTCATCGAACCGCGGCGCCATCGTCAGCCGCACCACCGTCGAGTGCACCTGCGGCGGTGGCGAAAACGCTGTCGGCGGCAACGTCATCAGCTTCTCCACTCGGGCATACATCTGCGTCGTCGCCGACAGCACACCGTAATCGCTCGTCCCCGGATGCGCCGCCACCCGATCGGCAACCTCCCGCTGCATCATCAGAACTGCCCGCTCCACAACCGCCTCGAACTGAAACAACCGCAGCAAAATGTCCGACGTGATGTAGTACGGCAGATTCCCAACCACCAACAGCTTTTCTCCGTCCACGCCCCGCAACGCCGCAAAATCCGTCCCCAGAACATCCCGCTCCAGAACCTCGACCGAAACCCGATCCGCAAACTGCTCCCGCAGCCGCCCCGCCAGCTCCCGATCCAGCTCAATCGTCACCAGCCAACGAGCCCGCCCCGCCAGCAGCGCGGTAAGAGCGCCCCTCCCCGGCCCAATCTCCACCACGGTCCGGTTCGAAGCGTCCCCCAGCGCGTCGACGATGGCAGTCTGCGCCGTGGAATCGACAAGGAAGTTCTGACCGAGCCTGGGTCGTTCGCGACGTTGCGGCATCAGTAACGATTGTGCCTCATCGCCGTTGCTCTCAAAGGACCATAGATCGATGGCGTGGAGTCCTTATCCCCAGGCGACCCCCAGGGTTTAGACTCAGTTTCGGTTCCAACGAATTTCCCCTTAAGGATCGGAGCCCTCGAATGCAGATTGTCTTTGCGGCGTCGGAGTGCGCGCCCTGGGCCAGAAGCGGCGGCCTCGGCGAAGTCATCCGCGCCCTCCCGCGCCAGCTCGCCACTCTGGGACACAAAGTCGCTGTCTACATCCCGTACTACCGCCAGGTTCGCGAGCAGTCGTCCGAAGCACATCAGGAAAAACGCTACGCCGTCCGCAGCATCACCATCCCCTTCCGGTACTACAGCCGCTTTGCCGCGGTCATCGACGGTGGCGTCCATGATGGCGTACAGATGTACTTCATCGACTGCCCTGAGCTCTTCGACCGCGAATCCCTCTACGGCACGTCCTCCGGCGAATACCAGGACAACTGGGAACGCTACGGCCTCTTCTGCCGCGCCGTCCTCGAAGCCACCAGGCAGCTCGGCGTCCCCGATATCTTCCACGCCCACGACTGGCAGGCCGCGCTCCTGCCCCTCTATCTGCGCACCCTCTACTACTACGATCCGGTCCTCCGCAATCGTGGCGCCGTGCTCACCATTCACAACGCCGGCTATCAGGGAAGCTATCCCGCGCAGACCGTTGAACGCCTCCTCTTTCCCTGGGACATTTACACAGCCGAGCGCGCCGAGCATAACGGCCAGTTCAACTGCCTCAAAGCCGGCACCGTCTACGCTGACAAGCTAACCACCGTCAGCCCCCGCTATGCCGAAGAGATTCAGACCCCCGAGTTCGGCCAGACCCTCGACGGCGTATTTCGCAAACGCGCCGCCGACCTCACCGGCATCCTCAACGGCGTCGACTACCACCAGTGGAATCCAGCCAACGACGGCAACATCGCCGCGCATTACACGCCGGAGAATCTCTCCGGAAAATCCGAGTGCCGCCGCGACCTCCTCCACGCCTTCGGAGCGGGTGCGGTCAACGACAGCACCGCCGTCCTCGGAATGGTCACGCGCCTCACCACCCAGAAAGGCATCGACCTGATCGAGCAAATTGCCGACCCTCTCATGGCCGAGAACGTTGTCCTCACGATCCTCGGCTACGGCGAAGAGTATTACGAGAACCTGCTCCGCTCCCTGGCTTCAAAGTTCTCCGGCAGAATCCTCGTCCGCATCGGCTACGACACAACCCTGGCCCACAAGGTCGAAGCCGGCTCCGACATGTTCCTCATGCCCTCGCGCTACGAGCCCTGCGGGCTCGGGCAGTTCTACGCTCTCAAGTACGGAACCGTGCCCGTCGTCCGCGCAACCGGCGGCCTCGACAACACCGTCGAAGAGTGGAATCCCGAAACCCAAAGCGGAACCGGCTTCAAATTTCATGGCTATGATCCCACCGACTTCCTCGCAGCCATCCAGCGCGCCCTCGCCGTCTTCGCAGACAAGCCCACCTGGCGAACCCTCATGCGCAACGGCATGGCCCAGAATTACTTCTGGGCCGCCCCAGCCGCCCAATACGTCGAGGTCTACGAGCAGGTCGCCCGCGCAAGAAACTAGAGGAATACTGAGGACATTGCCACCCCGGCGAACCAAAAAGACGAACCCGGCCCCTCCCCTCCTAACAGAGCGCTGACCTCAAGTCCTGCGCAGCAGGACGACGGTAAAAGCGCCGGGTTTCAACCCGGCGAATAAGCGATCACCGGAAATCGGGCTTCAGCCCCGGGACTGACTGTCTTGGAGCAGTCACCACGAGCACCTCGATCAGTTTCGATCCCCCTTTTCCGCCTCAAATCGCGTTTTCGAGCCCACCGTGCCTATCTGGGTACAATGGGCAACCCATGCCCCATAAGCGGCATTCATTTGCCCCAACTAAATCACTAACGTGCCTGCCAAGGATTTGAGGTAACTCGAACTCAGAACCCGTGGAGATCGTCCGATGAAACAAGCCCTCGCTGCTGTTCTCTGTATCCTGCTGCCGATGACTGCTTTGGCTGGAGATACCAGCTACAAGATCGTCTATGACGGCGGATCAATCCCCGATATCAAAGCTGGTACAGACGTGAAGCTATTCCTCGATGCGGACCACATACGCATTATGAAAGGGAAAGAGGTCATTGCAAACATTCCCGCTGCCGCTGTGACCGAGATCAGCTACGGACAGGATGTTCACAGGCGCGTCGGTGCGGCTGTTGGAGTTGCTGTCTTCACCCTCGGAGTGGGCGCCCTGCTGGCATTAAGCAAATCAAAGAAGCACTACATCGGGATTACATGGGCCGATGGCGAAAAGAAGGGCGGGATCGCGTATCAGGCCGATAAGAGCGATTACCGCGGCCAGTTGGCCGGACTGGAAGGCATCACGGGCAAGCACGCGGTAGATACAGACGCGATGAACGTAAAGAACTGAGGCGGGCACGAGAGAGCAAGAAAATGAAACGGCATATTTCGATTCTGCGAGTGTTACTTACCTCGATCGCTTTGACGGCGGCCGCTGAAACCAGATTCGTCATGGTGACTGGCTTCGCGGGTTCGACTGATCAATCTGAAGCCACGGCCAAAGCCGTAGACGATGCCGAAACCAAACTCGACAACGAGTGCGATGGCGGGCGGCTGAGCAACATTCACACCAGCGTTTCTTGTGACCGTTCGGGAAGCGCCCAGTTCGGCTACACGTACTACTGCACAGCAACGAAGAGCGCTCAATTAACCCCCAACCGCCGATTCTTCTTGCCCCCAAACACGCCGCTCGCTAAGCTAAATACAGTCAGGAAAAGTGTGCAAGCAGCCCGCCATCACAAGCGGGCTTTTCTATTGCTGGCTCGAGGCTCGGCCCGTCGGGCCACGAGCCCGAGACCAACCCCCAATACTGATCGCTGACCACCGATCTCTGATCACTTGTTACCAGGTTTCCGATGACCGCTCACCGCAGCAACGCCGCCGCTCCTTACGCACCTCGGAATGCACTGTCCGCGGTGCACGAGAAATGTTGTCGAGTCTGTAAACTTTGCCGGGAATTTGAGAACAAAGGCCTTAAAACTGTACCCCCGAAAAAAAAACATACAGATTCCTCCCGTCTGTACCAATTTCGGTGCACACCTATCAAGCCCATCTCCGCAGGACTTCGGCAGACCTGGCTCCCCAGAGTTCGGTCGGGCCCGAAAAGTTGTCGAGTCTGTAAACATCGCCAGCAACCTGAAAACAAAAGCCTTAAAAATCGCACCCCAAAAAAGCAGACAGATTTCCCCCTCGTTGCCCCAAAAACGAGGCAACGAGGATGCAAAACCCTACTGACCCGCCCGCGCCTTAATCAGTTCATCCAGATAGTCCGGCTTCCCCTCATCCCGCGTCAGGTGCGGATAGCGCCCGCCACCGTGGTAGTCGACGTCAACGGTCTTGTAGTAGTCATCACTGATCACGAGGATCGCGATCGGCTTCGACCCCTCCTTCGCCGCCTCGATCGCGTCTTCGAGCCCGTCATGCGTATAGACGCGGCCGTTGATCCCGACAACTTTCATCCCCGAGGTAATGCCGGCGTTGTAAGCAGGGCTCCCGACGATCGAATCGTTGACCGCGCCATCTTCGCCAAGCTGCAACCCGATCGAGTAGGCGTCGCCCGCATTACCCCGCCGTCCCGGCAGATGAATCGGCTCGCCGCTGTATGTAACCTTCCATCCGCCGTTCTCGATGCCCCCGGTCGGCGCATCCGGCGATTTCGAATCGAGCCGCTCGTGCAGGAAAGCCGCCCAGTCATAGGGCGCAATGCTGTTCAGCGTGCTCACCAACTGATCGAAGGTGTAGGTCTTCACCTCCGGCCCGTTGTTCGCTCCGCCGTGAAAAACGTGGCAGAAATCATCGATCGATTTCTGCCCGTTGGTCACGCGATGGATGATGGTCGCAACTTCCAGCCACAGCAGATCCCCTTCGTCGTAGTAGTCGGTCCCGCGCTTCCAGTTGGACCATCCGCGCGCCCCAAAGCCGCCGCCGGCGGGCTCGCCGCTGGCCGTGTCCAGCAGCGGACGCCACGTCCGCCCGGGACGCCCCGGCCCCAGCGATGCGGAAATACTGGCCAGATATTCGCGATACTGCTCCGGCGTCCACAGTCCACTGCGCGCCGCAAGCATCGGACCGAGGTAGTCGGTCAGACCTTCGTAGCCCCAAAGCAAATCCGTCTCCATGGGCTTCTCGAAGTCAGGCGTCGTCAAATCCTCCGGCCGCCGGAACTTGCCATTCCAGGAGTGCACAAACTCGTGGGGGAGCAGGCCGCCGACAATGAACCCGGCGCCCGGCGAGAGGAAGACGCGTTCAGGCAGCCGGCTGTCGTTCGACTCATGATGCTCGAGGCCGAAGTGCGCAACATGATCGCTCAGCGTCAGCAGGAAGTGGTAGTCGCGATAATGGCGCGTCCCAAAGAGTGCCCCGGATTCAGCTACGACGTTGATCAAACCCTTCTGAACAGCAGGGGTGATCGCAAGCGCGGCCTCGCTGTCAGCAACCAGGTCGAGCTCGTGGTGAATCGGCTCACCCGGCGGCGTCAGGTCGATCACGCGGTAGTATTCGCCCTCGATCACCGGCGAGTCGACGAGCAGCTCGAACGAGATGGGCTTGAACGAGACTTGATTACCGGACTGGGTGCCGACAGGAAGCGACGTGCCAAATTTCCAGCCTTCCGGCAGAATCAGCGTCGCGTCGTAGGTCAGCTGGGCCGACGGCGTACCCGCCGGATACAGCGCAACCTCATTCCATTCGAGCACCAGCAGCTTGTCGGTGGCCGAGAAACCCGCGCCTTCGATGTAGTCATAAGCCGCATCGAGATGCGTGACCCCGGCTGGAACGTCAACATGGAACGTGTAGACATCGAGCAGATCGCGCTGCCACGGAATCTCCTTCCCCGCGGCAGTGAAGTGTAGTCCGGTCAGTCCCGAGAGGGGTCCGCCGGGGCTGTGCTCGCCCGGAATCCACTTCGGGTAGTAGAGCGTCAGCGGCCCGGCCTGAACCGGGATCGCTTCGCGCACATGCAGGATTTTCTCCGGCGAGTGCGTCGTGTCGACGGTGAGGGTAATGGCGGGCTCCGCGATAGCGGTAGGCGCGAGAGAGGCGAGGCAGACGGTTACGACGAGAAGACAGAGAGGGCGAAGGTGCATGCACAGGCTCCGAACAAAAAATGGACTATGCGTCGCATCATAGCGGAAATCCCGCGGAACGCCCGCTGCCACGGCAAGCACTCCGTTCGCCAGCCCGAACGGTGGAGACACGGTAGGATGCCTGCATGGAAATTACCGCTGACGAACTGAAAAAGTTGTTGAAGCTGGTGCCGCATCCGCGGGAGGGCGGATGGTTTCGGCAGACGTGGAAGGCGAAGGAGACGATTCCGCAGGAGGCGCTGCCGGAGCGATACGCGGGCGCGCGGTCAGCAGGGACAGCAATCTACTACCTGCTGGAGCCGGACACTTTTTCTGAGATGCACAAGCTCGCATCGGATGAGGTGTTTCACTCTTATCTCGGCGATCCAGTGGAGATGCTGCAGCTGTGGCCGGACGGTTCAGGCCGCCGGTTGGTGCTGGGCAGAGAAATTGCGAATGGAGAACTGCTGCAGACGGTGGTGCCGCAGGGGGTCTGGCAGGGTTCCCGCTTAGTGCCAGGGGGGAGAGTAGCGCTGCTGGGCTGCACCGTGAGTCCCGGGTTTGATTATGCAGACTATGTTTCCGCGAGTCGCGAGGAGTTGCTGCGCCGTTGGCCGGAGTGGGCAGAGATGATTCAACGCCTCACAAGGACATGAAGCGACCCGCTGATAACGAAACAGTCGATTCGCCCACGCGCGGCTTCGTTCTTCAGAGTGACATCACTGTTTTGATTGATTGGGTAGCTGGGATACGTCTGGCGCCCAAGCGTTAACGATGGTTTGGCCCATCTTCCCGATGAGGATCTCGGCTTCGTTGTCCGCAGTCCAACTGGTATCGGCGTTGTCGTGGGTAAACGCCGCAATAACGATGGTTCCCTGTTTTGTGAAAATCGCGCCCACGTCGTTGCGAGCGTGGTCGATGGCGCCCGTTTTGTTGGCGATAGCGGAGTCGCCTTCAGTGCTGTCCAGCTTTTCCAGATGGCGCGGGATCATGTCGCGGTCGGACTGCACTTTGAGCATGTGCATGGCGGCGGCGCACAGGTCCTTGTCAGCAGGGATCGGGATGGAGATCTCCGTTTGCGCCGGCGCGGGGCCAAGGTTGCATGTGACGAAGCGCTCCATAATCCCGGCCATTTCGCGGGCGGTAGTTTTGCCGAGTCCGAACTGCGGCTGATCCGCCGGAACTGTCCCTTCGGCGGGGCGGTAGACCTTCTTATAGAGCCAGGTGTTTTTGAGGCCGAGCCCCTGAGGTTCCGGGCTGGCGAACTGGTCGTCGATGGTTTTGAGGCCGAGGTTGTCGATCACGAGGTTGGCGGCGGTGTTGTCACTGACAGCGATCATGAGGGTGAGCGCGTCTTTCAGGGTGAGAATGTGCGGCGTGTCGAGGAAGAGGAGTACGCCGGAGCCTGGGACCTGGTCTTCCTTGCGCAGCGTCAGGCGGTCGTCAAAATGGGCGTTGCCCGCACGAATCTGCTCGAGTGCCGTATAGAGAATGCCGAGCTTGATCACCGAAGCGGTGGGGACTGGCTGGTCAGAATCGATCGCCACGATTTGGCCGGTGGCGAGATCGTGCGCATAGAGGGAAACTTTGCCGCGGAAACCAGCGGTCAGCGGTTGCAGCTGGGCTGTAAGGGAGACGTCGTTCTGTGCGGAAGAGTGGACCGCAAGAACGAGGATCGAGGTCGCCATGAATCGCAGGCGCATGCTGCACTCTATCATTCGGGTCTGTCGTGCGCGGTCACTGCGCTCCAGGCATCGAAGTGATGCGAGTAGAAACGCGGCGAAGCTTGACAGGCTTTGCCACTGAGCATCGAGCCCATCGTGCGCGGTACAATGGCGAAAGCGCCAGCAACCGAGACGATGTTTGCCCGAGGAGGCCGGAATCCGGCGTTCTCATAAGCGGATCGGGGCGGCTAGATGAGACGTTGATCCCTATGATGCTTCGCGTTCCGCCTTTTTCCGCCATGCTGGCTGCCGGCGTGGCCCTCTCACTTGTCCCCGCAGTTCATTCGTCCATCGCACAGGGCCGAAGCTCCAGCGATGTCACCACGCAACGATCCAGCCAGTCTCCCTACCAGGGAGCCGTGGTCGAAGACATCGTGGCGATGGTGAACGACCAGGTCATCAGCAAGTCGGACTATGATCGCGCGCAGCAGGATCTGGACGCGGAGGCCAAGCAGCAGGGCTGGTCCCAGCAGCAGTTGATGGAGCAGCGGCGCGACCTCCTGCGGTCGCTGATCGACAAGCAGCTTTTGTTGTCGAAGGGCAAGGACCTGGGGATCAACGGCGAGACCGAAGTAGTAAAGCGGCTGGACGAGATGCGCAAGCAGTACCACATGGACACCATGGAGGATCTGCAAAAGGCGGCCGAGGCGCAGGGGGTTTCGTTCGAGGATCTGAAGCAGAATATCCGCGATGGCGTGATCACGTCGGAGGTGATCAGCCAGGAGGTTGGGTCGCACATTCAGATCGCGCCCTCGGAGATTCAGGCGTATTACAGCGCCCACCAGCAGGAATTCGAGAGGCCGGAGCAGGAGAAGCTGGGCGAGATTCTGATAGCGACGCCAAACCCTGACGATGCCACGCAGGTCGCGGAGGCAGAGAAGAAAGCGGATGGGATTGTGGCGCGGCTGAAGTCGGGAGCGGATTTCGCAACGGTGGCGAAGGCGGATTCCAGCGGACCAACGGCGCAAGAAGGCGGACGCCTGGGCGATTACAAACGCGGCGACCTTCCCAAAGTGATGGAAGACGCGACGTTCAACCTGCCGCCGGGGCAGTTTACGGCGCCGATCCGCACCAGGCAGGGCTGGCTGATCCTGGAAGTGACGGAACACACGAAGGGCGGCCTGGCGCTGCTGGCCGATGTGCAAAACGAGATTCAGGAGAAGATCGGCTATTCCAAGATGGAGCCGGCGCTGCGTTCTTATCTGGCAAGGCTGCGCGATGAAGCGGCCATCGAGGTGCGAACCCCGTATGCCGATTCAGGGGCGACGGTCAACGAGATCAAGTTCATCCAGGGCGCGTACACTCCGCCGCAGCCGAAGAAGAAAAAGAAGGTGGAGCGGACCCGCTTCCGCCAGAAGCCGGTACGGAAGCAGAAGCAGACGGAAACGGCGAGCGCGGCCCCTCCCGCGGGCGTGCCGACGCTGGACAAGGTGAATGCGCAGAGCGGCGCGCCGAAGACGGTAGCCAGCAGCGCCGGAACTCAGAAGCCAGGCAAGAAAGAGAAGATCCGGTTTGGCCAGGCTCCGCGGGAGACGTTGCCCACCGGCGACACGAAACAAGTGGATGCGGGATCGGTTGCACCCGAGCCGACGACACCGGCGACGACACAGGTCGCGTCGAATACTGCCCCGGGCAACGCCGTAGCCCTGACGAATGCTGAAGGCAATGTGATCAGCAGCAACGATGACGAGAAGAAGGCGAAGACCCGGTTCTCTGACCGGATGAAGGAGCCTAAGCAGAAACAGGCGGAGGCGAAGGCTTCTAGAAAGAGGCAGAAATTTGTTCCGCCGACGGAGGCTCCTGAGCAGTTGGCGCAGGACCAGCGTGATCAGGCGGCTCAGGGACTAAACGGAGACACGACGAAGAAAAAGAAGCCGACCCCGGCGAAGGGCGGCCCGAAACGGCGTCTGTCCGACCAGGACAAGAACGAAGATAAGAGCGGCGACAAGAACGCCCCACCAGCGCAGAGCCCGGCGTCGTCCACTCAGACCGGAACACCACCTGCGCAAACCACGCCTCCCGGAACCCAGAGCACTACACCGCCCCAACAGGGAACGACGCCACAGTTCTGAATCAGATGAAAGAACCAATGGTTGCCGATCTGGCCAGCCGGGAGAACCGTGAGATTACCGGTTTTTTCGCGGTGGGCTGGAAACAGGTGCGCTCGGGCCGAGATGGCGGGCGCTACTTTGCGCTGACGCTTTGCGATCGCACCGGGCAGATCGAAGCCCGGATGTGGGATACCGACGGCGCGGGCGAGTTCGATGCGGGCGATGTGGTGAAGGTGCTCGGCGAGGTTTGCCGATTCAACGAGAAGCTGCAAATCAAGGTGAAGAAGATTCGCCGGGCAACTGCGGATGAGTACCACCTTGGCGATTTTGTTCCGCAGTCCGAGCGGGACATCGACGAAATGTGGGCGGAGCTGCAGGGGTGGGTGGCGAGCTTCCGCGATCCGCACCTGAAGGCGCTGCTGGAGGCATTTCTGAACGATGCGCAGATGGCTGCGGCACTGCGGCAGGCCCCGGCAGCCAAGGGCATGCACCATGCGTGGATTGGCGGACTGCTGGAGCATGTACTGTCACTGATGGGGCTGTGCGAAATGGCCGCCCGGCATTACCCGAATGTCGATCGCGATCTGCTTCTGACCGGCGTGGTGCTGCACGATATCGGGAAGCTGCGTGAGCTGAAGTGGGGGACAAGCTTCGATTACACGATGGAAGGCCAGTTGCTCGGGCACATCACAATCGGGATCGGGATGGTCGAGGAAAAGCTGGCGGCAATTCCTGACTTTCCGGCTGCAAAGCGGCTGCTCGTGGAGCATCTGGTGCTGAGCCACCATGGAGAATACGAATTTGGCTCACCGAAGTTGCCTATGACGCCGGAGGCGATCCTGCTGCACTACCTCGACAACCTGGATGCGAAGATGCAGACGGTGGGAAGCGAGTTTGCCCGCGCGGAGGCGAATGGCCGGTCGGGCGCGGAGATGACGGAGTGGGTCCGCTCGATGGAGCGCCCACTGCTGAACACCCAGGCTTATTTGAAGGCAGAGGAAGCGCACGAGGTCCGCGAGACTGCGCAGCAGCCTCAGGCTCGGCGCGAACGGGAGAAAGAGAGAAATCATGCCCTACCTTTTGAAGACTGAGCCGGGAACCTATTCGGTGGACGATCTGGCGCGCGAAGGCGAGACCTTGTGGGACGGCGTTTCGAATCCGGTGGCAGTCAGGAATCTTGCGGGTATGCTGCGCGGCGAGATGCTGGTTATCTACCACACGAGCGACGAGAAGCGGACGGTCGGGCTGGCGAAGGTAGTGTCCGTCGATGCGAGCGATCCGAAGAATCCTCAAGTACGCATCAAATCTGTGAAGAAGACAAAGACGCCGAGGACGCTTGCAGAGATCAAGGCACAGCCAATCTTTGCGGATTCGCCGCTGGTGCGTCAGGGGCGGCTGTCGGTGGTTCCGCTCACGGAGAAGCAGTACGCCTGGCTGGCGGCGGAATAGCGCCGCTGTGACCGTTTTCAACTTCTGTTCATCTACAATCGAAGCGGGTCACTGACGACAAAATGCTGCGCTTTTCCACTGCCGGCGAGTCGCATGGGGAGAGCCTTGTGGCTCTCTTGTCCGGCATGCCTGCGGGTATTGCTGTCGACGAAGCGTTCGTGAATCGCGAACTGTGGCGGCGCCAGCAGGGCTACGGGCGCGGCGGCCGGATGCGCATCGAAACCGATACTGCGCATTTTCTCAGCGGGGTGCGGCACGGGAAGACCATCGGGTCGCCGATTGCGATCGCGATTGAAAACCGCGACTGGAAAAACTGGACACAAGCGCTGCCCGTAGGGGCGGGCGATCCCGCGAAACATAAAGCCGTGGCATCGCCGCGGCCCGGACACGCAGATTTAGCAGGCGCGCTGAAGTTCGACTTTCCTGATGCACGGTACGTGCTGGAGCGTGCATCAGCCCGCGAGTCGACCGCGCGGGTAGCGGCGGGGGCAGTGGCGAAGCAGTTGCTGCTGACTCTGGGGATTGATGTCGCCAGTCATGTGATTCGCGTGGGCGCGGCGGAGCTGGAACGCGATGCGAACTGGGAAGAGATTGCGGCGCTGCGGACGAATGATGAGGTCCTGCTGAACTGCGTGGACCCGGACGCTGAAGCGCGGATGAAGTCCGAGGTGGACGCCGTGCTGCGCACCGGCGATACAGTCGGCGGTGTCTTTGAGGTTGTCGTCCACGGGGCGCCTCCGGGCCTTGGCACCTGCGCCAACTGGGACGAGCGGCTCGATGGATTGCTGGCACAGGCGGTAATGTCGCTCCAGGCAGTGAAGGCAGTAGAGATTGGCCGCGGCGTGACCGCGGCGGAGTCGCTGGGGTCGGAGGTGCATGATGCGATCGGCTATGCGCGCGAGGCCGAGAATGGACGCCATACGCGGTTCACGCGCGAACATAACAATGCGGGTGGGGTTGAAGGCGGCATCTCCAACGGCGAGGACATCGTCGTACGCGGGTACCTGAAGCCGATTTCGACTCTCCGGAGGCCCTTGCAGTCGGTACGCTTCGACACGCGCGAGGAAACAAAGGCGGCCTATGAACGCAGCGATGTCTGCGTGGTTCCGGCCGCGGGCGTGGCAGCCGAGGCCATGGTCGCGCTGACGGTCGCAAAGCTGGCGCTCGAGAAGTTTGGCGGGGATTCGCTGCGGGAGTTGAAACGTAACTATGACGGTTATGTGGAGCAGGTGGCGAAGTACTAGCAGGTGGCGAAGTACTAGCAAGTGGCGAAAAACGGCTAGCAGGTTAGCAGAGAGAGATCGGCGCAGGAAACCAGCGGAAACATGATTCGCGAAATAGTCACATATCCGGACCCGATTTTGCAGCGGCCAACCGAGAAGATCACGGAGTTCAACGACGAACTCCGCACGCTGGCCGCGGATATGTTCGAGTCCATGTACAACGCCATTGGGATTGGCCTTGCGGCGCCGCAGATTGGGGTGTCGAAGCGCATCACAGTGATCGATCTCAGCAATCAGAAACATCCGAAGGACAAGATTGTTCTGGTGAATCCGGAAATCGTTCACAAAGAAGGCAAGCAGGTGGAGGAAGAGGGCTGTCTCAGCCTGCCGGATATTCGCGACAAAGTGTCCCGCGCAGCTAAGGTGAAGGTGCGCGCGCAGAATCTTGAGGGAAAAACGATCGAGCTGGAAGGCACGGAACTGCTGGCGCGCGCCTTCCAGCATGAGATCGATCATCTGGATGGGGTTTTGTTCCCGTGGCGTCTAAGTGCGCTCAAGCGGGATCTGATTCTGCGCAGGATTCGCAAATTGCAGAAATCCGGCGAGTGGAAATGAAGCTGGTCTTCTGCGGAACCCCGGCGTTCGCCGTTCCCACGCTGAAGCTGGCGCTGCGGGCCGGATACGATGTACCGCTGGTGGTGACGCAGCCCGATCGGCCCGTGGGGCGTGGGCAGCGGCTGACAGCGCCTGCGGTAAAGACGACCGCCATCGAAGCTGGAATTCGCGTCACGCAGCCGGAGAAAATCAAAAACAACGCGGAGCTGAGGGCAGAACTGGAGTCAATTCAGCCAGACGCGATTCTGGTGGTCGCCTACGGCCGCATTATTCCCCGATGGATGCTGGATCTGCCGCGGCTGGGAAACCTGAACCTGCATGCGTCGCTGCTGCCGAAGTATCGCGGAGCTGCGCCGGTGCAGTGGGCGATTGCAAACGGCGAGCCGGCTACCGGCGCGACCACGATGCGCCTCGACGAGGGCCTGGATTCGGGCGACATTCTGCTGCAGCGGGAGATGGCGATCGCGCCCAGCATGACGGCGACGGATGTGTTTCCGCTGCTGGCGGAAATGGGCGCGGACCTGATGATGGAGACGCTGCGCGAACTCGACGAGGGAAAAATTACTCCGCGAAAGCAGGATGACACCAGGGCGAGCCTGGCGCCGATTTTGACGCGCGAGGATGGGCGGATGGATTTTTCGCGCCCAGCGATGACCCTTTACAACCGGTGGCGCGGATTTCAGCCGTGGCCGGGAGCCTGGACAATACTGAGCGGAAAGAAACTTGCGGTCCATCGGATGCTGCCAACTGAGGTGCGCGGCGGGCGAGGAGCTCAGCCCGGTGAGTTGTTGGTGGAAGAGGGGACCATGTTCGCAGCGAGCGGCGAAGGAAGCTGGCTGGAGCTTGTTGAGGTGCAGCCGGAGGGCAAGCGGCGTATGACGGCGGGAGAGTTTCTGCGGGGGCATGCGGTGGAGAGCGGCAATCGCCTGGGATGAGCATGATTGCTCCGGCGCGGCTGGTTTCGTATCGAATTCTGTTACAAATTGCGACCTCTGATGCGCACAGCGATGAGTTGTTGCGGTCGGCGGAAGTCGATGCGCTGTCAACGCAGGACCGGAACCTGACCACGACGCTCGTACTGGGGACGCTGCGCTGGCAACTGGCGCTCGATGCGCGGATTCGGCTGCTGTTGGCGCGTCCGGGGGCAAAGCTGAGTGTGGAGGTGGCCACCGCGCTGCGGATGGGAGCGTATCAGCTGGGATATCTGGAGCGGGTGCCGCCGCATGCCGTGCTCCACGACAGCGTGGAGCTGGTCAAGCAGGGCAAGGAGCGCGGCGCTGCAGGCATGGTGAATGCGGTGCTGCGGAAGTTTGCGGCGCAGGGGCAGATCTCAAATTCGAGTGCTTCGATTCCGGCTGGGGCGCATCCGGCCTGGATGGTGGAGCGATGGGTGCGGCGGTATGGGCAGGAGGCGGCCGAGGCGATTTGCCAGTGGGATCAGGAGCCAGCCGCAAACACAATTCGATTGACGGAGCCCGAGGCGGACTTGCCAGAAATCGACACACAGCCGGGGGCGTTTCTTCGTGAAGCTCTGCGGGTGATTCGCGGAGATGTGGGGCGGAGTAGTGCGTTTCGGGATGGTCGGTTTCGTATCCAGGACGAAGCCTCCCAGCTGGTGGCGGAGATCGCCGCCGCCGCGGCGCCGCATTCCGAGCGGGTCCTGGATACGTGCGCGGCTCCGGGAGGGAAAACGGCGATCCTGGGGGAGAGGTTGCCGGATGCGGAGATTACTGCCGTAGATGTGAGCCGGAAGCGCCTTGACGCCATGAGAAAGCTGATGTCGCAATCGGTCGCGAAACCAGTGCGTTTTGAAGTTGCCGATGCGGCGAAGCTGAAGCTCGAGCCCCAGTGGAATTTGATTCTGTGCGATGTGCCTTGCAGTGGGACGGGGACGATGGCGCGGAATCCTGAAATACGGCTACGGGTGAGCGAGGAGGATCTGGGGCGGCAGCACGCGCGGCAGGTGGCGATTTTGCGGGCGGGGCTGGCGGGGCTCGCGCCGGGAGGACGGCTGGTGTACTCGACCTGTTCGCTGGAGCCGGAGGAGAACGAGCAGGTGGTGGACGAGGTTCTGGGGAAGGATTCTGGGGTCAGAGTCGTTCCGCTGGAGGAGTTTCTGGATCGGCTGGCGGAGCGTGGGGTGGTGACGACTGAAGGGCGGGACCGGCTAAGGACGGCGATGGAGGGCGGGTTTCTGCGGACGGTGCCGGGGGTGCATCCGTGTGATGGTTTTTTCGCGGCGGTGCTGGAACGAGCACCGCGCACAACGATAGGTTAGAGACTTCTTATCTTCCCCGCGCGAGTTGGCCCCTGATCTGCGATTAATGGGCCCAGGAGGGGCTATGGCTCTTTTTACGTGGAACGATTCTTACAGCGTGAAGGTGGCGTTGTGTGACCAGCAGCACAAGAAGTTGTTCGAGATCATCAACACCCTGGCCGATGCGATGCGCTCGGGTAAGGGCAACGACGTGGTGAGCAAGACGGTGGGTGAACTGCTGCAATACACGCGCACGCACTTTCAGGCGGAAGAAGCGCTCCTCAGGAAGGCGAACTTTCCGCAGCTGGCAGCGCACCAGGAGATGCATAAGAAGTTCGTCAACGACGTAGAAGGTTTGGTCAACCAGGCGAGAGAAGGGAAGGCGGCGAACTCGATCCAGGTGCTGAACCTGTTGCGCGACTGGCTGGTCAATCACATTCAGAAGACGGACAAGCAGTATTCGGAGTGCTTGAACGCGGCGGGAATAAACTAAGACAGAAAAGGCCAGCGAGAAGCCGGCAAAAAGCGGTTAGCGAAGAGCCTGCGAGGAGCGCTTAGCAGACTAGCTGGTTGCGGTTGAGGTGCAGGCCATCGAGGCGGCCGAGCAGCGTGACGGCAACGCGTTCGGGCTGGAAGAGGCTCGAGGCCATGGCCATTACTTCCTCTTCAGTGACAGCTTCAACGCGGTCGAGGATCTCGTCGAGGCCGAAGAAGCGCTCGAAGTACATCTGCTGCCGTGCGAGGTTCGACATGCGCGACATCGAGCTTTCGAGCGAGAGCAGAAGATTTCCCTTGAGCTGATCCTGCGCGCGCCGAAGCTCTCCGGGCTGCAGGGGCTCGGACTTGAGACGGCGAAACTCCTCCATGACGAGGTCGATGACCTGAAGGGCGCGGTCGGAGGAGGTACCGGCGTAGACGCAGAGCGAGCCGGTGTCGCGATAGGGAGCGAGGTCGCTGTAGATGGAGTAGACCAGGCCGCGTTCTTCGCGGACGGTTTGGAAGAGGCGAGAGCTCATGCCGCCGCCGAGGATGGTGTTGAGCAGGAGCGTGGTGTAACGGGACTCGTCGGCAATGGGCGGAGCGGGGACGCCGAGACAAAGCTGCACCTGTTCAAGCGACTTCTTGTTCCGCAGATTGATGCGCGGCGTGACGGTGGGCGCAGCGCTGTCGCTGAGGGCGCTCCCTGGGGCGAGGGAGCCAAAGTAACGGGTGACCAACTCGACAAAGCTGTCATGCTCGATGTTGCCGGCGGCCGAAAAGACCATGTTTCCCGCCTGGAAGCGCTGCTCGAAAAAGCGCACCAGCGTGTTCTGCTCAAAGCTGCGGACGGTTTCGCGGGTGCCGAGGATGGGCTTGCCGAGGGGGTGACCCCTCCAGAAACTCTGGGTAAAGATTTCGTGGACGAGCGTGTCGGGATTATCCTCGTCCATCTTGATTTCTTCGAGGATGACCCCGCGCTCGCGGGCAATCTCCTCAGCGGCAAAGACGGGGTTGAGGACGAGATCGGAGAGAACATCGAGAGCGGTCGACACATGCTCGTCGAGAACCTTGATGTTGAAGCAGACGGTCTCCTTGCCGGTGAAGGCGTCGAGATTGCCGCCAATGGCGTCGACCTCGCGGGCGATCCGCTGGGCGGAGCGGGATCTTGTCCCCTTGAACACCATGTGCTCGACGAAGTGGGAGATGCCATTCAGTTCGGCGACTTCATGGCGCGAACCAGCACGCATCCACACACCCATGGCGACGGATCGAACATGCTCCATGCGCTCGGTGAGGACGATGAGGCCGCTGGGGAGGACGCTGCGGCGGATATCTCGTTCAGTGTTCATTTTCAATGGGGCGTTCAAGGACGGCTCTACGGCAAATTTTAGATGCGCTATGCTCGGATTTATAGATGACTACCGGCGGGAAACCACGTAGCACCATTTTAGACGCAGCAGGAGCGGCTCCGGGTGGGGTACTTGTTGGCCTTTCGAATGAGGAACTTAGCGAGATCCTGGTGGAATTTGGATTACCTAAGTACCGGATTGAGCAGCTGGAAGCGGCGCTCTACCATCAAAAGGTGGCGGATCTGGCAGAGGTGACAACCTGGCCCAAAGACCTCCGGGAACGTGTGACGGCGGCGGGGTTTCGGGTTGGCCTGCCGGACATTGTCGAGACGTTCCGGTCTGTCGATGGCACCGAACGGTATTTGATTGCGGGTAGTGACGGGCAGACAGTCGAGACGGTATGGATGCCCGAGGGCGATGGTGGCGAGGAGGGGGATTCTTCTTCTGCGGGTCCGCACGATCCGGGACAGAAGGCCTGGTCGAGGGCGACGATATGCGTGTCGAGCCAGATTGGCTGTGCCGTGAATTGCCAGTTCTGTCTGACCGCGAAGCTGGGGATCATTCGGAATCTGACAGCGGGAGAAATCGCCGGCCAGGTGGCGGCTGTGCTGAATCGGCAGGCCGCCGAGCCCGGGCGCGATCGGATCAACTTGGTATTTATGGGGATGGGCGAGCCGTTCCTCAACTACGACGCGTTTATGGCGGCGGTGCGGCTGCTGGCGGGACCGATGGAGATTCCCGAGTCGCGAATGACGGTGTCGACGTCGGGAATCGTGCCGGGAATTTTGCGGTTTGCCGGCGAGACAGTGCGCCCAAAGCTGGCCATCTCGCTGAATGCGCCCAACGATGCCGTCCGCCAGGACATTATGCCCGTCACCCGGAAGTGGAGCATCGCCGAGGTGATCGATGCGGTGCGGCAGGTGCCTCTGCGTCCGCGAGAGCGGGTGACGTTTGAGTATGTGCTGCTGGCAGGCATCAACGACCAACTGCAGCACGCCGATGAAGTGGTGAAGCTGGTCCGGCGGGCCAAGTTTCCAGCGAAGGTAAATCTGATTGCGTGGAATCCGGGGCCGGAAGTGCCGTTCTCGACGCCGAGCGCGGAGGATGTGGCGCGCTTTCAGGAGCGGCTGCGGGAGCAGGAGGTACCCGCGTTTCTTCGTCGGCCGCGGGGACGGGATATCTATGCGGCTTGCGGCCAGCTCAAGAGAACAGCGAAGCCCGAAGTGCTTAGCGTTTAGCGGCGGCGGGACCCGGCGATTCCGAACAGAAGCACAATAATTGTGCGGGTTTATTGCCAGGCAGAAAACCAAAATCGTGGTAAGCTGGAGCATCTTTTGACGAGAGGAAGGCGCCCATGAAGATTCAGACTTCGCCCCGCGATCCCAAAACGCAGCGGCTTGGTGCTTTTCCCGTCAGTTTTCTCCATTAGTTAATTCGGTCATCCGAATCTGACGCGCAGGCCGTAGGGCGTGCTCCTCCTTGGGAGGAGTTGTCTTTCGAGCGGTCGCGTCTCTTCAAGACGAAATTGTTCGTGAGCTGAAGGACGCCAGCCGGGATTTTTCTTCCCCTGGCGCACCTTTTGAGGAATCTATGAGCGGAACTGTTGAACAAAAATCTGCTGGCAGCAATGTTGTTCGGGAGGTTCTGGCGTTTCTATTTCGCCACTGGCGGCGCGAGGCCTGGTGTGCGGCAGGAGTGGCCGCCGGTATGGCCGTGGCAACCGGGGCCGACCTGCTGATGCCGATTTACTCGGGCCATCTTGTTGACGCTGTCGCTCGTGGAGGTGCGGGCAAGCAAGAGGCTCTTCGTGCGGCCCTTTATGCGATTGGAGCGATGGCGGGACTCGGCGCAGTGCTGGCCCTGGCTCGGTATCTTGCGTTCCTGGGAATCGTGCGCCTGACCGTGCGACTGATGACGCGCATGGCGAGTGACGCCTTTTGGCGCGTGCAGCGCTTCTCGACAGATTGGCATGCGAACAACTTTGCCGGGTCGATCGTGCGGCGGATTACGCGCGGCATCTGGGCTGTCGACATGCTGGATGACACGCTCCTGCTGGCCCTGTTGCCGGCGCTGCTGGTGCTGGCCGGATGTCCGCTGATCCTGGGACTGCGGTGGCCGGCGATGGGCGTCCTAGTGGGCGCGGGCGCGCTGGTCTATGTGGCGATCTCGGTGGCCCTGTCGCTGGGATGGATCGCCCCGGCGGCGCGGCTGTCGAATGCCCAGGATACGCGCATGGGCGGCTCGCTGGCGGATGCGATCACCTGCAATACGGCGGTGAAGTCCTTCGGGGCCGAGGGACGGGAGGATTCGCGGCTCGCGAAGGTGCTCGGCAAATGGGGACGCCGCACGCGGCGGACCTGGCTCTTCGCGACGTTTAGCGGCGGCGCCCAGATGATCTCGCTGTTGGCTCTGCGGACGCTGGTGGTCAGCTCCGCCGTCTGGCTTTGGTGGCGCGGAAAAGCTACGCCGGGCGATGTGACATTCGTGCTGACCAGCTACTTCATCGTCCACGGATATCTGCGCGACACCGGGCAGCACATCGCGAACCTGCAGCGCGGGGTCAACGAGATGGAGGACATGGTTGCCTTCGAGGCGCTGCCTCTCGGAGTGGCGGATCGCGTTGGGGCAAAGCCGATTCGCGTGACTGCGGGCGAGATCGTCTTCGACCGGGTGACGTTCCGTTACGGGATGCAGACCGAGCCGCTGTTCCGCGACTTCTCGATTCGCATCGAGCCGGGGGAGCGGGTGGGCCTCGTCGGACATTCCGGTTCGGGCAAGACCACGTTCGTGAAGCTCCTGCATCGTCTCTACGATGTGACGGGCGGACGGATCGTCGTGGACGGGCAGGACATCGCCCACGTCACGCAGGATTCGCTGCGTGCCCAGTTGGCGTTGGTGCCGCAGGAGCCGATCCTGTTTCACCGGTCGCTCAAGGAGAACATCGCCTACGGCCGGCCGCATGCGTCGCAGCGGGAGGTTGAAGAGGCGGCGCGGCTGGCCAACGCTCACGACTTCATCGGGCGGCAGGCAAAGGGTTACGCCACGCTGGTGGGCGAACGCGGCGTGAAGCTCTCCGGCGGCGAGCGGCAGAGGGTTGCGCTGGCGCGCGCCTTCCTGGCGAATACGCCGGTGCTGGTGCTGGACGAGGCGACCTCTAGTCTCGATTCCGAATCGGAGGCGCTGATCCAGGAGGCGATGCAGCGTCTGATCTCCGGACGGACGGCGATTGTGATCGCTCACCGCCTGTCGACGGTGCGGATGCTGGACCGGATCCTCGTCTTCGACAACGGCGAAGTGGTCGAAGAAGGACGGCACGACGACCTGGTGCGCAGGACGGGCGGCATTTATCGGCGCCTGTTTGAGCGGCAGGCGCTCGGGTTGCTGGCGAGGGAGGAGGACCTCGAATCCGAGATGGATCCGATGGACGACTTCAGCGAGGAAGCGGTCGGCTGAGCCCCAGCCGGCCGCTCTCCCACTGAAACTGTCATTTTTTTGTATTGGGTCTCAGGAAGCAAAAAGGCTCAGAGGGGATGATGTCTGAGGCAGGATAGCAGTGTTTTGTAGAGACGGTTGTGGCGGTGATTGAAGCGGAACTCTGTCTCTTTGAGATGGAGATAGAAGG
>Ga0182018_10001632_pt1 | contig 25021 bp, 15 predicted proteins | sample 812P2MmetaG_FD_120490 | JGI IMG/M metagenome (GOLD analysis project Ga0182018, IMG submission 120490) | Permafrost microbial communities from Stordalen Mire, Sweden - 812P2M metaG | ecosystem: Environmental > Terrestrial > Soil > Wetlands > Permafrost | place: Sweden: Stordalen | collected...
GGCGACACGCTCTTCGCCGGCTCCATCGGCCGCACCGACCTCCCCGGCGGAGACAGCCGCCAGATCCTCCGCTCCCTCCACGACCGCCTGCTAACCCTCCCCGACGAAACCCACGTCATCCCAGGCCACGGCCCCGAAACCACCATAGGCGAAGAACGCGAATCGAACCCTTACCTCCAACCCGGCGTCCGCCTCTAGTTGTCGCCGCCCCATTCGGACCAGCTCATGGATCGGCTGCCCCGGAGCCCGGCCCGAGCTTGTCGAATGGCGCTCGCTTCTCAAGACCCGGGAAACGCAATCGCCCTGGTAGCTGTCTCCTTGACGGGAAAGGAGAGAGCGTATACTCTCCTTTCCCAGATAGGAGAGAGCCTTTGACGGCACCGGTTGAACTCCCGCAGGGCACACTCGAGATGCTCATCCTCAAAGCGGTCTCGCTCGGTTCACTGCATGGCTACGGCATCCTGCTGCGCATCCAGCAGATCTCCGGCGAGCGCCTCGAAATCCTGCAGGGTTCCTTCTACACCGCCATCTATCGCCTTGAGCGCCGGGGCTGGATCAAAGGCCAGTGGGGCGAGTCCGAGAACAACCGCCGCGCCCGCTTTTATTCGCTCACCGCTGCCGGTACGCGTCAGCTCAAGGCCGAAACCGCCAAATGGATCGACATGGCCGCCGTCGTCGCCGGCATCATCGAGAAAAAGGCGGACGAGATATGAGTCCCCTCGCCGCAATGCGCAAGCTCTGGCAATCCATCGCGCCGCGCACTCCCAGCGACATCGAAGAAGAGTTCCGTTCCACCCTCGACGCCTACCAGGAAGATCTAATCCGCCAGGGCCTTCCTGAAGAGGAAGCGCGCCGCAAAGCGCGGATCGATCTCGGCCGGCCAGCCGCCAGGAACGAAACGTACCGCGAAGCCATCGGCCTCCGTCTCTTCGATGAGTTAGGCGGCGACATCCGCTACGGCCTCCGCGCCCTGCGCCGCAACCCGGGCTTCGCCGCCGTCGCCGTGCTCTCCCTCGCGCTCGGCATCGGCGCTACCACGGCGATGTTCTCGCTCATCTACGCCGTCCTGCTGCACCCCTTTCCCTACTCCGGCGCCGACCGCATCATGAACCCCATCATGATCGACAACCAGCATCCTGACGAGTATTCGTATTTTGGCCTGAGCAAGGCACAGTTGGATCAGGTGCGCCTTGCAGCCCCCGTCGATTCGGTGCTTGGCTTCAACGGCTCGCACATGGAGATCACCGGAGGCGGACTGCCGGAAGACATCTACGGCTCCTACCTCACAGAGAATGCCGGGACATTCTTTGGTATGCGCGCGCTTCTCGGTCGCAATATCGAGCCGTCCGATGCAGAGAACGGCGGCCACTCTGTCGTGGTTCTCAACTACCGCTTCTGGCAGCGCCACTTCGCCGCCGATCCCCACGTCATCGGGCGAACGCTGGAGATGGATCACGCCCCGTACACCATCGTCGGGGTCATGCCGCGCAGCTTCGCATTCAATGACATTGCAGGCGTCGGCGATGTCTACCTGCCGGCGAGTCTCATGCGGGGTATGGCCAACGTTCCCTCCCTCTCCTGGCTGCCGTGGATCAAGCTGCGGCCGCACGTCACAGTGGCCGCCGCCAACGCTGCGCTCGAGCCCATCGTGCGCGAGATCAAGAAACAGCATTCCGGAGTCTCGGCCTGGCATCTCGCGCTGCAGCCCATCATCGTGCCTTACCAGCAGGATCTCGGCCGCACCCTCACGCTTCTGCTGGCGGGCGTCGTCCTTCTGCTCATCATCGGCTGCGCCAACTGCTCCATCCTTCTGCTGGCCCGTGGCCGCACGCGCCGGCATGAGTTCGCCATCCGCACGGCGATCGGCGCCAGTCGCTGGCGCATCGTGCGCCAGTTGCTCGTCGAAGCCCTGGTTATCTCCTGCACGGGCGCCGTCCTGGGCGTGGCTGCTTCGTACTGGCTTGCAAAGCTTCCCATGTTGCTTTCGCCGGATTCCTTTCCAGCCGAATCCTTCATCCGCATGAACGCTTCCATCCTCGCGTTCTCCGTCGCGCTCGCGCTGCTCTGCGGCATCCTCTTCGGTCTCGCCCCGGCATTGCGCCTCTCGCGCAACGATCCTGCGCGCGCTCTCCCGGGCCGGCAGGCTGGCGTGGTCGCTGCTCCTCGAAAGCATCGCTGGAGCGCTCTCATCGCGGCGCAGGTCGCGCTCACACTTCTTCTTATGGCCACCGCGGGCACTGCCATCCGCGACTTTCTCCGGCTCACGCAGATGCCCCTCGGCTACGATCCCGCCAATGTCATGCAACTGGGTATCTCGCTGCACGCCCACGTCCCAGCCGAGTGGAGCCGCATTCAGTCGCGTGAAGCGCGCGCCGCGTACATCGAGCAGATCCGGCAGAAGATCGCATCCGTTCCCCGGGTCTCCACGGTCGCTGTCGGCATCGGCGCCACGCCGCCCGATGCTGACGTTCAGAGCTCCTTCATCATCGACGGAAGTGGCGATGGCGAACAGCCGCAGGCCCGTGTGGTGCTGGTCGGCCAGAGCTACTTCGCTGCCCTCCGCATCCCGCTGCTTCAGGGTCGCGTCTGGAATGCGGATGAAAACACCCGCGGAGACTCTATCGCCGTCGTCAATCGCGCTTTCGCGGCACGCTATCTCTCCTCGTCCAGTGCCCTGGGACGCCAGCTCCGCATTCCCGGTCTCACACCTCATAATCGCTACCAGGCCGTCTCTGCGCAAAGCACGGCCTGGCGTCAGATCATCGGCGTCGTCGGCGATGCACGCAACGACGGCGTCGATCAGCCCGTCGTCCCCGCTATCTACGTTCCGTACACCACTTTGATTCCGGCCTACGCGCAGTTCCTCGTCCGCACCGAGGGCGATCCGCTCACCTCCCTGCACTCCATCCGCGCCGCTATTGCATCCGTTGCTTCCGACCAGCAGATCTCCGACAGCGCCTCCGCCTTCAACGGCACCTTCACTCTCAGCGAGGCCATCGAGCGCGACGCGCAGTATAGCCGCCAGCGGCTCTTCTCCGTCTCGTTTGGCGTCTTCTCCGCCATGGCGCTCGGGCTCGCGCTGGTCGGCATCTTCAGTCTCGTCGCTTACAGCGTCGCGCAGCGTACGACGGAGTTTGGCGTCCGCCTGGCGCTGGGCGCGCCGCGCGCGCATGTGCTGTGGGTCGCCGCGCGCATCGCGCTGGTCAGCTCGGCCGCGGGCATGGTCCTCGGCCTCGCCGTGGACAGCTTTCTTGGCGCGGTTCTCGCCCACTGGATGCAAAACGCCTTTGCCTCCGGGAGTCTTTTCGCCGCCGCCGCGCTGCTAGCTCTCGGCGCGCTCCTCGCCTGCCTGTTGCCCGCCCGCCACGCCGTGGCTGTCCCACCGGCCGAAGTTCTCCGCTATGAATAAAGGGTGTCCAGGCGCTGGTGCCCTGTGCGGGAGTTACTTCACGGCCATTGCGCTCATCGAGACCATTTTCCCGAGTACTGTCTGCTTAGTCGGCCATCCGGTAGTAACCCGCACAGCGGTCCACCTGCGGTCCCACAGCAACCCGGCAAACCACCACCACCGTAACCCAATCCGCTACCGGGTACCGGCCACTGATTACCGGCTGCATTTACCATCAACCCATGACCCAGCTGGAAGCCCTCTACCGCTACGAAGGCCATCCCACCGAAACCGCGATGTCCGCCCTGGGCAATCTGCGCGAGGTCTATGGCATCCGCCGCATCAAGCTCGACGAGGAGTGGAAGACGGTCCGCGTCGAGTACGACGCAACCCGCCTGAGCAGTCCCACCGTCTTCCAGATGCTCCGGCAAACCGGCCTCGCTGTTGTTGAACAGCTCCCCCTCATCCCACCCCAGGAAGCCGTCCCCGCCGCTGCCGCCGAACCAGCCAAATAGCGAACCACCTGCCAAATAGAAAACTTAAGCCGGCCGATAGAGAACCAGCCGGCCGGCAACCGCACCTTCTCTAGACCAGGCAACCCGGACCGCAGAAAGACTGGGGTTCACACCTTGCGGGAAAAAAAACCCACACCCCCCAATGCAGCGAAAGCCAGGTTCACCCCACAGCCGGACGGCAACCGCACCTTCTCGAGACCAGGCAACCCGGACCGCAGAAAGACTGGGGTTCACACCTTACGGGAAAAAAAAACCCACACCCCCCAATGCAGCGAAAGCCAGGTTCACCCCACAGCAAGAAGCAAACTCTCCTGCCACTGAGACGTCAATGAGACCTTATCCCAGGCCCACGCCAAAGTACTCTTGTGCACCATTTTGAAAATGGCACACTCTCAACTCCACCCGTCCGCATACTGTTCAGTTTGGCCTCAACAGCTTCAACAGAAATGGCGCTGAAAGCCCCAGACACCTCAGCAATAGCCCAGATGCCAGAGCACCTCAGCCGGTGGAGCGAGTGCAAATTCCGACGCCGCTTGGCAGCGCCCGCAAACCTCCAGAACATCCGTCGAATAGGCTGCTCACAAGCAGCTCCGGCCGTCGCTTGATCGCCCAACGAATCTCTCCAGCCGCATCCGCAAAATTCTCCGCAAACCGGGGCTTACGGTGCTCCTGCCACACCTTTCCAACCTCCCCATTGTCGACCGCGCCCAGCAGCCGCGGAAAATCGCGCGCATACTTCGGCGCGACCCGCTTCCCCTCCACCAGATCCCGGCAAAGCCGCGCATGCCGCGCCGCCAGATCCTCCACCGCCACCACGGGCAGCGGCTCCCCGTCCACCTCCGCCGCACGCCGCATCTCCCCTCCGTACGCGCGGAACACATCCGCCCGCACCGAAGTCCCGGCATCGATACCCTGCAGCAACGTCTTCGCAGCAGGATCATGGGGATGCACATGGCGCATCAAAAGCTCCGAGCCCAGCGTCAGCGGGATGTCCTCGAACGACTTCACCAGAAAATCGATGTCGTGCAGCGGTCGCACCAGAGCCTGCCCGCCCCGCGCGACCATTTGCATCTCGATAGCAAACCCGCCAGTCGGGACGAATCCCGAAACATCGTGACGGAGAAGATCGCGCAGCGTCCGGGTAGCGCGGGCGCAGTCGCTCGGCTCAGAAACAGATCGAGATTCATCGGTGGTCCGGCCCCGCTGTCTGACTCGGATTTGTGACCAGGCAAGCCCCCACTGCCTGCTGCCAGTGCGGGCCGCTGTCGCGGTCGCTCGTCCCCATCGTGGTCACATCGTCGTTCGCCCCGCTCGCCAGCGCCGTGCGCGCATAGCTGACTTCGACACGCGTGTGCGACCCATCGATCGCGCACATGCGCACGTCGATAACACTGATCAGCGCCTCCGGGATCACCGAAACGTACTGCACGCGTCCCCCGGCAAGGTCGAAAACGGTGTTGACCCAGATGCTGGTGTGCGCACCATGCTGAACTGTGAAAACCGCCCCTTCCACGTCTTTGCCGGGCCGCGGATAGACAAACTGCGGATCCCAGTGCTTGCCCGCCCAGCAGCGCTCCCCCTCCGGCCCGAACAGCGGAGCCACGCGCGCCAGCGGAGCGGAAACTTCAAAATGGAAACTGTTGCTCACATGAGCGAGGGGTGCCGGCGTCTGCATAGTCTCCATCTTCTGCATGTTAGTCATCAAGGAAAACCAAAAAGCCAGAGCGAATAGAACCGCGATCATTTGCGCTCCTTCAGGTGGTGGCTGTCGGCAGCGCTCAGCGTGAGCCCATACAACTTCTTGAACTGCTCGATTTCCTTCAGCGTCTGCGCCGAGAAGGGCGCTTTGCCTTCGAAGGCGTGCAGCACGATGCCTTCGACCAGGTCGCCCAGGGTCATGTCCTTCTGCTCGGCGACGGCTTTCAGCACTTTGAGAATCCGCTTTTCAATGCGGACGCCGGTCTGCACTCGTTCCACTTCAACGGCTTCGAGTTTAGGATGCTTCGCGTCCTGTAACATTGTTACCAATGTATCACAGTACATAAATAGGTCACAGCTGCAATGCTTCACCGCCTGCGGGAAACCCCGCTTTCCTCTCACGACTCGAATTCAGCCTCACCTGAGGAAGCTCTAAATTATAGCTGATGAGCACGCCTTCACTGCTTGCAGAAAAAAACCACACCCCCGACCCGGAGAAGGCCAGGTTCACCCCACTGCAAGAAGCAAACTCCCCTGCGGCCCGAACATCAATGCGAATCGATTCTGGGTTCACCCCGAAAGTACCACCCCGGTTGGCCCTTTCCGGTTGACCCTTTCCTGTCAGTCGAGCTTCGAGCGGACGAGCCAGTTGCCAGCATGCTTTTCGATGGCGATCCGGCCACCTGTCCGGTGAGCCAACTCCATCCGGCAGCGTTAAGGAAGCTCTGATTAAGCCGCTGTTTTGAAGAGCACGGCTCCGCCGCTTGCAGAAAAAAAACCAAACCCACAACCCGGAGAAGGCCAGGTTCACCCCATAGCAAGAAGCAAACTCTCCAGCCATTCAAACGTCAATACGGCCCGATTCTGGTCTCAGCACAAAAGTACCGCCTTTCGACTGCTCCGACCCGTTTTGAAAAAGCATGGCCCCAACTTTGGTGCAACGGAACCCGCACCCGCCTGCCACATTAGTCTCACCCGTTACTCTGTCACTCCGCGCTCTCTGTGGTGAATTCGGCAATAAACAAGCAGCCAGCAGCCGGCCAGCCCTGAAGGCTGTGCCCTCAACGTCGATCGCTGTTTTTGTCAAGTTTCCACCACTTACCCAAAGTAACAATCCATGATAACTAAGGGCTTCCACGCCAGGAAAGTTGGCAGTTTTATTGTCAGAACCTGCTATTCTTAACTTATAGAGTAAAGAAAGAAAAAGCCGCCCGAACCAACCGCGCAACGAACTCAGATTGAGGCAAAGAGCCTGACGCCGCCGTTTTCATTAAGAAACGCCGGCTCTTCGTTTGCCCTTCCCAGTGCCTCGAATTGCGCGATTGGTTCCCCAGGCGGCTTTTTCCCTTGGAGAAGAGGAGACTATGGCGGTGCGTACCGAGCAGATCTGGGTGCCCCATATCTGCCCCGCGGTTGGGCAGACGTGGGAAACAACGGCGGCCCAGGTTCTGATCGTCCGGTCAATAAGCGGCCTCACAAGCGCGAATGACTCATTCGCACTCGTGAACGAACTGACTTGTTTTCATAGGCCGCTAGGTACCGTAAAAAAAGAGTTACTGTCCAACTCCAACAAAAGACAGGACAACGCAAACCTACCCCCCGGGGTGGACATAAGTCGAATTTTGCGGAGACCAAAGCCGAACGCGCACAATATTGTCAGACCGAAAGACGATTCACCGTCGGGATTTCCCCATCCGCTTCCCCGGATTTTTCGAAAGCCGCGCAACCTCGCTGCCGGCCAGCAGGAATCCGCCGACGCCGTATGTGTAACTCGACGACGGCAGATAATGCGCCGGAGCCGAACCGGTCTGTTGAATATTTCCGAGCCGTCCATCGGCGTAAATCTGCCCCACCAGCCCGCGCCACGCTTTGGCGATCACCGGCATGTAGGTCGCGCGGTCGAGCACGCCATGGTTCACTCCCCACGCCAGCGCAAACGTGATGAGTGCGGAGCCCGACGTTTCCGGCTGCGGATAATCCGCCGTGTCCAGCAGGTCCGCGTGCCACAGCCCACTCTGCGCATCCTGCAGCTTGGCCACTGCTTCGGCCATCTCTCGCAGTTGCGTCTCATATTTGGCGCGGGGCGGATAATCCTTCGGCAAGTAGTCCAGCGTGCGGGCGAGGCCGCCCATCACCCAGCCATTGCCGCGGGACCAGAAGATCGGATCGCCCTGCGGATTCGTTTTGTGCAGAAAGGTGACGTCGCGAAAATACAGATGTCGCTGCGGGTCGTACAGCAGGTCAGAGGTCTCCCACCAATGCTTGTCGAGATAGCCGAGATACCTTGTGTCGTGGGTCGCCTGATACATCCGCGACCACACTGGCGGCGCCATGAACAGCGCGTCGCACCACCACCACGGAATTTGTGCCTGGCCCTCTGGGATCCTTGCCGCTCCACCAGCCAACAGGTCGTCGAGTGCGGATTTCGTCGGCGCGATCTCTTCCGGCGCGGGTTTCGGCAGATAGAGTTCGAGGTACGTCTGCCCGACGCTCTGATCGTCGGCGTTGGGATGTTCGGAGCGCAGTTGCCACTGAAATTTCTCCGCCATCGCTTGCATCGCATCTCGATACCGCGGGTCGTCGAGCACCGGAGAAGCGGCCATGAATCCGGAGTACAACACGCTCCAGGTCCAGATCCGATCAAAGTATGGCTGGGACCATGCGAGCTCCCAGTCGGCAACTTTGCGCGTGGCCGCGCGCACGTCAGCCGGGCGCAGGGCACCGGAAAGCTTCGCTTTGGGACCGAGTTCGGCAGGAGCGTCGCCGAAGTGACGCCCGATATCGCGATCGATTCCCTCCTGCTCCTGCAGCCAGATCGCTTGCGTGGCTGGCGTGGTGGAACTTGCGGAACCTTGCGCGAGCACCGGCTTAACAGACAAAGAGAACGCCGCCAAAAGCGCGAATATCCCGGCTCGAAAGTGCTGGGAGCAGGACCGAGCGTAATTGTTAATCGAGGTTGGTTGCTGGATCACAGATGGGACTCCCGCAGGACACGCAGCGCGGACAACGCACATCCCCTGACAGCGGACCATCCTATCCTGGGAGATGCCTGAACTCCTACTCCCGGCGCGGCCCCTTGCGCAAACGCAACGTCTCCAGGCGCGGTACAATTTCGAGCGGATCATCCAGGAGGGCGGATTCCAGCTAAGCTGACAAGCGCGACGGAAGCCGGAGCGGAGCTGTGAACGCAAGATCAGGAGAGGAAGCGAGCATGAGTAAAGGAATCGGTCGTGCAATGGCAACGTTGGCCCTGGTGGCCGGCCTGCCAATTTTGGGGAATGCATTGGATAACGGTTTGGCGCGAACTCCGCCCATGGGTTGGAACAGTTGGAACAAATATGCATGCGACGGCCTCAACGAGAAAGTTGTCCGCGATACGGCCGACGCCATGGCGAGCAACGGCATGAAGGATGCGGGCTACCAGTTCGTCGTCATCGACGACTGCTGGCAGACGAGCCGCGATGGAGAAGGCAACATCATCCCCGACAAGGCGAAGTTTCCTTCCGGCATCAAGGCGCTCGCGGACTACATCCACAGCAAGGGGCTCAAGTTCGGCATCTACACCGATGTTGGAACAAAAACGTGTGCGGGACGCCCCGCCAGCGCCGGCCATGAGTATCAGGATGCCAGGCAATACGCCGAGTGGGGAGTTGACTACGTCAAAGAGGATTGGTGCAACACGTTGCCCGGGCAGAATGCCGAGTCTTCGTACACCCTGTTCCGCGACGCCCTCGCCGCTTCAGGACGCCCCATCGTTTTCAGCCTTTGTGAATGGGGCTCAAACAAGCCGTGGCTCTGGGCGGGTCCGATCGGCAATCTGTGGCGCGCCACCGGCGATATCCAGGACTGCTGGGACTGTAAGAAAGCGTGGGGCGGCAACGGCGTCGTGCAAATTCTCGATCTGATGGACCCGATCTACAGTTACTCCGGTCCCGGGCACTGGAACGATCCCGACATGCTGGAGGTCGGTAACGGCGGCATGACGACGGAAGAAGATCGCGCGCACTTCAGCATGTGGGCGCTGTTCTCCGCGCCGTTGCTCGCCGGGACCGATATAGCCAACATGTCGAAGGACACGAAGGGAATCCTTCTCAACAAGGACGTCATCGCGATCGATCAGGATCCGCTGGGCCAACAGGGGCGGCGCGTGAAGAAGGATGGCGATCTCGAAGTGTGGTCGAAGCAACTCGCGGACGGCGGCCGAGCCGTGGTGCTGCTCAATCGCGGTGCAACTCCGGCTACCATCGAAGCCGCGTGGACTGACATCGGCTATCCAGACAGTGTTTCCGCAACGGTGCGCAACTTGTGGACCGGCAAGGAAGCTTCGGGACAGAAGGCAGGTTATTCCGCCCAGGTCCCGAGCCACGGTGTGGTTATGGTGACGGTCAGACCCTAAGCTGATCGCGGCCTCATCTACAAAGTTTTATCAACCAGGAACTGCGCGATTTGGAGTAACTGCTGCCTTTTTGCCACGGGAAGAGGGGAATCGGCAGCCGGAGCAGTTTGAGGGGTGGCGGCGAGCGTTTGTTCGATACGATTGACGTCCAGACCGCCGGCGTTGCTGTTTCTGAAGCGGTCAAGCACCTCTTTGGCCCTGTTTATCTGCCCGGTCTGGTAATAGAAGACGCCCAACATGGAATAGCTGCCTGCCCATTCGGGAAGTAAGTCTACCGCATGTTCGAATTGTCTGGTCGCCCGGGCGGTGTCTCCCTCCATTACGGATGCGAGCCCAAGCCCCCACAGAATTTCTCCGGAGGCAGGCATGCGCGTCTGACCCTGTAACAGCGTGCGCTTCGCCGCGGCGACGTCATTCTCGCGGAACTGGAGCATGGCAAGGGAGAGGTAGTTTTGATCATTTTCCGGGTTGCGATCGATCGCGCTGCGATCCATCTGGGTGGCGCGAGTCGTTTCTCCGAGATGCGCGTAGATATCCGCGAGCAACGCGAGCCAGGAATCGTCCTTGCGTTCCTGCTCTGAAACTTGCTGAGCCGCATCGAGAGCTTGAGAATAAAGGCCTTTGCGGAAGAGGGCATTCGCGAGGTCAAACTTTGCATCGTCGGAGTCCGGATTCACCTTCAGCGCGGCCTTGAATTGCTGGATGGCGTCGTCATATAGGTGGTCGCGGGCAAATAAGACGCCAGCTCCCGCAAGGGTTCGGTAATCGTCTGACTTCAGCTGGTCGAGTTGCGCAACCGTACTCCGGGCTTCGTCGACGTTGCCCGACTGCAGATAGGCCTGCGCCAACATGTAGAGCGCCTCGGGTTGATCGGGATGCTTCTTCACCTGATCGAGGAGCTCCGAAATATCCTGCTGATTTCTGGCGGCAAGCGGCAGTTGAGAACGGTGATCGAGGAAATCGAAGAGGTCCTCATAGAGGTAGGAATTGGGAACATTGCTTTTGGAAAGGGTCTGAAACTGAACAAGGTCCCGATCCGCTTCCGCCGGCTTATGAAGCTTTCGCTCTACCACGGCGAGCTTGTAGTAGCCGGGCGCTGGGTTGCGATTGACCTGAATGTATCGCTTGAGGAGTTCCTCCGCCGCGGGTAATTGGTTGGCTTCAATACGAAGATTTGCTAGCTCAAGGAGTGCATCGGAGAAATTAGGATCGGAGCGAAGTACTTTCCGGAAGATGCCTTCGGCGGTGGAGGAATTTCCCTGCCGTTCGTCAATATAGCCGAGGTTGAACAAACAGAAGCTGTTGCCAGGATCGATATTTAGCCCATTCTGGAAATCCTGCTTCGCTGCATCGAAACGTCCGAGATAGATGTGCGAGAGGCCCAGGAAGGCGTATGCGCGCATCGAGGGTTGGGTGTCAACAACCTTCTGAAATTCACCGATAGCTTTTTCTATCTGGTCCGCCTTGAAATAGCTTTCTCCGAGAGCGGAGCGGAGATCGGCTCGCTGAGGAGCTATCTGCAACCCATTTTGCAGAAGAGGGATGGCATCTTCAAAGTAGCCCTGGGCGATGCTGATCTGGGCCATCAGCAGGATGATGTCGATGTTGTCCGGCGCCAGTTTATGGGCCCGGACCAGCAAATCCAGGGCGTCCAATGGCTGTGATTTCTTCCAGTGTGACTGAGCCAGCAGAAACAGAGTTTCAGCGGAGCCGGGTTTGATAGCGAGCGCCCGGTTCAGCTGGATATCTGCTTTGGAATAGTGACCATCGATAAGGTAGGCCTGGCCGAGGTTGTAGAGAATCTCGAACGTGTTCGGCTGCAGGACGTCTGCCTTTTCAAGTTCCAGCAAGGCCAACTTATTCTGCCCTTCGGACGCCAACAGGACTCCCAGAGTGAAGTGCAGCCTGACGTCCCTGTTATTTTCTGAGGATAGTGTGGTTGCTATGCGCAACGCTTCCGCAGTTCGCTTTGTTCGCAGATATGCCCGAACAAGATTGAGGCGCGTATCGGGATCGGAGGGACGCACGCGTTCAAAGTGCACAATGGCTTCGGCAGGCAGTCCTCGAGCTATGAGCAGCACGCCGAGGTTATAATTGCCATCCCGATTTTGCGTGTCGATGCGCAGCCCGCTGCGGAATGCTCTTTCCGCCAGGCCTGGCTCCTTCTGGGCGAGCAGGAGATTGCCCAGGTTGTTATATGTTTTGACAGAATTGGGAGCCAGCTGCAGAGCCTTCTGGAAGGCGGCCAGCGCGCTCGGATAGTCCTGCTGCTCGGTCTCTATAATTCCAAGCAGGTTCCAGGCTTCGACGCTGGAGGGGTCCCCCTGGAGTTCCGCGAGCACGGCGGTCTTAGCGTCATTGAAACGGCCCTGTTGTGCCAGCGCTTGCGCCGCTTGTAACTCTTGCGGTATTCCTCGCGAAATTGCTTGTGCGGCGACGGTAAGACCGCAGGCGAGGCCGATCAGCAAGAGGACGCCAGCTGCGATCCATCCTTGCCTGAAGTCCCTGATGCCGCGTTGAAAAATGGCGCGAATTCCTAACTCCCCACAAGCCTTCGGGCGCTGTCAGCGCGGTGATTGTAGCATCTGGAGCGCCTGGTTCGCGGCCTGATTGCTAGGCTGGATGCGAAGCAGTTCCTCAAGAATGTTTCTGGCCTGCCCGGTGTCACTGCGCATCAAGTAAAGATTCGCCAGGTTGAGATAGGACTGATCAAAGTCCGGGACCAGTCGGATGCAGGCTCTGAACTGCGCCTCAGCCTTTGAATAATCCTGCATCCGTACGTAGAGGACGCCGAGATTATTCAGAGCCTCGGGATAGCTGGGTCGCAGGTCGATTGCTTTCTGCAGATATACAATGGCCTGCTGCATCTGGCTCTGCCGAGCATAGAGCATGCCAAAGCTGTAATTGATTTCGGGGTCGTCGGGTTGAAGGGCGAGTGCCTGACTGAAACATTGCTCCGCCTTCTCAAAATCCCTCCGGCGACGGTAGACGTTCCCGAGGTTCAACAGCGCAATGGCGTACGCAGGCCGAAGGAGCAGCGACTGCTGAAAATCCCGAATGGCCTCATCGGGCAGACCCTGCTGGGCGGCTATCATGCCGAGGTTGTTCCATGCCTCGGGATAGTTGGGGCGCAGCTTCAGGCTTTGCTCCAGGTATTCGCGCGCCTGCTGAATATTGTTTCTGCGCAGATTGAGAGTGCCGAGGTTGTAATAAGCCTCGGGATCGTCGGCCTTGACAGCGATGACCTGCTGGAAGGACTCCTCGGCTCGATCGAGGTAGCCGTGCTGAAAGAGCGCCACACCATAAGTAAAGTCGTTGCGCAGGAAAGCACCCTGGTAGAGATTGCCAGGGAAGGGAAGGGCCTTATGCAGCCGATCGGCTGCGGCGGATGGGATCGAGCGGACGTCATCGAGGAGGCGCCGCGGATCTAATGAACCCTGGTAGACCTTGACAATCATGCCCTCGCCATCGAGCAGAAACGAGGTAGGAATGGCAAGATCCCTGCGGCGATCGAACAGGTAGCGATAGATGATGTTATAGATGCCAGCAACTTCCTGGGTGGCAAGGAGAATCGGAAGACTAAGTCGCTCCTGAGCCACGAGCGAACGGACAGAAGGAAGGGTACTGGCATCATCGACATTCACTGCCAAAATCTGCAGACGGCCAGTAGTAAATTCGGACCGGTGTTTCTCGAGAAGGCTCAGATGTGTTCGGCAGAGCGGGCTGGTGGTCGCCCAGAAATGAAGGAGGACGGGGCTGCCCCGTGATTGACGCAGTTCCTGGAGGGTTCCGGCAAGATCGGGCAGCGAAAACTCCGGTGCTTTGAATGGTTCCACGAGCCATGTCTCGACTTGAGAGGGCAAAGGCTCGGACGGGGGCGATGATCCCGCATGTGCCCAGGATGCCGGCGGCCCGGAAAATGGTTGGGCAGTAAAAGAAGCGGAACCTTCCTCGAGTTCAATTCGATGGTTGGCCGGCAGGTTTTCGAATTGCTGCGAGAGTCCGCTGGGCCAGCGGACATTAGCGCGTATTCCGGCGACGGAATTGCCGATTCCAAAAGAAAGTTCTTTGGCGTGTTGAGCGAGGAAGCCGGAACCAGCCTGCAGGTACTTTGTCTGGCGAAGGGCGCCGGTCTCGACGGTGACAGCGGTTCCGATTGCATCGCGATTGCTTTTGTGGCCGTGGAGGCGGAACGCGATGGACTGTCCGATGTTCTGCATGACGTTGTGCAGAATTCGGAGCTGCGGCGCATTTCGGTTTTTGAGGATAATCTCCAGCCGCCCGTCATGGTCGATATCGGCGAGGGCGAAGGAGCGGCTGTCGTCGATGAAATCCAGGCCCGCTGGTGCGGAAATTTCGGAAAACGTGCCGTCGCGATTGTTGGCGAACATGACGTTCCTCGCGTAGCCGTGCCAGGTGTTGTCGGAGCGGATGAGTTCGTTGATGGCGTTCCATCCGTGTTCGTAGGCCAGTGAAGGGGTCGAGTCATCGGGCGATTGCGCGACTACCTGCCGCCAGAAAAAGCTGGCAAGGTCATCTCGATCGAGACCGGAAATGTATCCGTTGGCAACATAGAGGTCGGGAAAGCCGTCGTGATCGAAATCCCAGAAATCGGAGCACCAGGACCACCGGCCCATTTCCACTCCGGCCTGATGGCCAGCGTTTTGAAAAGTCCCGTCCCCCAGATTGCGATAGAGCGCATTGCCGCGGGCGTGCCGTTGATAGAGAGCACGGATTTCCCCCGAGGTATTCTCGTGAAACTGCTTCTGCTCCGACACGCGTTGGCCGGCCGCCTCCCACATGCTTGGAACATAGACGTCCTGATGGCCATCGTTGTCGTAGTCGGACCAGCAGCAACTCATCCCGGCTCCTACGTCTTCTACATGCGCTTCTCCTGAAGCGACCGTGAATGTGCCATTGCCGTTGTTGCGGTAGAGTTGCGAGCTGCCAAAGTCGTTTACCACGAAAAGATCGGGTAAGCCGTTGTTATTGGAATCGCCCCAGGCGCAGGCAAAGCTATAGCGGTCGTTATCCACGTTCAGGCCCGCTGCTTCGGTGGTCTCGACGAAGGCCGCATTGCCTTCGTTGTGAAGCAGACAATTCGGAGGACCATTGCGGGCGTCATAATAGGGGACCGGGTAGTGATACTGATCGAGACCAAGGTAGTACATGTAGGTGCAAAAGTAGATATCGAGGCGGCCGTCGCGATCATAGTCGGCTAACGCCGCATGCGTGAACGAGCCCTGAGGAGGGTGCGTAAAACTAAAGGCGTCGCGTTTAAGTGAGAAGGTGCCATTGCCTTGGTTCAGGAAGAGCAGAGGGCCAGTTCCGCAGACGACCAGCAGATCCTGGAGGCCTTTGTTCTCGAAATCCGCAAACAAAGCGCACGCGGTATTGTCGAGAACTCCGACTCCGGCTCGTTCAGTGACGTCTTCGAAGGTGCCGTCGCCCTTATTTCGGTAAAGCCGGTTGGGTAGTCCGGCGGGCTGGCAGACATATAGGTCGTCGAATCCGTCGTTGTCGAAATCGCCCGCTGCAACTCCGGTGTTGTTGTAAAGGTCGATGGCACAGGCGCTGTCGAGGACCGTGCGCCAATAGTCGACGCCGCGAAGGAGTTGGTTCTTGTATGAAGGGGTATTCCCCATCGCCTGAGCAGTGACATCTACGAATATCCTCTGGTGCGCGACACTGAGAGTTTCCTCGCCAGCTTGCCAGCGCGTCGCCTGCCATGCTCCCGATTCCTGGCGGGACCAGTCCGTGCTCCACGAACCAACGCGCTCTTCGCGGCGGCCGTCGTAATGGCTGGCAACGAGGTCGTAGCGAATATCGCAATGAACGGTGAGCGGCGAGTTGCCCATTGTTTCAATTCCATAGATTTCGAATTCCGCTGTTTCAACGGCCGAGACCGGCCCGAGCCACGTCAGAATTGCATCGAGAAAACGCTCTCGCCCGGTGAATTCACCAGCGTCAAAGTGGCGCTTGATGACTTCAATCCCGTACCCGGAGCGGATTGGCAACTCCTTCGACGGAACCAGTGAGCAAGCCCGGATGGAAGGGTGCAGCGACTTTGCCAGACGAGCAAGGTCGCGAGGCGACGCCTTCAGGACGCTGCCCCACTCCTTCAGTTGCGACTCAACCTCAAAGGCGTACTTCTCGGTGGGGTAGTTATCAAAGCCGGGAGGGACAAGACGAAGGATGTCAGCCAGGGGCGATGGCGTGGGGTAGTGCGGAGTGAGACGAGTGTCGGCGAATTCGAAATCGGAATCTGACTTGCCAGGACGACTGGCTGCTCCGAACAAAAGAGAAGCTCCCTGGAAGGGTGCCGGGCGGAGGAGCAGCGGCGCCAGCCCCATGCTTTTGAGCAATCCTCGCCGGGAGATGAAGTGTTTTTCGTTGTTACGTCCCGACATTAGAACTGGTCTCATAAACCAAAAAACTCCATCACGCCACGGATGAGACCCGCCGCCGAAGCGGGGCTCAGTGTGGTAATCGAAGCCCCCAACCTACATATGAGACCAGTTCTAGCGCCTGAGAGAAAGTGGGAAACCGGTGCGATTCCCGCAGAATAGCACCAGTGCACAATCAATTGCCTGCGGTCAGCCACGGACCCCTATTCCTGGGGAATGCGATCCGCCCGGGGGTGTCTTGGCTGGGTCTTTGCCGCACATCCCCACCGCCGGGTGGTGAATGACCTCAAACTTTCGGTTGACAACCATTCCGGGATTGTAATAGTGTGTTTTTCGCTTCCAGTGTAACCGTTTCCATGCCGGTTGTTTTCGAATCGGAGACGGGTTTGTGCAGTCGATCTCACCATCCGGCTCCCTGTTTTCAAGTCTCTTCAAAGGGCGACCAGATGGAAAGAAAAAGAAGTTCGATCAGAAACCAAGAGACCGTCGCAGTGCAGGGAGGGTATTCGGATGGGCCGTACACGCAATTCTATTCTCTGGATCGTAAAGTCTGGTTCCGTAGCGCTAGCATGCCTGTGCTTCCTGTTGTTCTCGGCGCAGCGCTCCTTCAGCCAGGTCGATGAAGGAACGATCACCGGTGTCGTTCAGGACCAGACGGGCGCGGTTGTGCCCGGCGCCGATGTGACCCTCCTGAACACAGACGTCGGTTTGACCCTGCAAGCCAGGACCAGCGGCAGCGGCGTCTACACGTTTTCGCCGGTCAGGATCGGCAACTACCACGTAACTGTCGGGGCCAAGGGGTTTGCCACGACCACGCAGACCAACATCACCCTCACCGTCAACCAGACCCTCGAGGTCGATGTCCAGTTGAAGCCGGGCGCGGCGTCGGAAACCGTTGAAGTGACCACGGCGCCTCCGGTGCTGCAGACGGACGAGGCCTCGGTTGGCCAGACCATTGGCACACAGGCGGTGAACGATCTGCCTCTCAACGGGCGCAACTTTACCTTCCTCGCGCAGCTGGGCGCGGGCACCCAGTCGCCCCAGGCCGACACGCGCGGCAACGCATCCACTGGAGCATTTTCCGCAAACGGCCTTCGCCCCGCGCAGAACAACTATTTGCTCGATGGAATCGACAACAATTCCGACACGGTCGACTTCCTGAATGGAACGAACTTCGTCGTTCTGCCACCGGTTGACGCAATCCAGGAGTTCAAGGTGCAGACGGCGGACTTCAGCGCCGAGCTGGGCCGTGCGGGTGGCGCGGTTCTCAACGCGACGAGCAAGTCGGGAACCAACAATGTGCACGGAGCCATCTGGGAATTCTTCCGCAACCGGGAACTCGATGCTGCGGATTGGTTTGAGAACTTCCACAATATTCCCAAGGGAGCGCTGGAACAGAATCAGTTTGGAGCAGCGATCGGTGGTCCCATCGTCAGGAACAAGCTTTTCTTCTTTGGCGATTATGAGGGGCTACGGCGCGTGCTGGGCACTCCGCAAAACGGCAGTGTGCCCACAGCGGCAGAGGTCAGCAGCGGATACACGAATTTCGCTGACATTTTGACGAGTAAAACGCAAATGGATGACCTCGGGCGAACGTTCCTGCTGGGTACGGTCTTCGATCCAGCCACGACCCGCCCGGTTACGGCGGGTAATTTCGATCCCACCTCTGGTATCACGGCTACGAAAACAGGTTATGTTCGCGATCCTTTTGGCTGCGCGGCTTCAAATTCAGCTCCAATTCTGTCGAACTGCGCGACTCTCAATCAGATTCCCTCCGCCAGACTGGATCCGAACGCCATCAAACTCATGTCGCTCTACCCAAGCGCGACCAACTCCAGTATCTCCACGAATTTTGCATCCAATTTCAGCCTCTTCGAGCATCGCAATGCGTTCGATGTCCGTGGCGATTACGATCCCTCGGCCAAGAACCAGGTGTTCTTCCGGTTCAGCTACGTGGATGACCCCCAGTACATCCCGGGCATATTCGGCGGTGTAGCGGATGGCGGCGCTTTCCAGCAGGGCATCCAGACCGCTCATTCCGACCAGTCGGCCGGTGCGTGGACGCACGTGTTTACACCGAATGCCATTAACGTGGCCCGTGTCGGATTCAACCACTTGCACACCACTCGCTTCGGCCCGGAAGGAAATAACTTAGGTCTTCCAGCGGGCTTCGGAGTTCAGGGCATCCCACAGACACCGGAAAATGGCGGCCTTCCCGAATACGATATTGGCGGGCTAACAACCCTCGGCAGCAACGCCTTCCTGCCCTCGGACGAAATCAGCCAGACGCTGCAACTGACGGACGACTTTACGAGGATCTGGAAACAGCACAGCTTCAAGATGGGCGTTGAATCGCAGCACATCAAGTTCGACACGCTGCAGCCTGCGTACTCGCGCGGAAACTTCGACTATAACGGCCAGTACACGGACGTTCCGCAGGAGAACAACGGCGGAACAGGACGGGCCCAATTCCTGGTCACTCCGACAACGTCAAGTGTGGGCGGCGTCCCCTATTCCGGAGGCTCTGACTCTATCAATGCCTCGAACATCAGCACTACCGATGATTACAAGACCTATACGGCGCTCTATCTTCAGGATGACTGGAAGGTATCTTCGAAACTCACCCTGAACCTGGGTCTGCGCTGGGATTACTTCGGTCCCATCCAGGAGACCGGCGGCGGGCAGGCCAACTTTGTTCCAACGCCCGCTCAGGGCGGCAGTTCCAGTGGCCCGAACGGTACCACCCCGACGTACCTGATCCCGGCCAGCGGCAGGGACAACCGAAGCCTGTCGTCCACGGCGAACAATCCGTCTCTCGATGGCAACGGCTTTATCGACCTCCTGGCAAAAGACGGCATCACGCTCGAAGAAACGAACAAGTACGGCCGCGGACTGGTGCTGAACCAGGAGAACAATTTTGCGCCCCGCGTCGGATTCGCCTATGAAGTGGACCCGAAGCTGGTCGTGCGCGGCGGCTACGGTATCTTCTACAATTCCTTCGAGAACCAGGGATATGGCCCCAACATCGGTGAAAACTATCCCTTCGTCTTCAACTTCACCTATGCCCCCGAGGTTCCCGGAACCAACCCGCCTCCAGGGTTGCAGGCGGTTTCGCCGATTGGGTATAACACGCCGTGGGCCGGCTGCAAGACGGCCAGTGCGGGAGGGACCTATACCTTGGAGTCCGGCCTCTCTTGCGTTGGGTTCACGCCTTTAGACGTCAATGCGGACGGGCTGGGATTGCAGGGAGCGCAATTCCACTGGATCACTCCGCGCAACCAGAACGCAAACCTGACGGTGCAGTATTCGTTGACGCGCAGCTTGTCTGCGCAGGCCGCTTACGTATTCACCCAGGGGCAGGATATTCAGGTGGGGATCGGCAGCAACGACGTCTCGACGATCCTGGCAAACAATGCCAGCACCACCTCCGAGGTGCCGTGGCCCGATTTCTCCCACGGTATGAGCTATCAGAACACCATCGGAGAGAGTAATTACAACTCGCTACAGACCCGCGTGGAGGAGCAGTTCTCCAACGGGCTCTACTTCTTGTTTGCCTACACCTGGTCCAAGACGACCAGCGACGCTGGCGATCTGCTCAACGGTGGCAGTACGGGTGGCTTCCGCGCCCCGTATGTCCCAGGGCTGGGGCCGAGCTTCGACAGAGGTCTGGCGGATTTCGATCTCCGGCAGGTCGTCCATTTCAGTGGCATCTACAATTTGCCCTTCGGCAAGGGGCAAACGTTCGGCCACGACATGAACAAAATCGAAGATGACATTGTCGGAGGCTGGTCGGTCAACTGGATTGCCACGCTCCAGGGAGGGCAGCCCATCAACTTCGGATGCCCTGACGGAACCGCGGCCGGCCTGAACTGCAACACTATCCTGGTGAAAGGGTCGGATCCCAAACTCGGAATCCACAAAGACTCAACTGGAGTCCCGAACTGGATTGGGAATGCGAATGCGTTCAACCAACCCTGCCAACTGATCCCAACCTCTCCAACCAACCCTGCCTTAATTCCTGGCTCAACGCCAACCGGCTGCATCCCGTTAACCGGGGCTGCTGCCCTGGGCTCGCGGCCCGGACAGATTCCGGGACCAGGATTCCACCGGCTGGATTTCTCGGGGTTCAAGACCGTCCAGCTGAGCGAACGCTGGTCGGCGCAATTCCGGGCCGATTTCTTCAACATTCTCAACCACCCGAACTTCAATGCTCCGAACTTTGGCGGCAACGGCGTGGTGTCGGTTTCGAACTCGGGCAACTACCTCAACGGCAACTTCGGCGAAATCGGATCGACGCGCGATGATCCATTAGATCCGCGGCAAATCCAGTTCGCTATGAAGCTGCTCTTCTGAGGCCCTAAAGTTACTTCTGAGGCCTCGAAGAGGTAAGATGAAGACCGATCCGGAAAGGCGTCGAACATGGCGCCTTTCCGAACTCTATTTTGTGCAGCGCTTTGCTCACGCGCCAATGTGATGGAGGTGAGCTGTGAGCAAGTGGGCCCCGTTTCGCCTGACGGTCCTCTGTCTTCTGTCGACGTGGGCGTTTTCCGCCAGAGCGACCGATACCGACGCAGAGAACCTGGATCGGCAATTCAAGTCAGCTGTGGCAGACTACAACGCTGGCCACTTCGCGGAAGCAGCCGATAGGCTGCAGAACCTTCTTCCGCATGTCCCCAATAGTTTTGAAGTCCACGAGTTACTGGGTCTAACTTACGCCTCGCTCTCCCAGGATAAGAAAGCCATCGAACAGCTGCAGGCCGCAGTGCGCATCAAGCCGGATGACGCGCCGGCGAGAACTAACCTGGCAGCGAGCCTTTCTCATGCTGGAGAGACGGCATTGGCCGGCGACCAGTTCCGCAAGGCTTTCGAACTCGAGCCCCACGACTACACCGCTAACCACAACCTCGGCGAGTTCTACATTCAGACAGACAAGTTAAAGGAAGCTTGCCCCTTGCTCGAACGCGCCCAGCAACTGAAGCCGGATGCCTATGACAATGGCTATGATCTGGCGATGGCGGATTTTCTGACCGGCCAGCTCAGCAGCGCACGCACCGTGATTCAGGGACTGCTTAGTACGAAAAACAACGGAGAACTGCACAACCTGCTGGGGCAGATTGACGAGAAGGACGGTAAGTTCCTGGACGCGGCAAAGGAATATGAAACCGCTGCGCACATCGATCCCAGCGACGACAATCTCTTTGCCTGGGGCAGCGAACTTCTCCTCCACCGGACCTACGAGCCGGCCGTCGAAGTCTTCAAATTCGCAACTGAGCGGTACCCGGATTCTCCACGCCTGCAGATTGGGCTGGGCATGGCGCTCTACGCGCGTGGACTCTATGAGGACTCCGTGAACGCGCTACTGAAGGCGGTCGACCTGAGTCCGGACGATCCGCGTTGCTATCAGTTTCTGGCGCGTGCTTACGACAGCTCTCCGAAGCAGGTAGATGAGGTCATCCAGCGATTCCAGCATTATGCGGAGCTACAGCCCGGCAATGCGCGCGCGCAGTACTACTACGCGATGAGTCTCTGGAAGGGAAAGCGGCTCGAACAGGGGGACGCGGACCCTCAGACCGTGGAGTTACTGCTGAAGAAGTCGATTGCGCTGGACGGAACCCAGGCCGATGCGCACGTGCAGTTAGGCAATCTTTATGCGGACCAGCATGAGTATCAGCAATCGATTCCGGAATACGAGCGCGCACTGGGGCTGGATCCGAACCTGCCCGATGCTCACTACCGGCTGGGGACCGACTATGTTCACGTGGGCGAAAAGGATAAGGCTCAGCAGGAGTTCGCCGTTTATCAGAAGCTTCGCGCCGAGCATCTGGCCGAGGACGATAAGGCGCGTGCGGAGGTTCAGCAGTTTGTGTACGCTGCAAAGAGCGCGCCGGCGACGAGGCCCCAATGAAGAACCAACCAGCGATCGTGAGGGAAAGATGGACGGTAGCCGCTTCAGCCGGGATGCGGTGAGCGCGAGGGACGTCGCCAACCGGCTGAGCCGCAGCCGGAGGGATTTTCTGCGCGCGGCCGCCGGAGTGACCCTGGGCAGCGCGCTGATGGGCGCCAGCCCCTTCGTGCGCGCAGAATCGGTTCGCAGGAAGCGCAAAGTCATCGTCATCACATTTGGGGGAGGCGCGCGCGATCAGGAGACGTTTGCGCCGCAGGGGCAGGAAAACATACCCCACCTGCTTCAGGAATTAATCCCCCAGTCGAGCTTCTTCACCCAGGTGACCAACCACGGAATCCTGGGTCACTATGTGGCGACTGCAAGCCTGGCTACAGGTGTCTACGAAACCCTCAATAACTTTTCCGCGGTCCCGCCGGATCACCCGACGATATTCGAGTACTTCCGCAGAGACCTGAGACGGCCGGCGTCCGACGCGTGGGTGGTTGCGCCCAGCAACGGCTTCAATCGCATCGGGGAAAGTTCTTATGGGCAGGGCATGGGAGCGACGGTGGTCTTGCCCAAGCGTCTGCTGAGCGTCGCAGCCTCCGGTACCACCACCGATTACGAACACCTGCTTCATGATAACTACGAGACGCCGCTCTATACGCCGCAGTTAGAAGGCAGTGAGTTCGAGTTACAGCAGCTGGAAACGGTTCTGCAGCTCTCAGTGGACGACTTTATGAAGCACGCGCGGACACTTTCCAGCCCGGACGAGCTTTCCGTCTACATTGCGAAGCGGCTGATGCGACTGCAGGCGCCGAGTCTTCTGTGGGTTACCATGCACGACATCGATATAGCCCACTCCGGCGCCTACTCGCTCTACGTCGAGGGCATTCGGCGTACAGACCGTCTCTGCGCGGAACTGTGGAATGCCGCGCAGAGCGAGCCCGAATACGCGGGCAACACCACCCTCATGATTCTTCCTGACTTCGGCCGTGACGCCGATGAGGATTCGGGGGGGAACGGGTTTCAGCATCACCGCACCGGCGACGCCGCTTCGCGCACCACCTGGATGATGGCGCTGGGCGCAGGAACACGCGCGGGCGTTGTGTACGACCATCCGGTGCAATCGATCGATATAGTTCCCAGCCTGGGAGCGATGCTGGGATTTTCGCCCGCGCAGTCGCAGGGCAAAGCTATCCGGGAGCTACTGTAATTCCTATGTTGCCGCGCGAAATCCACGCCGAGCAGTTTGCCGGTTATCCTCCGCAAGCACGGAGGCTGGCCGTGGCCAACCTGGCAACGCTCGAAAAGCTTCCGCTCAGCTTTCTGCCCTCCTTTCTTCGGGAACTGATTGATTACGATTACAAGTTTCCAGTGGAGCGTGCCGCTATCGATGCCGAACTGACGACGCTCAATTCTCTTTCGCCGGCGCAAATCGACGACTGGTTCCGAGCGTTCTCGCAGCTCTCGCTTTCGTCGAAACTGGAGCATCTGGACTGGATCAATCAGCCGGCACAATTTCTGGAACAGGAATCGGCTCACCTGTGGACGACCGGGCAACAGGATGCTTTCCGGGTCGCAGCGACCGCCTATGGTGACCGGGTGCGCGCAGCAGTCCCGGTTTCCGAGATTCAGGTGCGGCGGCTGGGAATCGCCATCATCGGGCAGGGGGTTGCGTCGAATGATGCTCCTCTGTTTCGGAATCTGCGCGCGCACGGAACCTTCTTCGGACAAGTCAATCCGGAAAGGGGACTTGATCTGCTGCTCGCGGCGGTGGAGGCGCGCGCGCAGGCGCACCCCGTGCCATACGGGCATTGGTACATCGACGGAGGACAGGCGAACGCCCACAGTTCCCAGCTGACCTGCGTTTCGTACGCGGCACTGGAGCCGGTACGCTCCGCGCTGCTGAACTATATGAAAAAGGAGATTCAGCGGCCCGGCATGGGTCCCGAGGCATTACGCTCCGACCTGGCACGGCTGTCGCCGGCCGACGTTGGATTAGATAAAGCCGATGACGAGGTGCTCGGCCGGTTTCAGCTGAAACTGCTCACGGAGGGTTCCGGAACCCAGATATTCAGCACGACCTTTGCGCAGTGGACCGCGCGCGAAGCCCTTCGGCGAGCGCAACCACTTACCTTGCTGGTCCGCTTTGCACCTCGTCAACGACAAAGGCCTATGAATGAACTGTTGTCGAGCGCCCAGGGCAATCTCGACCTCGACTTTCCAGGTTCACTTGTCGATGCGGACATGGGTGCTTACTATCAATGGATCAATCAGCAACGGCTTCCGGGAGCAGAGCAGTCTTCCTTCCTGGCATGGTTTGAAGGGCACAACCAGGCCCTCGCGATCGGTCCGACCCTTCCCCGAGGCACAGAATCCAATTCGCCCTTCGATCTGGGAAAGCTGCTGACCCTCGCTCTCAGCTAGGCTGGCGGCGCTGGCCAAAAAACCACTCTCGGTGCCGGATCCGGACCGGCCTAAAGCTTCCCCGGACCTTGGACGACCCCAAAAATCAACCCAAACCCCCAAATGTGGAAAATTTGTCAAGCCCCAGCCCAAAATCCAAAGTAACAGCCCCACATTCCATTCCACTTACAAGCCAACTTACTCAAAGAAAGTTGGCAGTTTTATTCTCCACATCTGCTATTCTAGAGCATTTTCCGTTTTACTGTAGACCATTGAGAGCGAGTCTGAACCAGGCTTTTGCATTGTCGGGAGTGATGCATGGCA
>Ga0182018_10001633_pt1 | contig 25011 bp, 19 predicted proteins | sample 812P2MmetaG_FD_120490 | JGI IMG/M metagenome (GOLD analysis project Ga0182018, IMG submission 120490) | Permafrost microbial communities from Stordalen Mire, Sweden - 812P2M metaG | ecosystem: Environmental > Terrestrial > Soil > Wetlands > Permafrost | place: Sweden: Stordalen | collected...
CGACTACTCGCCAAGTCCCCACAATCGAAGGAGGCGATTGGGCCCAAAGTGCCTGACTTAGCAGGAAGAGTATAAACGCTGTGTGACAACGTCTTTTCGGTTTGTCTACAACTATTCGCGGCGGCATTTGCCGCTAAGTATACCATTGCTCCTACCGCGATATGTCCGCGAAGGGTGTAGCAACACGATTACGTAGCTGCTCACCTGGCGGCAAAACGCGTGAGTCTTCGAAGTCCCTCTCTCCACGCGATCCGGATTAGTCCCCCAACTAGTAGACAGCTACAAACCCGACCATTGCACGCATCGCGGTGTCCAAAATGCAGCGTGAGCCGCTTCGGAATCGCATCTCGACTGGACTCTCCGCGGAGGCGACGATGTTCTGCTACCTATTCGCTGCGGAGTGCTTCGAGCGGATCGGCGCTCGCGCTCCGGCGCACCGGCCCTACCATCGCCAGCATCGCCGCGGCGGCTAGCACGAGCGCCGCCGCACAGTAGAGCAACGGCTCGCTATTGTCGATCCGCATGGCTGAACTACGTGTGCCCTCGCGCAGCCCCGCCGCCATCGGCACTGCCAGCCACATGCCCACGATCAGGCCATGCGCCACCGGCTTGCCGCTGGAGACGAAGATTTCGCGCATGATATCGACTCGTGTCGCACCCAGCGCCACTCGAATCCCCAGATCGCGCGTTCTCTGGGTGACCGCGAACGACACCGCACCATAGATCCCCGTCGCGGCCAGCACGGTCGCCACGATTCCCAGCACCACGATGAGCGACGCCACGTTCCACAAGTTCTGGGTGATGCCGTCGATCCAGTTCTGCAGCGGGAACGGGAAGACCAGGAGGTCGGGCTCGGACTCGCGCAGAGCGGCGCGAATCGCGATCGCGCCGGCAGCCGCGTTCTGCTCGAACCGCACGGCCATGACGTTCACCCGCGCGTCGACCGGGCGCAGCCGGTAAACGGCCGGATTGTCGAAGCCGCCCTCGCGCACGGGTGTGACATCCCCGGTTACGCCGACGACCTGCGCGGCGCCGGACGGTAACGCCAGCACGCGGCCGATCGGGTCGCCGCGCCGCCAAAAAGTCCTGGCGAGGCTTTGCGAAACCACCACTGCCGCGCTCTCGCCATCGCGAATATCGCGCCCGCGCAGGATAGGGATAGCCATGGTCGCGAAAAAGCCGGGCGACACCGTATAGACATCCACCGGCTGTCTGGCATCATTCCGCGACGGTGGAGGCAGCTCGATTGTCAACGCCCGCCCCAGCGGCAACCCATCCGAGAAGGCCACCGACTGCACGCCGGGCAGGGCGCGCATCCGCCCCGCGATCCTCTCCAGCCGCGCCTTCGCCGTCTCTGCCCGGCTGTTCTCCGGAAAACGCAGAGCGGTCACCACCACTTTTCCGGGCGCGTATCCAGGATCGGCGCGCAGCACTCGCTGCTCGGACCGCGCGAACAGCGCGGCCTCCACCAGCAGCACCATGCTCAAAGCCACCTGCGCGCTCACCAGCAGCCCGCGCAGTCGCGAGCCGCCGCCCAGCACTCCGCTCTGCCCTTTGAGCGCCGCCCCCAGATCCACCTTGAGCGATTCGAGAGCGGGCGCCAGTCCCGCCAGAATGCCCGTGCCGAGCACCACTGCACCGATGTACGCGAAGGTGCGCCAGTCGGGTGAGATCGCGAAATCCGGCCCCCGCGGCGCAAGAAAACGGTAGAGCCGCTGGGGCGCCTCCGAGACCAGCCAGACGCTGATCGTGCCGGCCGCCGCGGCCAGCAGCAGGCTCTCCGTCAGCAGCATGCGCAGCAGGCGGGTACGCGAGGCGCCCAGCGAGAGCCGCACCGCGATCTCGCGCCGCCGCGCCGACGCCCGCGAAAGCAGCAGCGTCGCCACATTGGCGCACGCGATCACCAGCACCAGGTTGAATGTGGCCAGGAAGAACGCCAGCATCAGGAAGTCGCGCGTGCGGGCGCGCAGTTCCCAGTCCGCCGCCCTCGAACCGTCGGTCACCCTCGCCGTGCTTTCGAGCCCCGCATAGTAGCCGTCGCGCTGCCGCTCAAGCACGGCGAACTCCGCTTCCGCATCCGCGCGCGAGCAGCCTGGCGACAGACGTCCCGCCAACCCAAAAGCCAGAAGGTCATCGCGGTGGAAGACGTCCCGGCTCGGGTCGAAATAGGGCATCGCCGTGTATGGCAGCCACACCTCCACCGGCTGGCCTTCCACCCAGCGCGACGTGGCGTCGGGGATCACTCCTACCAGCACCGCCGGGCGGTTGTTGATCCATATCAGGCGGCCGATTGCATTGCGGTCCGATGCGAAGTGGTTCTGCCAGAGCGATTGGCTGATTACGGCGACCGGCATTTGCCCCGGAACCGCACAGTCTTCCCGGCCCAAAAGCCGGCCCAGAACCGGCCGAGCCAGTCCTTCCACTGCAAAGAAGTTGCACGAGACGGCGAGCCCCGCTCGCTCGTTGATATCGTCGCCGACCGCCGCCGGGATGTAAGCGATGGCGGCGAGCGGGCGCACCGTGCGCGACTCATCCCGCAAACTGCCGTACTCTTCGAACGATACCGAACGTGGCGTTCCGTGCCACCGCGAGACCGGCGTGATGCGCACGAAACTCGCCGGATTTGCCGAGACCTGCGGCCGCAGCGCGACGGCATTCAGGACGGTGAAGACGGTTGCGTTAATGCCGATGCCGACGGTCAGCGTCAGCACCACTATGGCCGCGAACAGTGGATTGCGCCGGATCAGCCGGCACCCGAAGCGGACGTCCTCCAACAGCGTGTCCAGCAGCACGGAAGGACGCAGCCGTTCTCGCCTGATCTCGTCGAGCCACGCCTTGGGGAACAGGCCCTTCCCGAGCAGCGCAGGGTGGAAGATCGCGTCGGGAACGGCGGTGTGAATCCCACCGCTCGCCACCGGGTCGGTCGGCTGCCTGAGGCCGAGCGTCATGATCACGGCTTGGGGAAGCTCTTCGTAGCAGAGGCTGCACTCCGCCCACATCCGCCGTCGCGCCATGCGCAATCGCCACCACAGGGCCGCCTCGAACGTGAGCAGTGCGATGAACGTCATTGGCGCGGAGGAACTGTGGAGAATCAATAGCCCGAATGGCCCCACCAGCGAACTGGCCAGCGCGTAACGCAGCACGATCGCCCACATCGGCTGCTTCCCCGGCAGGTAGGAGCAGGTGAAGGGCAGCTTGCGCCACTCGCGGAACATGGCCTCGAACCACACCAGCGCGGCGCAAAATCCGAGCAGTGTTACCGCCGCCGCGCGAACCCAGCCGAAAATGCCGATCGCCGCCGGCAGTGCGGCCAGAAACAGTGGAGCGATTCCGCACCACACCACGAACCGCTCCACCGCGCCGAGCCACGCCGCGCTTCCATCGCGATCCATGGTTTGGAACAGCCAGTTGGCGCGCACCGAGTCCGGCAGCGAGAACAGGTAGCGCAGCCCCACCGTCACCAGCAGCGAGAGCGCCAGTGGCGCCAGCGCCACGATCAGCCCGTACAGGCCTTGATCGCGCAGCGACGGCCGCGGAGCGTCCAACACGCCCTTAGTGATCGCGCCCATCGCCAAACCCCCGTAAGCCAGTAGGATCAAGCGGTGTGTGCGGCTCCGCGCCAGAGTCTTCCAGATGAATGCGAACGCCGCCTGCTGGCGGGGATCGGGTATCCACCACTCGAGCAGGCGCGCGCCCCAACCCGCTCCAGCGGCGCCCGCGGCGCGGCCGGTCTGGGCTTCGAGCACGAGGCGGCGGTAGCGGTGATAGCTGAGAAAGTAGGCCATGAGGGCCAGGGCGGCCGGCACGGTCATGGCAAGCAGAGCGTCGCGCGAAGCGCTGGCGGGACCCTTGATGATGGACTCCCAAAGACGCAGGAACCAGACGGACGGCCACCAGCCGGCGAAGGGCTGCCGGTTGTAGAGCGGCAGAGCGCCGAGGGTGAGGATGAGCACGGCGGATTGCACCGCGAGCGAGGCCCGGCCGAAGACGCGTGCGGGCAGGATGTTGAGCAGGATGCCCTGGATCGCCAGGAGGCTGAAGAAGACAAAGACGCAGATTCCCGCGGTGGCGGCGAAATTCGCGCCGATCACGGTGAAGGGCGAGGGATCGTTTTCCCAGTGGCCGGCGGTGGTCATGGAGTACTCGATGGCCCACGGCAGATTCATGGCCAGCACGAACGCGGCGAAGATGAGGGCGAGGGCGGCGAACTTGGCGAAGAAGATCTGGCGCGCGCTCACGGGGAGGGCGGCGAGGGCCAGGCAGTCGCGGAGGGTGGGGAAAAGGGATGGCCATTCGAGCGCAGTGAGCAGAGCGGCCACCGCGGCGGCGAGGCTGATGAAGACGAACTCATTGCCGCGGATTTCGGTGAAGATGCGCGCCTTGGTGAGATGGCCCTCCATGGAGTTGAAGAGCATGTAGAAGGTGGTGAAGACCACGAATCCCACGGAGACCAGGGCGGCGAATACGCCAGCCGCCACCTTCACCCACTCGCCGGGAATTGACAACATTTCGCTGTCGAAGAAGCCAGCCGCGAAGTGCCGCACCAGCTCGAAGGTTTCGCCGTGCGTCTCCTCCAGCCACTGGCGCCAGCGCTCGATCATTTGGCCACTACGTTCAGCATGCGGCGCGCGATGGCGTCGGTATCCTCGGCCTGCGTCAAGTGCGCGAACACGCCTTCTAGCGACGATTCCGACATGAGTTCGCGCAGTCGCGCCACGCGGTCGTGCGCCACCACCTGGCCGCTCCGCAGAATCAGCACCGTGTCACAGACCTTCTCCACCACTTCCAGCACGTGCGAGCTGTACAGGATGATCTTGCCCCGCTCGGCCAGCGAGCGCAGCAGGCTGCGCAAGATCATGGCGGCGTTTACGTCCAGACCGGAGAACGGCTCGTCGAGAATCATGACCTCCGGATCGTGCAGCAGCGCTGCCAGGAGCAGGACCTTCTGCCGCATGCCTTTCGAGTACGACGCCAGCGGCGAGAGGCGGTCCTCCCACAAGCCCACCAGCCGCAGCAGCTCATCCATCTTCGATTCCAGAACGCGCCGCGAGAGCCCGCGGAGCCGTCCGACGAGTTGCAGATACTCGCTCCCACTCAAATGCGGATACAGGTGCGGCTCCTCGGGCACGTAGCCCAGGCGCCGCTGGAATGCCTTCAGATCGGCGCGCACATCCTGCCCGTTGAACTCGATGGTTCCCGAGGTCGGCTCGATCAGCCCTGTCAGCATCTTCACCGTGGTGCTCTTGCCCGCGCCGTTCGGGCCGAGGTATCCAAGGATCTCACCGGGCCGGATCGCGAAACTGACGCGCTCGACCACGGGGATGTTGTTGTAGCACTTCGTGAGGTTGCGCACTTCAAGCATAGCGAGCTCCACCGGGATTTCCACTTTCGAATCCCAGCCTTCGGGCAGTATACTCCAAACTGCCTCGATCGGCAGCGTTTGGCGGATTGGCGAACAATCCGGTTAGCCTTGGAGCGGCGCCGATGACGGCGGAGCCGGTTCACATTGCGATAACTATCCAGACTTGCCAGGCGGGTGGAGCCTGAACTCGTGTGTCACACTCAGCCTTAGTTAGTGGTCGCGCAGTCGCTATCTCGTGGATTGGAGCAAATCCGGGACGCCTGCTCCGGTCCGAAGACGCGCGACTCGTACAGAGCGGATTGGCGAGCCACGGGACGCACGAGTGATGGCCAGCGTTTATCGCGCCCCTCAACCTTGTTCCCGGGAAGACCCCGTCCATGGAATAGGGAACGATGAACGTATCGTCCTGCAATCCGTCTGGACGTGTTGTCGCCTATACGGAGACTGGCAAAGCGGCGTTCGAGGGAATTTACTCCCTCCGAGTCGCTAAATACGGGCCAATCCTTCACTGAGGTCTGCCGTTTGACGAAGCGTCCATCATCCACTACGCGGCCACCTGGGACCCGGCAGTTTTCTAATCGCCACTACGCCGTCAGGGAGGATGTATCCCGCTCGAAAACATCCAGCGCGACAAGGGGCGGTCGTTCGGCAGCCGTTCACAGCCAAGGCGGACATAGAGCCTCCATGCCGGCTTTCTCGCGTCGCAACGAAGCGAGGTTGCGTGGACTCCTTCGACTGACTCATCGAACAGGCGCGCTTGCGCAGCGGCGGCGCCGGGCTCGGGCCCGTTTTAACTGTAACTGCAATGTATCCGACCTATCTGCGTCGCTCCTGGCGGACGATTGCATGTACGTCGACCTGGGCGCGGAGCCGGAAGAGAAGCGCTTTGAGGCCAAAGACGCTACGGTTCCAATAGACGTACATCGGATGGGCTCGGACCTGTCGTTTACGCATGACGCGGGAAAACCAGTCCACGCCCCGTTGAAAGTGGGCCTCGTCTCCGAAATTGAATGCGCCAGGCTGGCTGACCGGCTCCATCATCCAATCGCATGATTCCTCCATCATGCGGACATAGTCTTCGATTTCGGGATCATTCGCGGTGAGGCCGCAGGCGCGTTGCACGACTTCGCGAGTGATGGACCGATCCTCGTACGCCATTTTGTCGGCCAACCGTACCAGTTCGCGCTCTTCGGGACCGTAGTGCTGCACGCAGCCGAAGTCGATGAGGCCAAGGCGGCCGTCGGCGAGGAACAGATAGTTGCCGGGATGTGGATCCCCGTAGGTCATGAAGGCATAGTACATGCGCATCCAGGCAACGTATATCTTGGCGCCGAAGGCGTTGCGCGATGCCTGGGTAGGGTTGGTGGCCAGATAATCCGGCAGGTGCAGGCCCTGGACGTAATCGGTGGTCAGAACGCGCTTGCCGGAATACTCAGGGTGGACCCGCGGAACGACAATGCCGTCTTCGGGCCGGAAGAGTTCACCGGCGAGGCGTTGCGATTTGGCCTCCTGGAGATAATCGACCTCCTGATTCAGCATGCGGCGGACTTCCTCAAACTGCGCCTTCTGCGATTCCCAGGCTTTGCCGAGCCGCAGAGGCAGGACGAGAGCGGAGAGATTGCGAAAATCGGCATCAATGGTCCGCGCGATGCCGGGGTACTGAATCTTCACGGCGACCAGCTCGCCCGATTTCAGACGGGCACGATGGACCTGGCCGAGCGATGCGGCGGCGAAGGCCTCCTTCTCGAAGCTGAGAAACACTTCTTCGGATTCCTTGCCGAACTCATTGCGCACCACCTCGCGGATCAGCGGGTAGTGCATCGGCGGGGCCTCGAAGTGGAGGCGGTCCAGGGTATCGGCCACCTGAGCGGGCAGGATACCAGGCAGGCCCGCAGCTTGGCCGAGTTTGGTCATTGCGCCGCGCAGGTAGCCCAGACGATGAAAGGTCTTCAGCGCCATTCGCAGGTTCGTCTCCATCAGGCGCCGCTTCCCGGCTTCGGCATCGGCGAACCATCGGCGCACCCACAGCGCGAGATAGGCCAGAGCGATCTGCGCGGAGAGTTCCGAGAGTGTCCACAGCCGGTGCAGCGAGCCGGCCGGCGCCGGGCGCCGCGCAATATCGGCGAGAATCTCGCGGAGCCGTTCCTGTGCCCATCGGGCGTTCACGGTGGACGAAGAATCGTCTTCGGGAAGCGCGGCGATTAATTCACTGACGTCCATTTGTTCCCCTTCCTTGATCTAAGTTAGAGATGCGACAAACAGCTTGACTGACTGATCCAGCAGGGCCAGGGTGTCCTCCTGACCGGGCGAATCGTCGGCTGCCCAGTATGCGAAAACGCCTAGGTAGAGAGTCCAATAGAGTTGCACGGTTACGACAGGCCGAGGGGCGGGAAAGCCGTGAGAGGTGAGGATTGCCTCCACCAATTCCAGATGATCGACGCGTATGGCGTCGCCGGGGCTGTCGGGAGACTGGCGCGCGAGCGGGCTGAAGATGGTATCGGAGGCCGGCGCGAGGCATTTGCGAAACTCGCGGAGGCTGCGCAGGCCGCTCCAGATGAGCGAGAAGAGGTCTGCTTCGAGCGAATTTTCCCCGCTGCAGCCGGCGTGAAACTCCTCGCCGACCAACTCCAGGGCTTCGGCCATAAGGGCGGCGGCGATGGCTTCCTTGGTGGGAAAGTAGTTGAACAGCGTCCCGGTGGCGATCCCGGCGGCCACGGCGATACCACGGGTAGTGGTGTGCTCCCAGCCCTCGCTCACGAAGAGGTTCATCGCAGCTTGGAGAATGCGTTGCCGGGTGGCGGATTTGGCTTCGGCGGTAATCCTCATCGGGTCTGGCCGGCTCCTAAAGTGAGCATGCTCATAAAATAACTCAACGGCACGCTGGCGTCAAGAGAAAAATGAGCATGCTCATTATGTGAAACGCCGCAGCCGGGCAGAATCACTGTTGGTGTGGAGGCCCGCCGTTGGACCGTTCCCTTTGGGAAACACGTCCGCCCTGTAGCCGCGAAGGGGCGAGTGATTCCACTAAGTGGCCCGCTGGGACCCCCGGCGGTTCTAATCGCCACTACGCCGTTTATCGCGATCCAGCACGCTGTCGGGTCGACTTGTTGTATTCGAGGATCCATCGGGGCGGCTGCGGCTCCAAATTTCCGTTGACCTTCACGCTCCGCTCGGCGGCCCATCGATATCCCCACATCGGCCCAAACTTTGTGATGTATTCCTCGCTGGCGGGTCGATACGCGGCGTCGGACTGTGCGGTGGCCAGGGAGACGAACTTGTAGCTGCTGTCGGTAAACAGGGCGAGCAGCGGCTCGATCACGTCGGCATTCAGCCGATTCGCATGAAGGAGCATGACCTGGGGAGGTTCGTACCCTAAAACTTGCATGTTTAACGCCGCATAGTATTCGATCTCCTGCTTTGTGTAAGCGAGGTACTCACTCCGCAACCGTTTTGCGTGCTCGGAATCGCGATTAGCGAGCATGTGCACATAGGCTTCGTTGAAAACGTAGTCGGAGTTATCGATGGTGCACGTGGCTACCGTATAGCCGCGCTGGGCAAGGAACTGCATCACGGCGTCGTGCTTGGCTTTTGTATCTCCAGTGTGATTCTCGGGAAAACGAAAGAACTTGAGCGGCTTGCCTATACTCCTCATGAGAGGACCGATTACGGGCTCCCCGCGCACGATCTCCCCTTGAATCTCTTCAACCGAAAGAGCGTTGATCTCCGGGTGTGAGTATGTGTGATTTCCGAGGTCGAGCCCTTGCTTTGTCCATTGCTCCAGAATTCGAACACCAGTAACGCCGAGAGACTCCACGCCTCTCTGAATCACAAATCCCGTTGCTTCTATGTGACGTGTACGAAACGCAGCCAGCAGTTTGCGATTCACTGCCGTGGCAACCGACTCCTCCGTGGCACGGTCTTTAGAGACCAGGTTCCCCCTTGCGTATGGAAGGTCGTCAACTGTGATCGCCACCGTTCGCTGGGCAGACGCAGTTACGCCAGGCAGCCCTAAGAAGATGAAGATGTGAAGAGCTCGCAACACATTGATTTTACGGCCAGCCAGAATGCATGTCTACCGCTTTGAAGGACCACTCCTCCCTTGTCGCGAAGGGTGTAGCAATACGATTCCGTAGCTGCTCACCTGGCCGCAAAATGCGCGAGTATTCCAAGTCCTTCTCTCCACGCGATCCGGATTAGTCCCCCAACCAGCCACTTACTTGGACAGAGGCCTCCAAGCTCCGCGTCTACCCGCCCCTCCCTACATCGTCCGCGTAATCTTATGCAGCATCCGCGGCCGGTCCGGATTAAGTCCCTTTATCTCCGCCAGTTGCGCCGCAAACAATTGCGCCGGCACAATGTACGGTATCGGCGTATACAAATCCTGCGGACCAGCCCACCGGCCGGGCGCAATCGGCAGCCGGATCAGCCGCGCCGGCTTGGCGCAAGCCTCGCTGTTGCTCTCATCGGTAATCACCAGCGTCTCGGCCTTCACTTCCTCCAGCATATCCACCACCCCGGAAATCGATTGCCACGTCACCCCCGCCGGTGCGAACACGAACACCGGAAACGCGTGCTCCACCAGCGCGATCGGTCCGTGCATCAGGTCCGCCGACGAGAACCGCTCCGTCACCACATAGCACGTCTCCATCAGCTTTAATCCGAATTCCAGCGCGTTGGCATAGTTCAAACCGCGGCCTACCGTCACCGCCCGCGTCATGAACATGTACCGTTCCGCGATCTCGCCTACGCGCTCTTCCACTTCCAGCACGTTCTCCATCCACTCCGGCAACCGCCGCAGCGCGTCGAAGGACACCTCGCCTCCCAGCGCATACGCCAGCAGGTACAGCGCCAGAAGCTGGCAGGTGTAGGTCTTGGTGGCCGCCACGCTCTCTTCCTTGCCGGCTTTCACCAGCAGGGTGTACGCCGAGATCTCCGCCATGGTGCTGTCCGGTTCATTGGTAATCCCCAGGGTGATCGCCCCCCGGCTGCGCGCGTCCGCCAGCACCGCGTTGGTGTCCGTCGATTCGCCCGATTGCGAAATCCCCACCACCAGCACATCCCGTAAATCCACCGGGCTCGCATACAGCGTGAGCACCGACGGAGCCGCCAGCGAAACCGGGATATGGGTGGTGATCTCGATCAGATACCGGCCGAATTGCGCGGCATTGTCCGAGGTCCCTCGCGCCACCAGAACCACCAGCCTCGGCCGATTGAGTTCCAGGCGCTGGCGCAGTTCGCGCAGCCGGATGCCGCCCTCCTCCAACGTCCTCGCCAGCGCTTCGGGCTGCTGACGGGTCTCTTCCAGCATCTTCGACATGGTGCTCACGTCCCAATCTGCGCCATCGCGAGTCCCCAGTCCAGTACCGAACAGTTGCGCGGCTGTTGCGGCCGGTTCGTTACCGCGACCGAACGCCTGTGTTTTCAGTGGTAGAATCGGACCAGCAATCACGCGACAATGAGTGGTTTCATGGCGCAGGGACAGTCTCCGGGCGTACCTCGAGTGGCGGGGCCGGACGGAGGGAAGGCCGCTTCCGTCACCGAAGAACAGGTCCGCGAGGAACTCGGCCGCGTCCTGGCCGCTCACGAATTCCGTTCCAGTAAACGTAGTCAGGATTTCCTCCGGTACGTGGTCGAAAACACGCTCCAAGGCCATGGCGACCTGCTCAAGGAGCGCACCATCGGCATCGAAGTGTTCGGCCGGCCCACCAGCTACGATCCCAGCGACGATGCCACCGTCCGCGTCAAGGCCGGCGAGGTGCGCAAACGCCTGGGCCTCTACTACTCCGATCCGGGATCTCATAACCCCGTACGGATCGAACTGCCTTCCGGCACGTACATACCCGAATTTCATCTGGTCAACGAACCGCGTTTGCCCAACCGCCCCGCCGAGGCGCCGCCCATCTCCACGCCGCTTCCGCCCGCGGCCCTCCATCGCCAATCCATCGTGACCACCCGCCGCGCCGCCCTGGCGTCCCTCGTCCTGGTGGCCGCCGCTGTTCTCCTCTGGGTTCTGAATCGCCCCCCGGTCACGCCGCTCGAAGAGTTCTGGGCTCCCGTTCTGAACGGCTCGTCGCCGCTGCAGTTGTGCGCTGCCTACGTGCCCGTCTATGGAGTCGATATCGATCCCACCATCACCCCGCCCGCGCACGTGTCCGATTTCACCCTCCTCACCGACCAGTTTGTCGGCGGCGGCGATCTCATCGCCACCTCCCGCCTCGCCGCCATGCTCACCCGGTTGCACCGTCCGTACAGCGTCAAACTCGGCAACTCCTTCGCCGATCTTCGTTCCGGCCCCGCTATCCTGGTTGGGTTTTCGTACACCAAGTGGAACCAGATCAGCAATCAGATGCGCTTCTTCGTCGACGGCTTCCGCCGCCCCGCCGGAATCACCGACAACGGCAAACCCACCCAGTGGGTGCTTCCGGATCTCCCACGCGACCGCCGCACTACCGAAGACTACGCCATCGTCTCGCGCCTGTTCCATCCCGATACCCACGCCATGTTGGTGGAACTCGCCGGCATCACACAGTATGGAACCGACGCCGCCGCCGACCTGGTCACCAACCCGGACCTGATGGCCGAAGCGTTGCGCGGCGCTCCACCGGACTGGCGGAAGAAGAACCTGCAACTCGTCCTGCACGTGAAAGTCATTTCGGGCGCGCCCAGTTCCCCGAAAGTCGTCAAACAATACTTCTGGTAAAACTCCCCATGATTCGCATCTATCTCTCCGTCGCGCTTTTCCTTGCAACCGCGTCCTCCGCCGCGGCGCTCAAAGTCCTGATCGTGGATGGACAGAACAACCACGCGTGGAAGGACACCACGCCGGTGCTCAAGAAACTCCTGGAAGAGACCGGCCTCTTCACGGTCGATATCGCCACCACGCCCCCCAAAGGAGCCGATATGAGTTCCTTCCGCCCGGACTTCGCCGCGTATGCCGTGGTCGTCTCCAATTACAATGGCGACCCGTGGCCCGCCCAGACCAGCCGCGCTTTCGAGGAATATGTTCGCAACGGCGGTGGGTTCGTTTCCTACCATGCCGCGGACAACGCCTTTCCGGAGTGGAAAGCGTACCAGGAAATGACCGCTGTGGGCGGGTGGGCCAACCGGCGCACGGAGGCCTTCGGGCCGAGAGTGCGGTGGATCGATGGCGCGGTCAAACTCGATCCCAGCCCCGCCGCTTGCGGCCATCATGGCGCCCGCCGGCCGTTTCCAGTAACCGTGCGCGATCCCAATCACCCCATCGTCAAGGGTATGCCGCCCGTCTGGATGCACGTCGCCGATGAACTCTACGATTCGTTGTGCGGTCCGGCGGCGAATCTCTCCGTCCTGGCTACCGCCCACTCCGATCCCGCCAATGCCGGCACCGGCGAAAACGAGCCGATGCTGATGACCATAAGCTACGGCAAAGGCCGCGTCTTCCACACCGCTCTTGGCCACGATCCCGCCGCCATGCAATGTACCGGCTTCATCGTCACTCTGCAGCGGGGTACGGAATGGGCCGCCACGGGCAAGGTCAAACAAAAGTTGCCCAAGGATCTCCCATCCGCCACCCAGACCAGTATCCGCCAGTAGCCGATGGCTTAAGGCTCTCTCCCTAACCATTCCTTCGCGCAAACGTCCATGCCATACTGACTGCTGATGCGAAAGGTTTTAATCGCCGGAGGCGGATTGGCCGGTCTCTCGGCGGCAGCGGCCTTGGGAAGCGCCGGCTTCGAGGTCGATCTCTTTGAAGCGCGGCCGTTTCTGGGCGGCCGCGCAACGTCGTACACCTTGCCGGCCGCGGACGGCGAGGAACCGGAAACCATCGACAACTGCCAGCATATTCTGCTGCGCTGCTGCCTCAACCTGCTGAATTTCTATGAGCGCCTGGGCGTCCGCGACCGCATCAAATTCTACCGCGAATTCTTCTTCCTGGAGCCGGGCGGCCGGCTTTCCGTGCTGCGCCGCGGCCGTTTGCCGGCGCCTTTTCATTTCACCGGATCGTTCTGGAAAATGCACTGCCTGTCGCGCTCCGACAAAATCGGCATCGTCAAAGCTCTGATGGCCATCCGCCGGGAGCGTACCCGCCGCAAGGACCTGGAACGGATCAGCATGCTCGACTGGCTGCTGCAGAAACGCCAGACCGCCCGCGCCATCGATCGTTTCTGGCGGCAGGTGCTGGTGAGCGCGGTGAACGAAGATCTGGACCGCATGGCGGCCGTTCACGGATTCCGCGTCTTCTGGACCGCTTTTCTGTCGCGTCCGGATTCTTACGAAATGGGCGTGCCGTGCGTGCCCCTGGCCGATTTGTACTCCGCCGGCGCGTGGAAAACAATGGGCGCCGTCCGCATGCATCTGCGCACCCCCGTAGAGGCCATCGACGGAGGCGGCTTCGTGGTGGCGGGCCAGCGCGTGCGTGGCGATTTTTCGATCTGCGCCCTGCCCTTCGAGCGGCTCGCATCGCTCGGCCTGCCCGCTCCGCCCTTCGAACATTCGCCCATCACCGGAATCCACCTCTGGTTCGATCGCGAAATCACCACCCTGCCGCACGCCACCCTGCTCGACCGCACCATTCAGTGGATGTACAACAAGAATGGCGGCAAGTATCTGCAACTGGTCGTGAGCGCATCGAGAGATCTCACCAACCTGTCGCGCAATGAGATCGTCGAAATCGCCGTCGGCGATTTACGGCTCTATTTTCCCAAAGTCCACAATGCCAGGCTGCTGAAGGCCCACGTCATCAAGGAACAGCGCGCCACATTTTCCGCGGCGCCGGAGACGGAGAAGCTGCGTCCCACCACGCAGTCCGATATCCCCAACCTCTTCCTGGCCGGCGACTGGACGCGAACCGGCTGGCCGGCCACCATGGAAGGCGCGGTTCGCAGCGGATACATGGCGGCCGAGCACGTCGCGCAGGCCGCCGGACAACCGGCCGCCTTCCTGGTTCCGGACATCGTCTGAGTCCGGCGGCCGTCCGCAACACCGGCTACTTTACCTGCATGCCCTCAATATATTGGAGCAGCGAGTGGACCCGCAACTGCGTCACGCTCAGACTTCCGACGCTGCTGAAGGCCGTCCCCCACACCGGCATCTCCTGCGTGCCGTGCGCGGTCACCGGCTCGCTGCCCTGGATCATCCCCAGCACCAGTTCGTCGGGAAACTTTCCTTTATTGTTGTGAGCGATCCGGGTCAGATCGCCGGGCGACTGTTTCAGTGCCCTCGCCGCCGGGCCATTGCCTGTGCCGTCGTCTCCGTGACACACGGCGCAATACTCATGGAACAGGCTCCTGCCATCCACCGAATTCGTTGGTCTCACCGGAACCATTTTGATGGTCTTGTCTTGCGCATTCGTAAGGCCGGCCGCCAGTAGAATCGCAGTAACGATAAAAAACGATCCGAATATCTGCTTCATGGCCAGATTGTATTCCAAATCGCCACCCAGGGGAAGGTGGTGTTAGTAGTATTTTTGCCTGGCAAACGGTTCAGGTGCGGTACTACTGGCCCGATGGTTTCTTGATGAGCTTGATCTCGAACACCTTGGGGAAATACTTGCCGGTGACGAACAGACGGTCGTGTTCCGCGTCGTACGCAATGCCGTTCAGCACATCCACCTGCCGCGGCTGCTCGACGCCGGCCAGGATTCCCGTCAAATCGATCCAGCCCACCACTTGACCGCTGACCGGATTGACGCGCGCGATCCGGTACGTCTCCCAGATATTCGCGTAGATCTCGCCTTTGACCCACTCCAGTTCATTCAGCTTCGTGACGGGCTGGCCATTGTCGGTGACCGTCATGCGGCTTTGCTCGTTGAGGGTCTCGGGATCGAGGAACCGCAGTTGGGCGGTGCCATCGCTCATGATGAGGTGTTTGCCGTCCGTCGTTAGCGCCCAGCCTTCGCCCTTATAGTGAAACTCGCCTTTCTGCTCCAACGTGGCAAAGTCGTAAATGAAGCCGACTTCGGTCGTCCAGGTGAGTTGGACCAGTTTGTCCTTCCAATTGACGATGCCTTCGCCGAAGTAGGCCTCCGGTACGTTGTGCTTTTGCAGCACCTCGCCGGTCTCCAGCTTGACCTTGCGGACCGAAGAGGTCCCCTCTATGCCGGTACTCTCGTAAAGCAGGCCCTTCCAGTAAAACAGTCCCTCCGTGAAGGCGCCCGGATCGTGTGGGTAGGCATGCACCACCTGGTAGGTATATTCGGGAACGGTCCCTCCTTGCGAAACCGGACCACAGCCGCAAGCCGCCAGTGCCGCGGCGACGATCAGCAAACGCATATCCATCAAAGATAACACTGGAAGAGTGCGCCGAATGAGCTGACGGCTACTGGCTAACGGCTTAATCTTATCGTTCTCCGGACTTCTCCAGTACCAGGCTCTCCAGCGATTCGAGGGCATCCACCACCCGTTCCACCAGGTCGTCGGTCTGAGCCATGGCGGTGCGAGCGCTCTCGATGGAGACGGATTGCCCCTGCAAGGTTTTTTCGAGGCTCTGCATGTCCTGAGCCACCAGATCGTGCAACTCCGCGGTGCGCTTCCGGGCGCCGTCGAGGCCCTCTTCGATATGCGACATGCGCTCGGCGAGCGCCGCGACATTCTGCTGGATTTCCGGGCTCACGATGGGCCGCTCTTCAAGCGTCGCGATACGCGGGTGGGCGGCTTCCAGTGACTGTTCCAGATGTTCGATGCGGCCGTTGGCGGCTATGCCGTTCTGCTCGACGGTGGCGAGGCGCACCGACGCGGCGTCCACGCTGTTCCGCACGTGGCTGACCATCCGCTCGCCAGTGGCCTCAATGCTCTGTTCCACCTGATTGGCGCGCTCGCGGGAGCTGTTGAGTTCGTTAGTGACCCCGGCCAGTTGTCCGCGCAACGCCTCGACGGCGTCGGTGACGGCCTGTTGTATCTCCGAGACCAGCTTCTGCTGTTCCTGCAGGTGCTCATGCTGGCGCTTCTGGATTCGCGTCTCCAGTTGCTGCATTTCGGCGCGGATGGCCTCTTCCACACTGGGGCGGGCGGCCACCGGAACTTCCGCGCGCCGGGCCGCGCCGTGGAGAAGCTTCAACTCCATCATCACCCGCTTGATACTCTGCAGCCGCGCCTGCGGATCGAGCGCTGTGCACCCGCCGACGAAGCGATCCACCGCCGGGCTGCCCGAGGAGGCCGGTTTGCCGCGGTCGGCGCCTGCAAATGCCCGGTTTCCGGTCAACATTTCATAGACCACCGTACCCAGTGAGAAGATGTCGCTGCGGCTGTCGGGGGCCTTGCCTGCCAGTACTTCGGGAGCCGCGTAAGGCGTCGTGGCGTCGCCGGCCGTCATGTTCGGCGTCAGTTCCGCGGAGTTGTTGTCAAGAGCGATCGAGACCGTGGAGACGGCGCCGTATGCGCGGCCTTCTTCGTGGATCTTGCGAAGCGCCTCCGCGATTTGCATGGCAAACCGCAGAGCGTCGGGGGCGGGAATGCGGCCTTCCGCCAGGCGTTGGGCAAGTGTGATTGTGTTCATCGAAGTGTCAAAGCCAGCCATCCGATTTACCCGTCCCACCAAGAGTACATCAGCTTCCTATCGGCTCGGCAAGTACCTGACCGAAAATAAAATCAGCCGTAAAGTACCGCCCGTACTAAACGGCATCGGGGCACGGAAGCTCAACGGAACTTCCCGAAGAAATCCCACGATTGCGCGGCGCACGTCTCCCATCGGAAGCGTTGGGCGCGAGCGATCCCCCGTGCCGTCAAATCGGCGCGCAAGCCCGGCGACGTCAGCAGGCGAACCAGCGCGTCGCGGAGTTCCTGAAGGCTGCCGGGATCCACCAACAGGGCGGAATCGCCTGCCACTTCGGGCAGCGACGAAACGTTCGACGTGACTACCGGGACACCGGCCGCCATCGCCTGCGCCACCGGAAACCCGAAGCCCTCGTAGAGAGACGGGTACGCGAACACCGTCGCCGCCGCCGTCAGCGGAGCCAGATCGGCCTCCGGCACGTAACCCAAATAGCGCTGACTTCGCACGCGGGCCGCCGTTTCGCGCGATGCCCAGCCCATGGGGCCTGCCAGCACCAGGTCGAACTCTTCACGAATGCCGGCCGGCAGGGCTTCCCAGGCGTCCATCAGACCGTCCAGATTCTTCCGCGGCTCCACCGTGCCGATGAACAGGACGAACGGCCGCTCCAGACCATACCGCCCGCGAACCTCTTCCACTGCCCCCGCGCCAGTCGAGAAGAAGGCCTCGGCGACTCCCGAATGAATCACCGCGATGCGCTCTTCCGGGATCCCGAGGGCGCGCACCGCATCGTCGCGCGTGCTGGCGGAGACCGCAATGATCCCGTCGGCCTTGCGCAACAGATCGGCGAAGGCGCGGTCGGCGCGCAGGTTGGCGTGGGGATGCAATTCGGGCATCAGCCACGACGTCATGTCGTGCAGCGTAGTGGTGAGGCGCATTCTTTTCGGCGGATGCCGCACCAGGTTGCTCGCATGAAACACACTCGCGCCGCCGGCCGCCCAATCGAAGACCGCGAGCGGCGTGTAATTGGCCAGCGCCAGCGAGCCTAAGCCGAAGGCCGTCCGCCACTGGCCGGCGATGGACGCATCGTGCTGCAGCCGAGGCAGTTCTCCCAACGCCGGGAAGGTATCGACGACATCCTCGCCGGCAGCGCGGCGCAGAGAGGAGATCCAATAATATAGGTAGTTCTTGACACCGGCGCTGCGAACCAGCAGAGGTACGGCGTCCACCACGACGCGCATCCTTTTCAGTATCTGCTAACCCAATTCTTTGTGGGCGGGTTGATTTTGTGGGGCCGGTATAGCCTCAGACGGGGACGGAGTTGCTTAAGAATCGTTGCCGGGGCCGCCAGACCACCCGCACTCTTTCCACAGCTTTTCCCAATTCCAGATCTCGTACGCCTTCGGCGCCGGGAATCCGAGCTGATGCGCGAGCAGACACACCTGCCCGCGATGGTGGGCTTCGTGAGAAAGCATGTACCACACCATTTCCGGTCCAACCGGCCAAGGCGGAGCCCAGCCGTCTCTGCGAAACTTCTCGACGCGGCCCCCACAACCGCCAAGCGCTTCAGTCAGCATCTCCGCGCAACGAGCGGCGCTCTCGGCCAATCCCGCACGGGCCTGCCGAGGCGTGCAGTGCGCGCGGTTGAGCTGTGGTGGAACCTTCAGGTGCGGAGCCGTAAGTCTGACCCACTTGGTGCGGACATTGTGCATGTGCGTGAAGATCGCCGCAATGCTGCGGACCTTGCCGGGCGGTTTGGCTCTCCAGGCGGCAGGGTCAAGCTGTTCGATAAGAACCTGGTTCATGCGATCGTTGACGGCAAACATCCGGACGGCGGCTCCGCCGAGTTGAGTCTGAACCTTCTGTTGACGCGTGGTCACGGCTCCCTGCTCCTTGACCTATCATACTTCCGGGCCGCCGCCCATCCGGATGTTGCCCCCAAACGCCCAGTGGTTGACGTACCTCCCGCCTTCTCGCCAAGTGGCGGGAACCCCCGATTCGTCCAATTCCGCCGGACCGCGGACATCGATCGCCGCTGCGGCGTCAGTGAGAATCTGGGCCGTCGCGCCCGGCAAATGTCGGCAATGCCCGTTTTCCGTCAAGTCGACGCTGCGTCGCGATGTCGGCGGACAGGCGCGAAGCGCGATGCTCGTCGGTAACCGCAACCAGCCCTAACTGGAATGCCACACCGGCTGGCCTTAGATGGGAGGCAGCTCGAAGGACTGAAGACTCCGATTGAGGAGGTCGCGATTCAGGAACGAAGCTCCTTCGCGAGAATGAGCCGTGCGCCGGACACCACCACCTCGGCATAAACCTCCGCTGAAATACTGAGGCTGCCGTAAAGCTGTTGCAACCGATGGAACGAATCGATCTTGGCGGAGGGAAATGAGCGGAGATGAATTGGAGACAACCGTCACAAACCAAGCTCGGCGAGTGTGCGCCGGTCTTCTTCCAGTTCAGTGACACCGTAGCGGATCGGGGAAACTTCGTGCGCTGCCACAAATTCCATTAAGGAGGCGAGCGGCGGTGCGGCAAAGCTCGGCGGCCGCGTCCAGCTTGGCCGCCTGGACAAGCGCGGCCGGCCAATCGACTGTAACAGTTTTCACGCCTTTCAATCCGTCCAGGAAATCAGGTGATCCACGTTTCGGCCTCAGGCCTGCCGAAATTGGCCGCGGATCCTTCCCCGCCGGTTGCATGGGGATTTCGCAACAACTAATCCAGTGCGAACGTCGGTCCGTGGTTTGGCCGGCGGCGCACCTCAGATTCTCTGTATCATGATGTATTGGATTGGACGCAAGTCTAAGGTGGATATGAGAAGACTCCTTCCGCTCATCGTCTTGCAGTTCGGCTTGCTGCCGGGCATCCGGCTCTTCGCCGATGTCGTCACCCTCAAGGATGGCCGCCAGATCTCTGGGTTCGTGGAATCCGGCAACACCCGGGAACTGCACATCAACGTTGGGGATCAGTCGCAGACCCTCGACATCCATGAGATTCAGGCCATCCAATTCGGTGTTTCCTTGCCAGCGTCGGCAACTACTCCGCCTTCAAATCCCAAAGCGGCGCCCCCCGCACCCGCAGCTCCCGAACCTGCGTCGGCCCAACCCAACAGCCTAATTCTCAACGACGGCACGCACGTCGCTGGCAGGTGGTGGTCCCTCGACACCACCGACCTGCACTTCCTGGTGAATAACCAGCTCCAACATTATCCCCGGCCCGACGTGTCGGGAGTGACATTCGGAAACGCAACTCTGCCTGCGCCGCCTGCGCGTTCGCCGCCGCCGTCGGCAACATCGGCGCAACCTTCGGCCACCGCGGCGCAGCCGGCCCGCGCTCCGACGTTGGCGCGATCGTCAGACAGCGCGCCCCCCCAGCCTCCCACGTTGGCGAGACCTGCCGGCGCGCCGCCTTCGGCGCCCTCCGGCGGCCTCTCGCAACCGGAGGAGATCGGAGCGGTCTACTTTTCGAACGGCAGAGATCTCACCCCGCTTGAACGCAATCAAGCCGTCGAGCACGGAAGCGGCTCCGCTCAATACTTTGAGATGCCGGCCCCCCAATCGCGCGTTCGACTAAAAGAGGCCTCCAGTCTCGTGTTCGTCGTCCGCTTGCCCAAAGGAGTCGACCCCGCCAGCTACAGCCTGTTCCCTTTGGTGACTGTCAAAGGCAGCCGGCGGACCCGGTCCCAACCCGGCCGTCGGGGTGTCCTCGTTACATGGCCGGTTGATATGGAGAAAACTGAGGAGTCCAGCTATATCACCTGTTCCTTTACCGTCAGGGACCTGCCCACCGGCGAATACTCCTTCAGTCCCTCCACCTCGAACGACGGCTACTGTTTCGGCGTTGATCCTTCCGCGTCCGGTCAATAACGCGCGCGCCCCGTTACACCGAGCCTCCGCGTCAGAAACTGCCGGCGACCGATTTGTTTCTCCGCCACTGCACGTTCTGAGCCGGGTTTCTTCGTGCGAAGGGGATTCCCATCCAACCATTTTGTTTCGAAAAACTCTGCTTTCCGTATCAGCCACTTACACACAATCGCCTGCAAGATCTGAAGACCGCTCCAGCTTGACACAAATCCCACGGATGGTAAACTTCCGGTCGGTTGTGATCCTGAATCGATTGAGCGAAGGGAGCATGGCGCGCACGGTTCCGCGCTGGGACTGCATACCTCACCAGATTCTCACAGGGGAACATCGGATTCGATAAGCGGCTGCCCGTGGTGGGCGCATAAACACGCCGGACAGATTTGCCAACCGAGGAACTGGAGGGTGTATACTGGCCGAATCCGGGAGGGTAAAATGGAAATCCGGATAAAAATGGGAGCTTGGCCAAAGGGAGCCGATATTTATGACTCGAGTTTATGTCATCCATGCCGACCGGGATTATCAGTTTTTCGACCGGCTTGAGGCTCAGACCCGAAGCGCCAAGCTTCCGGTGCAGTTCGATCATATGCCAGTGAAGCAGACGTGGGTTGAGGGCTGGAAAGGGAATTGCCGCAACAAGATTTACGGTAGCAGTGGCGTCATTGTTTTCCTGAGCAAGCACACCGCCGAGGGTGGGCTTGGCTGGGAACTAGAGTACGCCCAGAGTTGCGCCGTGCCGATGCTGGGTCTGTGCGTTGAAGGGTCCAAGCCCCCCAGGATTCCCGAGGAACTCGCCGATTGGCCGGTGGTGGATTGGAATTGGCCGGAGATCGAACGATTCATCAGAACGTCGGCCAAGCCATCCGCTTCTGGCGCCTGAAGCCTCCATCGTTCCGACGTGGTTCCCGATTTGGCGCCGGCGCCGTAGTTGCAATGGCCGCCACATACGTTCCTGTCACCTCAGGTACGGAGATGCCGCCCCGCTGGAATCCGCTGCAGCATGGCGTCGACGCGGACCATCATCTACGGTTCCTCGACAAAAGTTCCCGACATTTCAATCCGCACCTGTATCGTGACCGATTTGTCCTGGAGGTTGGCGGCGTATTCCCTTCGGACGGATGAAGCGCCACTCGGAGAAAGCTTGGAGCAAGCCTCCCCTAAATTAGTACCCATAAACGCCTGTGACTTGCCGTCAGCCGGAGGCGCCGGCGGGGAGCCGATGACACGTTGTCTTGAGCGCCTTCATGGTAACCAGGGAGCCGCGCTTCAGATCGGCTTCGAAAGCCAGGATCGTGTGAAAGTCCGCGTCTAGAGACCGGCAAGAATTATTGCGGTGGCAAATACTGGGTCCAGTTTACAGTTCCGTCTGACTGTCTTGGGAAAATTTTATCTACCTCCTCATAGAGTTCGTTTCCCATCGAAGTATTTGTCTGAAAGCCAGTTACCCTTAAGGCCGTCGCCCAGGCTCCGTTAACCTTGCTCAAACGTAGCTCCTCGGTCCAGAAGGAACACTGATGCACGGCATTTTGCCGCGCCGTCCGCGCGCGCCACTCGCTGAGATTGGACTCCGGAATCGATGAAGCTACGACGACGCTGGAGGAACCCGGGGTATTCTCGGCGTCGGAACCTTGGCTAGCGAGTAACGTATTTAGTTTCCTAACGTTACCTGGCTGTGCTGGGGAAACCCGGACTTCGGCGTGGTTCTTCATTGGGCACCTCGTTGTGGGCTTGGTCGTTTGGCGCGATCAAGCCCCTTCATTTTCGAAGCTGACGCGGCAGAAAAGGTTAGAGAACCGTTCGCGCTTGTTCAAATTTGATTGAACAGCCGCTAACAGCCGTGGAAGAATAGCAGCAGTGGCCTATACCATTAATCCGATGAAACTAGAGAACTTGGTGGAGGCGGTCGGATGGACCCAGACTACCTTGGCGGATCGGGCCGATATTTCAAGAACCACACTGTGGAAGTGCCAAACCCAAAAAGGATGCCGTAAGAATGAGAGACAACTGATCGCACTGGCCCTGAGCGCGGCCTTGAAAACTTCTATTCACTGGGAAGATCTCCTGGACAGGGAGAGCCTATTGAAACTACATCCGCATGAATTGCCCGCTGCTGGCGAGTGCTACAGCGTTGCGTTGTGCATGAATTTCCGCGGCAACCCCGAGCTCACTCGGTATTACCGTAAGGCGCTTTCGGACGGAGGTCATATGTACTACCTGTCCGTCATGAGCAAGAACTCAATCGCGACCGACCACCATGTGGACACATACTTGAAACCGGAGACGAAACTGACGGTGTTTGCTTGGAAACCTGAGACGACGAGCGAGATAATCGGGTGTGCGAAGCACGAACGAGCCGACTTCGATCCTGTGATTGACGGCGAGGGAAAGATTCGGCAGGTCCAAATGGCGATCCTCGGTTGGGGCAAACGGGCCGCGAGAAACTCAAACATAGAGGTCTTCACGTACGACTGGATGCCGGCATTTCAGGGATACCTTCTCGAAGCCAAGTGGGCAGTGCTTGAGTTCATGACGTACGACAGCGATACGAAATACCGGCCAGGGCTACTCCTTCGGCATCACGAACTCCACGAGCAACGCCCGTTCGACAATTTCACAGAGCAATTTCACCGCATCGCCGAAAAGACCAAGCACAGCCCCTGGAAGGTCAAAGTGGCGGAAGACGGTTCCTGGGACTTAGTGGAAGGCGTCAGACCGAAGTGGTTTAGCGCAGATGTCAAAATCACTCTGCCCTGACAAGCCCGTCTGCCTAACGCAGTGGGTATCTCGCGCACCGCCACCCTCGCTGACGCGGTGGTAGTGCTAAAGAACGAATGATGGGTGAAATGAGCCGATATTTGATCGTCGGAGGGGCCGGATTCCTTGGAAGCCACTTCGCGGACCGCCTGCTGAGCGATCCACTGACGAAGGCCGTCACGCTCTTCGACAAATTCTCCTCGGGGCGCGAGTGGCGCTACGAACACCATCTCGGCGACGCGCGTCTGCGCGTGCTTCAAGGAGACGTCAAAGACTCGCTTCGACTCTCCGAAGCAATGCGGGGACAGGACACCGTCATCCACCTGGCGTCGAATCGCGACATCGCGCGCGCCACCACGGAACCGGATATCGATTTCCGGGAAGGGACCGCTCTTACCCATTGTGTTCTCGAGGCCATGCGTCTCTCCGGGCCGCGGCGCATCATCTATCCCTCAGGCAGCGGCGTGTATGGCGAGTTGCACGAGACGGAGGCCTCGGAAGATTTCGGTCCCCTGGTGCCGATTTCCACTTATGGCGCCAGCAAACTGGCGGGTGAAGCATTGATCAGCGCGTATTGCCACATGTTCGATTTCGTGGGGCGCGTTTTTCGCTTCGCAAATGTCGTGGGAGCGCGCCAGACCGGAGTCGCTTTCGATCTCTTGCGCCAGTTGATTCAAAATCCGGGCAAGCTGCGCATTCTCGGGGATGGAAGTCAAAGCAAATCGTATATCCACGTTCAGGACGTTTTGGACGCGGTTCTTGTGGCGTTGACGAAATCGTCCCAAAAGTTCGCCGTTTATAACGTCGCGACCGGCGACCATGTAACCGTGAAGGAGATCGCGCACATGGCCGTCGAGTTGGCGGGGCTCGACGCGGAGCAGGTGAACTTCGAGTTCACAGGCGGCGATCGCGGATGGAAAGGCGACGTCCCCATCATGCGGCTTAACACCGGCCGGATTCGAAGTCTGGGTTGGACCTGCCGGATGCAAAGTAGGCAGGCATTACGGGAAGCGATGGTCGCTCTGCTCGAGGATTTCCGGCGGGGCCGCGAATGACAGACTACCCAAAGCTCGTTATGAAATAGCGCGCCAGAATCAGGCATTCAGGACCGCTTCAGTGCCGCGAAATTCCCTGCGGATCATTCCCAAATCCGGCCAATCTGCGCCTATTCTCCTAGCATTGGCCCGCTGCTTGCAGATCGTCGGCGACCGCCAGTATGATCCCTCCCAACCACGGATGCAATCCGCCTCGTAGCCCGACAAGCGTACCGAAGAAAGCTTGGCCCCAATTCCGATTTCGAGGTAGCATTCTCGGAGTCCTGGGTGTGAGGTAAGCTGTGCCAGCCCATTGGCCACTACGATCCCACACAAAAGAGGTAACCCAACCGGCTGAAAAGAAAATACTTCTCCTGCCTGCAAGCACCTCCTGCGATTGGCCGGTTTACGTTCCCATGAGCCTCTTGCAAAATTGAGCTAAGCCGCAGAAAGAAAACAAAACGGTCCGATTTTGTTTGAAGAAGAGGGCTCACTCGAAGTAAGCTATTGTTGCCAAACAAAAAGCGCTTCGGGAGCC
>Ga0182018_10001635_pt1 | contig 24970 bp, 23 predicted proteins | sample 812P2MmetaG_FD_120490 | JGI IMG/M metagenome (GOLD analysis project Ga0182018, IMG submission 120490) | Permafrost microbial communities from Stordalen Mire, Sweden - 812P2M metaG | ecosystem: Environmental > Terrestrial > Soil > Wetlands > Permafrost | place: Sweden: Stordalen | collected...
CCAAGAAGATTCCCGCCTGACCTCGCCTCGACCCTCTCCCGTCGCGCCCCGGAGCCGGAAACACCCGGAAAATGGGGTCAAAAAAGACTGGAGAGGCCGGAGCGAGAGGCCCTGCTGGACCTCTGCGGTCACTCAGGACGATTGGCCGTCGGCACCGAATCGGGGTTTTTCAGGGCGAAGTAGCTATGTCGTCACCGTTTCAAGGGGCGCCCGTCGGACACCCGGGCTCGTCCGTTTAGTAGTCAGTAATTTGGGCAATCCACCCTCGGTTCGACCATGATCAGTCCGGCAGCGACGAAACTCCCGATCGATGCGTCGGCAGCCAAAATGCCCTCGTTGACGGCGGCATTGTTGGCCGTCGTCATTGCCTGGTTCTTTTGGGGCCCTCCGGCGACATCGTCAGAGGCGGCCTCGCCGGCGCATCCCGCTGGCGTCGCATCGACCACGGTGAGCATCGCACAGACGACGGCCGGTCCCGTCGGCTACCGGGGCGTCGGGAGCGGGTCTCCGCTCGTGCTGATCACCGGCTTCAGCGCAAGCATGGACGACTGGCCGCCGACGTTCGTCGACGCCCTGGCCGAGCGCCATCGTGTCGTGGTGTTCGACAACGCCGGAGTCGGCGCAACGGGCAGCGTCACCCCGCTCACCATCACGGCGATGGCCAACCAGACGAGCGCCCTGATCACCAGCCTGGGATTGGGTCGCACGGCGGTGCTCGGTTGGTCGATGGGCGGCATGGTGGCTCAGGCCCTCGCGGTGCTCCATCCGTCGCAGGTGAGCCGCATGGTGTTGGCGGCAACTCAAGCGGGCACGGGCAGAGCACTCCCCGTACCCTCGGCTGTCGCCGCCGAGGCGGCCAGTACGAACCCAGCGGCCGTGCTGGGCGTGCTGTTCCCAGCCGATCAGGGTCCCGCGGTCAAGCAGTACATGGACGGGATCCTCGAGTACCCGGGCTATTACACCGCTTCCCCCGCAACCAAATCTGCGCAGACAGCGGCCATCGGGCAGTGGCTGGCGGGGCAAGATCCGGCTGGCCCCCCGACCAAGGACCTCCGGGTCCCCGCGCTGGTAGCGGACGGCACGGTGGACGCTCTCGACCCGGTGGCGAACGATCGCCTTTTGGCCCGGACCATCCGGGGTGCCCGCCTGGTTCTCTATCAAGGCGCGGGGCACGGATTCCTCTTCCAAGATTCGGCGTCATTCGTACGGCGTGTCGATGCCTTCCTTCGTTGACTGCGCCGTCCAAACGGACCACGACGAAGAGGTGAAGTAGGCGGCCCGTGACGGGTCCGGGGTCATTGCGAGTCGGCGACCTTGCGCGGACGTCCGCGTTTGGGGATCGGACGAGCGTTCGCGCCACGGCCCGCTTCGGTGAGGGCGCGTCGCAGCAGGAATTCGATCTGGGCGTTGGTGCTCCGCAACTCGTCCGCTGCCCACCGAGCCAGTGCGTCGTGGACGCTCGGATCCAGGCGAAGCAGGATGCTCTTGCGTTCGGCCACTCGCAGGTCGGACGACTCTTATTGGTACAGCGAGCCGGTGTTGACGACCGGCTGCGTGCCCCGGTCGCCGCACAACACCACGAGGAGATTCGAGACCATGGCGGCCTTGCGTTCCTCGTCCAGTTCGACGATGTCCTCTTCGGCCAAGCGGGCCAGGGCCATCTGGACCATCCCCACGGCACCGTCCACAATGCGGGAGCGGGCGGCGACAACGGCACCCGCCTGCTGGCGCTGCAACATCACCTGGGCGATCTCGGGCGCGTACGACAGACGAGTGATCCTGGCCTCCATGACATCGACTCCGGCCGGAACGACCCGGGCGGCGATCTCCGCGGCCAGTTGACCAGCGACCTCGTCGGTGTGATCGCGCAGCGAGAGAGCGTCCGTTCCGGCGTTGTCGTAGGGGTGGCCATTGGCGACATGCCGGAGGGCGGTCTCACTCTGGGTATTGACGAAGGCAACGAAGTCCTCCACGCCGTAGGTGGCCCGAGCGGTGTCCTGCACCTGCCACACCACGACGGCGGCGATCTCGATGGGGTTGCCGTCCGAATCGTTGACCTTCACGGTCGGGGTCTCCTTATTGCGGATCCGCACCGAGACCCTTCGGCGGACGGCAAAGAGGTTGACCCAGCGCAAGCCGGTCTTCCTCACCGTTCCCCGGTAGCCCCCGAAGAGCTGGACGACGCGCACCTCGCCCGGCTTGATGGCGGTGAGACCGGCCAAGCCCGCCGTCCCGCCCACGAGCACCGCGGCTGCCACCCAGTCCTCGACGGTGCCTCCGGCCCTGGCCAGCAGGATTCCCGCGGCGTAGGCGGCCAGCGCCCCAATCAGGACGGCGATGCCGGGACCAGACCCCAGTGCCCGTTCCTCGAGCACGACCGCACGCGTCGGCGATTGAGTGCTGCTCTGCGGTGCCGTCATCATCGGCTTGCCTCCCGTGACATGGAACGCCGGTCCAACCGGTGCCTCTATCAAAATGATATCACTTTTTTAGGCTCCGTTCAAAATCCGGATGCGGCAACGTCGACCTGAGAACCTCGGGTTCGAGACGCGGGATCTCGAGGCCGGTTTCGTGAGGCGCACTCGGCTTTGAGGCTCACTCCCCGTCGGTGGCGCTGGCGCCGCCTCGACCGGGAGCAGTTGATCCGCCCCGGCGAGTTGACGAGGGCGTTCGTTCCACCCCCCGTCGGACACCGGCGACCCTTCGAATCGGTCTTGCGCCCGGTCGGCTTGCGGCGTAGGATACTCAGTATGCTATCTGGAGGAATACGCCAATGAGCATTCGACACGCCCTCCTTGCCCTGCTGAGCGAGGGTCCCAAGTACGGCCTCCAGCTCCGCCAGGAGTTCGAGGCCAGGACCGGTGAGGTCTGGCCGCTCAACGTCGGCCAGGTGTACACGACGCTGCAGAGGCTCGAGCGAGACGGGCTCGTCGAGTCCGACGACACCGAGGATAGCGGCCCCCAGCGCGGATTCCACATCACCGAGCAGGGATCGGAGGAGCTGGCGCACTGGTTGCGCACGCCGCCCGACCTGAGCCTTCCGCCACGCGACGAACTGGTGATCAAGGTGCTCGTGGCCGTACGAATGCCGGGCGTGGACGTGCGCGAGGTCATACAGGTCCACCGCCGGTACGTGATCGAGGTCATGCAGCAGTGGACGCGTCTCAAGGAGGACGAGGCTGAATTCGATATCAATTTCGCCCTGGTAGTCGATGCCGAGCTGTTCCGGCTGGATTCGGTCGTGCGGTGGCTGGACACGGCGGACGGCCGCCTGAAGCGGGCTTCGGTGGAGCCTCCGGCCGCCGCCCCGGTAGCCCTGCCCAGGATGCGACGGACAGTGGGGGTACGGCGATGAGCTTTCTGGAACTCCAAGATGTATCGAAGGTCTACGGGGACGGCGCCAATCAGGTCAACGCTCTGGTCGGCATCGACCTCTCGGTGGACGCCGGGGCACTGGTGGCGGTGATGGGTCCGAGCGGTTCGGGCAAGAGCACCTTGTTGACCATCGCCGGCAGCCTCGAGGATCCGACCAGTGGTGAGGTGCGTATCGGAGGTGCCTCGCTTTCGAGGATGTCGCGCAACGACAAGGCCCGTCTGCGCCGACGTTCGATCGGTTATGTCTTCCAGGACTTCAACTTGTTACCCGGTCTCACCGCGGTGGAGAACGTCTCGTTGCCCCTGGAGCTCGACGGGTTGACGGCGCGGAAGGCCCGGGTCGCCGGCATGGCGGCACTGGACGAGCTCGGCATGGGCGATCGCGCCGGCCATTACCCCGACCAGCTCTCCGGTGGCGAGCGCCAACGCGTCGCCATCGCCCGAGCCGTCGTGGGCGAGCGGCACCTCTTGCTGGCCGACGAGCCCTCCGGTGCGCTCGATTCGGAGAATGGCGAGGCGGTTATGCGCCTGGTGCTCACTGCCTGCCGCCGCGGCGTGGCCGCCGTGGTCGTCACGCACGACGCCCAATTAGCCTCGTGGGCCGACCGGGTGATCTTCATACGCGACGGGCAGATGGTCGATCAGACCACCACCCCGACCGGGCCCGAAGCGCTCCTCGCCCGCAACGCCCATTCGTGACGATCACGCTCGAACGCCCGGCTGTCGACCTGGGGACCGGCGACGGCGGCATGCCGGCGCGTCGGGCCGTCGTCCGCTGGGCCTGGCGTCTGTTCAGGCGTGAATGGCGCCAGCAGCTGCTGGTGCTCGCCCTGATCGTCGTGGCCGTGGCGGCCACGTTCGTGGGCGCAACGGTCGCCACCAATACGCCGCCTCCGGCCAATGCCGGGTTCGGGTCCGCCCAGGACCAGGCCACGTTCCAGGGGTCACCTGCGCAGCTGGGTCGCGATATTGCACAGGTGCAGCAGCGCTTCCATCAGATCGATGTCATCGAGAACCAAACGCTCAGCATCCCCGGCTCCATCGGTACCTACGATCTGCGCGCCCAGAACCCCAGGGGACCCTTCGGTCAGCCCATGCTCTCGCTGGTGAGCGGGCAGTACCCCGTCGGTGCGGGCCAGGTGGCCCTGACGGGTGGCGTTGCGTCCTCCCTGAACCTCAAGGTCGGTGACATCTGGCACCAAGCGGGACAGTTCCGACGAATCGTCGGGATAGTGGAGAACCCCCAGAGCCTGCTCGACGAATTTGCCCTGGTGGCGCCCGGGCAAGTGGCGCAACCGACCCAGGCGACGGTGCTGTTCGACGCGCACGGTGTCGACGTGGTCGCCCTCGGTCCCAACTTTCAGTCCGTAGGGGGCGCAGCACCGAGTAACGGGTTGAACCCCGAGACCATCGTGCTGGCCCTTGCCACGCTGGGGATGCTGCTCATCGCGCTGGTTGCGATAGGGGGCTTCACCGTGCTGGCGCAGCGCCGGCTCCGCTCCATCGGCATGCTCGGATCGCTTGGCGCCACCGATGACAACATCAGCCTGGTCGTACGGGCCAACGGTCTCGTCGTCGGTGTCGTAGGAACGCTGCTCGGCGTCCTGCTGGGAATGGCAGTGTGGCTGGCGTACCGCCCGCACGTCGAATCGAGCGCCCACCACCTCATCGGGGTGTTCGCCTTGCCGTGGACGGTCATCGGCGCCTCCATGGTCCTGGCCATCGTCGCCACGTTCTTCGCCGCTTCAAGGCCGGCCCGTGCCATCACCAGGGTGCCTATAGTGGCGGCTCTTTCGGGGCGCCCGCCGGCCCCGAAGGCCGTGCACCGCTCGGCGGTGCCCGGGGTGGTCGCCCTCGGAGTGGCGTTCCTCCTTCTGTCGTCCGCCGGGGCGGGCAATGGCGGAGATGCGGGCGCGCTCATCTTCGGGTTGGTCGCCCTGATTGTCGCCGTCGTCCTGCTGTCCCCTCTCGGCCTGGCCGTGTTGGCCCGACTGGCCCGACGTGGGCCGATCGCCGTGCGCCTGGCCGTGCGCGACCTCGCGCGCTATCGCTCCCGGTCGGGCTCCGCCCTGGCCGCCATCAGTCTCGGCGTGCTGATCGCCGTCATCATCTGCCTCATCTCCGCCGCCCGGTATGGCAACGTCCTCGACTACGCGGGACCCAACCTGACCTCGAACCAGATCAACGTCTACACGCCGAACGCTCCCCAAGGCGGCGGCGGTCCAGTGGCGTCGACTGCGGGCAGCTCGCCCAAGTCCATCGCACAGACCGTCGACGGCATCGCCGCGGCCCTCGGAACCCGTGACGTGGTCGAGCTCGAGTCGACCAGCGCCACCCTGCAGCATGCGGCGGGGGGGCGCCAGTTCTCCGGGCAGGTCTATGTGGCCACCCCCGCTCTCCTCGAGGCCTTCGGGATCACGGCGTCACAGGTCGATCCCGACGCCGACGTCCTCACTATGCGCCCGGGGCTGTCGGGCATCTCCGAAATGCAGCTGGTCTACGGCAACTACTTCGGGTCCGATGGGAACGGCCCTGGAAAAGGCTCTGGCTCGGCGTTCCCCTGTCCCGCCGACGAGTGCCTGGCCAACCCGTCCATCCAGGAGGTGCGCGCGCTTCCGGCCGGGACCTCGGCCCCCAACACGGTGATCACCGAGCACGCCGTGCACCAGCTCGGTCTGCACGTCAGCACCGCCGGTTGGCTGCTCCAGACCGCACAACCGCTCACCGCTTCGCAGATCACCAATGCCCGGCTGACGGCCGCGGCGGGCGGGTTGACCGTGGAGACCAAGAACGATCAGCCCACCTCGTCCGAGATCATCAACTGGGCCACGGTGTTCGGCATCCTCCTGGCGCTGGGCGTGCTGGCCATGACGGTCGGATTGATCCGCAGTGAGACGGCGAGCGACCTTCGCATCCTCACCGCCACCGGTGCCGGTCGCACTACCCGGCGCACCCTCGCCGCCACCACCGCCGGCTCGCTGGCTCTGCTCGGCGCGGTGTTCGGCACGGTCGGCGGCTACATCGCGGTGATCGCCTTCTCGCGCAGCAACTCGCTCGACGGCCTCTCGTCGCTGGGCAACGTCCCGGTCGAGAACCTCTTGGTGATCCTCGTCGGCATGCCCTTGATCGCGCTCGGAGTCGGCTACATCCTCACGGGACGCGAGCCACGCGGGCTTGCCCACCAGCCGCTCGAATAAGCACTGCCTCCCTCGCTTGCTGCCGCGCCGCGCCGCGCAGACCGGCGTCACAGAGCTTCGGCGAGGCGTGACAGCGTCTTTTCCGCCGACCCCTCTTGAGCCGACGCGTGGCCGGTTCCGGCCCAGAGATTGATGCGGTCGGAGTCGCCGGCGGCGGCCGCCGCCCGGCGCAGCGGGGTTGTCAGGTGATGGATGGCCGGATAGCCCTCGGGTGCGATGGCGTCGTAGCGCGCCGTGAAGAGGTTGGGCAGAGCGCGGGCCGGCCGGCCGCTGAAGGCACGGGTGACGAGGGTCTGGCGGTCGCCACCTTCCCCCAGGGCTGATTTGTAGGGGTCCGAGGCACCGCTCTCGTCGGTCCGCAGGAGGACGGTACCTACCATGGCTGCGTCGGCTCCCGCCTGGAGGACGGCCGCCACGTCGACCCGGTTCGCCAGCCCGCCCGCGGCCACGAGGGGCAGCGCGACCACGTGGCGCACCTGTCGGACGAGGTCGGGGAGCGCCACGGGCACGGGCAGGTGGTCCGGCGTCAGCGTCCCGTAGTGCCCGCCGGCCCCAAAGCCCTGCACGGCCAGCGCGTCGACGCCGCTCGAAGCGGCGAGTCGAGCCTCTTCCGGCGTGGTCACGGTTTGCACCAGCAAGCTCCCGGCTCTGTGAAGGTCTCTTATGACCGAGGGGTCGGGGATGCCGAAGGTGAAGCTCACCACTGCCACGGGGTCGGCGCGGAGCAGGTCGACCTTGGCGTGCCACTGGTCGTCGTCCTCGAGAGGGGAGATGGACGTGAGGTCGAGGCCGTACTGGTCCGCCTCAACCTGTATGGCCACGGCGTAGCGGTGGTAGGCATCCCGGTCCACGGGGACGGGATTCGGCGCGAAGAGGTTTACCCCGAAGACGGGCGTGGACCCCCGTAGCGAACCGATCTGTGCCGCGAGCTCCTCCGCCGTCTTGTAGCCGCCGGCGAGAAAGCCAAGACTGCCGGCCCGGGTCGCCGCGGCGACCATGGCCGGGATGGTGGGTCCCCCGGCCATCGGCGCGGCGAGGACAGGATTGCTGACGCCCAGGCTGGCGAGCAGGCCGTTCATGTCGCTTCGTGAAGGAGCGCGGGGTCGCCCGGGTCATTGCGGTGCGGTTCCATCTGGGTTGGAGATCATGCACCGTCGAGCCGGCCGGCATCTACCCGGCCGGACCCGGCGTGACCCACGACGAGCCACGACGAGTCACCATCGCGCCTTAGTGGGTCCCTGGCCCGCTGTGGCCCGCCCGAGTACATCGGGGAGTCGCTCGATCGAGTCGCTTAGGGGGCCCGACGAGGAATCGCCGGTCTAGTCCCGAACGGGGCGAATGTTCGCGATTGCAGCACTGACTAGTGCAGCTTCTGCACCCAATCGTGCGGAACCTTCCCCGCCGGTCCGGGCACCGCCTGATCCAGCGGATGGTGCTGCGGGGGCACGAGTTCTGGGCCCTCGAAGGCAGCGTCCGTCCGGTAATCCCAGAACCACTCCTCCTCCGGCTCGAAGCTGCGGATCACCGAGTGGCCCTGTGCGCGGGCGTGGCCGGTGGCATGCTGGCCCGGGGAATTGTCGCAGCAGCCGATGTGGCCGCACAGCGCACAGCGCCGCAGATGGAACCACCACCCGTCGCCCTGCAAGCACTCGACGCAGCCGGTGCCGCTCGGCGGCACGCCCGGGTCGATGGAGTCATCCGTCACACTTGTACCCATGCACACCCCCGATCACACCGAGGAACGGTACCGACATTCGTACGCGTCGGCGATTCCCCCCGGCTGCCTCTCGCGCCCTTGGCATCTGGCACAGGATCAGCCGCCTCACGCCGCCACCGCGCCCGAGCCCGACATGTGCTCGATGACAAGGGCGACCCCCTGACCTGAACCCACGCACACACCGAGCACCCCGTAGCGGGCGTGACGCAGACCGAGCTCGGTCGTCAGGGTGAGGACGTAACGGGTGCCAGAGGCTCCAAAGGGATGCCCGATGGCCACCGCCCCGCCGTTGGGGTTCAGACGGTCGTCGGGGACCTCGAAGCCATCGAGCTGGTGCGGGAGCTCTCTGAGCACACCGAGTGCCTGGGCGGCGAAGGCCTCGTGGACCTCCCAGACGTCGATGTCGGTGGGAGACAACTTGGCCCGCTCGAGCGCCTTCGCGATGGCGAAGGCCGGCGCGATCCCCATGTACTGGGGATCGAGGGCATGGGTGGCCGATGCCACCACCCGGGCGAGGGGCTCGACGCCCAATTCCGAGGCGGCGGGACCACTGGCCAGGACGATGGCGCTGGCACCGTCGTTCAACCCCGAGGAATTGCCGGCCGTCATCTGCGTCGTGTTCGGCTGTGGGGAGAGCCGAGCCAGTCCTTCGGCAGTCGTGTCGCCCCGGATTCCCTCGTCGTGCTCGAACATCCAAGCGGGCTGCTGCCTCGTGGCCGGGATCTCGACGGGATGTATCTCCGCGGCGAACCGGCCTGAGTCGCGGGCCGCCGCCGCGTGCTGGTGGGATCGCAAGGCGAACGCGTCGATCTCCTCGCGGGTCAACTTGTACCGGTCGGCGACGTTTTGCGCCGTCTTGATCATCTCCACGTACGCGTTGCGGGCCAGCAGCACAGGGTTGGGTGGACCGCCTGCGCCCGCCCACATGGTGTCGAGCAGGAGAACGGGGCCCCGCGGGCTGAATGGGGCGTCCCCTTTCATCTGGGCCCAACCGGATCGGGACATGGACTCGACCCCGGCCGCCAGCCCGACCCCCAGCTCGTCGCTGCGGATGGCGTGTGCGATGTTGATGGCACCGGTCAAGGAGGAGGCGCAGAAGCGATTGATGGTGACGGCGGGCACGGAGTCGGGGAATCCGGCCGCCAAAGCTCCCCAGCGGGCGACGTCCCCCATGCCTTCGTGCGCCGTATTCACACAACCGGCATTGATATCTTCGATCCGTTCCAGGGGGACGCCGACCCGCGCGCATGCCGCCACCATCGTCTGACCGAGCAGATCGTCCGTGCGCAGATGTGACAGTGCACCGCCGTAGCGTCCGAACGGGGTGCGCACACCGCCCAGGATGAATGCCTCGGTCATTGCGCCAGCGAGGCTTCGAGTGTGATCTCCGGAACCCCGGCGAGAGCCCTGCTCACCGGGCAGCCCGCCTTGGCGGCGGAGGCGTGGGCGGAGAAGGTCGCGTCATCCATGCCCGGCACCCGCCCGACGGTCACCAGCTCGATCTTGGTGATCGTGGGGACGCCGTCGACGGGTCGCAGCGTGACCGTGGCGTCCGTGTGGACCGATTCGGGCGGGCTTCCCGCTTGGGCCAGGAGGTTCGACAGCGCCATTGAGAAGCAGGCGGCGTGAGCGGCAGCGATCAACTGCTCGGGATTGGAGCCCGGGCCGTCCTCGAAGCGGGACTTGTAGGTGTAACCCCCGCGTATGGAGTCACCCGCAGTGAACGTACCCGTCCCGGAGGGGACGTCCCCTTTCCACTCGGCGCTTCCCCTTGCTGGCATGATCTCCTCCTTGGAACGCTGCCGCTGCTGCTTCTGGCCTCGGGTCCTCCCTGTCATAGCGCGGCCGGCATCCGTCATTGCAGCGGTGGATCGTGCAGGGCGGCTCGCTGCCACGCCAGCACAATCACGCCAGCACAATTATGAAAAGATTCGACGGATGCTAGGCCGAAGGTCGCACCACGAGGAAGAGATTATGTGCCGGGGCGTGATCGCCGAGCGCCTCTCCGCGGGGTTCTTCGCGGTGCGAGAGAGCCAGTTCCTCTAAGTCAGGGTCGGAGGAACGTCATGGCGCCCTGGACCCGGCTGCACCACTTCAGTCCGGTCTTCCCCGTCAAGGACCTGCGCCGCGCGCTGGACCACTACGCGTCGCTGGGCTTTGTCACGAATGCCGATGCCGGGGGTGACGAGTATGGGTTTGCCGATCGCGACGGGATCGGGCTGCACCTGGAGGCAGGGCCGGGGCGAGATCCGGGGCAGACCTATCTCTACGTGGAGGACGCCGATGCCCTGTACGAGGAATGGACCCGTCCCGGAATCGGCGGATCTACCCGCCGGGTGCACGATACCGAGTACAGGTTGCGGGAGGGCGCACACATTGATCCCGACGGGAACCTGATCCGCTTCGGCTCGCCGCTCGTGGAGCCCCCGGAGGTGACGCGCCTGCGGGAGCATCTCGAGTCGCAGTACCGGATCGAGGTGGCGGGGCTGTCCGAGCTTGACCTCCGTGTCTTCCGCGTTGATCGGCGCGACGGCCCCAGTTGGGTCGCACGCTGCTTTCCGTCGGTACGGCCCATGGAGCGCGCCGAAGGGGATGGCGAGATCCTACGGTTCCTGGCTGAAGCCGATTTCCCCGCCGAGAGATGCGCGGCACCGGTGCCGACTTCGATCGTCGACGGGCGGCCCGTTCTGGTCACCGAGCACATCGCAGCGGTCCCGCGGAACGAGCGGCGGGCAACGATCCGCAACTTCGGCGGGCTCCGCCACCTCGGCGCACTGCTCGGGCGCCTCCATGCCATGCCCGAGGGGACAGGCGCGGTGTGCCGTCAGGGAGGTGCCTGGCACCACCTGGCGGATGGCGGGCCGGGCGAGGAGATCGCCGCGGCGCAAGGGATGCTGCACGACGCTGCCGATCTGGTGCCAACGGGACAGCGACACCTCTACGATTCGATCAGCGCCGAACTCCATGCTCTCGACGACTGCACAGGGCTGCCCCAGGCCTTGATCCATCCGGATTTCGTGCTCGCGAACGTGGTCGCCTCCCCCGACCGCGGGCTCGTCGTCGTCGACTGGACGGGCGCCGGGCGGGGCCCACGGCTGTGGTCACTCGCCTTCTTCTTGTTCTCGGAGGGCGCCAAGAACCTGCACCGCGTCGACCGGATCGTCGCCGGGTACCGTCCCTACATTCGTCTCGAGCCAGAGGAGCTGTCGCGCCTTGCGACGGTGATGCGTGCGAGGCCGGCGATCCTGGCATCGTGGGTATTCTGCACCGGCCGTAGCAGTCTGGCGGTCGCCGCCCAGGAGATGGCGGCCCGATGCGAGATTGCGGACGCCGTCGCGGCACAGGCGCGGGCGGCGTTTGCCGATCAGGCTTGATGCAGTCGGGCCAGGTGGTGCTGGAGGTAACCGACTCGGGCTCCGGCATGGACGACGAGGGCGGGGTGCACGCGCTCGACCGCTTCTGGAGGGCGGACTCGGCGCGGACAAAGGCGGGCAGCGGTCTCGGCCTCTTCATTGTGCGCGGGATCGCATCGGCGCACGGAGGACACGTCAGCCTCACATCGGATCCTCGGCGAGGCACCAAGGTGCGTGTCGTTCTTCCAATCTCGCCGCCACGCGTGGCCCCATTAGCCGCCCGGCCATGTCCGGCGAGGGAGATGGCTCCATTCGCCGTGTGATGACCGTGACAGTACGAATCGCTTACAGGGTGGTCGCCGGATCCAGATGTGCGGTCACCTCTCGCAGCGCGCTCCGCAGCTCCGTCGGGCTGAGCGGGTTGAACAACGGTCCAGCGCCATCGTTGAGGAGCCGGCTTGCCATCGCCACGCCGGGGGCCGGGATGGGCCCGGCGCCCGAGAGGACGAGCACCATGGAGCGCACCTCGGCTTCGGCAGCGGCGATGCGCCGGCGGCAGATCGGGGCGCGCTTGGCACCCGGCACGGCCGGAGTGCGCGCCAGATCCAGGAGGTTGAGCCAGCACCGGGCCAGGTAACGGCGGTGGGGCAGGGCGACGAGCTGCGCGGCGCGGCAGGCCAGCGTTCGGCTCCGCTCGGGTGGGGTGCCCGAGGCGATCCGGCCGTCGAGGAACGTCCCCATGGTGCCCACAATGCGCCGCAGCCACCAGGGATTCGGGCGGGCCACCAGCTCGGGCGGGCCGGAGAGGGCAGTGAGCAGGATCGTGCGCGGCGCGTGCTCGTTGGCCAGAGTGGGCATACGTCCCATGGTGCGCCTGTCGCCGACGGCACGAAAGTGGCATAATTAGCGCAGTGCGCGACGAAACTGCCAAAGTGCCACGCCGCAGACCCGGCCCGAGGACCGGCGCAGGCCGCTCCCCGAGTGCGGCGCCGGAATCGCGCGCCGTGGCAGTTGTCGTCTACGACGGCGTGTCCCCGTTCGAGCTCGGGGTCGCATGTGACGTCTTCGGCGCCAGCAGCGCCAGGGTGATGCCGGAGGTTCCCTGGTACCGGCTCTCCGTCTGCGGGGCGGGGGGCGCACCCGTGCGCGTCGATGGCGGCTACGAGATGGTGCCGCCGTGCGGACTGGAGGGGATCAGTCGCGCCGACACTGTGGTCGTACCCCCGACCGAGCGTCTCGCCCTGGTCCCGCCCGCGGTGCTGGGCGCTCTCCGGCGCGCCCAAGCACGCGGGTGCCGCATCGTCTCGCTGTGCACGGGCGCGTTCGTCCTGGCCGAGGCCGGAATGCTCGACGGGCGTCGCGCCACGACGCATTGGTCGGAATGCGACGAGCTGGCCCGTCGGTATCCCCATGTCACCGTTGACCCGGGAGTCCTCTACGTCGACGGGGGTGACATCCTCACATCGGCCGGCAGTGCCGCCAGCATTGACCTGTGCCTGCACGTGGTCCGCCAGGACTACGGCAGCGCGATCGCCAACCGGCTGGCGCGCCTGCTGGTCGTTCCGCCCCAGCGCGACGGCGGCCAGGCCCAGTTCATCGACACGCCCGTCCCGAGCTTCGACAGCTCCGATATGTTCGCGGACACCCTCGCATGGGTCCAAGAGCACCTGAACGAAGCCGTGACTGTCACTGAGTTGGCGGCGCGGTGCGCCATGAGCCCTCGGACGTTTGCGCGCCGGTTCCTCGCCTCCACCGGCACGACGCCGCACCGATGGCTACAGCGCCAGCGCGTCCATCTTGCGCAGCAACTCCTCGAGTCGACCGACCTGCCCATTGAGGTAGTGGCACAGAACACCGGGTTCTGCACGGCCGGAAATCTCCGCAAGCACTTCAGCCGGACTGTGCACACGAGCCCGCAGGCGTACCGGCGCACGTTTCAGGTGCGCCCTCCGAGTTGAGCGGCCACGCGCCACCCTTGCACTACCATGCGCGCCATGTCCGAGATCGCGGAACGCTACGCCGTCGTTGCCGGCCGATTCACCGACCGCGTGGCGGGGATGTCTCCCCACCTTTGGGAGGCATCGTCGCCCTGCGCCGGTTGGAAGGCGCGTGATGTCGTGGCCCACGTCGTGGACACACACAACCGCGTGTTGGCTTCTCTCGACCAGTCGGACCCGGCCGCTGCCGGGCCTGACGATGATCTGCCGCAACTGTGGGTCACGGCGACGGACTCACTCAATGCCGCGCTGTGTGACCAGGCGACGGCGCAAAAGACCGTAGGCGGGATGTTCGGGGAGCAATCCTTCGAGATGCTGGTGGGTCGCCTCCTGTGCGCCGACACCCTCCTGCACTCCTGGGATCTCGCCCGCGCCACCGGTCAGGACGAAGTGCTCGACCCCGATGCGGTCGCCAAGACGCTCGAATTCCTCACTCCCATTGACGATGCCCTTCGGCGCCCCGGTGGCTTTGCCGCGAAGATCGAGCCAGCAGCGGGAGCCGATGCGCAGACCAGGTTGTTGAATTTCAGCGGCCGAGCCACCTGAACCGGCGGCCCCCTGAACCGGCGATTGTGCTCTCGGGGCGCGCCGGCGCGTCAAATCTGCGCATGAATGGGACTTTGGACCCATGCCAAGAGGCTGTTCCTGGTAGATAATGTGAAATATCGAGCACTGGGCAGGTGGTCGAGGCACTGCTGATTCCCCGGCAGGGGCGGCAGGGCATGGCTCGGCGAGGAGGGGTCCGGCACGATGCAGCCAATGGCGGGGTGGTATCCCGACCCGGTGCGCGCCGGAGTCGAGCGCTACTGGGATGGTGCGGCGTGGTCGGAGCACGTGCGCGTGCCGACCGCTGCGCCCGGCAATACGACTTTCAGTCTCTACGCGCCTCCAGCGCCGCTGGCGCCGGTGGAGGCGGCGCCAGCGTCGGCGCGCCAGCGGAATCGTGGTGCTCGCCGGACGCTCAAGCTCGTCAGCGCTGTCGCGGTGATCGCCGTGGTGGCGGGCGGCGCCTACCTGTTCACAGGCCGGCATATGAGTGCCGATGCCGCGGTGGCCAGCGCCGCCGCCTCCGCCCTCGCGAACCACAGCGCGGACATCGTTGTCAGCGGGTCTGGCACCGCCGCCGGGGCCACCTTCACCGTCAGCGGGTCCGGAGCGATTGATTTCGCACAGAACGACGAGCAGCTGAGCCTGACCATCGCCGGCGGCGGGCAGAGCCTGACGGAGCAATACGTCTACCTCGACGACACGGCCTATGTGAATCTGGGCGGGCTGATCGGCAATATCGTCCCCGGTAAGTCGTGGGTGTCGATGGACCTCAGCCAACTCTCGAGTTCCAGCGCGTCGACCAGCGCTCTGGGCACGAACGGGGCGCTGGGAACCGACCCCGCCGCCATCCTCCAGGCCTTGAGCCATGGGGGTGCGCAGGCGACCGCACTCGGTTTGAGCAGCGTCGACGGCCAGAGCGTGCAGGGTTACTCGGTCCATATCGACGCGACCACCCTGCGCCAGCAGATAGCCGATGCACACTTGCCGTCATGGATGTCACAGGCGCTTGCGACCCTCAACCCGAATCTGACCTACCACGTCTATGTGAACACGGCCGGGCTCCTGGTCGACGTGACGGGCGAGGGGACGGAGACGGTTGGCGGCCAGGGTGTCAGTGTGAATCTCGCGATGAACTTCGTGAACTACGGCACCACCGTCAACGTATCGGCACCTCCGGCCGGCGAGGTCGAGACCATCGCGGGCTTCCTCCAGGCCGTAAAGTCGTTCTCGTCAAACTCGGTCAACTGACTTCTCCCCTTCGGGTGAGGGATTGATCAGAACGGCCCGGTCAGATCGCCCAGCGCACCCGTCAGGCGGAGATTTTCCGCGTAGTCCACCGGGCAGGTGATCACCGAGACGGCGTCCGCGCCGAGGGCCTCGCGGAGCATGGGGAGGAGGTCGCCGGCGGCCCGTACCTGGTAGCCCCGGGCGCCGAAGCTCTCGGCGTAGGCCACGAAGTCGGGGTTCGCGAATTCGGTGGCCACGTCGTGGCCGATCTCGAGCTCCATCTTCCATTTGATGAGCCCATAGGCGTCGTCCTGCCAGATCAGCACGGTCAAGGGGATGTGCTCGCGCATGGCGGTCTCGAGTTCCTGCGAGTTCATGAGGAAGGCTCCGTCACCCACGGCGGCCAACACCCGGCGGCCGGGCAGCGCCAACTTGGCCGCGATGGCCCCGGGCAGCGCGAAGCCCATGGTGGACAAGCCGTTGGAGAGAAGGCAGGTGTTGGGCTCGTAGGTGGGATAGAGCCGGGCCATCCACATCTTCACGGCTCCGGTATCGGCGAGGACTATGTCCGAACGACCCAACGCAGCGCGCGTATCGGCCACTATGCGTTGGGGCTTGAGTGGGAAACTGTCATCGGCTGCGCCGCTCTGGAGTTCGCCGGCCAGGAGTCGTCGGATCTTCTCACCACTGATCGCCGGTTGGAAGCGGCGGGCTGTGGCTGCGGCCAGGACGTCGAGGGTCCGGCCGATATCGGCCTGGATACCGACCTCGACGTCATAGTGGGCGTCCACCTCGGCGGGGACTCGGCTCAAGTGGATGATCCGCTTGTCACCGTCCGGATTGATCCGGACCGGGTCGAATTCCTGGAGCTCGTAGCCGACACTGACGATCACGTCCGCCTCGTCGAATCCGAAGTTGACGTAGTCGTGGCTCATGAACCCCACCGCCCCGAGAGCGTGGGGATGATCGTCCGGGAACACGCCCTTGCCATGAAAGGAGGTGGCCACGGGCAGTCCCAGCACTTCGGAGAAGCGGCGCAGCGCGTCGCCCGCGCCGCTGCGCGCCGCACCGTGTCCGGCCAGGACGATGGGCCGGTCCGCACCATCGAGCACGGCGGCAGCGCGGGCGATCTGGGACGGCGTGGGCTCGTCCGGCCGCGGGACGTTGACGTCGAGAGGTGCCAGGTCGTCGGGGACGGCCATGGCCTCGATGTCCTCGGGCACGGCCAGGAACACGGCCCCTGGCCGTTCTGTCTGCGCCAGCTTGAACGCTTTGCGCACCATTTCGGGGACCGCGCCAGGCGTGAGGACCATGGCGGCCCACTTCGTCACGGGGGCGAACATCGACACCAGGTCGACACTCTGATGGGATTCCTTATAGATCCGGTTCAACCCGACCTGGGCCGAGAAGGCGACGAGCGGTGTGCTGTTGGTGTAGGCATCCGCCGTCCCGAGCAACAGGTTGATGGCTCCGGGTCCGAGGGTAGAAGAGCAGACGCCGGCACGCCCGGTCAGCCGTCCGAATATTTCGGCCATGAACGACGCCGCCTGTTCGTGGCGTACCAAGACGTAGCGGATCGGTGATCGCACGAGGGCATCCGTGAAGCGGATGTTCTCCTCACCTGGGATACCGAAGACGACCGTGACCCCCTCGTGCTCCAGGCAGCGCACCAGGAGTTGGGCGACAAGGCGTTGGTCCTCGGGCACCTGCCGAGCGTAGCGAAGCCGCCGGCGCGGCGGCCCCCTCGGTGCTCGGCCGGCGTGCACGGGCGAGAAGAATAGGGTGAGAAGAGGGAGCGACGACATGGAACCGGAAAGAAGAGACCCCAATCCGTCTGACGATGGGCGTGACCTCAGCGGTGGCCAGCGGCGGCGCGACCCGGTGCAAGAGGCGGAGGAGCAATCGTTCCCGGCCAGCGATCCGCCCTCGTGGTGGTCGGGCTGAGCGTCACTACCGGCGCCGGGATCGTTGGCCCGCCTATACCGGGCCGCCCCAGCGCCACACTGCCGAAGCCCAGGTCATGCCTGCTCCGAATCCGGCGAAAACGACGAGGTCGCCGGCGCCCAGGCGGCCACGGGCGATGGAGTCGGCCAGGGCAAGCGGTATGGAGGCGGAGCTCGTGTTGCCGGTCGATTCGACCACGGTGGCGATCCGCTCGTTCGGTATGCCCACCCGCTCGGCTATCGCCTCCATGATCCGCTGGTTGGCTTGATGAGGGACGAACAGGGAGATCTCCTCGGCGCCGACCTTGGCTTGGGCGAGAGCGGAGTTGATGGAGTCGACGGTGGCCCGCACGGCGCGGCGAAACACCTCACGCCCCCGCATCACCATCCCGTCGCCGTGATCGACATAGAGCAGATCGACGAGCGCGCCGTCCACCCCGGCATCCCAGGCCAGGAGTGATCCGACGCCGTTGACCGCTTCGAGGACCACTGCACCGGCGCCGTCGCCAAAGAGGAACGCATTGGTGCGATCGTTCCAGTTGAGGGTGCGGGTCATCGTCTCGGCCCCGATGAGGAGAACCTTCCGGGCGCCCGTCGACAGCATGCCGGCGGCGGTGATCAGCCCGTACGTGAAGCCTGCGCAGGCGGCGTTGACGTCGACGGCCCCTCCGCCGATGCCGAGCGCACCAGCCACGGCGGACGATGTGGCCGGCATCAGCTGGTCCGGCGTCGTGGTGCACAGGACCACGACGCTGATCTCGTCAGCTGCCGTGCGAGCGACGTCGAGCGCCTGTCGCCCGGCTTCGATCGCCAGGGTGGCGGTAGTGCCGACGCCACTCGGCGGGTGGAGGGCCGGAGCGGGCCGGACGAAGGGGCCGGTGGCGGCGCGCCGGGTCCGCACTCCGGAGCGTTCCACGATCCACTCGTCGCTCGTGTCCAGCAATGTCTCGAGGTCGGCGTTCGTGACTACCGTGGGCGGGAGTGCGGTGCCCCACCCGGTAATGACGCAGCCACGTTCGCTCACCAACTGCCGACGGTGTCGCTGCGTACGGGCGGCATGCCGTCCGGGATCCGAGAGGTCACGCTGTCAGGGTACGGGAATATTCCGGTGACCGGCGAGTAAGTGCGGTGCTCCTGTGCAGAAACCCCGGCTGGCAGGCAGCCACAATGGGATCGACGAGGGCAACAAGGCCCTCGACGTCGCTTGGGCAGTGGGTGGGCTGGCGGCCCGGCGGCTACGAGGCTCCCTTCTCACTCGGTTCGCCTTCTGGGTGCTCCTCCCCGCTCGGCGTCACCGACAAGGGCATGGACACCCGGGCCACGACGATGTCCGTGCGGGTGCGCAGCGCGGCGGTCAGGACCTGATCGATCTGGTTGTGCAAAATCCGGTAGCGGAAATGTTCGGGGACGACGACGGGAATGAGGACGACGATCTGCTGGTCGCTCTGCTTCCGGGCTTCGTCGATGAACGCGACGATGGGTTTGACCACCGATGCGTACTGGGTGTGGAGGACCTGGAGGGGCACGCCGGGATCCCAGTCCTTCCACGCACGCTGCAGCTGGCGCGCCGCGTCCTCGCCGGAGTCGTCCTGGTCGATCACCACCGATACCGCGATCACCTCTTGACCCAAGGAGAGAGCCTCGCAGATGGCAAGGCGGGTGAGGCGCGACACGTTCAACACCGGCACTATGACCAGGGTGCGCTTACCTTTCGGCCGATCGGGCACTGTGCCGATCCCGAGCATTCGCCCGGCGCGCCGGTAGTACGCGTGGATGCGGGTGAACAGCACAACGAAGGTAGGCACGGCGATCACGACCACCCATGCCCCCTCGGCGAACTTGGTCACGAGGAAGATCACGGTGGCCAGCCCGGTGACTGCGGCCCCGAGGCCGTTGATGCTGGCGCGGTGCACCCAGCGCGGTGGGCGTGTCCGCCACCAGTGGACCACCAGACCGGCCTGGGACAGGGTGAACCCGGTGAAGACGCCGATGGCGAAGAGTGGGATCAGCTCGTTGGTGTTGCCGCCGACCGCGATCAGGAGTGCGGCCGAGAGCATGGCCAGCACCCAGATGCCGTTGGCGAAGACCTGGCGATCCCCGCGCAGCGCGAAGAGGTGAGGCAGGTAATTGTCCCGCGCCAAAAGGCTGGCCAGGATGGGCAGGCCTCCGAACGAGGTGTTGGCCGCCAGAGCGAGCACGACCGTGATGGTGAGGGATACGACGTAGAAGGCCCAATGGCGCCCCACCGCCTCGCCCATGATCTGGCTGAGGACGGTCTGGTCCGAGCGCGGTCCGATGTGCCAGCGCCGCGCCAGCACGGCCAGGCCCAACAACATGACGCCCAGGATCATTCCGAGCAGCATTTCGGTGCGCTTGGCCCGGGTCACGCGAGGTTCTTTGAAGAGCGGCACGCCGTTGGCGATCGCCTCCACGCCGGTGAGCGCGCTGCAGCCGGCAGAGAATGCCTTGAGCACCAGCAGCACCCCGACCGTTTGCAATCCGTGGGTGGCCAGGAGGGAACGGCCCGGAAGGGGAGCGTGGACGGCCAGCGGGTGGATGAGGCCGATGACGATGATGGCGAGCAAGCCGAAGATGAACAGCATGGTGGGGAGGAGGAAGGCCCGGGCGGTCTCGCCCAATCCGCGGAGGTTCATGAGGGTGATGACCGCGAGGAACGCGAGGCAGATGGGAACCGTTGCCGACGACAGGCTCGGATAGGCCGAGGTGAGGGCGCCCACCCCGGCCGCGATCGACACGGCGACAGTGAGGGTGTAGTCGACGATCAAAGAAGCGCCGGCCACGAGGCTCGCCCGGGCACCCAGGTTGGCCCGCGAGACGGCATAGGCACCGCCGCCGCCGGGGTAGGCATCGATGACCTGCCGGTAGGAAAAGACCAGGATCGCGAGCAGGACGACGATCGCAACGGTGATTGGAAGGACGATGTGCAAGGCGCCGCCCCCCGCGAGGGCCAGCACCACAATGATTGCTTCGGGGCCATAGGCCACCGACGTCAGCGCGTCGAGCGAGAGCGCAGAGAGGCCCTCGACCGGAGTGATCTTCTCCTTGGAGGTTTCGCTCGTGCGCAGCGGCCTGCCGATGAGGACGGTCCACAGGGAACGCCCGACGCCCTCACCCTGTTCCGGCACGGTTGCATCGTAGGGTATGAGGTGTCCGCCATCGAAGATGCGCGCCGGGTCCACACTCCGGCGTGACACCCCCACGGGCCCGCCCCGTCACTAGCATCGAACGCGTGTCAAGGTCCTCTCGTCGGGCACTGCTCTGAACGACGCGTCACAGACCCGGCCGATCCGCGGGCGGGTCGGCCTGCTGACCGTGGCGACGATGGCCGCCGGTGTGGCGTTGTTGGGGTGTGGAGGCGGCCCGGCGACCGAGGGCGCCAACTCCAACCGCGCCGGCACCGCTTCGGGTCAGGCGCTCGACCCCGCCGCATTCGCGGCCGGAGCGTGCGTGGCGTTCGGACCCACGCGAGGTGATCGCCACGAGACGGTTTTCCTCGATGCCGGCCACGGCGGCATCGATCCCGGGGGTGTGGGAACCACCGAATCCGGGCGGGCGATCGACGAGGCGGACGAGACGCTTCCCGTGGAGCTCGACGCCATGGCGCTCCTCCGGGCTCGTGGGTTTCGGGTCGTCGTCTCCCGCACGGGGGATTCGACGGTGGTCCGACTGGGCCCCGGCGACGAGTCGGGAGGGGTCCTCACCTTGCAGGGATCCCACGACGACGTGGTGGCCCGCGACCTGTGTGCGAACGACGCCGACGCCCGCGTCCTACTCGGGATCTACTTCGACGCCGGCTCGACGGCGCAGAACGCGGGGAGCCTCACCGCGTACGACCCGGCGCGCTCGTTCGCCGCATCCAACATCAGGCTGGCCACCCTGGTCCAGCGCGACGTAGTGGCCGATCTCGATGCCCAGGGCTGGGGCATTCCTGACGACGGTGTCGTTCCGGACACGACGCTGGGATCCTTCGTCGGGGATCCATCCGCTGGGGGCATCGCAGGGGAGGCGGCCTCCTACGACCACCTGCTGCTGATCGGACCGGCGGCCACGGGCTTCTTCTCCACACCCAGTGCGATGCCCGGCGCGGTGATCGAGCCGTTGTACGTGACCGATCCGTTCGAGGGGACGATCGCAGCATCCCGCCATGGCCAAGAGGTGATGGCGCGTGGGATCGCCACGGCGATAGAGACGTTCCTCGCGCCGCCCGCATCCCGTCGACGTGCCACGACGAGCGCCGGCGGAAAGAACTAGGTCGCTTCCGGGTCCTCTGCGCCGCGGGGCGGACCGGTTTCGGGCCTCTCCCCGGTGTCGACCAAGGCCTGGGCCACCTCCCGGAGTTTCACGTTGAGATACTGGGATGCCCGTCGCAGTATGTCGAAGGCCTGATCGGCCGAGATCCGTTCGCGCTCCATGAGGATTCCCTGGGCTTGGCCGATGATCTCGCGGCTGCTCAGAGCGGCGTGGAGGTTGTCGACACGGCGCTCCTCGTTCTCGAGCAGATAGGCGGCCGACAGGGCCAGGCTGGCCAGCGAGGCCAGGATCACCCCCTTCCCGCGGTCGACCACCCCGAAAGCCGCCGGATAACGGGCGTAGAGGTTCACGGCGCCGGTCTCACCATTGGTCGTGAGAGGGAGGGCGAGCGCACTGCGGACCCCTTCCCTCGCCGCCAGGGGCCCGAAAATCGTCCAGCGCGCGTCGTTGCGCAGGTCCTCGGCGTAGACGATGACCCGCTGCGCGGCGGCATCGAGGCACGGCCCCTCGCCGGCACGCTGCTGCAGTAAATCGATCTCCCGCACGACGGGATCGGTGTGGACCGGCGTGGTGACGGCGGCGCCCTCCATGAGAAGGATGCCGGCGTAGTCGCAACCTTCGATGGTGGCGACGGCAACCTCCACCACCTGGGTCAAGGTGTTCTGCACGCTGCCCGCCGAGAAAAGGATGCGGGCGGTCTCCGCGAAGCCGATGGTCAGGTCCGAGAGCAATTCGTTCTTCGTAATCGACTCGCCGTCACTTGTGGGCACGCCGGTCCTCCTGCAGTTCGTCCACCCGTAGTATCGCGCACCGTCCAGGGCAGGCCCGCCCAAGAGCCGTCGTAGGGAGCGTCGCCGAGGGTGAAGATCCCCCGGTCGGCGGCCACCAGCCCGGAGCCGGCGCCGTCGGGAGTGGCCGCCATGCCCACGAGGGCCGGGCGGAACGACACTGTGGCGGCCAGGTCGCGCCACGCGGCATGATCGTCGACGTGGGACTCCCGCCGGCCATCACCATCGCCCGCCAGGCGACGTTGCGGCCGATCGAGGAGATCGCGGCGCAAATGGGGCTGGACCCCGCGCTGCTCGAGTACTACGGCGCCCACGTGGCCAAGGTGAGCCTGAGTGCCGTCGACGCCTTGCAGGGGAAGCCCCGCGCCCGCTACATCGTCGTGACGGCCATCACGCCCACCCCGCTCGGCGAGGGGAAGACGACCACGACGGTGGGGCTCGGGCAGGCACTGGCCGCCATCGGCAAGCAGGCGACGATCGCCATCCGACAGGCGTCGATGGGGCCGACGTTCGGCATCAAGGGCGGCGCGGCGGGGGGCGGGTACAGCCAGGTCGTCCCCTTCGAGACCCTCAATCTGCACCTCACCGGGGACCTCCACGCGGTGACGGCCGCCAACAACCTCCTGGCCGCCATGGTTGACAACCACGTGCAGCAGGGCAACGCACTCGGTCTCGATCCCCACTCCATCACCTGGAAGCGGGTCCTCGACGTCAACGACCGGGACTTGCGCAACATCGTGTCGGGCCTTGGCACGAACGACGACGGCACGCCGCGCCAGACCGGTTTCGATATCACCGCGGCGTCAGAGGTCATGGCGGTCCTCGCGTTGGCCACCTCGCTGAAGGACATGCGCGCGCGCTTCGGTCGTACCGTCGTGGGCTACACGGCCGATGGCGAACCAGTGAGCGCCGAGCAACTCAAGGCGGCGGGAGCGATGACGGTCATCATGCGCGATGCCATCAAGCCCAATCTCTTACAGACGCTCGAGAACACGCCGGTGCTGGTCCATGCCGGCCCCTTCGGCAACATCGCGCACGGCAACTCCTCGGTGGTGGCCGATCTCATTGGGATCCATGGGGGCGAGTATCTCGTCACCGAAGCCGGATTCGGCGCCGACATGGGCGCAGAGCGATTCTTCAACATCAAGTGCCGCACGTCCGGCCTGGTGCCCGACGCCGCCGTCGTCGTGGCCACCGTACGGGCGCTCAAGCTCCACTCCGGGCGGCACAAGGTGTCGGCCGGGCGCCCGCTGCCGCCGGCGATGCTGGAGGAGAACCCCGAAGAGGTCCACCTGGGCGGGGCCAATCTCCTCAAGCACATCGAGATCGTGCGTCGGCACGGTGTCACCCCCGTGGTGGCCATCAATGCCTTTGCGGGGGATTTCTCCTCCGAGCACGACGCCATCCGGGAGATCGCTGCCTCTGTGGGCGTGCGGGCTGCGGTGTGCACGCACTTCGTCGACGGCGGGAAGGGTGCCATCGAATTGGCGGAGGCCATCGTCGACGCGGCCGACGAGCCCAGCGAATTCCGCATGCTCTACGAGGCGGCCGCGCCGTTGCGGCAGAAGATCGAGACGATCGCCACCGAGGTGTACGGGGCCAGCGGCGTTGATTACACCCCGGTGGCGGCGCGCCAGCTCGACACCTACGAGAAGGCCGGGTTCGGCAACATGCCGGTGTGCATCGCCAAGACCCACCTCTCGATCTCGTCCGACCCGACGCGCAAGGGGGCTCCGAGCGGATGGCGCCTGCCCGTGCGCGAAGCGCGCGCCAACGTCGGTGCGGGCTTCGTCTATCTGGTGAGCGGTGACATGCGGACGATGCCCGGACTCTCCTCGAGCCCGGCCGCCGAGCGCATCGACATCGACGATGAGGGCAACGTCGTCGGGCTCTACTGAAGCGGGTCCCGTGCATCGGTCCACGATCACGGTTGCGTCCATGATCCACGGTTGAAAGGAGCAGGGCATGGGTTGTCTGCTGGCAGTCTTCGCCTGGATCTCGCCCCGGTTCGTACTGGCGTTGCTGTACATCTTCACCACCCGGTTGACCATCGCCTTCAATTCGGGCTGGGAGGGGCTGCTCGGCTTCCTCCTCGTCCCCTACGCGACCCTGTTCTACGCCCTCGTGTACCGGCCCGGCCCGGGAGTGCGCGGGTTCGGATGGGTCCTGGTCGCGCTGGGGCTCCTGCTGGACCTGTCCTCCCTCGACCTGGGGCGGCGCGCCCGGGGGCGCCCGCGGCGCCTCAGGAGAACGTGAGCCGCAGGTCCGGTTCGGGGCCGAACCCCATGCCGTCTGCCCCGTGGGCGGCCAGCTTCTGCCAGCCGGCGACCCCGATCATGGCGGCGTTGTCGGTGGCCAGGGCCTGGGGAGGGATAAGCAGCCGGCTGCCGAATTCGGCGGCGATGTCCTGCGCGCGGACGCGCAACACGGGGCTGGCGGCGACACCTCCGACGATGGCCAGTGCGGGGTCGCCGAACTCCTCCAACGCCCGCCTGACCTTGGCGCAGAGCACGTCCATGCAGGCGGCGACGAAGGAGGCGGCCACGTCGGCG
>Ga0182018_10001636_pt1 | contig 24950 bp, 24 predicted proteins | sample 812P2MmetaG_FD_120490 | JGI IMG/M metagenome (GOLD analysis project Ga0182018, IMG submission 120490) | Permafrost microbial communities from Stordalen Mire, Sweden - 812P2M metaG | ecosystem: Environmental > Terrestrial > Soil > Wetlands > Permafrost | place: Sweden: Stordalen | collected...
CGCCTGGTGGTGCTGGCGCTGCCGCTGGAGCAAGCCGAAGCCGCGCGGCGGCTGGCCCGGAGGAACGCGCGTAAGTGGGGCCATACCGCGAGCCGGAAAATGCTCGCCACCGCCGGTTGCGTGGTGCTGATCACCTCGCTGCCGCTATTGTTCCGCGTCGCCTTGGGCAGGATCGCCTGCATCCCCGAGACCGTCAGATGCACGACGCAATCGATGACCACGGGACCAGCCACGATGTCTGGTCTCAGACCTGCACCATCAGGTCGTCGCCTTCGACTTTGATCTGGAAAACCTGGAGGTCTTCATCGGCGGGCGAGGACAGCGCCTTACCGGTGCGGCAATCGAATTGCGCCGCGTGCAGCGGACATTCGATGCAGCCGTTTTCCAGCCAGCCCTCGGACAGCAGCGCGTATTCGTGGGTGCAAATGTTATCGGTCGCGCAGAATACGCCGCCAGGCAGGTGATAGATCGCGATATTCTTGCCGCCGACTTTCACGCCAAGCACCTTGCCTTCCTCGACGTCCGCCTTCGCCGCCGCCCGCACCCAGTCGCCCGCCATGGTCATCTCCTTGATCTTTCGACGCCGGATTGTGGCAGGAGCGGCGCCCGTGGCCAACCCCTTGCGCCGCCATCGGCCCGCGGTCCCTTGCCGGACCCGCCGCGTCGCGGCACCATGCACGCGGGATTGAACACGTCCTTTGGGAGATATCATGCGCCGGTCAGTTCCGTGGCGGTTCGCCGTTCTGTGTCTGGTCGTGAGCCAGCCGGCCCTGGCACAGGTCATTTGGGATATGCCGAACGTGATCGAGCAGAAACCCAAATTCGACAAGGACAACTCCACCGTGCGGCCTCGAACGGACGTGTGGCCGCGTCTGGATCCGGGCGCGGTGATTTGTAAAACCGAGGCTGACCTACAGCGGCTCGCCGCATCCCGGCGCGGCGAGCCCGGCGAACCACCAAATTGCCAGTTGATTCGCACGCCGACCGCGATTCAGATCCAGCGGCGGGCTGGGCCCGGCCGGACACAGGTGTCACTGACCGACCAGAACGGCGTCGACGGTTGGACCGACGCGTGGTTGCCGGAGCGGCCCCAGGCGGTCGGCGGCAAAGGCATTACCATAAAGTAGGCCCCACGACCCGATCCCCAAGAGGACGCCATGCAAGCGACATTGCCCGCGCTGTGCCTGATCGCGGTGCCTGGCCGGCGCCGCCGCACCATCGAATTGTGCCAGGAAACCGAGCGCCGCGGCTTCGCCGGCATTTACTCGCCCAGTCCGTTCGGCAACATGTCGCTGTGCGAGGCGTTGGCATGGAATACCAACTCGATCCCGTTCGGCACCGCGATCGCGCCAATTTACCAGCGCACCGTCATGGACTTCGCGCAAAGTGCGGCTGTGATGCACGAGGTTTCCAACGGCCGTTTTCGACTGGGCATCGGCATCGCGCATGGTCCTTCGTACGTGCGGATGGGTGTCACGCCGGGTAAGCCGTTGAGCGACACGCGCTCGTTCGTGGAGCGGTTTCGCGCGCAGGAGGGCCTGGGACCGCTGCCGCCAATTATCATCGCCGCGTTACGCAAACGCATGGTGGCTCTGGCGGGCGAAATCGCCGAGGGCGTGGTGTTCGCCAATGCATCACTTTCGCACACGGCGGAGTCACTGTTGGCGTTGCCGGCGGCGAAACGTAACGATCCCAATTTCTTCATCGGCAACATGATCCCAACCTGCATCAGCGACGATGTGGAGGCCGCGAAGGCCGTCAATCGCCGGACACTGACCAACTACGGGTTCCTGCCGAACTACCGGAATTATTGGAAAGAAGCCGGCTACGTGGAGGAAATGGAGGCGATCGAGAAGGCCATCGCGGAAGACCGGCGCGACGAGGTGCCGAAGTATTTTTCCGACAAATGGCTGGCGGACAATTCACTGTTCGGTCCCGCGGCGAAGGTCCGCGAGGGCGTCGAAGCCTGGCGCGCCGTTGGCGTTCACACGCCCATTCTGGTGCCGTCATCGGCGGCCGGGAATCAGATGAAAGCGATCGAAGAGGTGTTCGCCGCGTTCGCGTGATTTGGCGTCTTCGTCATCTCCGGGCCTGACGTATCGCGAAGGGGCATCGCGGGTTCCGGGTGGCGCACGCCATCACATCGCCGGCCGCGTGGAGACCCACGCCCTTATCACGAGCGAACCGTACAAGATTTGCCAGCGACTCAATGAAGCCCGCGTCGAGTTGCTGCGTAGGCACTCTGAAGTAGCCCGCGACGCCGCATTGATCCGCCAGTTTTCGGTAATCGATATCAAGCTCGACAAGGGTTTCCGAATGTTCGGACACAAAGGCGACGGGGACAACCAGTACCGCGGCTTTGTCCTGCCCGGCCCGCGTGATTTCCGCGTCGGTACTTGGATCGATCCATTTTTGCGGTGTCGCGCGCGACTGATAGCAAATTCTCCAGTCGAGATCGTTGCGCCGCCACGCTTCGATCAATGCCGCGACGGTTCGTTCAATTTGATATTGATAGGGATCACCACCCTTCACGATCGATTCCGGCAAACCATGCGCTGAGAACAAAATTCGCAACGGCACAGATGGATCGAGAGACGCGCGGGCGGCTTCGTACGCAGTCTGGATAATCGACAGTGTCGCGTTGACAAACGCCAGATCGGTTGGAAAACAACATACCGCCGATGTCGGTGCCACCAGGCCGGTGCGCGCGGCGGCCTCTCGCCATGCGGTCAATGAACTCCCTGTCGTGGTTGTGGAAAACTGCGGATACAGCGGCAACAGAACGATCTCGTCCGGCTGCCAGTTCTTGACCGCTCGGGCGGTTTCCAGACTAAACGGGTGCCAGTAGCGCATGGCGACGAAGCATTTCGCCTCCAGTTCCGGCAGGGCGGATTCGATCGCGCTGGCTTGCGCCTGGGTCATTTCCAGCAGTGGCGACCTGCCGCCCATCAACCGGTAAGCTTCGTTGGCCGGTTTCACGCGTGTGTTGGCGATTTTCCGAGCCAGGAACGGCCGCACGAAGAACGGCACCCGCAAGATCGCGGGATCGTTAAAAAGGTTCAGCAGAAATGGCCGGATTGCCTCCGGTCTGTCGGGGCCACCGAGATTGAAAAGAATGATCGCGACCTTAGGACGCACGAACCATCTCGATCAGCGCTGAGACGTGCTCCGGCGGTGTTTGCGGGACGATGCCGTGACCGAGATTGAAAATGAATGGCCGGCCTCGCATCGCCTCCAGGACTGCTTGCGTTTCCGCCGCCATGACGTCGCCACCCGCGACCAGCGCCAAGGGATCCAGATTGCCTTGCGCGGCGACTGTCACTGGCAGCAGCGGCACCGCGCAAGTCACGTCCATCGAGGTATCCAGACCGACCGCGTTCACACCGGTTTCAAGCGCATAGGCTTCGATCGACAATCCGGCCATCCGAGGAAACCCGATCACAGGGACTTTGCCGTGCAGCGCGGCGGCAATCCGTTTCGTCGGTTCAATCACGTAACGGCGAAATTGCTCGGGCGGCAGAACGCCGGCCCAGGAGTCGAACAGCATCACGGTTTCGGCGCCAGCGTCGATCTGGGCGGACAGGTAAGTCACGGTTGTTTCGGTTAACAGATCGATGATGCTGTTGAACAACGATGGGTTTTGATACGCCAGCGTTCGGGTCGCGGCGAAGTCGCGGGAACCCATGCCCTCAATCATATAACAGGCGACCGTGAACGGAGCGCCCGCGAAACCGATCAGCGCGGTGGAGTCGAAGCCTTCTCGTGTAAGGCCGGCGCGAACCTGACGCACCGTTTCCATCACCGGTGCGGTCTTTTCGCTGAGGCGCGATGCGTTGAGGGCACGGAATCCAGCCTCGTCGCGGATCGGCGGCAAGACCGGCCCCTCGCCTTGCTGGAACGTGAGGCCCTGCCCTAAAGCCCAGGGCAGAATGAGGATATCGCTGAACAGGATCGCGGCGTCGAAACCATAACGGCGGATTGGCTGCAACGTGACTTCGGCGGCCAAAGCCGGCGTGGTGCAAAGCGAAATGAAATCGGGAACGGTGGCACGAATCGCGCGATATTCGGGCAAATAGCGGCCGGCCTGCCGCATCAGCCACACCGGTGGCGGCCATACCGATTCGCCAGCCAGCGCGTGCAACAGGGTCTTGCTCATCTCAGGTCGCGCCGGGGTAAACGTGATTGCCATAAGCGGCGCGAATGTCGGCGAGCAATGTTCCGGATGGCGGCGCGTACATCATCCGCTTGCTGGTGAACACGCCGGTCAGACGCCGGATCCGCACCGCCATCTCGGCCATTTTCGTCAGTGCGATCAGTCCGTTTACGATTGGTACGTTGTCGACCTGATGAACACCCGCGAAAGCCAGGATCGTCATGACGATGCCGCCGGCCGGGATCACTGTCTCGGCGCCTTTGGCGATGCCGATACGGGCCGCCTCGGTGAATTGCTGGACGACCTGTTCACACACGGTCTTATCTTCGAACGCACGGTCCAGCACCTGACCGCGCTCGACACGCATCGTGTCGATCGAAACGAGGCGGGATTGAAGCCCGGTTGAACCAACGTTTTCGGTCACTTTGCGAACGAATTTCGGGTTGACGTTCACAATCGAGAAACTCGCGCCCATCAGGGACGCGAGATGAACCGACGACTCAAGCAGGCCAAGCACCGGGATATTCAGGACTTCGCGCAGAGCATGCATGCCGGGTTCGAACACGTTGCCGATCAGCAACGCGTCATAACCCTCGCGTTCCGCGCGCAGACCGTTGTCCAGGACCTCCGTCGTGTCCAACAGCTCCAGATACCGGTACTGGTCGGCGATCGCCTTGCCGGGCCCGAGACCATGCACGTCGATTTCGGTCCCCGGCTCGGCGGCATCCCGCAGGATCGCGGCCAGAGCGCGTGCATAGGGGCCGGATTCCGACCGGCGGGCGACGCCCATGCTTTGGTAAAACAGTTTCACGCAACCTGTCCGCGATCAGCCATGGCACCCTCGGTATTCGCGACCCGTCACGCCGACCGGCCCAGAACCCCCATCAACTCCGCCCACTCCCTCCGGTTCAGCCCACTGTCCGGCTGCGTCACCGTTTGGCCGGACAGCATCCGCTTCACCACGTCCAGCATCCCGGCCGACAGAGTGGCCGCACCCAGGCGGTAATCGCGGAATGCCTGGCAGGCGAGGGGAACCCAGGCCTCCACGGTCCGCAACATCGCGTCGGCATAGATCCGGATTTCGTATTGCGCATGAGCGTCGGCGCGCAGCGACAGAAAGTGAAACAAATTGTGCAGATCGGTCTTCCAGTACCACTGCGTGTAGGTATTCAACGTCAGGTTCATCCGCGCCAATTCCCGCGCCAACCCCTGACGAGCGGCGTCGACCGGCTTGCCATCCGCATCCTCATTCAACATCGCCGCGTAGTGGTCGTAATTCCTCGCCGCGTCATCGCGCAGCAGGGTCAGAACCTCCGCCGCTTCCTCGCCGTCCAACACGTCGCCCCGCCCCTGCCGGTTGCTGACCGATTGGGCGGCCAGGTGCTCGGGGGCGGGAATGTAGAACTCCCGGTCCAGGATCGAATAGCGGGCGGAGTATTCGTTGACGTTGGCGGTACGGTGGCGGATCCACTGCCGCGCCACGAAGATCGGCAGTTTGACGTGGTATTTGATCTCGCACATCTCGAACGGGGTCGAGTGGCGGTGGCGCATCAGATAACGGATCAGGCCGGAGTCCTCGGATACGCGCCTGGTGCCCCGGCCATAGGAGACTCGCGCCGCCTGCACGATCGCCGCGTCGTCGCCCATGTAGTCGATGACCCGGACGAAGCCGTGGTCCAGCACTTCGATGGGGGTGTAGAGCATCGCTTCCAGCGCCGGCACGGTCGGCCGGGCGGTGACGGCGGACTGGGCCCGGAGAGCAGCGATTTCGGCGGATTGCGAATCGGTCAGAGGCATGGATCAGACCTAAACCAGCCGCGCGGTCATGGGAACGGGCCGCCAAACCAGCCCTTCCATTCCCCTGGCCTGGTCCCTATATCTCTCTCGTCAGCTTGCTGACTATGGCGATAAACGGTGCGTGGAATAATCGTTGTGGACCCGGGGGCAGTGCCCGGCGCCTCCACCAAACACCCTTCGGGGTCGTGCGGGGGCGAAACAGGATCGACACGCGTGGTAAAGACTCATCTTTTGCCCGGCATTGTACCGCCGTTATCGGGCTAAATCACAAGTGCCAATGATAATGAGGCGCTCGCTGTCGCTGCATAAGCGATAAGCGCGGTTCGGGGGGCACCGGGCAACAGAAGCCCCCCACTTTCCTTCCCCGTCAATAGACGCCCTAAGCACTAAATGACGGCTCACCCGCGAGGCATCATTGATGGTCAATCCGTCGCCAGGCGGCGTCTCAGATTGAAGTCGAGCGCCGCCGGAGCAGCCAGAGTCCGAACAGTCCGGACAAAAGCAGGGCGATCGAGGTGGGTTCGGGGAGAGCCGACGCCCCATCTGCTGTCGCATCCAGGCTAACATTCTGGAAGTCGGTCGAGCCCGTCGCGGCGGTGTGTAGTTGGATCTGAAGGGCCTGCCCGATCAGGCTTGGGTCAACCCCGCTACTGTCGACGGTCAACGTGTCTTCAACGAACGTGCCCACCGTCTGGGTCGCATAAGTCGCGCTGCCAATCTCTGTCGACCCGGCGTAAAGTTCGACCAAGGCGCCCCCGAATGTGTTGCCGGCAAATGCACCGCTCCGATCGCCGACATCGACTGTCATGGTATAGGTGGTGTTCGCCTGCAGCGTGGCGGACAGCGTCTGAGAAAGGGATACGTCCGAACCGTCGTTGTAGATATAACCGAGATGCTCTCCTTGGATGCCGCAACAACCGGCGCCCCCATTGGCCGGATCGGTGGTGGGGTTGGCGCCCACGTACCAATCATTTCCTCCGAGGAATTCGTACGGGTTGTATTGATCGGTAACGCCTGTGGTGCTGTCCCAGAAACTCAGGTAGCCGACGCCTTGCCCCGCCGTGCCCGTCTGGAAATCAGCGTTCGCGATGGTGATAGGGGTAGCGTGACCATTCTCGGCCAGGACCGGGACGAGCAGCGCGGCCATGCACGCGAGCGTGACGCCTCTGATCATTGTTTCAATGTCCCCCACTTAATGTATTCCGACGAAGGGACCACGGGGTGCGGGGACGGGTCAACTGCGTTTTCGGCGAATTAGCGCATTAAAAATAATATTCGCGTCACGTGCGGAGAAATCCTGGTCCAGCGATATCCCGGATTGTCCCTTCAAATCCCACTCGCTCACTGACATGGGGCGCTGACAATTCCTAATTTATTGCTGTCATTGGTTTTGGTGTATCCGCTACATTATACCACCTCCCCCCCACTCTTGCCCGAACGCGCGACGCGGGGGCAGAACCGGCCCCATGTCTGACGTCGCCATGGGTTCCAGTCCGGGCCGCACACTGGTCCTGCTCGACCGCGTCGCCCTGGGCGCGGTGCTGCTCACCCCGCTTCTGCTGCTGCACGCCCACGGTATCGCGGAGATCGCCATCGCTGTCGCGGACCTGTGCTTGCTCGTCCGCTCCGCCGTCACCCGAGACTGGGCCTGGGCTCGAACACCCTGGTTGCTCATTGGCTTGACCTGGTGGCTCTGGCTTATCGTCTGTTCACTGCCGATCCCAGCCCTCGGTCTGGGCCAGGGAGGCACCAACTCACTGACCCAGGCTCTTGTCCTGGTCCGCTTCCTCATCCTCGTCGCCGCCATGGAGCATGCCATCCTGCGGGCGCCCGACGCACGCCGCTGGCTCTACTGGATCGTGGCCGCCTCCGCCGCCTACATCGCGCTCCACGCCGTGTTCCAGTTCATCACCGGCTTCAATTTCTATGGCGAACCCGGTGGCGGCGACGGAGAGCTGACCGGCCCGTTCGGCAAACCCCGCGCCGGCCCTCCCTTCGCCCGCATCCTCCTGCCCGCGATCATCCCCTGGGCCGCCGCCATGCTCGCCCGGCCCGGCGTCAGGCCGGTACTCCAGGCCTGGGCCGTGCTAATCGGAGGCGTCTGCGTCTCTCTGTTAATCGGCCAACGCATGCCGTTTTTGCTCACCTGCCTCGGCCTTGTGGTGATCGGGCTGCTGTTGCCGCGCCTGCGTTGGGGGGTCTTGGCCGCCGGTGCCGCTCTCGCGGTGCTGCTGATCGCCTCACCGGTCGTTGCGCCCAGGGCGCATTATCGGCTGGTGGAGAAGTTCTCCAACCAGATGGAGCATTTCTCCGCCAGCCCTTACGGCGAACTGTACGCCCGCGCTCTCGAAGTCGGTATTCGGAACCCCATCACCGGCCTGGGCGCGGAAGGCTTCCGCACCGGCTGCCCCGAACCGCGGTATTTCCGGCCCACCTTCGACGGCAGCATTCCAGACGGTGGCGGCACGGCGATCTGCTGGCACCACCCGCACAATTACTACCTCGAAGCGCTCGACAGCGGCGGCTTCCCAGGCCTGCTCCTGTTCACCGCCCTCGGCCTCGCCTGGCTGACCGCCCTCGGCCGAGGGCTCTGGCGCCAGCCCGACCCTTTGCGAGCCGCCCTGTTCGCCGCCGCCGTGATCCAGTTCTGGCCGATCGCGTCCACCACCGGCTTCACCTCCATGCCGGTGGGCGGCTGGTCGTTCTTGCTTCTGGGCTGGGGCCTCGCCGAAGCCCGTTGGCCGAATGGGCGCGCCGCCCCTATATAGGGTCCAACCCTTTTCGACATCCCGGAGCGGACCCCATGGCTGACATCAAGCAAGCCCAGAACGAACTGGTGCCGGTGACCGTGCTGACCGGCTATCTCGGCGCCGGCAAGACGACCTTGCTCAACCGCATCCTGACCGAGAACCACGGCCGCAAATACGCCGTCATCATCAACGAATTCGGCGAACTCGGCGTTGACAACGACCTCGTCGTGGATACCGACGAGGAAGTGTTCGAAATGAATAACGGCTGCATCTGCTGCACCGTCCGCGGCGACCTGATCCGTATCGTCGGCGGCCTGATGAAGCGCCGCGACAAATTCGACGGCATCATCATCGAGACCACCGGCCTCGCGAACCCCGCGCCCGTCGCGCAGACATTCTTCGTCGACGAAGGCGTGAAGGCGCGCACCCGGCTGGACGCGATCGTCACCGTGGTGGACGCCAAACACCTGCCCGCTCGCCTCGCCGACAGCCACGAGGCCGAGGACCAGATCGCCTTCGCCGACGTCATCGTGCTGAACAAGACCGATTTGGTGACGCCGGAAGAACTCGACGCGGTCGAGCAGCGCATCAAATCGATCAATCGCCACGCGATCGTTCATCGGACGCAACGAGCGGCGCTGCCGATCGACCAGGTGCTGGAGCGCGGCGCTTTCGATTTGTCACGCATTCTGGCGATGGAGCCGGATTTCCTCGATGGCGACGATGACCACGAGCACAACGACGACATTACCTCAATGAGCTTCGAGGTGGAACAACCGATCGATCCGGAGAAGTTTAACGCCTGGATCGGCGCGTTGCTGCAGGAGCAAGGCCCGGACTTGCTGCGCACCAAAGGCATCCTGAATTATACTGACGAGCCGCGCCGGTTTGCCTTCCAGGCGGTGCACATGATCGCGGACGGCGATTTCATCAGCGAGTGGAAAGACGGCGATCCCCGCACCAGCCGCATCGTGTTCATCGGCCGCAATCTGAACCGCCCGAAGCTGCGGCGGGGGTTTGAGGCGTGTGTCGCGGATTGAGGTGAGGTGCATCGCGTTACGCCCGTCCGTCATGGCCTGTTCCCATCTATCGTCATGGCCCGGTCCAAACACTTGTCCGGGCCACCTGCCGCGGCACCGTGCTGGCCCAGGTGGCCCGGACAAGCCGGGCCATGACGACAATTTAGGGTGCGCCATGACGATCGGCTGTACCCATCAATTTGATAACGGACCAACATGAGCCAAACCAAGAAAGCCGACTTCCTGATCGAGACTCGCGGCGACCACCGTGACCTTGACGCGTTCGTGGTCGCGGCACGGTTCTCGCGTGACGGGCGGACGCTGGCCTTCGCCCTGGGCGATGGCTCGGCGCGGCTTGTTCCGGTCACGAACCCATCAGTGGACTGGCTATCAGTTCAGGTGCACGACGGCGCGGCACTGTCCTTCGCACCGGATATCAGCCCAGGCGGCTTCATCTCCGGCGGCGACGACGGCAAGCTGCGCCGGATCGCGGCGGATGGCACGGTCACCGACATCGCCAGTTTCGGCATGAAGTGGATCGAGCAACTGGCGACCCATTCGCTCGACAAAGGCAAAGGGCTGATCGCCGCCGGCGTTGGCAAAGTCGTGCACTTGTTCGACGAGGCTGGCACGAAACTCAAGGAATGGACCCATCCGTCCACCGTGACCGGCCTGGCCTTCGACACCAAGGGCAAGCGGGTAGCCACGTCGCACTACAACGGCGCCACGCTCTGGTTCGTCGCCGCGAAGACCGACTCGCCGCGGCGCCTGGAATGGAAGGGTAGTCACATCGCGCTCGCCTTCCACCCCGAGGGTGAGGCCGTGGTCACCGCGATGCAGGAAAACTCTCTGCACGGCTGGCGCCTGCCGGACGGCCAGCACATGCGCATGAGCGGTTACCCAAGCAAAACGACATCGATGTCATTTTCCAAAGGCGGCAAATGGCTGGCGAGCAGCGGTTCCGACGCGATGGTGCTGTGGCCGTTCTTCGGCGGCGGTCCGATGGGCAAGGCACCGATCGAACTCGCCGGCGGTGACGGGATCAACTGCACCCAGGTCGCCTGCCATCCGAAAGAGGAACTCGTCGCCGGAGGTTTCGAAGACGGCCTGGTCGTCGTCGCCGACATCGCCTCCTCTCGCATCTTGCCGGTAGCGCCTCCCGGCCACGGCCCGGTCACGACTCTGGCCTGGAGCGCGGACGGCACAAGGCTGGCGATCGGCACCGAGAACGGCTTCGCCGCCATCGTCGATTTCGCGCGCCGGCCCGACGAGAGTATCCAGAATCGATGAAGCGCGACACAGGTACACTGTCATTGCGAGGAGCGGAGCGACCCTCCGGTCAGCCGGAGGGCATGCGCGGCAATCTCCCTGTCCCCACTGATGGAGATTGCTTCGCTTCGCTCGCAATGACAGGGCGGGCCGCGGCGACTCGCAAATCAATGAGCGTGGGTACTATCCCATGACTGACGCCTTGCCGTTACCGCCCAAACTCGGCCTGGGCACCTACATGATGGGCGCGTCGTGCCAGGCGGCGGTGGAGAGTGCTCTGGCGTTGGGTTACCGCCACATCGACACCGGCCAGATGTATGGCAACGAGGCCGAGGTGGGCGCCGGCATCGCCGCATCCGGCGTTCGCCGCTCGGAGATTTTCCTGACCGGCAAGGTCTGTCACGCTCTGACCACGCCGGAGGAGGCACGCGCCTCGCTGGATGAAACACTCCGCCGGCTGCGGACCGATTATCTCGACTTATGCTTGTTGCATTGGCCGCGCGCCGGGCTGGACATTCCTGGGATCCTGGAAATGCTGACCCGCGCCAGGGATGCAGGGAAGACGCGGCGCATCGGGGTGGCGAACTTTCCGCTTTGGCTGCTGCGCACCGCCGTTGAAGAAATCCGCGCACCGATCTTCTGCGATCAGGTCGAATACCACGTCCTGCTCGACCAGACGCCCCTTCTGAACTACCTGCGCGCTCATGACATGATGCTGGTCGCGCATGTTCCGCTGGCACGAGGCCGCCTGGTCGGTCATCCGGCACTGCGGGCGATCGCGGACCGGCACAATGCGACACCGGCGCGGGTAGCGTTGAAGTGGTTGCTGGATCAGGACAATGTGGCGGCGATCCCGAAGGCCGGCCGGGTGGTCAGTCAACGTGAAAACCTCGCGGCGCTCGAGCTCACCCTGGACGGCGCGGATCGCGCCGCCATCGCCGCCTTACCGAAAGACCAACGTCTGGTGAACCCACCCTTCGCGCCGCGCTGGGACTGAGCCTGGGTATCATTGACCGCGCCACACAAGCCCCATTAGCGTCCGCCGGCCGCCACGTCAGGCCCAAACTGAGGAAACATCATGAAATCAGCACGTTTCGTATTCGCTGGTCTGTTGCTGGGCACCATCGCCACCGCACAGGCTGATCCGCTCCCGAAAGTGGCGGAAGCCAGCAACATGACCCTCATCGGACACAGCGATCTGAACGGAGCCGGCAAAGGCGGCGAAGGTCTGGCACTTCGGCAATACCCGGACGGGCAGCGCGTCCTTTTCCTCGCGCACGAGTCGGCGCCGATGTGCGTCAGTATCGTTGACGTGACGAAACCTGAAGATCCCAAGGTCCTGACGCAAATTCCGATCGACGGGCCAAATCTGCGCTGCAATTCTCTTGGCCTGTCCGGAACGACGCTCGTTGTCGCGCATCAGACCGACAAGCCGGGACAACCCGGTGCCGGCATCAACGTTTACGACGTCGCCGATCCGGCCCACCCCAAACAATTGTCGCATTTCGATACCTCAGGCCCGCATTCCCGCGGCGTGCATTACCTGTGGTACGCCGAGCCACCTTATGCGTATCTGTCGACCGGCGCGAAGGACTTCACGCCGCACAATCAACTCGACGATCAGTTCCTGATGATCGTCGACCTGACTGATCCCGCGCATCCGAAGGAAACCGGCCGCTGGTGGATGCCGGGTACGCGCGTCGGCGACAAAGAACCCGCGCCGCCACGCGTAACGAATGATTCGGGCATTCGCATGCACACGCCAACGATCGCCGCGGGCGAACCAAATCGGGTGTATGTAGGTTGGATCGACGGCGGATGGTACATCCTCGACACGACCGACAAAGCGCACCCAAAAGTCGTCGCACATCGTTCCTGGCAGTCACAGGACGTCGGTTTCGCGCATACCGTGCTGGCGATCCCGTCACGTCACCTCGCGATCCAGACCGAGGAGGCCATCGGCACGAATTGCAAGGACTGGCCGAAGCGCGACTGGGTCTGGGACATCGGTAACGAGAAGGCACCGATCGCGCTCTCGGTCATGCCACCACCCGCCGATTTCGATGCGTTATGCAAAGCCGGCGGACGCTTCGGTGCGCACAATATTCATCAGAATCGCCCGGATGCCACCGCCGCGCATTTGACGAAAACCGTGGTCGGCAGCTTCTTCAACGGTGGCGTCCGCGCTTACTCGATCGCGGACCCGCATGCGCCGGTGGAGATCGGTTATTTGGTGGATGCGGCGCCGCCAGGCAACGCGTCGCACACGATCCAGATCAACGACGTGTACGTGGATGAGCATGGCCTGATATACGCGAACGACCGTCTGACCGGAGGTCTCGACATCATCCGCTACACCGGCACGGTGCCGCTGGAATAACATCGCCGGGGGCGAACGGCATGGAACAGGAGGTTTCATCGACGCCAGACGACACCCAACATCCCCGTGGCGAACTGTCGCTCCGGACTGTCGCCATGCCGGCCGATACCAATCCGGCGGGCGACATTTTCGGTGGCTGGATCATGTCGCTGATGGACCTCGCCGCTGGTGTCGCGGCCGCGTCGCGCGCGAAGGGGCGAGTCGTCACTGCCGCGGTATCGAACCTGAGCTTCATCCGCCCAGTGAAAGTGGGTGACGTGGTTTGCGTCTACACGGAAATTATCCGTACCGGCCGCACATCGATCACGGTCGGCGTCGAAACCTGGGTACTGCGCGGCGGCCAGGGTGAGAGAGTCCGAGTGACAGCGGCGGAGTTCGTGCATGTCGCGGTCGACGGCGACGGGCGGCCTCGGGCATTGCCGGCGGGGTAACGCGTCCGGCCGGCGCTGCCCGTGCCGTTTCGCTGTCCCATACATCTCAAAGAAGGAAAAGATCACTAAGGTCGCGAAGCTTTCTTGCATGACCCCCGCGATCTTCGCGCTCTTGGTGAACTTTTTCTTCTTTGTGGTGTATGGGACAGTGCGACCGTTCAGGCGCTCAAGGGATTGAGGAAGCCGATCCACCCATGCAAACTCACGGCGTCAACATAAAGGCAATCCCATGCTTGTGATCCACGGCGCTGCCCGCTCTCGTGCCCAACGCACCTTATGGATGGTGTTGGAACTTGGCATTCCGTATGAGCATGACGCGCTTGTGCCGCGCTCCCCCGAAACGAAAACGCCGGAATTTCTGGCGCTGAATCCCAACGCTCGCCTCCCGGTGATCGAGGACGATGGTTTCGTCCTTTACGAGTCCATGGCCATCAACTTCTACCTCGCCAAAAAGCACAACAGTCCGCTGTATCCGTCCAACCCGCGCGACGAAGCACTCGCCTTGCAATGGAGTTTTTGGGAAACCGATCGGCTGGACAGACAACTCGCCGACTACCAAAGCCACACCACCCTTCTCCCCGAAGCCGAGCGCAACCCTTCCATCGCCAAAGCCGCCTGGGCCGAGGTCGAGCCATCGTTGAACGCTCTCAATAGCGCGCTCAGCAAAACGCCGTGGCTCGCGGGCCCGGATTTCTCGGTCGCCGATTTGAACGTCGCATGCGCGGTGTGGCGTCTCCTGTCGATGGACCTGAGCCGGTGGCCCGCCGTGCGCGACTGGCTCGCACGCTGCTGGGACCGGCCCGCGGGCAGGAAAGCGCGTGCGATGCGGGAACAAGGCTGAACCTGGGCACGATGGCGTGCGGCGAAAACCTGTTTCGCCATTCCTCCACTGCCTATACGATCCGACCCGATGCCAAGAGGCGACCTCTTCCCCGAGATCGGACCCTACGAGACCGGTTACCTGCCGCTCTCGACCTCCCACGTCATGTACTGGGAGCAAGCGGGTAACCCGCGCGGCTTCCCGGTGCTGTTCCTGCACGGCGGACCCGGAGCAGGCGCCGGCGCGGTGCACCGCCGATTCTTCGATCCCGGCTTCTGGCGCATCGTCATCTTCGACCAGCGCGGCGCCGGCCGCTCGCGCCCGTTGGGCGGGCTGGAGAACAACACGACCCCGCATCTGGTAGACGATATCGAGCGGTTGCGAACCCACCTTGGCGTCGACCGGTGGCTGCTGTTTGGCGGCTCCTGGGGCTCGACGCTGGCGCTGGCGTACGCCCAGACCCACCCGCGCCGCGTGGCCGCCTGCGTGTTGCGCGGAATCTTTCTCGGCCGGCCGCAGGAGGTGAGCTGGTTCCTGCACGGCATCGCCGCGATCTTCCCCGACGCTCATGCTCAGTTTGTCGGCCACCTGCCCGAATCCGAGCGCGACGACATCCTGGGCTCGTTCCTGCGGCGGCTGACCGACCCCGACCCCGCCGTCCACATGCCGGCCGCGCGCGCCTGGTCGATCTTCGAGGGCACCTGCAGCACGCTGCTGCCCAGTCCGGACACAATCACGACGTTCGCGCAGGACCGGACGGCGTTGGGGCTTGCCCGGATCGAGGCGTACTATTTCGCCAACAACCTGTTCCTGCCGCGCGGCGGCTTGCTCGGGTATATGGATCGGGTACGCTCGATCCCGGCGGAGATCGTTCAGGGCCGCTATGACATGATCTGCCCGGCGGCGACGGCGTTCGAGCTGGCGAATGCGTGGCGCGGCGCTCGGCTGACGGTGGTGCCGGATGCCGGTCATTCCGCGTTGGAACCGGGAATTCGCCGCGCTCTGGTTGCCGCGGTCGAACGGTTCCGCGATCTGCGATAGGGAGTTTTGCGCAATGAAAGTCGGCGTGATCGGCCTCGGCTCCATGGGAATGGGCGCCGCGCTGAACCTGCATCGCAAGGGTCTTGAGGTGATCGGCTGCGAACCGCGCGTGTCGGCGCGCGATGAATTCGCCGCCGCGCAGGGCCGGTCGGTCGCATCGGCGGACTTGTTGCCGCCCGATCTGGAAGCCGTCGTGGTGTTCGTGATCAACGCCGCGCAAACCGAGGACGTGCTGTTCGGACCGCATGGTTGCCTGAGCAAATTGAACAAGGGCGCGGTGATTTTGTGCTGTTCCACCGTTTCCCCCGACGTCGCGCGGTCGTTTGGCAAGAGAATTGAGGATGCCGGTTTCCTGATGCTCGACTCGCCGGTGTCGGGCGGGAAAAGCGGCGCGCTCGCCGGGACGATGACGGTGATGGGCTCCGGTTCCGATGCCGCCTTCGCCAAAGCTGGTCCGGTGTTGGAGTCGATTTCGACCAAGATCTGGCGTCTGGGATCGGAGATCGGCGTCGGTAGCACCGTGAAAATGGTGAACCAGTTGCTCGCCGGCGTGCATATCGCGACGGCGGCCGAGGCATTGGCGCTTGGCATCCGCGCCGGGGCCGATCCAAAGACCTTGTTCGAAGTCATTTCGCAGTCGGCGGGGAGTTCCTGGATGTGGCAGAACCGGGTGCCGCATATTCTGGCAGGCGATGACTCGCCATCGTCGGCGGTCAATATTTTCGTCAAGGATCTTGGGATTGTGCTGGATCAGGCGCGTGGTTTGACGTTTCCGTTGCCGATGGCCTCGGCGGCGCATCAGTTGTTTCTCGCGGCGGCCGCCAACGGACAAGGGCTGAAAGATGATGCGTTCGTCATCCGCGTCTGGGAAGCGCTAACCGGCATCGATCTGCCGAAGGGCCAATGAGTTTATCCGTTGCCCGACCATTGTCATTGCGAGGAGCGCAGCGGTGCCCCGGCTTGACCGGGGCAAGCAATCTCCCTGTCCCCGCTGATGGAGATTGCTTCGCTTCGCTCGCAATGACAGGAGGATTGGATGTGACCAGTCTCAAAACCGTACCAAGGAACCTCTGATGCTCGCGGTTCGTTGTCATCAGTGGATGCCCTATCACGAACTTCAAATCGAGGACGTTCCGATTCCGGAACTCGGACCGGGAGAAGTGCGGATCGCGGTTCATTACGCGGGGGTGTCGTTCGCCACCAGCCTGGTGACCGAGGGACGCTATCAACGCAAGCCGCCTCTGCCATTTTCTCCCGGCACCGAAATCGCCGGCGTGATCGACGCGGTCGCACCCGGTGTCGAGCGCTTCAAACCGGGTGATCGCGTCTGCGCCGGCATCGACTGGGGTGGCCACGCCGAATACGCGGTCACCGACGAGAGCACGGTTTATCGTCTTCCCGACGATCTCTCCTTTGATGTCGCGCCGTCGCTGACGGCCTCCTATAGCACCGCGTGCGCCTCGCTGGCCCAGAGAGCACGGGTCCAGCCAGGCGAAACGGTCCTTGTCCACGGCGCGGCGGGCGCCGTCGGCCTGGCCGCCGTCGAATGCGCCAAAGCACTGGGTGCGACCGTGGTGGCGACTGCCTCGACCGCGGACAAACTGGCGCTGGCGCGGGATCATGGCGCGGATCACACCGTTATCTTTCCTTCCGCCACCGCATTGGACGATTTGCGAGCACTGCTGCCGCGCGGCGCCGAAGTGGTGTTCGACCCGATTGGCGGCGATGCGTTCGATTTGTCGATGCGCTGCGTCGCCAACAGCGGTCGGATTCTGGTGATCGGTTTCGCCGGCGGCCGGGTTCAGCAAATCCAGGCCAACATAATCCTGGTCAAGGACGTGTCGATTCTCGGCTTCAATATGGGCAGCTATACCGGCTGGACCCGCGACACATCCCGGCGCAGCAAGCACGGACCCGAAATGCACGCCGTGATGAAGCAGCTTTTCGCCTGGTACCGCGAGGGGAAAATCAGACCGGTTGCCTCGCATCGGTTCCCGTTGCGCGAGTACCGTGACGCGATGGAAACGGTGCTAAGCCGGCGGTCGATGGGCAAGGTTGTGTTGCAAATGCCGGCTGCTCAGCGCGGCTGATACCGCATCATTCGTCATCCCCAAGTCTCTGGCGTCAACGCCTCCAGCCCCGCTGTACCGTCTTGCCCGGGCTCGACCCCATGGGCGCTAAAATAACGTCCGGGCACCCGACTTTTCCACGTCATGGCTGGGCTTGGCCCAGCCATCCACGCCTTTACTGGCCGCGCCAAAGACGTGGCTGGCCGCCACACGGGCGGCCATGACGACGAAGAGGGGGCCTGATCCTCCTATTTTAGCGCCCATGGGGCTCGACCCGGGGATCTACATCAGCACCGTGCCGCCATTGATCCCCGGGTCGAGCCCGGGGATGACGAAGGGCGGAGGGACGAGCATCGAGTCAGTGGCCCTCCTTGGACCAAAACTCCCGAAATCGCGTCGCGACGATCTGATCGTACGGCACATCGCCTTCTAACACGCCCACATCGCGCGCGAATGCATTGATCGCGGCGACCGAAGCCTCGCTGATCGAGGCGTCATAGAACGGCAGATCACGCCGCACGATCCCGGCGATCAATCCAGCTTCGCGCGGTGGAAACCGCTTATCGCCGACCTCGGTGGCACGCGACACGTCCTGCTTCAGAGCATTCTGGGTCGCGACCAGTGCTCGCACCGCCGCCGCCGCGATCTCCGGCGAGCGTTCGATCAGCTGCTCGGTCGTGGCCAGCACTGGCATTGTGTAGTCGAAACAACCGGGTGGCCCGTCGCCGCGGCGAACATCGAGGACAATGCTGCCGGTTCCAGTCGTCACCGCGAGTTCGGTCGCCATGCCGTTGGCCCAGAACCCATCAATTTTGCCCGCCGCCAACGCATCGGCCGCGGTCAGTCCGAAATTGACGGTGGAACCGGTCGCTCCCGGCACCGGCGCGATCTCGATCCCGTCCCGCGCGGGATCCAGTCCGGCGGCGGCCAACAAACGTCGCAACCCCATCTCGACCCATGGCGCCGCGCCGATTCGCCGTCCCCGAAGCGCCGGCAAATCGCCTCGCGCGATGCCGAGGTCCGCGCGCATCACCAGAAACCAGTACATCCCTTGCGCCAACGCGCCGAGCAATCTGACCCCGCGCCATTCGGGAAACGCGGCGAGCGCGCCATGCGCGGCACCGCCAACGAAATCGATTTCGCCATCGCGCAACGCCGCGTAAGCCCGATCGACGGGAAAGACCAGTTCGGCCGAGACTTCGATCCCCTCGCGCTGGAAAAACCCGAGCTCGGCCGCGGCCAGAGCGGGAAAATACGAATTCGAGATCAGGTCCGGTATCGCCAGTCGCATGGTCTAACCTCCGAGTCGCTTGCGGATCACGTGCTCATACGCCTCGACCTCCGCCTCCGGCATCGCATAGCCGCCCGCGAGATCATGGGCAGGAAACAAGAATACGTCATCGACGCCGGCCTCCTCACGCGCCCGTATCAATCGTTCCGCGCAACGTTCGGGCGAGCCGAACAGACCAAAGGCGTCGGCGATCCGATGCGCGAGATCTTCCGGGATGGCGGCGGGATCGTGCGCTTCGTCGATCTCGAATCCGGCTTCGCCGAGCCAGCGAAGATTCGCGACACTGGGATAGGCCAGGAACGGTTGGCCCGGAGCAAACCAACTGCGTACCCAGCGCGCTCCTGTTTCGGTGTCGGGTCCAAGGCCGAGGGTAACCACGAACACCACGGGGAAATTCTCCAGCGAGCGTCCGGCTTTCTTCGCCCCCGCCTCCAAATGACGCCGCGCCGCGCGGATGGATTCCGGATGTAGGCCCGCCATGACAAAGGCGCCGTCGGCGACCTCACCGGCGAGTTCCATCATGCGCGGCCCAGCGGCGAGCAGATACACGGGCGTCGGTGTCTCGCTTCGGTTGCGCAGGCGAATCGGTGTCGGACCGAACACGACCTCCTCCCCCGCGAGCAACCGGCGCAGCTCAAGAATCGCCTCCCGCATGACGCGCAACGGTGCGCGCGGTTGGCCAATACTCCGGGTCGAAATGAAGCCCGGCGCCACGGTCAGAATCGCGCGTCCCGGCGCGATTTCGCCCAGGCTATGCGCGAGCGAGGCGAGCACCAGAGGATGCCGCACCACCGGGCTCGACGTCGCCGGAAACAGCCGCAGGCCCTTCGTCCTCTCGGCCGCCAGCGCCAGAGCCAAATAGGCGTCCCGGCCGCTCGAGGGATGGTCGTGGATGCCAACGCCATCGAAGCCCGCGGCTTCGCAGCGCGCGGCAAACGCCGCGACCTCCGGCAGAGGCCTCCCGACCGGAACCCGAATCGCGACGCGGATCTTGGTCATCGCAGAAGTTCTTTCCATCAACGCCGCCCACGCGGGGGCGACCGCGATCACGGTCAGTGCGAACGTCATGGGCCGGCTTGACCCGGCCATCTCTTCCAGCAGAGTGCCGCGAGGGATGGCCGGGTCAAGCCCGGCCATGACGTATGCAAACCTATCGCGCTCCAAGAATTCGTGGCACCAGCGGTGAAGTTCTCCGCCGACGGGCGACCGCGGGCCCGATGGCGCGTTCAAGGAGACGGCAATGGCGACGACGGAAAAGTCCGTTCAACCTCGCGGCGTCGGCGCTTCTCTCCGACGCAAAGAAGACGATCGCCACCTGCGCGGCCGCGGCGAGTTCGTCGCGGACATCGCTTTGCGTGGAACCCAGGAGGTGGTGTTTCTCCGCAGCCCCCACGCTCATGCGCTGATTCGCTCGATCTCGGTCCCACCTTCCGCCCGCGGCAAAGTTTTTACCGCGGCGGACCTGCCGCGGATCAAACCAATCCGGATCGTGACGCAGGCGGCCGGCGCGCGCTCACCACCCTGGCCGCCGCTCGCGACCGACAAAGTGCGCTATGTCGGTGAGGCGATCGCCGCCTGCGTCGCACCGACGCGCGCCGAAGCCGAGGACCTCGCCGCCGCCATCACCGTCGATTATGCGCCGCTTGACGCGGTGGTGGATTCACTGGCCGCGCGTGCCGGCGGTCAGACATTCGTGCACGACTATTTCGGTGACAATTTGTTCCAGGAACGGACCATCACCGCGGGCGACATCGATGCCGCCGCGCGGGACGCCGAACTCACCGTCACCCGTGAATACCGCATGAACCGGCAGTCCGGCGCGGCGATGGAGTGCCGCGGCATCCTCGCGTATCGCGATCATCGGCTGGATGAGGTCGTGGTCTACGCCTCCACCCAAACGCCCCACACGATGCGTGTCGCGCTTGGCGAAATTCTTGGCCTTGAGGAGCGCTGTATCCGGGTTGTCGCTCCCGATGTCGGCGGCGGCTTCGGACCCAAGGCGCGGCTCTATCCGGAGGAGATCGTGCTAACCGCGCTGGCGCTGGAACTTGATCGTCCGGTGCGGTGGATCGAAGACCGTAACGAACATCTGCTGACCGGCGCACACTCGCGCCAGCATCATTACAAAGTCACCGCCTATGCCGATAAGCAAGGCCTGATCAAGGGCATCGACTGCGAGATCACCGTCGACGCCGGCGCGTATGGAATGTGGCCGCAGGGTCCTTATCAGGAAGCCAACATGGCGGCGCGCTGCCTGCCCGGTCCGTACACGATTCCACACTACCGCGCCCGCACATTCACCGTCGCCACCAACAAGACGCCGATCGGTCCCTATCGCGGCGTCGGCCGGCCAGGCGCTTGTTTCGCGATCGAACGCACAATCGATGAGGTCGCTCGCGCCGCCGGCCGTGACCCCGTCGAGGTGCGTATCGAGAACATGATCCGGCCGGAACAGATGCCATACGCCTCGGCCACCGGCATGCTCTACGACAATGGCGATTACCCGGGCAGCGTCCGGCTTTGCGCTGACTTGCTGAACCTGGCCGCGATCCGCGAACGCCAACGCCGGGGCGAGCCGGACGGACGGCTGATCGGCATCGGCTTCGGCAGCTTCACCGAACAAACCGCGCATGGTGCCGCCGAGTTCGCCTCGCGCGGCGCGTCAATTATCCCGGGTTTCGAAAGCTGCACCGCGCGTATCCTGACCGACGGCAGCGTCGTGCTGATGGTCGGCATTCAATCGCACGGTCAGGGCCTCGAAACCGCCCTTTCGCAAATCGCGTTCGAGGAACTGGGCATCGACCCCGCGCGCATCTCGGTGCGGCACGGCGATACCGAGAGCACCGCGTTCGGCTTCGGCACGTTCGCCTCGCGGAGCATGGTGATGTCGGGCGGAGCGGTGGCGCGTGCCAGCCGCGTGCTACGCGACAAACTGTGCCGGATCGGCGCGCATCTTCTGCAATGCGACCTCGACGAAGTGCGCTGCGAGGACGGCGCGGTGCATGGGCCGAAGGGCTCGGTGACCATCGCCGAGATCGCCGCCATCGCGCATCTGCGGATGCAGGAATTGCCGCCCGGTGTTGAGCCGCTGCTCGACGCGACGGTCACCTATGAGCCGGCCGTCAGCACGGGCGTTTACTCCTACGCGACGCATGGCGCTGTCGTCGCGGTCGATCCGGAAACCGGCGCGATCGAATTGCTCGACTTCGCCGTCGCCGAGGATTGCGGCACCATGGTCAATCCCATGCTCGTGGAGGGACAGATCCGTGGCGGCGTGGTGCAGGGGATCGGCACCGCGCTGCATGAGGAAATTCCGTACGACGCGAACGGCCAGCCTCTCGCCGCCACCTTCCTCGATTACCACATGCCTGGCGCGCATGAACTGCCGCCGATCCGCATCGCGCACCTGCACACGCCCGCAACGGCGACGGAATACGGCATGAAGGGCATGGGCGAAGGCGGCGCCGTCGCTCCGCCCGCGGCGATCGCCAACGCGGTCCGCGACGCCCTGGCCACGCTGGGGGCGGAGGCGAACGAGACACCCCTGACCTCGGAGCGCGTGCTCGCCGCGATCCGGAAAGCGCGGTCCTGAAGCGGGTTGCATTCGATCGCCGGTCTGGCTACGGTTAGGCGGAACAAAAAGGGTACACACATGCCAAACACCCTGGAAGGTGGCTGCGCCTGCGGCCAGGTTCGGTATCGGCTCCTGTCGGCGCCGTTGTTCGTGCATTGCTGCCATTGCAAGGATTGCCAGCGTCAAACCGGCTCGGCGTTCGTGTTGAACGCGCTGATCGAAACCGATCGGGTGGAGCGGTTGAGCGGTGATCACGCGCTGTTCGCGATGCCGACCGACAGCGGTCGGCCGCACGATGTCGCCAGGTGTCGCGGCTGCGGCACAGCGGTCTGGAGCCATTATGGCGGCCTGAAAGTCCTGACGTTCGTGCGGGTCGGGACGCTCGACGAGCCAGCGGCGCTACCGCCGGATGTCCACATCTACACCCGCTCGAAGTTACCGTGGATCGCTCTGCCCTCCGGTGTGCCGGCGTTCGAGGCGTATTATGACTCCAAGACGCTATGGCCCGCCGACAGCCTTGCCCGACGCCGCGCGATCCTTGGCTAATTCCCTTGGGGCATTGGTCCGCTCTTCGCGGCATCGATCCGCTTCGCGCCTCGATCCCCTTGCCCCCCCGATGCCGGTCCTGTAAACGCCGCCACTTCGCCGGCACCCCTGGAGGCCGGCGTCCGTCATTCAGGAGCAGAGACCATGGCCAACGTCGTCACGATCGAGGCCGAGACACGCGCGCGAGCCGGTAAGGGGGCGGCGCGGGCGACTCGGCGACAGGGCAAGGTGCCCGGAGTCATCTATGGCGGGAAGCAGGAACCCAACCTGATCGCGCTTGAGCCGCGAGAGGTGTTGCGCGAACTGAGTCGCGCCGGGTGGCAGTCCCGGCTTTACGAGTTGAAGACCGGCGGCGAACCGGTGCGCGCGCTGATCCGCGGCGTGCAGTTCCACCCGGTGACCGACAGCCCGTTACACGTGGACTTTCAGCGCCTCGTCGCCGGTGAGCGCGTCAAGGTTTCGGTGCCGGTGCATTTCGAGAACGATGGCATCAGCCCAGGATTGAAGCGCGGCGGGGTGTTGAATGTGGTGAGGCATGCGGTGGAAGTGTATTGCGATTCGGATCACATTCCGGACCAGTTCATCGCCGACCTCGCGCCGCTCGACTTCAACGATAACGTGCGCTGGCACGATCTGCGCGGCACCGAGAACACGCGCGCCGTGATCGACCGCGACTTCGTCATCGCGACGGTCGTGCCGCCGACGAAGGTGGAAGAAGTCGCCGCGGCGGCCGTGACAGCCGCACCTGCCGCCGCCGTGGCCGCTCCGGCGAAAGCGCCCGCAAAAGCGCCGGCGAAACGAGGCTGATCCTTATCGCTGGCCCCTCGTGCGGAGGGTCCAGCGTTCTGACGGGGGCCCACAATGTTGCTCTGGGTCGGCCTGGGCAATCCGGAGCCGGGTATGGCCCGGAACCGGCACAATATCGGCTTCATGGCATTGGACGTCATCGCCATCCGCCACGGATTTTCCCCGTGGCGGAAGCGGTTCAAAGGCCTGACCGCCGAGGGTGATATCGGTGGCGAGAAAATCCTCGCGCTGAAACCGATGACCTACATGAATGCCTCGGGTGAGGCGGTGCAGCAGGCCGCCGCGTTCTACAAACTACCGCCCGAGGCAATCACCGCGTTCCACGACGAGCTCGACCTCGTCCCCAACAAAATGCGCGTCAAGTTCGACGGCGGTGCCGCCGGGCATAACGGCCTGCGCAGCATGGACCGCCAGCTTGGCACGTCTGATTACTGGCGGGTCCGTCTCGGCATCGGCCATCCCGGGTCGAAGGACCGAGTGCTGCCCTACGTTCTTGGCGATTTTGGTAAGGACGACGTGGCCTGGCTGGTCCCGTTCCTGGACGCGATCGCGGACGCGGCATCTTTGCTCGCGTCCGGGAAAGCGCCGGACTTCATGACGCGGGTGGCCCTGCTGACGAAGCAACCGCCGCCACCGCCGTAGGGACGGTGACGGCGACCACAGCAACTACTCCGCCGCGGCGGCGGTTTCCAACGGCACGGAATTCGCCTTGCGCGCCGCCAGCTTCGCCTTCGCGGCCGCGCGCCGCTCATCGAACTTCGCCAGCCGGCGCTGCGGATTCGGATGAATGACGTTGTCCTGCTCGCCCGGTTCCTTCTGCGCGCCAGCCCATCCGTGCGCGGCGATGTCGAAGATGATGCCCGACAGGTCGAGGTGCTTCACCTCATAGCCGTCCGGATTGTTCGGATCGCCCATGATCCATTCCGCGCCCGTGCCGCGCACGATCTTGCCTTGTTCCACCACGTCATCGACCCAGAAGCCGATGTGATGGATGCCGACATAG
>Ga0182018_10001637_pt1 | contig 24947 bp, 25 predicted proteins | sample 812P2MmetaG_FD_120490 | JGI IMG/M metagenome (GOLD analysis project Ga0182018, IMG submission 120490) | Permafrost microbial communities from Stordalen Mire, Sweden - 812P2M metaG | ecosystem: Environmental > Terrestrial > Soil > Wetlands > Permafrost | place: Sweden: Stordalen | collected...
AGAAATTCTGGATGAAGGGCGAGGAAAGCGGCCACACGCAGACCGTCAAGGACATCGCGTTCGATTGCGACGGCGACGTGCTGCTCATCCAGGTCGAGCAGGCTGGCGCGGCGTGCCACGAAGGCTATCAATCGTGCTTTTTCCGCTCGGTCGAAAATGGCGGCTTCAAAATCACCGAAGCCCAATTGCAAACGCCGGAGGAAATTTACAAAAAGAAAAGTTGACATATCCATAAAGCCATATAGACTTACTGGCAAATAGTAATTAAGCTATTAACCAAAATAAATTATATGAGCTATGTAGATCCAAAAACTGTCTTGTCGCCGAAAGGCTCAATCGCAGACATCGAAGTCATTTACGACGGCGGCGAAAATAGTTGGTCGCTTGCTAGAATGAAATGGGACGATACGCCTGTAATAGCCATGCGTTGGAACGGTGGTTCTAATGACGGAAGGCCGAGCGTTGGAAATCCACAGAGTCGCGGTTATCCCACGTGGTTTGTGGTTCCTGATGAAGTTGGCGAAGCAATAGAGAAAAATCTCAAACCATCTCTGTCATTGCCAAGTTCAAAGAAAAATCACAAATCCAACTAACTCGGAACATTTCCATGAAAAATTCCAAATTTAGTAAAATGTCATCAGCGGAATTGGAAACGTATCAGTCGCGAACGCAAGACGAATGCGAAGAATTATCAAAGGAAAAAGAGTTCAGGGATTGGTGTAAGGAACACGAAGAAGATTTCGAAAGCGAAGAGGCTCGTGAATGTTACAAAGAAGCGACTGGAGAATCATTTTGGGACGATCTTGACGATGACGAACGAGAAGGTTGGGAGCACAACATGACGAAAGATTCAGAATAATGAAATAGCGCATGGTTTGCGGCGTTCCTGCTTTTGTTTTCACCGCGCTTCGGCTAAAAATGATTTCATGTATTCGCCATCGCGCGCCCACGCTTGCGCGAATCCTTTTTCTGGCGCATTCTTTTTTCATGCTGACGGATGAACAGACCAGCCCGGAGCAGTTCGCGATTTACCGCCGGATGACGCCCGAACGCCGCCTCGCGCTGGCGGAACAGCTTTGCTGGACGGCGCGCGAACTGAAAACGTCGTGGCTCCGTTCGCAGCACGCGGACTGGCCGGAGGAAAGAGTGCGGCGCGAGGTCGCGCGGATTTTCAGCCATGCCCGAACCTGAACTTTCCCTGCTGTTTGTGCGCCCGCTGAATCAAATCGGCGCGCGCTACATCGTCAGCGGCAGCGTGGCTTCGATTCTTTATGGAGAACCCCGCCTGACCAACGACGTTGACTTCGTCATTTTTCTTCGCGACACGGACATTGTTCGCCTGCGGGAAATTTTCCCAACGCCGGAATTTTACGTTCCGCCGCCGGAAGTGATTGCCGCTGAAATCGCGCGTGCGGCCAAAGGACAATTCAATGTGATTCACGCCGATACGGGATTCAAAGCGGATTTTTACATGGCAGGCCGTGATGAGTTCAATGCGTGGGCTTTTCGCAATTCGCGGAAAATGGAATATCGCGGCGAACCGATCATCATTGCGCCGCCGGAATATGTCATTGTTCGCAAGCTGGAATATTTTCGTGAAGGCCGTTCGGAAAAACATCTGCGTGACATCCGCGCCATGCTCGCCGTGTCCGGCGAACAGTTGGATTGCGTAGCTCTGAACGAATGGATTCAGCGGCAAGGTTTGGAATCGGAATGGCGATTGGTTTCGTGAAAGCTTGAAAAGTTTTCCGCGGCTTCCTGCTTTTGTTTTCTCCGCGCTTCGGCTAAAAATGATTTCATGTATTCGCCGACGCCTGATGAATTTTTGAAATTCACCGAAGCACAAATCAAAACGCCGGAGCAGATTTACGGCAAAAAGAAATGATGGACGACACCGTTCCATTCGGCAGCCGCTGGTATCTCACGATGCTCGCGCTGCTCGTCTTTTCGCGCGGCATGGATTTCTTGAGCACGTGGATCGCCACGCCGAACCTCGCGCTCGAGGGCAATCCCATCGCCAAAAAGCTCGGCTGGAAATGGGGCCTGCTGTTGAATGTCGTCCTCGTCTTCGTGCTGTCGCTGTGGCCGCTCTCGGCCATCGTCATCGCCACGGCCAGCGTGATGGTGGCCGCGCGGAATTTCCAGTCCGCCTGGCTCATGCGCTCGCTCGGCGAGACCGCCTATCGCGAATGGTATGTCGAGCGCCTCCGGGGAACGCGCCTGCGGCTGTTTCTGTTCTGCCTCGCGGGCAACACGCTGCTCACCGCCGGCGTCGGCGCGGCGCTGGTTTATTTCAGCGGCCCGTGGCGGTTGATTCCGCTGGCCATCGGCATGGGCATCGTGGCTTATTCGGTCGCGGTTTTGTTTTACACATTGCTGGCCGTCTTTCGGATTCGCCGCGCGTTCAAACGCGAAGTGCGCATATTGGCCGCCGCGCAAGCCCGGCTCGTGGCTGACGAAACTTTGCTGGTGGAAACTTGCTCGCGCCCGCCCGGCCAAATCATTTAAGCTGCCGAACTCATGCACGCTGCCGCGATCCAATTGACCAAAGATATTCACGAACAATATCTGAAAGAAAAAGGATACCAGCTTGTCGCAAATACTCTGCGTTACAAGTTTTCAGGAGGATGTGTGATCAATCGTTTGCGCGGTTGCAGCAAATATAATCGTGATGACGCTCCACGTTGGGTGTTTCAAATTGATTCACGAATCTTGTTCGATGGTTTGGAATATGATCCGCAAAGTTGGCCGGTGGGTCCACAACCGTGGGGCAAATACGGAGGCGGTTTATACTACATCGAAGACTTGGACAAAAAAATGCCGAGGCGCATAGCAAAAGATATTTGTAATCTGACCGAACGCTTGATTGTTGAACGAGATGTTATCCGAAAAGCTTTTGAACTTCGAATAAAAGAACAACACAAACAAGACGAGGCGCGTCGCTTGCTCCAGTTGAAAAAAGAACACGCGACCAAACACGAGCGGCTACCTAGTGGGAAAACCATTTCCCGAAGATTCAGCCCAAGTGGTTCTATTATTGAAGAACATCATGTTTATGGAAATCTCGACATAGGAATTAAATTTTTCTTCAAAGGAGGAATCAAAACCGACGAGATGTATTTTTCAAAAGGCTGTCTTGTCAGTAAGCGAGTTTATGAGAAATCGCGCGTTAATTATAAAGACATGCCGCCAGCAGACCAAACATTGGAAGATTGGGGCGGGCAATTGTTGCGAGTAGCGAGATTGTAATTTGCGGCTTCCTGCTTTTGTTTTCCCGGCGCTTCGGCTAAACATGGCGCATGTATTCGCCGACGCTGGATGAATTTTTGAAGTTCGCGACGCAGGGAAATCTCATTCCCGTCACGCGCCGCATCCTCGCCGATCTGGAAACGCCGCTCTCGGCCTACCGCAAAATTCGCGGCGAGGGCGAATCGTTCCTCTTTGAATCCGTCGAGGGCGGCGAACACCTCGGACGCTACTCGTTCGTCGGCTGCAATCCGCGCGCGGTCATCCGGCAGGACGGCCAGCACGTCCAGATGTTCGAGAACGGGCGCGTCACGGAAACGGCGATGGTCGGCAAGAACGTGAAGGACGGCCTCGAAGTCATCGAGCGCGTGATGAAAAAATATCGCGCCGTGGCCGTGCCGGGCCTGCCGCGCTTCACCGGCGGCGCGGTCGGCTTTATCGGCTACGAATTCATCCACGACGTCGAGCCGGTCGTGCCGCGCCCGCAGCATGACGAATTAAAAACGCCGGTCATGTATTTTCTCGTGGCAGACCAGCTTCTGATTTTTGACCGCGTGCAGCAAACCATCACGATTCTGGTCAACGCCATTTTGAGCGATGCGGAAAGTCCGGCGGAAGCCTACGAAAATGCAACGAGCGAAATTGACCGCATCATTTCGCTGCTCGAACAGCCGAGTGAACACCAGCCCGTCAGCGTGCCGCAGGAAATTCCGCCGGTCACGTTCGAGTCAAACCAGACGAAGGAAAAGTTTTTCGCGAATGTCGAGGCGTCGAAGAAATACATCACCGGCGGCGACATCATCCAGGTCGTCGGTTCGCAGCGGTTTTCCGCGCCGGTCACGGCGTCGCCGCTGGATATTTACCGCGCCGTCCGCAGCATCAATCCGTCGCCGTATCTGTTTTTGCTGGAGTTGGACGGCTTCGCGCTCGTCGGCGCGTCGCCGGAATTGCACGTCCGCTGCGAGGAAGGAAAAGTGGAAATCCGCCCCATCGCCGGCACGCGTCCGCGCGGGAAAAATGAGGACGAAGACGCCGCGCTGGAAAAAGAATTGCTCGCCGACCCGAAGGAGCGCGCCGAACACGTCATGCTGGTTGACCTCGCGCGCAACGACATTGGGCGCGTGTGCGATTTCGGCAGCGTGCAGGTGAAGGACTTGATGTTCATCGAGCGTTACAGCCACGTCATGCACATCGTGTCGCAGGTCGAAGGCAAACTTTCCGCCGGCAAGACGAATTACGATTTAATGCGCGCGACGTTTCCGGCGGGCACGGTCAGCGGTGCGCCGAAAATCCGCGCGATGCAGATTATTTCCGAGTTGGAGCAGACCACGCGCGGCACTTATGCGGGCTGCGTCGGCTATTTTTCTTTCAACGGCAATCTTGACACCTGCATCACCATCCGCACCGCGCTTATCAAGGACGGCAAGGCTTACGTCCAGGCCGGCGGCGGCTGGGTGAATGACTCCACGCCCGAAGGCGAGTATCAGGAAACGATCAACAAATCCATGGCGATGCGGAAGGCGATTGCGATGGCGGAAAATTTTTCCAACGCATGAATCAATCTTGGTGGGGCGAGGCTGCTGACGAGCCAGCTTGCGAGGACACTTGTTGTCCTGCCGAGACGCCCTATGGCATCACATCGGCAGGGTTTCAAGTTTTCGACTGACGTGGAACACAGCGAGGCAGGCTTCCGCCCGCGCTGGATCATTCAGGCAAATCGCCCCTTCGCGTATTTTGGACACCGGTTCACCTTCAAGCTTCAATGAAAATTGCTCACTCAGCGAACGTGCGTAGGCGGGGAAATCCGTGGAGGCTTTCGCGCGCAGCATGGCGCGGTTGACGAGCCGGAACAGGCCGAAACTTCCCTGACAGGTCTGCCGCATCAATTCCACCGTCACGCGGCCCATCGTGTAACGCGGATTGATTTCCACGACGGGTTTTAATTTTGCCGCGCCGCTCGCATCGCGATAAACAAACGCATCAATCCCGAGCGGGCCGAGATAGCCGGCGTGGCGGAGTTCCGTTTCGAGCAACGCAAAAATATCCGCGTAAAGTTGCAGCAGGCGGCGTGCAATGTCCGGCGGCTCGCGAAAAAATGCGACGACCCTGGCCGGGATGCGCGTATGATGATGCGGCTCGGCCCAGTTGCCCTGGAACTGGCCTCGGGCGTCGTTGAGCAGTCCCGTGTAGCCGCATAGTTTCAGGCCGTCGGGCGTCATCTCCAATTGCACGGAGAAATCCAGTTCGCGCTCCAGCCACGGTTCCACGACGAGTTGTTGTCCGCTTCGCAACGCGTTGGCCATCCAGCGACGATGCGTTTCCAGCAGTTCCGGTTCAAAGAGCCGCAGGGCGTTGCCGCCCGCCAGTCCGATGGCTTGCTTGACGACAATTTTGTGATGCCCGCGCGAGCGGATTTTGGAAATGGCCGCGTCAGCTTCGGCAAGCGAATTCGCGGCAACGCCGGTCTCGTTTTCCGTGCAAAGACAGGACGCGTCGTTCCGTTCGCGCCGTTCGGCGGGCAGGGGACTGCCCGTCCAACCCCGTAAAATTTTCCGCAGCAACTCCGCGCTCCACGCCTTCGAGTAAAGCTGCGCGGTGCGGTTGTTGAAGCGCTGTTCGGCGGTGCGTTTCTCGGCGGTTACGTTGTTGAAGAGCGGCCCGAGCAATTCCACGCTGTCCGGCGACCATGCCCACGGGCGAAGACGGCCAAGCTTGCGCTGGGCGAGGCCGCCGCGCTGGTTCAACTCCACAAATTCCGGCAGCGAAAAACCGGCCTGCTTGGTGCCGCTCAAAAATTCCACCGACGGCTTTTGGTTCACCAGCACGACGTCATCCTGACGACACAAAAACTGCGGCAAATTTTCCAAATCGCGCGCGAGCTGTGCTTGAGGCTTCGTGGGATTGAAAGTTTTTCCCCCGGCGATGCGGCCTTCGGCGAACGGATTGAAAACAAAAACACCGGGCGTGCGGCCTTTCGATTGTGAATAAATGTTCATTTCCGCGATGAATTGCGGGTCAAATCCGGCGCTGCGGCGTCCTTCCACGTTAATCGAAAATCCCTTCGCGCGCTGCGGTGAGAGCGGAAACTTCAGCGTGCGGCAAAAGGCTTCCCAGTCGGATTCATCCGGATTTTTCCAGCGGCGAAACCATTTCAGGCCGTAAGCAACGTGGCGGATTTCATCGCGATAAATTTTATCCAGCAGTTGCGCGGTGTCGGCGTCGCCAACCTGACCGAAGCCTTTGGCGAAGTGGCGCGCGAAGTCGAGATTCGCCTGCTCGAACGTGAGGCAGAGGCCGGCGACGTAATCAACCGGATTTTCCATCGGCGAAACGCAGCGCCAGAAATAGCCGCTTACCGGCAGTCCGCCGAATTCAATGCCGCAAGATTGCATGCGTTCGATGTAAAGCCGCGTGTGTTCCTGCTCGTCCTTGAGCGTCTGCAAAACGCCTTTGCGGAAGGCGGCGGGTGCGCCGGGAAATTTCAGCAGCACGAGCGCCATGAGTTCGGTGGCGAGGAGTTCGTGATTGCCGAAAAAATGGAGCAGCTTGCCGCGTTCGGAGGCTTGTTCGAGCCGGTGCAGGCCGGGAAATTCGCTTTTGCCGGTGGCGTGCGGTTTGAAGATTAAAATTTTCGGACGACCGGGCGCGGCGGGAGTTGTGAGCGCGGAACCGGGATGATCATCGGTGATGACATCCGGCGTCCGGAGTTTTTCCCCGAGCGACGTGGCGAACAACACTTGTTCGGCAAATTCACGCAGTTCCATTTGAGAACTCATCCTGCCATTTGAATTTGGAATTGGCGAGAATGGACGGAAACACTTTCTGCGTGCAGACAGCGGACGGGTTGTCAGACGTTGAATTTGAACAGCAGCACGTCACCGTCTTTGACGACGTATTCTTTGCCTTCCATCCGATACAAGCCTTTTTCGCGCGCGGCGACGACGGAACCGCATTTAATTAAATCGTCGTAGGCAACCGTCTCGGCCTTGATGAAGCCGCGCTCGAAATCGGAGTGGATGACGCCGGCGGCTTTCGGCGCGGTGTCGCCGGCGTGAATCGTCCACGCGCGGACTTCTTTTTCGCCCGCCGTAAAATATGTCCGCAGGCCGAGCAAATGATACGTCGCGCGAATCAAATTGCCGACGCCGCTTTCCTCGACGCCGAGTTCCTTCAAAAATTCCTTTGCTTCGTCCGCCGGCAAATCAATCAAATCGCTCTCAATTTGCGCGCTGATGACGACGGCTTCGCACGCCAGGTGAGTCTTGACATAATCACCGACTTTTTGGACGAACGGATTCTGGCCGGCGGTGGCCAGATCGTTTTCCTTGACGTTGCAGGCGAAAATCGTCGGCTTGTCGGTGAGCAGGAAAAAGGATCTGGCCATGACCTTTTCCTCCGGCGTGAGCTGGACGGTCAATGCCAGTTTGCCGGTGTCGAGAACGGGTTCAAATTTTGCGAGCACGGCGTCCTCGGCCACGGCGGCTTTCTCGCCGCGCTTCACGTCCTTCGCCAGCTTCTCGCGCCGTTTCTTGATATTGTCCAGATCGGCGATGACGAGTTCGGTGTTGATGATTTCGATGTCGCGCACGGGATCAATCGAGCCGGTGACGTGATGGATGTCCGCGTCCTCAAAACAGCGGACGACCTGCACGACGGCGTCCACCTCGCGGATGTGCGCCAGAAACTTGTTTCCCAAACCTTCGCCGTCGCTCGCGCCTTTGACGAGGCCGGCGATGTCCACGAATTCAACCGCCGCGGGAATGACGACGTTCGTCTTCGCGATTTTTTGCAGGACGAAAAGGCGTTCATCCGGCACGGTGACGATGCCGACGTTCGGCTCGATGGTGCAAAAAGGATAATTGGCCGCCTCGGCCTTGCGCGTGCGCGTGACGGCGTTGAACAGGGTTGATTTGCCCACGTTGGGCAGTCCGACGATTCCGGCTTTCAACATAAATGCCTATTCTAACCGCAAGGAGCGCAGGGAGCGCAAAGTTTTTTTCAAATTTTATGTTTCGCCAGTTGCCACACGATGTGCGCGCCGTCGAACAGCCCGAAGACGATGAGGCAGATGCCGGACAGATGCTGGATGCGCAGCAGCGTCCGCTCGCTGAACCGGCCGTGGCCGTGTGAAACGGCATAGCTGAAAATGACAAACCAGGTGCTTGTGCCCAGGGCGACACCGAAGACGCACGCGACCTTGGCGGAAATCTCGTCGGCGACCCAGTCGTGGAACATGAAATGGGCGGCAAGCACAATCCAGGTCAGCAGCACGCCGAGGTTGCCCATTACGCGCACGAAGCCGGTCATGAACGCCGAATGCGGGCGCAGTTTTTCATCGAGCCGCACTTCAATTTTTTTTGAGGCGGCGTCGAGTTTGGTCGGCACGTTCACGGTTTGCGCAAAAAGAAATTTTGAGCCGAGAAACAAAAGGAAGACGAAAGTGAAAAGCTCCATCGAGGCCTTCACGACGCGGATGTCGAAGAACGACGAAAATCCGGTGAAGGCAATCGCACAGTAAATCATTTCCATCGTGGCCGCGCCCAGGCCGATGAGCATCGCCCAGCGGAAACCGCGCCGCGAACCTTCATTGAGGATGGTGAGGTTGATCGGCCCGACGGGGATGGACGAGAACATCAGCGCGCTGACGAATCCCGCGAGCGTGGCCAGCAAAATGGGATGCGGTCCGAACATCGTTCAATTGGATTCGTCTGGTTCGTCGTCTTCCTCTTCGATTTCCCGGCGCATGGCGCGCGAGATGCGCGGGCGCACGAAGCCGTAAATCAGATAAACCGTGAAAATCAGCGGCAGCACGAAGACGAGGACTTTTTCGCGCAAAACCACCACGCAGCCGACGAACAGGATGGCGACCAGCGTCTTGGTGAACGTCCGCGTCGTGCGCAGGTTGAGCGCTTTGAAACTGGGATAGCGCACCTCGCTGACCATCATCCATGACAAAAACAGCAGCAGCACCGGCAGGGCGTAGCGCAGGTAGCCCACCGCAAAATCCTTTTCCTCCACCCACATCATCAGCAGCGTCAGCGACGCCACCAGGCCCGCCGCCGAGGGAATCGGGAAGCCGACGAAATCCTTGCTGCCGGGACCCGGTTGCGCGGACAACACGTTGAACCGCGCCAGCCGGAACGCGCCGCAAATCAGATAAATCGAGGCGATGAACCAGCCGACTTCCACATGCTTCACGAAAACATCGCGCAGCACGATGCGATGCACCAGAAATGCGGGCGCGACGCCGAACGAAATCAAATCCGCCAGCGAATCGAATTCGCGCCCGAACGGGCTGTCCGCGCCGCCCCAGCGCGCCACGCGGCCGTCGAACAGGTCAAAAATGCAGGCAAGCAGGATGAACGCCAGCGCCAGCTTGATCTTCCAGAAATAATCGGCGGCGGCCGGGTCGGCCTCGACGATTTTTGTCAGCGCGACAAAGCCGCAGAACAGATTTCCCGCCGTCAGCATGTTCGGCAGAAAATAAATTTTCAGCTTCTCGCTTTCAGCGGGTTCCGGGGGGTTGTTTTGCGGGTTCGCGTCCATGTCGTTCATTCAAAGGCCGCCAGAACGGTCTGGCCGCCGACCACTTTGTCGCCGAGGTTCACCTTGACCTTCGCACGCAACGGCAGATAAACGTCCACGCGCGAGCCGAATTGAATCAGGCTGATGCGTTCACCGCGCAGCACGATTTCATTTTGAGAAATCCACGGCACGATGCGGCGCGCGATGAGGCCGGCAATCAGCCGCACACCGATTTTTTCACCGCGCGGCTCGGCGGACTCAATGCAGAACAGGACATTTTCGTTGAACTGCGCGCAGTCGCTGCGCATCGCGTTGAGATACTGGCCGGGCGTGTGTTTAAAAAAGAAAATTTTGCCCGTGACCGGCGCGTTTTGGACGTGAACGTCGAACACGGAAAGGAAAATCGAGACGCGCCTGCATTCGCCGCCCATGAATTCGCTTTCCGTCGCCGTGTCAATCACGTCCACCTTGCCGTGGCCGGGGGCGACGATGAGATTCGCGCCGCCGGGCACAATCGGGTCGGGATCGCGGAAAAAGTAAAACGTGAACGCCACAAACAGCGCCCACAACGCCGCCAGGATGCCCGCGATGCCGAGGATGAACTCGCCGATGACCTTGCCCAGAAAAGCGGCGGCCAGCAGCGCGACCGCCGCCGCGCCCGACCAGCCGATGAGTTTCAGCGCCGCGCCGGAGGCTTTGCCAGAGTGTTTCACGCGGGCAAGATAAAATTTTCCCGCGCCGCTTGCAATTCGGCATTTTGGGTGCATTTTGAAGGCCGTCGCCATGACGCGACGAAACCAAAACCAATTCAAAATGAAATTATGTCACTCCATACACCTGATCTGACGAAATTCCCGCCGCGCAGCCCGCGCGTGCGGCTGGGTGGCTACGCGATTCTGCCGCGCTGCCTGGACAAGGGCCGCGCCACGCTTGCCGGCAAGCACGGCGATTATCATTACGCCTGTCCGCTCGACATGGGCTTCCTCGACTTTGTGGGCATTGATCCCAAGGCGTTGAACAAGCAGCTGGGCAAGAGCGACACGGAAGTCCTGGCATGGATCAACGCGAATGCGAAGCACAAGCGCACCGTGCCGGAAATCGCCGCGTGGACGGCGTGGCAGGAAAACCGCACGCCGGACAATCCCGATTCGCGCGACTTTTTCAACAGCCTGCACAAGGCCGGCGCGCCCAAGCGCACGGACATCGCGACGTGGTTCGACGTGTTGGACATGGACGACTTCGTGACCTTCGGCGGCAAGGCCTGAACGCATTTACGATTTGGGATTTGCGATTTGCGAGCGCGGGTGTTGTGCCCGCCTCGTAAATTTATTTTGACGGCAGAACAGGAAAGTGATTGCCGCCCATCCTCATATTAGCAACATGGTCAAGTCCAATCATTATCACTCGACTTCCTGACTCTGAGAACCTTGTAAGCTGGTTGCGCGCCGTGCTCACAAATCATATAGATACGAATGTGTGGTATCATCATCCGTGTGCCGTTCTGCGCCTCAATCTCAATGTATCCACCAATCAGTGCAATCCCAAACTCTCTCTTCTTCGGCTCGAATGCCTTAATGCTGACAATCCTCACATCCTCATAAAGCCTATCCTCGCTCGGTATGTAACAGTAAATGTCGTAGCGCTTTGACAAGTCAAATAGCGTGACAGGAATCGGGCTGTCCGGCTCCGGTGGCTTCGGAGCTTCGGGTGAGTCGCCTCTCGGTGGTTTGAAAAGACTCATATTTCAGTATGCGTGAATGATGCCTAATTACTAATGGACGCCGCATTTTGCCGTATATCCATTTACATGAAATGAGTAAAAGTCGGGTGGAACGGGTTGTCCAGCACTTTCCGAGCGCCGTCGGCGCGGCGCTTTCGGATTTGGAGTGCGCGGACATGTCCGCGCTTTCCCACGAGGCGACATGTCGCCTCGTTCAAAGCGGTGACATGTCACCGCACTCCAAAATTTGCCGCGCGCCAAATCAAAAATCGTCCGGCACTTCCACACGGTCGGTTTTGAAACTTTTAACCGTTTCCACAAATGCGGGCGAGGCGTTCCGTGCGAACCACGAGGCGGAACACCATTTGTAATTTTCCGCCAGCGGAATCACACCATGGCGTGCGGGGTTGTAATGGACGTAATTCAACCGCACCAGATACGAACGCTCGAACGTGATGTGGCTGTCCCAGAATTGAAACCACGCTTTGCGTCCAGGCGTATTATCCCAGAGGTTGAGTTGTTTGGCAGTCTGCATGTGGAGCTTGCCGAGAAATTTCCGCAGCGTGCCGGGATCGGACGGCGCTTGCGCGACGAAGTGATAATGGTTTGCCAGCACCGCCCAAGCCCGCAAATTCCAGTCGAATTCGGCGGCGCGGGCGAACAAAGATTCGAGAAAAAAGTCCAGCCGCTGCGGCGAATTCAAATGCGGGGGTTTTTGATAAATGCCAGTGGTGACCATGTAAGTCCCCGGTTCAAACAACCAGTGTTTTGGCGCATGCGGCCAGTTCATGGGGCGAAATTATCAAACGGTACTTGGCCGCAACAGAATTTTCCGAAGCGCATGTTTAGAGTGCGCGGACGTGTCCGCGCTTTGGAACGACGCGACATGTCGCCTCGTTCAAAGCGGCGACATATCACCGCACTCCAAATTTGTTCCTCCACTCGCCGGTGTGCTGATTCGGCTTGGTTCTCCAGCAAACTTAAACTCGCGGCTGCATTTCCACCGGGGCGGGCGGCGGCGCGGCGGGGGTTTCCATTTTTGCCGCCTCGATTTTTTCGATGCGATGGCGGCGTTTCGCGCCGTGCAGTTCAAATTCCACCTCGTCGCCGACCTTGTGGTTCAGCAGCGCCTGGCCGACGGGCGTGAGGTAGCTGATGATTCCCTTGTCGGGATCGGAATCCCACGCGCCGAGAATCGCGAACGACTCGGACTGGTTCGTTTCCAGATTCGTGGCCTGGACAACCGTGCCGATGTTGACCGCGTCCGTTTTTGCGTTTGAAAAATCCGTGCCGCGCGAGCGGGTGAGCTGCGATTCCAATTCCTCCTTGCGGCGCATGAGAACTTTTTGCATTTCCTTCGCGGCCTTGTATTCGTGGTTCTCGCGCAAGTCGCCGTAACTCCTGGCGATGGCGATTTCCTTCGAGTTCGCCGGGATTTTTTTCTGCACGAGTTCGCCGTATTCGGCGCGGCGGCGTTCGAGGCTTTCCCACGAGACAAGCAGTGTCGAATCCGTTTTGGTCTGCTCGCCGGTGATGAGCGATTGCACGGCGGGATGCGCCTTGACGAGCCGCGCGAGCAGCGAACGCTTGTCCATGTCGTCGAACACGGGCGAGAGCTGCAGCGCGCGCGTCAAATCCTTGATGACCTCGATGTCGGCGCTGGCGGTGAGTTCGCCGATCAATTCCTGGTCTTCCAAGATAAAATCGCGCAGGCGGTTCGAGCGTTTCTCGTTGAACTGGTCGCGTTCCATCGCGGTGAGCATCGCGCGGAAAACTTCCGGGCCGAGAATGTCCACGAAATCCTCGGTGCGGTCGCGCCCGAACCACAACAGCAGTTCGCTGCTGGCCGTGTGCTGGTTGATGAGTCGGGCGAGGGTTTCCTTGAGCAAATCCAGTTTGCCCTGCGCGATGAGCAGGCTGGCGAATTCCTTGGCGAGCTTTGCGGAAACCAGGTTCAGCGCGCCGCGCAACGTGTCGTGCCAGCGGTCGGGATTCGCCTGCCGGAACGATTCGAGCGCGCGATGATGTTTCGCGGCGGGAATCGCCTCGACCAGCGGACCAAACCGGATGCCGTCCTGCGTCCAGATTTGCCCGTCGGTGACTTCGCCCGGCACCGGCTGAAGTCCGGCGACGTTCCTCAATTCGTCGCGCGCAAAAATCGCCTCCAGCGCCACCGCCGGTTGCGTGCGCTGGTGCGACGCAATGTCCGTGTTCAACGCGGCAATGATTTCATTGGCGGCGGCGGCCTTGTCGGCCAGGTCCGACGCGAACTTGAGAATTTCCGCCACGACCGCGACGCGCGCCTTCAAGCCTTTCGCCGCCCGGAAATCCGCGAGCGAACGGTCCTGCAGCGAAGTTTCCTGGGCCTGAAAAACGACCGGCTCGGTTTTTTTCACCGGCACGATGAAGTGGCCGTCCTTTTTCATCTCGCGCTTGCAGGTTTCCCACCATTTCTTCCAGTCGTCGCGGATGACGTCCGGTGTGAGGATTTGCTGGATTTGATCCACCGTCGCCTTGCCGCCAAAACTGTTCAGCACGAGTTTGATGAGGTCGAGATGATGCGCGGCCATCTGGCGCACGGCATCGGGGTCGGCGGCCTTGCGCGCGAGAATGTGATTCTTCGGAATCGGCTTGAGCAGATCGGCGGCGAAGGACAAGTCCATCGTGTGGCCCGGTTTGCCGGGAAAATCAATCGTAAAGCGCGCGAACACCGTGTCCACCGTCTTGATTTTTCCGAAGCCCCAGCTGCGGTGCGAGCAGCAGCCCCCCTCGACGAGTTGTGTGAGCGGTTCGACATGGCGGCCTTCAATTTTTCCGGCGGCGGCTAGTTTTTCAAATTCTTGTCTCATAAAAAAATCGTATTCTTCCCGTCATGGACTCACAATGGCTCCATTAAACGCGGTGAACGGACAAAAACCAAGAGAAATTGCGGCGAGAGTTTTGGGCCAGCGCAAGGCCGGCGTCTTCGTGGAAGACCTGCTGGAAGCCGCGCTGGCCGATGCGCGGCTTTCGCCCGCTGACCGGGGGCTTTGCCAGGAAATTGTTTATGGCGTCGTCCGCTGGCAGGCCACGCTCGACTGGCTCATCGCCAAAAGAACGGACGGGCGCGAACAAAAATCCGCGCTGCAAAATTTGCTGCGCCTCGGCCTCTATCAGATTTTCTGGCTCGACCGGATACCCGACCACGCCGCCGTCCACGAAACCGTCGAACTTGCCAAGCAAAATGGTTTCGGCCCGCAGGCTGGATTTGTGAACGCCGTGTTGCGCGGCTATCTGCGCGAAGCCGATGAAACGAAAAAACTTTTGGACGACCTGAAAGTTTCCCAGCCCGCGCTCGGCTGGTCGCATCCCGAATGGCTTGTGGGAAAATGGCAAAAACGATTCGGCGAAGAACGCACCCGCCAGTTGCTGGAATGGAACAACACGCCGCCGAAAAGTTTCGCGCGCGTCAACACCTTGAAAACCGGCGCCGGCAAGCTCGTGGAGAAATGGCGCGACGAAAATGTGGAATACGATTTCGTCCGCCGCGAATGGCTTGGGGAAAATCTGGTCTTCGAGTTGAAATCGCATCCGCCGCTGAATTCACTGGCGAGTTTTCGTGACGGCTGGTTTTACATTCAAGACCCCGGCACGCTGCTCGCCGCAGGCCAGCTCGGCGCGCAGCCCGGCGGGACAATTTTGGATTTGTGCGCCGCGCCCGGCGGCAAGACGACCTTCATTGCGCAGCAAATGAACAACGAGGGCAAAATCATCGCCTGCGACATTGCCGGAGAGCGATTAAAATTGGTCCAAGAAAATTGCCAGCGACTGGGCGTGACTTGCGTTGAACCAGTTCTGTTTTCAACCTTCAACCTTCAACCTTCAACCTTCAACAAGGTTTTGGTGGACGCTCCCTGTTCCAACACCGGCGTCCTGCGCCGCCGCGTGGATTTGCGCTGGCGGATTTCGCCGGAAGAAATTATGCGGCTGCGACAATCGCAGCTTGATTTGCTCAAGCTCGCCGCGACGAAACTGAAACCCGGCGGCGCTTTGATTTACAGCACGTGCAGCCTCGAGCCGGAGGAGAATTTCGAAGTCGTGAAGGAATTCATGCGCGAACACCAGAATTTCAAACTGGAATCCGAACGCGAATTGCTGCCGTTTGCCGACAACGTGGATGGCGCTTATGTGGCGCGGTTGAAAAAATAATCCAGCCATGTCCACCGCCAACGTCATCATCCACCCCAGCCAGTTCCCGGAAAATGTCCGGCGCGACCTGCTGGAATCGCTCCGCGCGCGCCGCGTGAACCACAAGTTTCACTACGACAGCCACAAGCAGACGCAGAAATGGCTCGCACTGCACGATGCGCATTCGCCGGCGCGCACGGATGCGGATTGCCTCGCCACTTACGACCGCGCGTTCATCGGAGCCGCTGTTCAGATCCAGTCGAAAAAAATTCATGTCCTTGGCCTCGGCTGCGGCGGCGGGCAGAAAGACACGCGGTTGCTGGAACTTTTGAAGGCGGTCGGTCGGTCGGTTTTTTACACGCCGTCCGACGTGAGCGTAACGATGACGCTTGTGGCGCGGCAGGCCGCGTTGAAAGTTTTGCCGGAGAAAAATTGTTTTCCCTTTGTCTGCGATCTGGCGACGGCGGACGATTTGTCTGCCGCGCTTGTCACCCGTCACCCGTCGCTCGTCACTTTCTTCGGGATGATTCCGAACTTTGAGCCGGACGAAATTTTGCCGAAGCTCGCCGCCCTCGTTCGCAAAAAAGATTTTCTCCTGTTCAGCGCGAACCTTGCGCCGGGCGCGGATTACGCCGCCGGCGTGAAAAAAATCCTGCCGCAATACGACAACGCCCTTACGCGCGACTGGCTGATAACCTTTCTGCTCGACCTCGGCGTTGAGCGCGGCGACGGTGAGCTGCGTTTTGCGATCGAGGAGGGTGCGGAAAAATTAAAACGCGTTGCGGCGGGATTTCACTTTTGCAACGCGCGGAAAATTTTTGCAAGTGGCGAAGGATTCAAATTCAAACGCGGCGAATCCATCCGGCTTTTCTTTTCATATCGCTACACGCCGGAACTGGTGGGGAAAATTTTTTCACGTCACGGACTCGCAATCCGGGCGCAGTGGCTGACAAAATCGCAGGAAGAAGGAATTTTTCTTTGTCGCAAAAAATAATAGCCGTAATTTCGACGCATGGAACTTGACCTTGAAAAAGAATTTGCCGGCCGCGCGTATCCGTTGCTGGTCAGCCTCGTCACGCCGCGCCCCATCGCGCTCGTCACCACCATCAGCGCCGATGGCAAGGTCAACGCCGCGCCGTTCAGTTTTTTCAACGTGCTTGGCGCGAATCCGCCCATCTGTGCGTTCGCGCCCGGCGACCGTGACAACGGCACGCCCAAAGACACCGCCTTGAACGTCCGCGCCACGCACGAATTCGTCGTGAATCTCGTGGATGAAAAGATTGCCGAAGCCATGAATCAATGCGCCGCGTCGCTGCCGTTCGGCGAAAATGAATTGACCCGCGCCGGATTGACCGCCGCGCCGTCGTCCATCGTGAAACCGCCGCGCGTTTTGGAATCGCCCGCGAGCTTGGAATGTGTCGAATGGGGCACGCTGCAAATCGGCAAAAATCGCGTCGTGATCGGTTTGATCAAGCGACTGCATGTGCGCGATGAATTGTTCGACGGGGAGAAAAAACGGATTCACACGGATAAACTTTTTACAATTGGGCGCATGGCCGCGCCGCACTGGTATTGCCGCACGCGCGACCGGTTTGAAATGAAACGACCGGATTAAAAATTAGGAGGCTCGGATTCGATTAAGTTCCACGCGCTGCGTCAAATCCTTGGATTCAATCATCCATTTAGAGGGGGGATTGATGGTCTCCAACGGCGTAGATATTTCCCCTTTTGTCCAATACGGAATTCCGACTGCATTAAGCAAAATATTAATGACGCTCCCAAACAATTCGCCAGTGATTGAGGGCACTGGGTCTTGAACCCCATTGATTATGTGAGTCACTCTAAAAGCGTTTGGCAGTTTGTCCGATTTGAAAATAAACTCTTCAAACGTCAGGGATTTATTTTCTAAAAGTCGTCGGAGCGATTCCAACTCTTCATGCACTTTCAAGTGTAACTCCGTATCTAACTCCAACAAAATTGCATCTGCCTTTAGAATAATCGCGTTTCTTATGATAGTCAGCGTCAGCTTGACTGTCGGATTTTCCGTTGAATCAATGTTGAGATTCAGTGGTGTGCTGCTCACGATTATAAATGGTTTCTGGAGTTTACATCCCCATGATCTGATAACCGGAATCAACGTAGAGAACTTGACCGGTGATTGCCGCCGCGCCGTCACTGGCGAGAAACGCGCCGGTCGCGCCAAGTTCTTCGGGCAAAACATTTCGCTTCAACGGCGCGTGGGCTTCGTAATGTTTCAACATTTCCTGAAAACCGGAAATGCCGCGCGCGGCGAGCGTGTTGACCGGGCCGGCGCTGATGCAGTTCACGCGGATGCGTTTCGGACCGAGATCGTAGGCGAGATAGCGCGTGCTGGCTTCGAGTGCGGCCTTGGCCACACCCATGACGTTGTAGTGCGGCACGACTTTTTCCGCGCCGTAATAGCTCATCGCCACGATGCTGCCGCCGTCGGTCATCAACGGCGCGGCGGCGCGGGCGAGCGCGACGAGCGAATACGCGCTCACGTCGTGCGCCACGCGGAACGCCTCGCGGCTGGTGTTCACGAATTCGCCTTCGAGCGCGTCTTTCGGCGCGTAGGCGACGGAGTGTAGGAGCAGATTTAATTTCCCGAATTTTTCGCCGACGGTTTTGAAAACGTTGGCGATGTCGTCGTCCTTCGTCACGTCGCACGGCATCAGGAGCGTGTCCGCGCCGAATGTCGAAACCAGTTCCCCGACATTTTCCTTGAGCCGTTCGCCCTGGTAGGTGAACGCGAGTTTCGCGCCCGCGCGCGCCCACGCCTGGGCGATGGCCCAGGCGATGGAGCGTTTGTTGGCGACGCCGAAGACGATCCCGGTTTTTCCTGCGAGTGATGACATGTTTTTTTCGTTAAAAAGTCAGATCGAGGAAATGCTAAATCGCAAGTATGTTGGAGTTCAAGCTTTAGCTTGCCTGCCGCGGCAGGCTATAGCCTGAACTTCAACCGGGATTATTTCTTGAAATAAAGCTCCTCGGCGTTCCAGGTTGCACGATAGGAACTCAACGCCGACGCGCGCGCATTGCCGACATCCGGGCGGATGGCGGCGTAATACATCGGCGTGACGGTGAAAATCATCGGCTGTTGTTCGGCGAGAATTTCCTGAACTTCGTCGTAATCTTTTTTCCGCTCGGCGTAATCCAGAGTCTGCATTTGCGCATCCATCAATTGATCCAGCCGCGCCTCCCAATCCGTTGAAGGCGTCTTTTCGCGTGGAAACCATTCATGCGTGAAGCCGCTGGATTTGATGGTGTTCATGCTGTCTGCAGGATCGGCGCTCGTGCCTGGCTGGAGGCCCATAAGGATGCAATCGTAATCGTAGGTGTCGTCCATTCTCGCAATGAGCGTGTTGAATTCAATCGGCTGGAAAATGACGTTGAAGCCGAGCGTTTTCAAATCCGCCGCGATGAGCACCGCGGCTTTTTCGCGCGCGCCGTTGCCGGTGTTCGTGTTCAAAACGAATTCAATTTTATTTCCGTCGGCGTCAGTCAAAAAGTCGTCGCCATTGCGCTTCTCGATGCCGATTTCCTTTAACAGCGCGAGCGCCTTGTCCAAGTCGTGCGGGTATTTCCGGACGTTTGGATCGAACCATTTTTTGTTGCCGGGCGTTTCAAAGCCGTAGGCCGGAATCGCGCGCCCGGAAAAAATGGATTTGATGATGCTCTCGCGGTCAATCGCATACGAAACGGCCTGCCGGAATTTTGTGTTGCGAAACCACTTCAACTTTTTCGGGTCAACGTATGGCTTTCCGTTTTTGTCAACATTCATGTTTTCGTTGAACCAGAAAAAACTCATCTCCAGGCCGGTGCCCGGTTCAAGCAATTGAAACTTGCCATTCGCCGAAGCCGTTTTGAACTGGTCGTATTCATACGGATAAATGAAATCGTCCACGTCGCTCTCGCCGCTCAAAAAACGCAGCGACATCGCGTTCATGTCCGGCACGACCGTGAAAACGATGTCGTCAAAATACGGCAGGCGCGTTCCCATTTTGTCCACTTCGATAAAATACGGATTGCGTTCGAGCATGGTATATTGCGCCGCCTTGTATTCCTTCAAACGATACGGCCCGCTGCCGACGATTTGCGCCGGGTCGGAATTGATGCCGTAAGCCGAGGCGAACGTGCCGTCCGCGACCGGTGTGGCCAAAATGTGTTTCGGGATGATTGGCACGCCCGCGCCGAACGCGGCCAAAAAAGGCGCGTAAACTTGCGGCGTCTCGACCTGAATCGTCAAATCGTCCAGTTTCGTCACCGTGAATTCTTTTCCGTCAACGATGAAGGGATCGCGCGCGACGATATTGATGTTTGTATTGTAAATGACATCGTTCCAGGTGAAAATCACGTCGTCCGCCGTCAGCGGTTCGCCGTCGCTCCAGCGCAGGTTTTTCCGCAACTTGAACGTCCACGTTTTTCCGTCCGCTGAATTTGTCCATGATTCCGCCAAACCCGGCTTGATTTCTTGCGTCGGCACATCGAAGTTCAGCAATCCCCAAAACATGAACCGGCCAATGTCCATGGACGACGATTCATTTGCCATGATGTAATTGAACGTCTTGGGATCGCCCACTTCGCCCACGACGAAGCGCCCGCCCAAATTGCCCGGCTCGCAATCCACCACCACCGGCGGGTCGGGCAACGGATGACTCGCGGCGGGTTTTTCCGGCGTCGCCGGTTTTCTCCCGCAGCCGGAAAAGCAAAAAATTGCCGCCGCGAAAACGATAAAAGTCCGGACAAAATTTTTCATTCGCGATACATTAGCCTTTTCCCGCCTGCGCCGAAAGTTTCCTTTTCACTCGCCCGCCCGGAAATTTTTTGCCACGTTTCAAAAGATTATTGCGATGTGGCAATTCATTTTCAAGCGGCTGCTGCACATGATTCCGCTCCTGCTGGGCGTTTCGTTGCTCACGTTTCTGCTCATGTCACTCGCGCCCGGCGATTACTTCACCGCTCTCTCGCAAAACCCGCAGATCTCACCCGAAACCATCGCGCGGCTCAAGGCGCAATTCCATCTGGACCGCCCGTGGCATGTCCAATACTTCTTCTGGCTCAAAAATGTTTTGAGCGGCAATTTCGGCTACTCGATGGCTTACAAGATTCCCGCGACCTCGCTCATCATCGGGCGGCTTTGGAATACTTTTCTGCTTTCGTTTTTTGCAATGCTCATCGCGTGGGGAATCGCCATTCCGCTTGGAATCTGGGCCGCCGTCAAAAAAAATTCCTGGGTTGACCACGCCTGCTCCTTCATCGCATTCGTCGGACTTTCAATCCCCGACGTTTTGCTTTCGCTGCTCGCGCTGTGGTTTGCGGCGGCGACCGGCTGGTTTCCCGTCGGCGGCGCGCAGAGTCCGGTTCATGACCTGATGTCGCCGCCGGAACAATTTTGGGATTTTGCGCATCATCTCATTTTGCCCGCGATCGTTCTCGCCGCCGCCGACCTCGCCGGCATCATGCGCCAGATGCGTTCCAACCTGCTCGACACGCTGCGCGCCGAATATGTCACCGCCGCCCGCGCCCGCGGCCTTGGCGAAGGCTGGGTCATTTACAAACACGCGCTTCGCAACGCCATCAACCCGCTGCTGACCATTTTCGGTTACTCGCTCGCCGCGCTGTTGAGCGGCGCGTTCATCGTCGAAAACATCATGGCGTGGCCCGGACTTGGCCGCCTGACCATCGAGGCGTTTTTCGCGAAAGATTCCTATCTTGTCGTGGACTGCGTCGTCATGGCAACGGCGCTGCTGGTCGTCGGAAATTTCATCGCTGACATTCTGCTCGCGTGGAGCGACCCGCGCATCCGATTGAAATAAAATGGAAACCGCCGGGCCCATTTCAACTGCCGGACCGAAGCTGGCGCTCTCGCCGTGGCAGCTGTTTTGGCAACGGCTCAAGCGGCGGAAAATCGCCATGTTCGGCGGCGTGGTTTTGATTTTGCTTTATCTCGTCGCGATTTTCGCCGGTTTCATTTCGCCGTATCATTACGAACGCCAGGACCGTGACCGGTTTTTTCATCCGCCAATCTGGCCGAAACTGCCGGGTTTTCATCCCGTCGTTCCGCGTTATGAACAATTGCCCGGCGATTTCGTCTACCGCGAAGTTCGGAACGACACGAAGCCGTTGCACTTTTTCGTTCGCGGCGACCAATACAAATTGTTCGGACTGATTCCGGCTTCAATTCACCTGTTCGGCACGGGCGACGACAATCATCCGGTTTATCTTTTCGGCACCGATCAATTCGGTCGCGACGTTTTTTCACGGTTGCTTTACGGCTCGCAAATCTCGCTTTCCATCGGCATCGCCGGCATTTTGCTGTCGTTTACGTTTGGCATGATCATCGGCGGCATTTCCGGTTATTTTTCCGGCGCGACGGACACCGTCATCATGCGGCTGTGCGAACTCATCATGTCCATTCCCGCGCTGTATCTCATCATTTCGCTGCGCGCCACATTTCCGCCGAGCATGAGTTCCGCGCAAATCTACGCGATGATTATCATCATCTTGAGCTTCATCGGCTGGGCGGGCATGGCCCGCGTGATTCGCGGGATGACCCTGTCGTTGCGCGAACAACAATTCATCCTCGCTGCGCGGGCTCTGGGCCAGTCGCATCTAAAAATCATCGTGCGCCACATTTTGCCAAACACGATGTCATATGTCATCGTCGCGGCGACTTTGAGCGTGCCATATTACATCCTTGGCGAAGTCGTGTTAAGTTATCTCGGCGTGGGCATCCAGGAACCGAGCGCGAGCTGGGGATTGATGCTGAACGCGGCGCAAAACACCGAATATATGCGCAATTATCCGTGGCTGCTTGCGCCCGGTGCGGCCATTTTTGTCACCGTTCTGGCTTTCAACTTTCTCGGGGATGGCTTGAGAGACGCGGCGGACACGAAGTCATTATGAACCTGCTCGAAATCAAAAATCTGAAGATGGACTTCGGCAAAAACGCCGGGGCGTTGCGCGCGATTGACGACGTGTCGTTCACCATCGGCGCGGGCGAAACCGTCTGCCTCGTCGGCGAAAGCGGCTGCGGCAAAACCGTGACCGCACTTTCCATCGCGCGGCTCGTGGCGACGCCACCGGCCAATTACGTCGGCGGAGAAATTTTTCTAAATGGCCGGGACACCTTGAAAATGTCCGCGCGCGAACTGCAACAGATCCGCGGCGGCGTGGTGAGCTACGTTTTTCAAGACCCGGGCGCCTCGCTGAATCCCGTTTTCCGCATCGGCAACCAGATCAAGGAATCGCTAAAGCTGCACAAACCGGAAAAAGCGAACGACGCCGAAGTCATCCGCCTGTTGAAACTCGTCGGCATTCCCGCGCCGGAATCGCGCATCAAAAATTATCCGTTCGAGCTGTCCGGCGGCATGCAGCAACGCGTGATGATCGCGATGGCGCTGGCGAGCGAACCGAAACTGCTCGTCGCCGACGAACCGACCACCGCGCTCGATGTGACGATCCAGGCGCAGATTCTGGATCTGTTGAGCGAGTTGAAACAGCGGCTCGGCATGGCGATTTTGCTCATCACGCACAACCTTGGCATCGTCGGCGACATGGCCGACCGCGTGGCCGTGATGTATGCCGGGCAGATTGTTGAACTCGCGCCGGCGAAGGAATTGTTGCGCCGCCCGCTGCATCCTTACACGAAGGCGCTGATGAATTCCGTGCCGAAACTGCGCGGTGACGCCGACCGCCTCTCGGCCATTCCCGGCAACGTCCCGCGCATCGGCAATTTCCCGCCCGGCTGCCGGTTCGCGCCGCGCTGCCCGATTGCGAGGCCGGAATGTTCCGAAAAAATTCCCGAACTGCTCGAAGTCGAACCCGGACGATTCGTGAGATGTCCGTTTTGGAAATAATTTTAGCGAGGCAAATGATTTGATTCATTGCCAGTGCGCTTCTTGAGTGTGCTTGCACACCAAGCAACGGAGTTTCTTGCGGTATTTTCTCGAACATCAGGAAACTCCTTGCGAAATAACTCAACGATTTCGGACTTGGTTTTGCGGCTTCCACCTTTCGCAATTAAGAGCGCGTCAATAAAAGCCATCTTGCCAGCTTTTTTTTGTCTCTCACCGGAGCGAAATTCGTTTCCGTCAATTTTCAAGATGCGTCGAAAAACGTCATCTGGTGTCTCTCCGAATTTTCCGTGTTCAGCCATTGCTTTCCATACGTCGTCCGAAATGCGAATTGTTTTCATTTGTGTTAATTTAAGTTAATTGTTAAATTTGTAACAATGTTATTAATAAAACAATTTTTCAATTTCGTCAAATTCTTTTTTATAAAATTGTGAATTTGCAATTTTGTGCCATTGACGCAATTCCGCATTGAGTTTAATTTCAGAGCATGAGCACGGTTGCTGAAATCAAAGATGCGATTGACCAACTTTCGCCGCAGGAGCGGTGCGAGTTGGAGTCACTTTTGCATCCATGGGCGGACGATGATTGGGATCGTCAAATGGCTGCCGATGCCGAGCCCGGCGGAAAATTGGATCGGTTGAAGCAGGTTTCAATCAGAGAGGCCAAAGCTGGCAAGCTGCTGGATTTTCCCAATTGAGACTCTGGAATACTTGATTCCATTGGAGTTTTACAGACAATTGCCGAATGATTAGGTTTAGTGATTTTGTTATTTGCATATTAGAAAATATGATTTACTATATTTGCGAATGACATCAAAAGCGAATCCGAATTTCTGGCAGCGATTTAACGCGCTGCCGCCGCGAGTTCAGAAACTTGCACACAATGCTTTTGAGCTTTGGCTTAAAGAGCCATTTTATCCTTCGCTGCGTTTCAAAAAATTCAAAGGCGATTTGTGGTCAGTCCGCATTGGCGACCATTATCGCGCGACAGGTTATTTTCTTTCATCCGACACTTTTGTGTGGATTTGGATTGGCACGCACGAAGAATACAATAAGTTTTAACGCGCGTCATGCCATTGCTCGAAGTCAAAAATCTGAAGGTGCATTTTCCCGTGAAGCACGGGATGTTTAGCCGCGTCCGCGAATCCGTGAAGGCGGTGGACGACGTGAGCTTCAGCATCGCGCCGGGCGAAACACTCGGCCTCGTCGGCGAAAGCGGTTGCGGCAAGACGACGCTCGGCCGCGCCATCGTCCGGCTCGTCGAGCCGACGGCGGGGGAAATCTCGCTCGACGGCGAGGACATCCTGAAGATGAGCGGCGCGGCCTTGCGCGCGCGGCGGCGCAAGTTCCAGATGATTTTTCAAGACCCTTACGGCTCGCTCAATCCGCGCATGACCGTCGAGCAGATCGTCG